>Ga0302326_10011448_pt1 | contig 19106 bp, 16 predicted proteins | sample Palsa_T0_3_FD_202264 | JGI IMG/M metagenome (GOLD analysis project Ga0302326, IMG submission 202264) | Peat permafrost microbial communities from Stordalen Mire near Abisko, Sweden - Palsa_T0_3 | ecosystem: Environmental > Terrestrial > Soil > Palsa > Peat permafrost | place: Sweden: Abisko...
GTTTTGTAAACCTCTCCCACACCCGGTAAGAACCACCCCCGCAACATACCGCAACATACCCGCCCAACCGCCTCACCTTGTGATCCGCTACACTATTTAACGCACCTATTATGTCATCCTTACCGGTCAGCAGGCCGGGCGCAAAAGTTGTCGTCGCGACAACAGTCGCACTCGCATTTATTTCTTTCTGGCGAGCGGCATCCATCGTTCTAAGCGACCTGGCTTCTTCAGCTTTTTACGCCGGTGGCATCGCCGAACAAGCCGTTGGCCGCAGCGCCGCCTGGTTCGTTCTCGGTGTCATGCTGTTCAGTTTTGCAGTTCGTTCTGTATATCTGGAAAGTTCGTCGATGTTCGTCCGCGGCGGCGTTTACGTGGTCGTGCGCGATGCCATGGGCCCGTTCATCGCGCGAATATCGGTATCCTCGCTGCTCTTCGATTACGTTCTGACCGGCCCCATCAGCGTGGTCAGCGCGGGCCAGTATCTGGCCGGGCTGGTGAACGAAGTCAGCGGCATGATGCACTCCAGCATGCGCATCGCACCGAACTGGTTTTCCGCCGGTTTCGCCGTCCTCGTCACCATCTATTTCTGGTGGGAAAACATCAAGGGCATGCACGAATCGAGCGGCAAAGCGCTGCGCATCATGCAAATCACCACCGTCATGGTGGTCATCTTCCTGATCTGGTGCCCGCTGACTTTGATTATTCGCGGGCCCGCGCAGATTCCGCCCGCGCCGCTTGCCCGCAATCTTCACTTCAGCCCAACAGCTCTTGGCTGGTTCACCGGTACGTTCTGGCCGCAGATCCCTTTCATCGCGGTGATGATCGCCTTCGGCCACTCCCTGCTGTCGATGAGCGGTTTTGAAACACTCGCCCAGGTCTACCGCGAAATCGCCTATCCGAAGCTGAAAAACCTCAAAATTACCGGCAATATCGTGTGCATTTATGCAGCCATCGGGACGGGCCTGATCACGCTGTTCGCGGCCATGATCATCCCCGACGCGGTGCGGCTCCAGTACGTCGATAACCTGCTGGGCGGTCTCGCCATGCACCTCGCCGGCCCGGAGGTACTGCGGCTCAGCTTCCACGTCTTCGTCGTCATCGTCGGCGTGCTCATCCTGGCGGGCGCGGTCAATACATCGATCATCGGCGCCAACGGCGTCATGAACCGGGTGGCGGAAGACGGCGTTCTGGTGGACTGGTTCCGCAAGCCGCATCGCCGTTTCGGCACCACATCCAGAATCATCAACGTCGTTGCGCTGCTTCAGATTATCACCATTGTTCTGAGCGGCGGCGATATGTATCTGCTCGGCGAAGCCTATGCCTTCGGCGTGGTCTGGAGCTTCTTCCTCAAGGCGCTGGGCGTCCTGGTGCTTCGTTATCACCGGCACGACCAGGAGTACAAGTTTCCCTTCAACCTTCATATCGGGGGCGTCGAAATTCCCGTCGGCCTGGGCGCAACCACCGTGCTGCTCGGTATCACGGCGATCGTCAACCTGTTCTCTAAACGGGTTGCCACCATTTACGGCCTGATTTTCACCGTCGTTCTGTTTATCATCTTCACGGTTTCCGAGCACATCAACCGCCGCAAACACCATCTTCAGAAGCACGGGCTTGAGGAATTTAACCTCGATCTGCAGCCAGAGGTGGACAGCACCAGCCTGAAGGCTCGACCGGGCGCCATTCTGGTCGCCGTCCGCGACGTGACGAATCTTTCGCACCTCCGGTCGGTTCTGCAGAAGACCAACATGCGGCGTCACGATATCGTAGTGATGACGGTGCGGCAGATAACGTCCGGCGCCGGCGAATACCTGCTATCGGAGAACCAGCTTTTCACCGATTACGAGCGGGAATTATTCTCGAAAGTCGTCGAAATGGCCGAAAAAGAAGGGAAAACCGTCGAATTACTGGTCGTTCCTTCCGTCGATCCCTTCGATGCCATCGTTCAGACCGCCCAGCGGCTGCAGGCTTCACGTGTGGTCACGGGCGAATCGCTTCGCATGGAAACCGCCGAACTGGCACGGCGCATCGGTCTCGCGTGGGAAAAGCTACCCGAACCCCGGCATGCGTTCTCGCTTGAGATCCTCTCGTCGGATAAGCCGTCGTTCTTCGTGAACCTGGGCCCGCACCCGCCGCGGCTCTGGCCTGAAGACGTGCAGCGGCTCCATGGTCTCTGGCTGAGTCTCAGCGAGACCCCTTTGGGCTCCCGCCTCCACCACCGCGATGTTCTGGGTGTGGCGTTGCGGCGGCTCGAGCGCGACCTCGACGACCAGCAGCGCCGCGAGCAGGCTTTAACCGATCTCGAAGTCGAACTGCGCCATCACTAACGCGATATAATTCTAGCGCGATATAATTCTGTTTTAGCCCGCGCCAGCCGGCGCGGGTATTTTATCGAATAGTAACTTTCTATTTTAAGGAGACTGCCGTGGCAGCCGCTGAGACTCTTGCATTTCAGGCCGAAACCAAAGAACTGCTTCGCCTGATGATTCATTCGCTTTACACGGAAAAAGATATCTTTCTCCGTGAATTAATCTCGAACGCGTCGGACGCGCTCGACCGCCTGCGCTTCGAATCGCTCACCAACAACGAACTTCTCGAAGGAAACGACAAGTTCGAAATCCGCATCGACGTGAACCGCGACGATCGCACCCTGACCATTTCCGATTCCGGAATCGGTATGAGCCGTGAGGAGGTCGTGGCGAATATTGGAACCATCGCCAAATCGGGTACCGGCGAACTGCGCCGCCGTTTGCAGGAAAAAGGCTCCGCCGCCGACGTGGCGGAACTGATCGGCCAGTTTGGCGTCGGCTTTTACTCGGCGTTCATGGTGGCCGACAAAGTGAAGCTGATCACGCGCCGGGCCGGCTCCGGCGCGGCCATCGAATGGGAGTCCGAAGGCAGCGGTACTTATTCCATCGGCGAAACGTCCAAGCCCGAGCGCGGCACCTCGATTACGCTCTATCTGCGTCCTGCCGACCATGACAACGGCATCGAAGACTACACCGACGACTGGAAAATCAGCTCTATCGTCAAGAAGCATTCCGACTTTATCGCCTACCCCATCGTCCTGAAGAAGGAAATCAAGGAGAAGAACAAAGAGACCTCGTGGGAAGACTCCACGCTCAACTCCATGAAGCCGATCTGGAAACGGTCGCCTTCAGAAGTTACGGCGGAGGAATACACCGAGTTCTACAAGCACGTTTCGCACGACTGGAATGAGCCGCTCAAAACCATTCACTTCCGGGCTGAGGGCACCTTCGAATACGAGGCGCTGCTTTACATCCCGTCAAAAGCGCCGTGGGATCTGTACTACGTCGGCGCGGAGATGGGCCTGCGTCTTTTCGCGCGCCGCGTCATGATTATGGAAAAGTGCGAGGATTTGCTGCCGCACTATCTCCGGTTTATCCGCGGCGTGGTGGATGCTTCGGATCTTCCGCTGAATATTTCCCGCCAAAGACTGCAACAGGATCATCATATTTCCCGGATCAGGAAACGCCTTACCGGGAAAGTGCTCGATACCTTCAAAGAGCTCCACGACAAAGATAACGAAAAGTATCTCATCCTCTGGACGGAGTTCGGCCGCGCCATCAAAGAAGGCGTCGGATCGGATTACGATAATCGCGACAAGATTGTGCCGCTGTTGCTGTTCCAGTCCTCCAACGATCCGGAGAAACTGACTTCGGTGAAGGATTACGTGCAGCGCATGAAGCCCGGCCAGGAACAGATCCTCTACATGACCGGCGATTCGCGCGGCATGATCGAGAATTCGCCTCACCTCGAAGCCGCCAGAGCGAAGGGCTACGAAGTGCTGCATATGACAGATCCGGTGGATGAACTGGTATTACAGCATCTCACCGAATTTGAAGGTAAGAAACTGAAATCCGTCGGTAAAGGCGAGATAGAACTGGGCACCGAGGAAGAAAAGCAGGAAGCGCAGAAGGAACTCAAGGGTAAGGAAGAAGAGTTCAAACCGCTTCTGGAGTTCCTGCAGAAGAAACTGGAAGATCACGTCAAGCAGGTTCGTCTCTCTTCGCGTCTGACGACATCGCCCGCGTGTCTGGTGGTGGACGAAAACGAGTACAGCCCGATGCTGGAGCGTGCGCTGAAGAAAAGCGGCGCCGGGACGCCTCCCGAACATAAGCGCGTGATGGAACTGAATCCGAAACATCCGTTGATCGAGCGCATGAAGCAGCGTCAGTCCGCATCCACGGACGACAGTCTGCTCAATAACGCCGCCGAAGTGCTTCTCGGACTGTCCCTACTTGCCGAAGGTTCTGAACTGCCGGACGCGGCGAGATTCAACCGCGCCGCCACGGAAGTGCTGGGGCAGGTGATGTAGCATGATTTCCATGCGCAGGTTATGGTCTGTATTCCCGGCGGGTTTGGCCCTTGCAGCGGTTTTTGCTCTTGGACAGGACGATAAGGTGGCTCGCGGCAAATACCTCGTGGAGGAAGTTGCGAAATGCCAGGACTGTCACACTCCCAAGATGGATAATGGCAGCTACATCAAGTCGAGCTGGATGAAAGGCGCGGCGATCGCGGTGATGCCGGCCGTGCCCGTTCCCGGCTGGCACGCGGCCGCCCCGGATATTACGCCGAACAGCGCCGTATGGAAACGCTGGGGCGACGATGCCATGGTCACGTTTCTCGAAACCGGGAAGACCCCGCGCGGTGGGGCCGCCGGTCCGCCCATGCCGACGTACACGCTGAAGCACGATGACGCCGTTGCTGTGGTGGCTTTTCTGAAAACGCTGCAATAACCGATTCGGGCACACATTACCGCTTGCTTACACGCGCGGCTCAGTAAAACTTCATTCCGAGCCGCGACCGTGCAGTAAGCGGTACCGAGATACCCGAAGTAGCTAAATCCTTGAGAGTAGCGGGATGCGCGGCGCAATCGCAAAATTCAGCTGCGTCAGGACGATGAAGGCGATACTGGCATAATTGTCGACTGCGCAGAGCGCCGCGCCCACCGCGTACAGCGACTGCGCCACCACAATCCGCCTCTCTACAGCGCGGCAGATTTCGCGGGTCATTTCTTTTCTCGTCAGGCCCGCGCGGCGCGCATAGCGCCAACTGGCGAAGAGGATTGCGCCAGGCAGCACAATGTTCACCCAGTAGCAAAGGAGCGCGGTTTTAAAGCCGATATAGTCCGCCAGCAGCCGTGTGGAGAATGGCATTACCGAAATAGCGCTCAGGAATGCCAGGTGGATCCACGCAAGGTGCCGGTCGCCACGTTCGAATTCATTCAGCTGCACCTGCTGGCCGGACCAGAAGATACCCAGGGTCAGGAAGCTCATCAGCCAGGTAACGACCTGCGGCATCATGGCGCAGAGGGCGTTCCGCAGGTCCCCTTCGCTGTGAATGGCTTCCCTGTCCGGGCCGTGCAGTTCGAGGACCGGCAGCGTCATGGCGACCGCGAAGATGCCGTCGCTGAGTGGGGCCAGACGCTGCACGCTTTGGGACGTGACCTGGTTGTAAGCGATTCTCATCGGGATGCCATACCAAAACAGCTAACCCAGTTTCTCGATTCCCACTGGCCGTCTTTGTTGCGCTCAAAGACTCGCCAGGTGAATTTCCCGCAGAGGCCGCCACAGACAGATGCGAGATAGGTCAGCGCAATCGTGTGCTGCCGATCGAAGTAAACGTTCGCGACACTGAACACATCTGTTGCCTCGCGCTTTATCGAAGGGTTTCGCGCCGCCTCGGCGCTCATATAGCGATAGGGTTTGGTGATATTTAATTCGCGGACAAGCCGGGTGTGTTCGTTTCGGCGCGCCGCGAAGTCCGCCAGGACCTCCGCAAATCTGGATTGTCGATCTGGTGGGGGATTTACGCACGGCTCTGCCGGCATGCCGTCAACCGTGGTATCCGTTATCAGATAAATGAGATTGTTATCCGCGCCGTGGCTGGTTTGAGTATTTGTGAACAGCAGGGAATAGATGGCATAAGTGTCCGTCCGGTTGTCACCTTGAAAACTCTCTGCCATTCGCGCCGCTGCGATGAGAACCAACAGCAATCGAAACATATCGCCTATTCTGACACCGCCGCGATAGACTAAGTTCATTCCACAATCACCTGTCATCACCAGCATGCGCGTCGTCCCGGTTGCCGGACGCGACAGCATGCTGCTCAATCTCAGCGGCGCACACGGGCCTTTCTTCACGCGCAACATCGTGCTCCTCACCGATAGCGAGGGCAACACCGGCATCGGCGAAGTACCCGGCGGTGAGCGCATCCGCCGCACTCTGGAAGACGCTAAACCGCTGGTCGTCGGGCAACCTCTCGGCAAGCACAACAACATCCTGAATTCCGTGCGGCGGCAGTTTGCGGACCGCGACTCGGGCGGCCGCGGGAATCAGACCTTCGATCTTCGGACCACAATCCATGCGGTCACGGCGCTCGAAGCCGCGTTGCTCGATCTGCTGGGTCAGTTCCTCGAAGTCCCGGTGGCTGCGCTGCTCGGGGAAGGGCAGCAGCGCGATTCGGTCGAAGTCCTTGGCTACCTTTTTTACATCGGCGACCGGACGAAGACCGATCTTGGCTACCGGGCCGACACGAATAATCCTGACGACTGGCTCCGGCTGCGCGACGAAGAGGCGCTCACTCCCCAAGCCGTGGTCAGGCTGGCCGAAGCCGCGCACGCGCGCTACGGTTTCAACGACTTCAAACTCAAGGGCGGCGTGCTGGCGGGCGCGGATGAAATCGAGGCCGTAACTGCCCTCGCCGAAAGGTTTCCAAAGGCCCGCATTACGCTCGATCCGAACGGCGCCTGGTCATTGAAAGAAGCGATCGCTCTCTGCCGCGATCGACATGACGTTCTGGCTTATGCCGAAGATCCCTGCGGCGCGGAGAACGGTTACTCGGGCAGGGAAGTGATGGCCGAGTTCCGCCGTGCCACGGCCTTGCCGACCGCGACCAACATGATCGCGACCGACTGGCGTGAGATGGGCCACGCGATTCAGTTACATTCCGTCGATATTCCCCTGGCCGATCCGCATTTCTGGACGATGCAGGGGTCGGTACGGGTGGCTCAAATGTGCCATGAGTGGGGTCTCACGTGGGGCTCGCATTCGAATAATCATTTCGATATCTCGCTGACCATGTTTACGCATGTGGCGGCCGCCGCGCCCGGTAAGATCACCGCCATCGATACGCACTGGATCTGGCAGGACGGGCAGCGCCTGACGAAGGAACCGTTTCGCATCGAAGGCGGCCGCATCGCGGTTCCGGATAAGCCGGGCCTGGGCGTTGAGCCGGACCTCGAGCAGATCGAAGCCGCGCACGCGGTTTACAACACTATGGACCTGGGCGGACGCGACGACGCGCGCGCCATGGGCTATCTGATTCCGGGCTGGAAATTCGATAACAAACGGCCTTGTCTGATACGGGTATAAAATGGGATCGAATCATCATGAACAGAAGATCTTTTATCATGAATTCCGCGGCGGCGCTGGGCACCTCCGCTTTCACTGCGGTCGCCAGTCCCAGTGACACGGTTCGCATCGCGTGCGTGGGTCTGAACGGACGTGGCAAGAGCCACATGTCGGCGTTCACGTCGCTTCCGAACGTCGACTTGGTGGCGCTGTGCGATGTTGACGATGCCGTGCTCGCGAAGGCGACCAAATTCGTCACGGAAAAGCGCGGCACCGCACCCGCTACTTACAAGGATCTCCGCAAGCTTCTGGAAGATAAATCGATTGACGCCGTCTCGATTGCCACGCCGAATCATCAGCACACGCTGCAGACCATCTGGGCCTGCGAAGCGGGTAAGGATGTCTACGTCGAGAAGCCCTGTTCGCACGATATGTTCGAGGCGAAGCAGATTGTCGGCGCGGCGCGTAAGTACAACCGGATCGTGCAGCAGGGCAGCCAGAGCCGCTCCAATCTTGCGCTGCAGGAAGCGGTGCAGAAGATGCGCGAAGGCGTGATCGGCGATGTCTACCACGCCCGCGGTCTTTGCTACAAATGGCGCAACACTATCGGCCATAAGCCGGAAGAAGCAGTGCCCGCCGGAGTGGATTACGATCTCTGGCTGGGACCTGCGCCAAAGCGCGCTTTCACGCAGAACCGGTTCCACTACAACTGGCACTGGAACTGGGATTACGGTAACGGCGATCTGGGTAATCAGGGTATCCACGAAATCGACATCGCGCGGTGGGGTTTGGGCGTGAAATACCCGACGAAGGTCTCGGCTATCGGCGGCCACTTCATGTTCGACGACGATCAGGAGACGCCTAACACGCTGGCCGTTTCCTATGAATTCGACGAAGGTGGCAAGAAGAAAATGATGACCTTCGAGGTCCGCCACTGGGTGACCAATCAGGAAGCCGATATTCACGAGTTCGATAAGAGCGTGAAGAGTAATTCCATCGGCAATCTGTTCTACGGGTCGAACGGCTACTTGGCGGTTGACGGCTACACGAAGTACTGGTCGTATCTCGGCAAGGAGCAGGAGGTTGGCCCCGCACGCAAGGATGGCGGCGATCACTTCGCTAACTTCATCACAGCCGTGCGCAGTCATAGCCGCGGCGAACTGACGGCCGAAATTGAAGAAGGCGCTATCTCGACCTCGCTGGTTCATCTGGCCAACATTTCCTACAAACTGGGACGCACTGTTCACTTCGATGCCGCCAGTTATGCATGCACCGGCGACAAGGAAGCAAATGCGATGTTCCGGCGCGAATACCGGAAGCCGTTCGTGGTTCCGCAATTCGTGGCGTAAGGCATTTGTGGCGGAAACCGAAGCGCCGCTTATTTCGACGACGCTTCCTGCGAATGCCGGTGGGCGTCTTTCGATCGCTCCAGAGCCAGGCGCGACAACTCGTGGGCTGTCAGGTGGTCCTGTTGACCGTGCTGGCTGGCGGCGCGGTGCGCGTGCGCCGCGGCGTCGTGTAATTCCGCCGCGCGCTGGTGGTTTTCAAAATGCGATCCGTTGTTATAGCGAGTGGACATATCAGATACTCACAATCTGGCCCGATTTGTTGTGGGCCTCTTCTGCCAGCTTATACGCCTGACTCGAATATTCGAGTGCCCGTTCCGCGTGCCATACGGCATCGGTGAAATTCCCTTTTTCATTATGTTCGGCAGCGGTGCGATGGGCCTTAGCCGCCAGTTCGTGCTGCTCGGCCGCTTGCCTGTGGGATTCGTGCATACCCGCATTGTTGCACGGCACTCGCCAAATTCCCGGCAATCCCGCAACTCCCGCCAATTGACGTTCTACGGCTTGTCCTGCCGTGACCATTGACGGTCAACTGACATTGGGCGGTCGCCGCCTGGACGTTAAAACACGCGCCTGCATCTATATTGACGGCTGGCGTAGATACGGGCCTTCCCGTGCGTTGGATTCAGCTATGAATAACCAACGAGACGCGGTAGTCGCCGTATATGCGACTCATCTTGCAGCCGAGGAAGCGGTGAAGCAACTTCAGCGCGCCGGAATCGATATGAGAACGCTGTCTATTGTCGGCAAGGATTCCAACACGGACGAACATGTAGTCGGCTACTACAATACAGGTGACCGGATGAAGTACTGGGGTAAGACCGGCGCTTTCTGGGGCGGATTCTGGGGATTGCTGTTCGGCTCGGCCTTCTTCGCGGTACCGAATATCGGTCCGGTGCTGGCGGCGGGCCCTGTAGTGGCGTGGATCGTGAGCGCGATGGAGGGAGCCGTCCTGGTGGGAGGCGTCAGTGCTATTGGCGCCGGACTGTACAGCATCGGGATCCCCAAGGACAGCGTCGTGGAATACGAACTGGCGCTCAAAACCGATAAGTACTTGCTGGTAGTGCACGGTTCGGCGAAAGAAGTTGATGCCGCCAGGGGCTTCATCGAAAAGACACGGTACGTCAGCGTCAATACGCACGCCAGGGAGCTGGTAGCCGTCGGCTCGAAATAAATGATCGCCACTTGTCCGGAGGTGAAATCAGCTACGAGTGGCGTGCCCGCCGCGACCATGCGCGCCTTGGTTTATCGGGGGGCGGGTAAACCTTCGTGGGAGTTGAACCCAAGACCTGCGCTAAGGAGCGCATCCGACGCCATCGTCCGCATCACGACTTCGACCATTTGCGGGACGGATCTCCATATCCTTAAAGGCGATCTTCCCAGTGTGACGGAAGGTCGGATTCTCGGCCACGAGGGAATCGGCGTGGTGGAAGAGACCGGCGCCGCGGTGTCGGCGTTCCATAAGGGAGACAAGGTTTCTGATCTCCTGCATCACGACTCGCGGGCGCTGGAGTGTCTGCCGAAACCAGATTTATCCGCTGGCGCCAGACGTGGATGAAGAAGCGGCTGTCATGCTGAGCGGTATCCTGCCTACTGGCTTCGAGTGTGGTGTGCTGAACGGCCACCGTGCAGCCAGGCGATACGATTGCTATCGTCGGAGCCGGGCCGGTCGGGCTGGCCGCGCTGATGACATCGCGCTTCTACTCGCCGGCCGAGATTGTCAGCATCGATCTTGAAGATAAGCGTCTTCAGATCGCGAAAGAGTTTGGCGCGACCATGTTAGTCAACAACGCCGATGGGAACGCCGTACGGCGGGTGATGGATCTTACCGGGGCGAGGGGGTGAACGTCGCCATCGAACCTGGTTGTTGGGCTGCCCGCTACCTTCGATATCTGCCAGGGTATCCTGGCAGCGGGCGGGCATCTGGCGAATATCGGCGTTCATGGCAAACCGGTCCCTCTGCACATGGAAAAGCTTTGGGATCGTAACGCGACGTTGACTACAAGGCTGGTGGATGCCGTGACAACTCCGATGCTGATCGGAGCTGTACAATCCGGTCGTCTGCAGCCGGGCAAACTGGTGGCGCACCGGTTCGCGATGGGCGACATCCTGAACGCTTACGACACCTTCGGCAAGGCCGCCCGCGACGGCGCACTGAAAGTGGTCCTGAACCGGGGCTCAATCAGATCTCGTCGGGGTCTTCATCCATTTCGCCGAGGTTTGGCGCGCGGTTTCCGAGCTCGACATCTTCCTCCGACCACTCCGTAGGCAGGTCTTCGAGCTTCGATTCGTCAGTCTCCGGATAACCCGGCAGAGTAGGTTCGCCTTCGACCAGTTCAGTGGATTTCTTCGGTTTGCTCATGTAACGGTCCTCAGCATTTGCTGGGCCGTTGCGATGCCTGCTATCCGGCGATGATAACCCGGCGATGATAACCTGATCCGTTGAGCCATAATTCCGGGCGCGTGGGAGGGGCGGTGCTCGGCGCACTCGCACTCGCATTTGCGTGGCAGGCGTTCATCGTCCACGCAAATTACAAAGGCAACTGGACTGCGTTGTTTTGCTCCGGCGACCGGTTCCCCACGCCTCCGGCCCTCGCATTCGAACATGTCTACCATTTTCCGAACAGCAACGGGTACGACGGCCAGTTTTACCACTTTATCGCGCATGATCCGCTCATCGAACGCGGCTTGTCCTTTTTCATCGACGCGCCATCTCTCCGGTATGGGCGGATTCTGGTGCCTGCGATGGCCAGCCTGGTTGCGTTTGGCTCGGATAAGCGGGTGGACGTGTCCTACTTCGCCGTGATCCTGTTTTTCACCGGGCTGGGAACATGGTGGCTCGCGCTCTACGCCAGGCATTTCGGCTACGATCCACTACTCGGGCTCGCATTCCTGCTTGTCCCGGCGGTCCTGACTTCGCTCGATCGCATGGTGATCGATATCGCCCTCGCCGCGCTCTGCGTAGGCTGGGCCTGGTACAACATCGGGGAGAAACCCGTGGCCGTGTGGTTTGTCTTGGCAGCGGCCGGGTTGGCTCGCGACACCGGCTTAATCCTGGTGGCAGCGCAGGTAATCTGGACGTTCCGGAAGTCCGGGTTCCGCCGCTCGTTGATTATAGCCACGTCGGCGCTGCCACTGCTCCTCTGGCATTACTACGTTGCCCTTCACCTGACGGCAAGCTCGTTTCAGAGCGAGAATCTGTTCCCGTTCTCAGGACTTTTACCTCGTTTCCTGCACCCCAACCACTATTCGCTGCCCACGCCGGTCGTCATCGCGGCTACGCTGACGGACTATGTGGCGCTCGGCGGCATCGTGGTAGCCGTGGTTCTGGTTGCGCGTAACGCGGTGCTTCGCCAGGCGAGCCAGATCGACCTCGCCCTCTATGCCTTTGGGCTTCTGACCGCTTTTCTATCGGCGCCGGATGTCTGGGCCGAGTCATACGGGTTTGGACGAATCTTCTCGCCGCTTTTGTCGCTACTTCTTCTCGTCTCGATCTCGAAGCGCGAGTGGTTGCCCGCCCTCCCTATGGCGATGGTGACACCGAGCATCCTGCTGGTCTACGCAGCACAGATCTACCATGCTACCGGCCACTGACCGTCCTCAAGTATTCGCAATCTGAGGAATCAGTTCCCCGTAGACATCCGTAAGCCGCATATCGCGTCCGTTATATCGATAGGTCAGCTTCTTATGATCCATACCCAGCAGATGCAGCACTGTCGCATGCAGGTCGTGGATGGAGATCGGTTGCTCTTCCGCTCGATACCCGAATTCGTCGCTTGACCCAATCACCTGGCCGCCCTTGATCTTCGCGCCCGTCATCCACATACTCATGGCGCCCGGGTTATGATCGCGTCCGAGTCCGCGCTGCGAAATGGGCATGCGCCCGAACTCGCCATGCCACATGACTAGCGTGGAATCGATCAGCCCCGATGTCTTCAGGTCGGTCAAAAGGCCGGCAATCGGCAGATCGACTTCGGCGGCGTGCCGCCCATGATTATCCGCCACATTCTCATGCGCGTCCCACGTATCCAGATTCTGCACGCCGAGACCGCCATGGAATAGCTGCACGAAGCGTACGCCGCGTTCGATCAGCCGGCGCGCCATCAGGCACTGCCGTCCGAACGGCTCCGTGCGCGGATTATCCAGACCATAAAGCTTCTGCACGGCGAGAGACTCCGCACTCACGTCGACAGCGTCCGGCGCGCAGCCCTGCATCCGGTAAGCCAGTTCGTAAGACGCTATACGAGCGGAAAGCTCGGTGTTTCCAGGGAAGCGCTCCGCATCCATGCCGTTGAGCTTCGCCAGCAAATCGAGCCGCGCGCGCTGCTGCTCCGGAGCCACGCTGTCCGGCGGTTTCAGATCGATGATCGGCACGCCGGAAGAACGGAACACCGTGCCCTGATAAGCGGCCGGCATGAAGCCCGAGCTCCAGTTGGAAGGTCCGCCGAAAGGTCCGCCATGCGCATCGTAGATCACCACGAATGCCGGCAGATTCTGGTTCTCCGAACCAAGACCGTAGGTGATCCAGGTCCCCATGCTGGGATAACCCGCGCGGATCATGCCCGTTGAGAATTCGTAGTGCGCCTGCACGTGGTCGTTCGACTGGCCTTTGACGGAGCGCAGCACCGCCAGGTCGTCAATTTTCGAAGCCATGTGCGGGAAAAGTTCCGAGACTTCGATGCCGCTTTGCCCGTATTTCCGGAACTCGAAAGGGCTCGGCATCAATGGCCCGGGATTGCCCTGACGCACGATCACGTCGCCCTTGCCTTCGAGCGGCAGGCCCGCGTATTTGCGCAGCGCGGGCTTGGGATCGAAGGTATCCACGTGACTGACACCACCGCTCATGAACAGCGAAATCATGGCCTTGGCGCGGGGTTCGAACTGAGGTTTCTTAGCCGCCACGGGGCTCGCCACGGGCGATGCGGTGGAACAAGTGTCGCCGGCCAGCAGGCCTTCCTGGTTGAGCAGATAAGCGAGCCCCAGCCCGCTTACGCCGCCACAACTCTGGAAAAGAAAATCGCGCCTCGATCGAAAGCCTTTCATCGCTACCTCATGTACAGAAATTCGTTCAGGTTCAGCAGCACGTTAGTGAAATCGCCCAACGCGTGGCTCTGCAGGAAATCCGCTGCCAGCCGTTGTTCTTCAGGCCTTGGCGCCCGCGCCACCGCAATCCGATAGGCAAGGTCAATCTGTTTCGAACGGTCGCCCGGCGCGGCTTCTTCCAGCCTGTTGGCGAACAACTGCGCCTGCTTCAGAACGAACTCGTCGTTCATCAGGGTAAGGGCCTGGGTGGGTACTGTCGTGATGTTACGCGCGCCGCAGGCCAGGTTCTGATTGGGCAGATCGAACGCATCCAGCATGGGGAAGGGAAGCCCGCGATTGCGATAGATGTATACGCTGCGCCGCCACACTTCGGGTCCGTCTTCCTTGCGCTCCCACTTACCATCGAACATCGATTTCACGACTTCGTCGGGAATTACCGGGAAGACCGGAGGTCCACCTACCTGCGGATTCAACCCGCCGCTGGCCGCAAGGATGGAATCGCGGACGATCTCCGCATCGAGGCGCTGAATGCGGAAACGTGAAAGAAGCTTATTCTCCGGGTCCTTGGCCGATTCCGGAAATTCCGACGCCATCTGGTAAGTCTCCGACGTCATGATGAGGCGCTGCATCTGCTTGACGCTCCAGCCGCGATCCATAAATTCGACGGCGAGCCAGTCCAGCAGATCAGGGTTAGTGGGGGCTTCTCCCATCTTGCCGAAGTTATCGAGTGAAGCTACAATTCCGCGCCCGAAGTGGTGATGCCAGATGCGATTCATCATAACGCGCGCGGTCATTGGATTGTCGCGCGACACCAGCCACTCCGCAAGGGCCAGCCTGCGGCCTGAGGTATTTACCGTGGGTGGTGTCAGCTCGGCAGGCGGGTTCCCGTAAGTGATCACGTTGACAAAGCCCGGTTTCGTTTCCGGCCCCGGACTATTTACATCACCTCGGATGAAGAAGTAAGAAGGCGGAACCTGATACTTACCTGGCCCGGTGTGCAGGTAGCTTCCCTCAATCGCTTCGTGTTTCTTGCCTTTACCAGGCGCGGGTTCGTCGCCAGGACCGTCGGGAACAAACCGGTAATCGCCGTCGGTCACACCCATCGCCATGGGGATCGGGGCGGGGCGTTCCTTCTCGGCTAGTGCGATCGCGTCCTGCAGTTGCGTGCGATGGACACGATCCTCGAGCGAAATCACGCGATCGATTTCGGAATTCGAAACGGTAACGCTGCGAATCACCTGATCCGCCAGCAACGCCTGGCCGGGCGTCCGTTGACTTTCCGGCGTCGCAATGGCTTCCTGAATGTTCGCCGGAAATTTGGCGTACTTACCGGGTAGAATCCGATCCCGGTAAGGCTTCTCCAGATCGCGAAGATCGGATTTCAGCGCCGCTACCTTGGCATTCACCGCATCGTTCTTCTGCTTCCACTCCGCCGCGACTTCCCTGGATGTAAGCGGATGGTCTACTTCAACAAATCCATAAAGCGACGACTGAAGCCGGTAGTAGTCGGCCTGGCGGATAGGATCGAACTTGTGGTTGTGGCAGCGTGCGCATTGAATGGTCAGGCCAAGGACGCCGCGCCCGATAGTGGCGATGTTATCGTCCAGGTACTCATAACGGAATTCGGGGTTATCCTTTTCCCGAAAGCCGACCTTGGCATAGGTGGCGAGAAACCCCGTCGCGATCAGGCTGTCATTCGTGACCGTCTTCAACTCGTCGCCCGCAATTTGCTCCCGGATGAAATCGTTGTAGGGCTTGTCTTCGTTGAAGGCGCGGACCACGTAATCGCGATAGCGCCACGCATTCGGCCGGTCGTAGTTATGCTCAAAGCCCTGAGAATCGGCGTAGCGCGCCAAATCCAGCCAATGGCGTCCCCAGCGCTCTCCGTAATGCGGCGAGGCCAGCAGGTGGTCGATCAGTTTCTCCCATGCGTCGGGGGATTGATCGTTCAGAAATTCCGCAGTTTCCGCGGGCGTGGGCGGCAGGCCGATCAGGTCCAGATAGGCGCGCCGCAGTAAGGTGGTTCGGTCCGCGCGGGGCGCGTGAGGAATGCCTTGCTTCTCCAGCGCCGAAAAGATGAAGGCGTCAATCGGATTACGGGCGGCGGGATTGCGCGTCGCAACCGGAACTGCCGGACGTACCGGCAGTTTGAATGCCCAGTAGCTTCGCTCTTCAGGACGGATCGGATTGTCCTGCGTGATGTCGGATTGCGTGGTGGTGACAACAGCGCCGGCGTCCCACACCGCGCCCTGCTCGATCCATAAACGGAAGGTCTCAACATCCGCCGGTGAAATGGTTGCGCCCAGCGGCATGGACGGCTTTTCGAGCCCGGCGACCATCCGATACAACCGGCTCTTTTCCGCGCTGCCCGGAACAATGGCGATACCATGCTCGCCGCCCTTGAGGGCCAGATCCCGGGTGGCAAGGCTGAACTTCGAAAGCTGCACGTTCGCGCCATGACAGTTCCAGCACGTCTTCTGAAAGATCGGCTGGATGTCTTTTGCGAAAGAGATGGTACGGTCCGCCGACCGCAGCGGCACGGTTGTGGCCGCCAATAACGCGCAGATGGAAAGGATTTGACGCACAGAGTTGAACTGGCAACGATTATATGCCAAATCGCGTCAGTGCAAATTAGTCCTCGTTGTGGGGCGGCCAATCGTGGCCGCAGCCGCCTTTCCAGGCGGCGGGACCGGCTGGAAAGCCAGTCCGCGGGCAAGAATGCCCGCCCCACTTACCCGTCGGGACATTTTACGGCCATCAGGCTATCATGCTGGAATATGTTTCGCGCTTCCGTCTACGTCGCAGCCGTTTCGCTGATCGCTGTCGTACCGCTCATTTCCGACAGCAAATTCCAGCTCACCATCGACAACATCATGCGTGGTCCCAACCTGGTGGGGACCGAGCCCGCGCAGGTGCGCTGGTCGGGCGCCGGGTCGGACGATGGATCGAAAATCTACTTTCAATGGAAGCGCGCGGCCGATCCGATTATTGCGCCGCTCGACACGTACGTCGTAAACCGCGATGGCAGCGATCTGCGGAAGCTTTCCGACGAGGAAGTGCGTCTCGCGCCGCCCGCCAACATCGAGACGAACGAAGATCGCACACTGAGTGTTTACGCGGAGTCGGGCGACATCATCACGATTGAGAACGCGACGGGCAAACGGCGGCAGGTAACGAAGACGGCGGAGGCGGAGACCAATCCGCGTTTTCTGGCAGGCGCGGGCCATCGTATTTCGTTCATGCGTGGCGGCAATCTGTTCGTGACGTCTCTCGATAACGGCGATCTGGAGCAGATCACCGACATTCGCGCCGCCGCGGCTGCCGGAGCGGCTGCGCCCGCTGCCGGTGGAGGCGGGCGCGGCGGCCGTGGCGGCGGTGGTGGACGCGGCGGCGGTCGCGGAGGCGCCGCCGATGCCAGCGAAGAGCCGAAAGGCACCGATGCGCAGGAATACCTGAAGAAAGAACAGCGCGACATGTTCGACGTGGTGCGCGAGCGAGAAAAGCTGAAGGAAGAAACGGACGCGAAGCAGAAGAAGCTCAATCTTCGTAAGCCTTATACGCTGCAGGCGCGCCAGACCATAGGCCAGATGGAGCTTTCGCCGGACGGCAAATATGTCTTCGCGGTAATTTCGGAGGCCGCGAACGGTTCGAAGAACTCCATTGTTCCCAACTGGATTACGGATTCGAGCTTTCCGGAAGATCTGCCGGGCCGCGCGCGTGTTGGAGACGGTCTTGGGCAGCGGCATCTCGCGGTTATCAACGTGGCGACGGGCGAGGTGAAGAACGTGGATCATGGCGAAGTGGGTGCGCCGGTGGCGCAGATCTCAGATGGCGTCGGATGCGGCGGGGGATTTGGTGGTGGTGGAGGCGGCGGAGGCGCGCAGCCGGTGTCTTTCTCTCCCGATGGCAGCAAGGCGGTGTTCACTGCCCGGGCGGAAGACAACAAGACCTGCTGGACGTTTGCGCTCGATCCGGTGACCGCGAAAGCGCGCGTGCTCGATACCGAAAAAGATGCCGCGTGGATTGGCGGCCCGGGCGGTGGGCAAGGGTGGCTTGCCGATAACAAAACCTACTACTTCACTTCCGAGCGCGATGGCTTCAATCATTTGTATGAGCTGCCGTTCGATGGCGGCGCGCCGAAGCAGATGACGTCCGGCAAATTCGAAATCGATCGCGTGGCGCTTTCGCACGATAAGTCGACCTTTTATCTGACCACCAGCGAAGGCAGCTTCTACGAACGCCATCTGTGGTCGATGCCAGTAGCAGGCGGATCGCGCACGCGCATCACTAAGCTTGCCGGGGGCCACGCAGCGACGCTTTCACCCGATGAGAAGTGGATCGCGGATATCTACTCCTACACCAACAAGCCGCCTGAGCTTTACGTTCAGCCCAATGAACCTATGGCCGCGGCTAAGAAGCTGACGGAGTCTCCGGCGCCGGAATTCTCGACTTATGCGTGGACCGATCCGCCTATTGTGGAAATCCCCACGCGCGACGGAATGAAACTGCCCGGCAATCTTTACAAGCCTGCGGGATTCAAGAAAGGCGGACCGGCGGTAGTCTTTGTCCATGGCTCAGGGTACCTGCAGAATGTGGATAAGTCGTGGTCAAACGCCTACTATCACGAATACCTGTTCCATCATTTCCTGATGGAGCACGGTTATATGGTGCTGGCGGTGGACTACCGCGCTTCCAGGGGCTATGGCCGCGACTGGCGTACCGCAATCTACAGGCATATGGGCGGCAAGGATCTGGACGATCAGGTAGATGCGGCCAAGTGGCTGGTATCGGAGCAGGGAGTCAATCCGAAACACATCGGCATCTATGGTGGAAGCTACGGCGGGTTCATCACCCTGATGGCGATGTTCACGCAGCCGGATGTCTTCGCCGCGGGCGCGGCCCTGCGCCCGGTGAGCGACTGGGCTTATTACAACCAGGGATACAGCGGAAACATCCTGAATCAGCCGCAGAAAGATGCCGAGGCTTATAAGCAATCGTCGCCCATCTACTTCGCGGCGGGGCTGAAAGGGCATCTGTTGATCTGTCACGGCATGGTGGATACGAACGTTCATTTCGTCGACACCGTGCGCCTGGTGGAAAAGCTGATCGAATTACGAAAAGACAACTGGGAGTTAGCGGCTTATCCGGTGGAAGACCACGGGTTTGTGCAGCCCGCCAGCTGGACCGATGAGTATAAGCGAATCTTCAAACTCTTCGAAAGTAACCTGAGGAACTGACGACGGAGGGCGGTACTGCGAGTCAATGCCCCATATTTCTCGTCGTGGGGCGGCCAATCATGGCCGCAGCCGCCTTTCCAGGCGGCAGGACCGGCTGGAAAGCCGGT
>Ga0302326_10011450_pt1 | contig 19102 bp, 17 predicted proteins | sample Palsa_T0_3_FD_202264 | JGI IMG/M metagenome (GOLD analysis project Ga0302326, IMG submission 202264) | Peat permafrost microbial communities from Stordalen Mire near Abisko, Sweden - Palsa_T0_3 | ecosystem: Environmental > Terrestrial > Soil > Palsa > Peat permafrost | place: Sweden: Abisko...
TATTCGCGTCATTTCACCGGGCCTGCTGACCACTGTTCAGGATCTGGGACGGCCCGGCTATGCTCACTGGGGTGTCTCCGCTTCGGGCGCCGCGGATGCGCTGTCGCTGCGGGCGGGGAATCTGCTGGTGGGAAATGCGGAAGGCGAAGCGGGTCTGGAAATGACACTGGCCGGCGGCACGTTCGAATTCGATTCGAATGCGCTGGTCGCCATCGCCGGAGCGGATTTCGAGGCCGGCATCCCGCTGTGGACCGCGGTCGAAATGAAGGCCGGCGAGCAGGTGCGCTGCGGCCACGCGCGCCAGGGCGCGCGCTGCTATTTATGCGTAAGAGGCGGAATCGATGTGCCGCCGGTGCTGGGCAGCGCCTCCACGCACCTGTTGACAGCGATGGGCGGCCTGGAGGGTCGCCCCCTGAAGCGGGGTGATGTACTCGACGTGGCGCAGGCACTCATGCCTGCCGCGCCGGGACTCTTGCCGGCGCAAATCTGGTCTGCCTCCGATACCATCCGGGTAACCTCCCCCACCGATGCCAGTCCCCTGTGCGCCGCAACCTGGCAAGTGAAGGAAGACTCCGACCGCATGGGCCTGCGCCTGCGCGGCCCGGCCCTGGAACGCTGCGCCGGCCACATGCTCACCGAAGGCGTACCGCTGGGCGCCATACAAGTGCCCCCCGACGGACAGCCCATCATCCTGTTCGTAGAGCATCAAACCACCGGCGGCTATCCTAAAATCGCGAACGTGATCTCGGCCGATTTTCACCGCGTGGGCCAGTTGCGCCCGCGCGACCAGGTGCGTTTCGAACAGGTTTCCATCGAAACGGCGCTCACGCTCCTGCGGACGCAGGAGGATTGGCTGCACTCTCTGGCTGAACGCGCGCGAGCTTAGCCGCGCTGATGGCTTGTCCCAGATGCCGCTGGGTATGCTCGGCGATGTGTACGATCAGGCCGAGTACTGTTGACGGCAAGCGTTTCCGGCCCACCCAGCGCGGCTCGGCGAAGGTGGCGGGGTCGATCGCCCGGATCGTTTTCCCGGCGTGCCGCAAGGCGCGGTCCACGTCCGCCAACAGTTCCGCCAGGCTCGCGCCGGGCTTCATCTCCGCCGCCAGCGCAGCGATCCGCGCATCGTCGAGCGCACGCCCTTCCAGGTAAGCCGTCAGGCGATCCACGCTGCCGGCGATATGCCGGATATGAAAACCCAGTGGTGCGAGGCCATGCGGCCGAGTCCACACCTGGGCGTCAGTAAGCCTGGCGGTGTGCCGTGCCAGGTCTTCGCGCGTCTGCTGAAAGCCATAGAGCGCAGGCGCCAACAGTGGACTCACGTCCGAGAGCGGCCCGCGCAGCCATGCTTCAGGCAAGCTATTTCTTCTCGGCAGCTTTTTTCTGCACGGTGAGCGGCATGCCTCCTCCGCCCTGCGTGAATGTTCCGGTCATGCTGGAGGCATCCTTGTTGAGCGTGCCTTCGTAGGATCCGCCGATGGTCTTCAGGTCCAATTTCACTGTATCGCCGGTGCGGGAAATGGCGCCGATCGGCAGGCCGTTGGCGCCCTGGTCCAGACTATCCAGGGTGCCCTTGATACTGCCGTCGGCGTTCTTGGTGAAGTTGAAGCGCAGATGAAGCTGATTCCCGTTGACATCCAACGCGCCTTCCCAGACGCCTTCCAATACTTGCACCTCGCCGGAGTTGGCGGGCGCTTTTTCGACGGCCCTGGGTGCGGACTTCCATTTCAAATCCAGGGGGATCGAGGCGCCTCCCTGGGAAAAGTTGCCTGCGATGGTTTTGCCGTCCTCCGACAGCTTGCCGTCGTAGTGCGGATCGCCCGGCCCGGGAATCTGAAATCCAACGTTCACGCCGTCGACCTTTACGTCCTTGAGCGGCAAAGCGGACAGGCCTTGTACGGGAATATCCATTTCCGCGGCCCACCGATCGCCGTCGCGATGCACATTAAAGACGAAGCCCAAGTCGCCATTGGGCGTCTTGAGTGAGCCTTCCCACACTCCGGCGGGATCCGCGGCGGCCAGCGCGGCGGGCAGTAGCAACACGCCGGCGAAGATTGCAAGATGTCGTTTCATGGAACTCCTGAAGGAATTGTATCAGCGTGCGCGGCGGCACAAGGGCATGCGAACTGCAAATCTCACCTTGGAGGTTTCTTATTTATGAATTGGAACGAAGTAGAAGGCAAGTGGAATCAATTGAAAGGATCGGTTCGCGAGAAGTATGGCAAGCTGACCGACGACGATCTGCAAGTCATCGCAGGTAAAAAAGACAAGTTCCTCGGGAAGCTGCAGGAACGTTACGGTATGCAGCGCGAACAGGCCGAGAAGGATCTGGACACCTGGCTGACCGGTGTACGGGTAGGCGAGGCTCCCCGCGCGCATACGGGCGGGTCGGGTCGCTAGAACCCTCCCCTGCACCGTGGGGCGGCCAATCATGGCCGCAGCCGCCTATTAAGGCGGCCAGAGCCGGCTGAAAGCCGGCTGCGGGCAGAATTGCCCGCCCCACGGTGAGACCAAGCCGCCAGCCACGCGCTTGCTACACTGAGAGTGCATGGCGGCCAATCTCGCACCCATCTCCAACCTCGTGGGCGAAGCGGCCGACCTGCGCGGCATGCGCGAGTGCCTGCAGTGGTTCACGCGCGAGAAACAGTGGATCAACGATATTCACCTGCAGCTTTGCCGCGTGCCGGCGCCGACCTTCCTCGAACAGCAGCGTGCGGAATGGATCGTGGCACAGTTCCGCGGCTTGGGCTGGGACGCCAATATCGACCGTGCGGGCAACGTGGTGGCCACGCCCGATGCGCACGCCCAGGGCCCGTACGTGGCTCTCACCGCGCATCTCGATACGGTCCTCGCGCCACGCGCCAAGGAAGACATCACCGTCGAGCCGGATGGCCGCTTTCGCGGTCCGGGCATCTCCGATAACGGCGCCGGGCTGGCCGCGCTACTGGCCATCGCGCGGGCTCTGAAAGTCTGCCCGCCCGTCGACGGCTGGCACGCCGATCTACTGCTGGTTGCCAACGTGGGCGAAGAAGGCGAAGGCAACCTCAGCGGCATGCGCCATCTGTGCAAGCAGTCGCCGCTGGGCAAGAAGATCGGAGCTTTCCTGGTGCTGGATGGAGCCAGCACCGATCACATTACCAACCGCGCGCTGGGGAGCCGCCGCTTCGAGGTAGCGTTTAGCGGTCCGGGCGGGCATAGCTGGAGCGATTATGGGGTCGGCAACCCGGTGCACGCGCTGAGCCGGGCCATCTCGCAGTTCGCCGACACGCGCCTGAATGGCTCACCGAAATCCAGCTTCAACGTAGGTTTTATCGAAGGCGGCGCCAGTGTGAACGCCATTCCGGCGATGGCGCGCGCCAAGGTGGACATCCGCTCGGAAAGCAACGAGAAGATGGACGAACTGGTGGATGCGCTCACCAGCGCCATCGAGCGCGCGCTGGAAGTCGAGAACCAAAGGGCCACCGGCGGGAAGGTGGCGGTGAAGATCCGCGAGATCGGTTCGCGGCCCGCGGCCAACCTGACGGAGCAATCTCCCATCCTGGCGTATCTGCGCGCGGTGGATAGCCACTTGGGCATCCGCTCGCATCTGGACTGCGCTTCCACGGACGCAAACATTCCCATGGCGCTGGGCGTGCCCGCCCTTTCGATTGGCGCGGGTGGCCAGGGCGGCGGCGCGCATACTACCCAGGAGTGGTTTAAGCCGGAGGGCCGCGATCTGGGCTTGAAGCGCGTCCTGCTGACGCTGTGCCTGTTGCTGCGCGACCCGCAATTCGGGGTGCCCTCCGGACCTGCGCGGTGATTGCCCGGAAGGACTCGGCCTTGGCCCGGCGCGCCGAAGCCGCCTTAGTCGTCAACACCATCATTTGGGGCGCGACGTTCGTAGTGGTGAAACACGCGCTGCAGGATGTGTCGCCGATCCTGTTTCTGGCGTTGCGCTTCACGCTGGCGACCGCCGCGCTGCTGGTTTTGTTTCGCGGCGCGTGGAGCCATCCAAGGAACCCCCGCTGGTCGTTGGAGGGAGGCGCGGTCGCCGGTATTTTCCTGTTTTCCGGCTACGCCTTTCAGACCATCGGTCTGCAATATACCACCGCTCCGAAATCCGCCTTCCTGACCGGGCTCACCGCCGTGATCACGCCTTTGCTGGCGGCTCTAGTCTACCGCAACATGCCGCGCCTGATGGAGATCGGGGGAGTGCTGGTGGCCACCGCCGGCATGGCGTTGATGACGCTGCCGGGCTACACGCTGGAGATGAATCGCGGCGACTTGCTGACCGTGGGTGCCGCGGCCTGCTATGCGGCGCACATCCTGGCGCTGAGCCGCTATTCGGCCACGGCCAGCTTCGAATTGCTGTCCACCGCACAGATCGGGGTTTCGGCGCTGTTGGCCTGGGGGCTGTTTCACTGGATGGAAGACCCGCACATCCGCTGGACCGCGGGAGTCTGGGTGGCGATCGCGGTCACGGGATTGTTTGCCACGGCCGTGGCGTTCACCTTTCAGGCCTGGGCGCAGAAGTACACCACATCCACGCGCACCGCGCTGATATTCATGCTGGAGCCGGTGTTCGCCTGGATCACTTCGTACCTATTGACCGGCGAGACGCTCTCCCGGCGCGCGGCTGCGGGCGCCGGGCTGATCCTGGCGGGCATCCTGTTGGTGGAACTGAAACCGTTCGGCAGGCAAGGGCATCCTTCCAGGTAGGCGTGGAATTGCGGGAGTATTATAATAAGGAAAGACCGTCGAACCGCGAGTCCATGCAGGAGCGAGTTAACACCCATGAGTTTCTTCGATAAGTTGCGCAGACAGAAGTTGCTGTCGTTCACGCTAGTGCTATTCACGCTGGCCATCGGCGTGGTGATCGGCACGCTAATCAACACCGGCGCCAAGGCCGCCAAGGACAACACGGCGGCGCCTGGTGCGACCCCGCTGACGATACCCAATCCCGTGCAGTTGCAGTCTTCATTTGCCGGCATCGCCAGGCAGGTAGAGCCGTCCGTGGTCAACATCTCCACAACGTATCTGCCCAAGGCGCCGGCGCAGTCGCGCAATCGCCGCCGCGCCGCACCGCAGCAACAGCCGGACGAAGGCGACGAGGGCGATCAAGGCGACCAGGGCGGCATGGAGGATTTCTTCCAGCGGTTCTTCAGCAATCCATTTGGCGGCAACATTCCGCAAATGCCGCAACGGCGCGGATCCGCGCTGGGTTCCGGCGTGGTGGTGGATAAGGCCGGCTACATTCTGACGAACAACCACGTGGTGGACAAGGCCGACCGCATTCAAGTGAAATTCACGAACGACCCCACCGAATACGAAGCCAAGGTAGTGGGCGTAGATGCGCCGACGGACTTGGCGGTGATCCGGGTGGAAGGCAAGAGCAACCTGATACCGGCCCGCATTGGAAATTCCGATGCCGTGCAGGTAGGCGATTGGGCCATGGCCATCGGCTCGCCGTTCGGCTTCCAGGCGACCGTTACGCTGGGCATCATCAGCGCCAAGGAACGCGATGTAGATCCCACCCAGCAGTTCCAGCATTTCCTGCAGACCGACGCCGCCATCAATCCCGGCAATAGCGGCGGTCCGCTGCTGAATATCAACGGGGAAGTGGTCGGGATCAACACTGCGATCGCCTCACGTTCAGGTGGATACCAAGGCATCGGTTTCGCGCTGCCCATCAACCAGGCAGTGAAAGTCTACAACGAGATCATCAGGTCCGGGAAGGTGGTGCGCGGATCGATTGGCGTGAAGTTTACGCCCTCGGAGACGCCCAGGGCGGCGGCGCTGCTGAAATCCAACGGCGCAAAGGAAGGCGTATTCATCGAGCAGGTAGCCCCCGGCGGACCCGCGGACAAGGCGGGCATGAAGTCGGAAGACATCATCCTGGCGGTCAATGGCCAGCCGATTCGCAATGGCAGTGAGTTGATCGATCGCGTGACCAGTACGGCCGTCGGCAATTCGCTGACGATCACCGTTTTGCGCGAAGGCAAGAAGATGGACTTCCATGTGGTGGTTGCCGACCTTGCCCAGATCTTTCCGGAGCAGTTCGGCAGCGGCCAGGAGGAAGAGTCCAGCCCGGCGGAAGGCACCCAGGCGCGCTTCGGAATCACCATCGAGAACCTGACTGACGCCCGCCGCGAAAACATGGGCATCAAGCAGCACGGTGTGCTGATCAGCGCGGTGGAGACGAGTTCGTTCGCCGAAGACATCGGCATGCAGCGCGGCGACGTGCTGGTGGAAATCAACCGGCAACCGGTGAACACAGTCGAAGACGTCAAGCGCATCCAAAATGCGCTCAAGCCGGGCGAGGCGGTGGCCTTCCGGATCTTGCGGCAGTCCGGACGCAACGAATGGACTCCGTTATTCCTGGCGGGCTCCTTGCCCAACCACCCGTAAATGCGAAGAGCAATTGCGGCGTTGGCCGCCGCCTTGATGGGGACCATCCCTTTGGCGGCGGCCACGGCCCAGAAGAAAAAATCGACGATCCACAATCCGGCGGCCACGATGACTCCGGTGCGGCGCGGCAAACGCAAAACGCCGGCGCGCCCGGTTCAGACCGCGCACTCCACTTGGAGGCCGGGACAAACTGCGCCCACTCCCGAACGTTACAAGGAGATTCAGGAGGCGCTCGCTAAGAAGGGCTATCTGCACGGCGAAGCCAACGGAAAATGGGACCAGGATTCGGCCGACGCGCTACGCCGCTTTCAGCAGGATCAGAATCTGGAAACCAGCGGCAAGCTGGACTCTCTCTCGATCGTCGCGCTGGGCTTGGGTCCCAAGCATTAGTGGGGCAGGCTCCCAGGCCACCTTTACCCGCCCCCCTCGGTCCGCATCCTTACCATGCGCCGGTTATTAGAGTCGCCTTAACTTGCTGTACTGCTGTCGCGCGAGTCTCGACATCGCTCAAACGGGCAGCCAGGGCATTCACGCGTCTCTCCACCGCTTTCAGCTTCTCTACCTCGGCCGTGAGGCTTGCGATTTCGGCATCCTTCACCAAGCTGTCGCGGTAGATCTCCTGTATCGCCGCCAAAGCTACGCCTTCCGCATCGATTGTCGAGATGTGCCTGTCATCCTCGCCCAGTCCGAAGCCTGCATAGAAGTCCTGCGCCATCGGGCCGATGTGACGTACCGAGTCCGTTTGCGCTTTATAGTTCCACGTGAACATAGGAACTCCGGCCAGGCGCTCCAGCACACTCCGGCCGTTTATGGCAGTAAGGTTGCTCTTGAGATTGCGATCGGAATTGTTCGTCCATGTGCCGCCGGTGCTCAGGTAAGCGCCCGTGCTGGTGGCGATGAACTGACCTGCGCCGATCGAAACCGAATTGTTGGTGCCGAGCCACAGGCCCCCGGCCGCGCGCACCAGAAATTGGTTGGGCGCCGTCGAGGCGATCACGCTGCCCACGCTGCTATCGCCCCAGGCGAAGACGCCCGCATGCGCGGCATTGGTTTGCGAGCCGGCGGCGAAGCTCTGTTCACCGGCCGCCGTGTTGTGCGCCCCTCCTGGGACGGTTGCACTGCCGCCATAGGCGGTGTTGAAGAAGCCGCCGCCAACGGTATCGCTGCTGGTAATCGAGCCTGCGCAGCCGTAAGCGTCCCCCGCCACGTTACGGTATCCGCCGGCTACCGTAGTGGAGTCGCCGCATGCCTGATTGAACTCGCCGCCGCCCACCACGGCAGCCCCGTTTAGGGTGCCGCCGGCGGTGTTCAACATGCCGCCTCCCACGGTGGAAAACTCGAAGGTGACGCTATTGACTCCTCCGCTTTCCCCTCCGCCCCCGATCACCGCCCCGGCGACCCCGGTTGAAACAGTGTTCCCGCCGTAGCCGCCGATCAGGCTCGGACTGGTCGCATTCGCCTCAATCCTCCACGGCGCGTTCTCCAGCGTCGTGCCATTCTTCCAGAGCGCCACGTGCTCCGCGGTTCCAGAACCAGTGACTTGCGCAAGGGCCGCGCCGCTCCATATGGATATGGCCAATAACGCCATACCCGGAAAACGTCTCACGAAAATGCTTCGGTTCAACGTGTGTCGATACATTATCCTTCTCCTTTTTTGTTTTTCCTCGGATTGCCTGCGCCAGTCCAAACCGGCCTGGGCCGGCCGGGGTGGGGCCGAAATCCGCTTTCATCCAAATACGCCGGAATTCGCGTGAAATGGGATCATGGGTTACAATCACTACCAATAAGAAGCGGATGAGCGATTCCCCGGATTTCGAGGCTGCGCTTACCGGCGTTCGGGCCGGCGACAAGACTGCGCTGGACTCGGTGATGCCGGCTTTGTATGCCGAATTGCATCGCATCGCCGAAGCCTGCCTGGCGGGGGAGCGGCTGGACCACACCCTGCAGCCCACTGCGTTGATACACGAGGCTTATTTGCGCCTGCTCGGGCAGCATCATGTGGATTGGTCCTGCCGGCCGCAGATCCTGGGGCTGGCCGCGCGCATGATGCGCCGCATCCTGGTGAATCACGCGGAGGCGCGCAATGCCCAGAAGCGCGACGGCGGTTTTCGCGTACCGTTGGACGACCAATTGGAGTTGATGGAAAACGGCCAGCTCGAAATCTGCTCCCTGGACTTGGCGCTGACCCGGCTGGAGCAAATCGACGAGCGCCAGGCGCGCATCGTGGAACTGCGCTTCTTCAGCGGGCTGAGCGTGGAAGATACGGCGTCGGCGCTGGAAGTCTCTCCGGCGACTGTGAAGCGGGAATGGCGCACAGCACGGTTGTGGCTGGTCCGGGAATTGGATGGCGCGCGCGCCAACGAGTAGCGCAATGACCAGTGCACGATGGCAGGAGATCAAGCGGGTACTGGACTTGGTTGAGGATGCTTCTCCGGACGCCCGAATGGGCGTGCTTACCGTGGCTTGCGCGGGCGACGGCGACTTGCGCCGCGAGGTGGAATCGCTGCTGTCGTTCGAAGAAAAGGCCGCCGTGCTCGACCGGGCGGCGCTTGCCATACATGCCCACGTCGCGCGCGAAGATCGTGGACCGGTTCCCCGCCAGATCGGAGAGTTTCGCCTTTCCTCGGGCGCGCGGCTGGGCCCCTACGAGATCCTGAAGCCGCTCGGAGCGGGCGGCATGGGGGAGGTATATAGCGCCAGGGATACCCGCTTGGGACGTACCGTGGCATTGAAGATCCTAACGGGCGACCTGCTGGGCCGCGGCGGAGCCCGGCGTCGCTTTGAACGCGAAGCACGCGCCATCTCCAGTTTGAACCATCCCAATATCTGTACGCTGTACGATATCGGGCGCCAGGACGGCCCGGATTATCTGGTGATGGAGTACCTGGACGGGCAGACCCTGGCCACGCGACTGGGGCGGGGTCCATTGCCCTATGCGGATATGCTGCGAGTCGCCATCGAAGTCTGCGGGGCCCTGGCCTACGCCCACGCCCACGGCGTGATCCACCGTGACGTAAAGCCCGCCAACATCATGCTCACCGCCTTCGGCGCCAAACTGCTGGACTTCGGCCTGGCGCGCTGGGGTCGGGAGGCGTTCGCCGCCGTTCCGCTGGCCGCCGATTCCTCGGTCTCGGCGAGTGGTACGATCCTCGGCACGCCGCGGTACATGTCGCCCGAACAAATAGCGCGACGCGATGTCGATGCCCGTACGGACATCTTCATCCTCGGGGTGGCGCTCTACGAGATGGCAACGGGCATAATGCCCTTCCAGGGCGAGACATCTGGCGCCGTAATGGATGCAATCCTGCACAAGGAACCGGAACCGGTGTCGCAGGTAAACCCGGAAATACCTCGGGAACTTCAGGAAATCGTCGCGAAAGCGATCAAGAAGGACCCTGCGGCGCGCTACCAGAATGTTGCCGATCTGCGGGCGGAACTGGAGCGTCTGGAGCGCGGCTTGGATGCGAGCGCACCGCCTGCCGCCATCGCGCCGGCTTCTGCCGTCTCCACCGGTCCCCTCCATCCTGACTTGCGCTGGGCTTACGCGGCTGTCGCCGTGGCGGCCATCGCAGCGGCTCTGTTCGCCTTCAACGTGGGCAGCCTGCGCAGCCGCTTGCTGACGGCCGCCGGCTTGAAAAACGCGGCTCCGCCGGGAATTGAATCCATCGCCGTCCTGCCCCTCGAGAATCTGTCGCGCGATCCCGCCGACGCCTACTTCGCCGCCGGCCTGACCGATTCCCTGATCGCCGACCTGGGCCAGATGGTTACCCTGCGAGTGATCTCGCGGACCTCGGTGACGCAGTACCTGGGAACCCGGAAGCCGCTGCCGGAAATTGCCCGGGAGTTGAATGTGGACGCCGCCGTGGAAGGCACCGTGCAGCGCTCCGGCAACCGCGTACGCATCACCGCGAAGTTGCTGCAGGCGCGTTCCGACAGGCAACTCTGGGCCCAGACCTACGATCGCGACACAGCGGACGTCATCCAATTGGAAAGGCAAATGGCCGTGGCGATTGCCCACGAAATCACCGGGCGGCTCACCCCAGCTCTGGAAACCCGCCTGGCCCGCGGCGGAACGGCCAATCCGCGAGCGTACGACGCCTACCTGCGCGGCCGTTACCTCTTGAATCAAAGAATCGCGGAGCTGTTCCCCGCGGCAGTCGGATATTTCGAGCAGGCGCTGCGGGAAGACCCGCGTTTCGCGCTCGCCTACTCCGGCCTCGCCGATTGCTATGCAGTGGGCTGGTGGGCCAAGCCGAATGTGCCTCTGGCGGAGAAGTATGCCCGGAAGGCGCTGGCGCTTGAGCCGGACGTGGCCCAGGCGTACGCATCGCTCGGACTCATCGATACCTGGCGGTTCAGATTCGCCGATGCCGGGAAGGAACTGACCCGTGCGCTCGATTTGAACCCCAACTACGCGATGGCCCACCACTATCGATCCGCGGGTCTGCTGATGCTCGGGCGCTTGGAAGAGGCGCTGGCGGAAAACGACCGCGCGCGGCAACTGGATCCATTCTCGCTACCGGTCAATCATCTTCGCGTGGACATGCTGATCGGCCTGCACCAGTACGATCGCGCGATCGAGCAAGCGGAGACAGAGGCCGCTATCGATCCTCGGTCCCACCATCCCCACCTGAAGATGGCGCGCATCTACTGGATCGAAGGCCGCGTGCCGGATGCACTAGCCGAAGAAAAAAAGACCGCGGTCATGGCGCACCTTCCAGTGCGGCTGCGGGACTGGGACGAGGTGGCCGCGGCCTTCGCAGGATCGGGCCTGCGCGCCGCGCTAGTGAAATGCGCCGAGTTCGAAGAGAAACGCTACCATCCCGGCGACTCGACCTGGGAGAATGCCGGCGTGAAGTCCGCCGAGCTTAATGCGAAAGGCTACCCAGGCTCCTACCGCGCTCTCCAAATCGCCTATCAATTCGGGCTCGCCGGGAATGCGGCCAAAGCGCTGGAATGGCTGAATCAAGCGTTCCGCGACGACGACGGCAACGCGGACTTCGTGGAAACGGCTCCCGAACTCGACGGCCTGCGTACCGCCCCGGAATTCCACGGCCTGTTGCGCCGAGTCGGGCTGGAGCACTGACCGCGAAACCTGCGCGGGCTGGACGAATCGGCGATTCATTAGGTGCTGGCTTCGCTCGCCACCCCAACATCGCCCGGATTTACCAGTCGCAGGCTTCGCCGGCGGACGGAGGGGCTGGGCGAGTTAGTCGGAACTCTCACGCCGCCGCAAGCTCGCTGACGCGAGCAAAGATACCATCAAGCCCCAATCCTTGGGCGTACTCGACGCGGTGGCGCAACTGCTGAAGGAGCATGCCGGACTGAAGCTCGAAAAATTCCGTGCGTGACGAATCTTGGCCTCGCTGGTCAGCCTTTCCAGCATATTCGTGCCGCGTTTATGATCCCGTTTCCTGCAAATTCCTGCGTATCAAAATGAAAGGCCTTCTAAGGCCCCTTCAGACTCACAAGGAGAAACTTATGGCTATCTGTAACCAATGCGGTAAAAGAAGTAACGACGGAGTAGTTTTCTGCGCCTCGTGCGGGACACCCATCGCCTCACTTGGCGGGACTGGCGCGTCGGCCGCCGCGGCCCCGGCGCTCGCTCAGTCATCCATCTCCCCGAATGTGGCCGGTCTGCTCGCCTACCTGTTTGGCCTCATCGCGGGGATCGTCTTTCTGGTGCTCGAGCCGTATAAGAGCGATAGATTCGTCCGCTTCCACGCCTTCCAATCGATCTTCTTCACCGGAGTGTGGATAGCCGGCAGCGTCGCATGGAACATACTCTTGGCCGCGGTCGGCGCTATCAGCGGCTGGCTGGCGCTGATCGGCGGATTTCTGGGCTTGCTGCTGGCGATGGCCGGGTTTTTCTATTGGATATTGCTGATGTACAAAGCCTACAAGGGCCAGCGGTACATGATTCCAGTCATTGGACGCATCGCTGCGCAGCAGGCGAGTCGTTGAGCAGTGGTGGCGCTAATTATTGCGGCTTCGAGGCGCGTGCGGATGCCGCGGCTTCGAAGCCACCAGCGCGGACCCGGCGATGGCGGCGGCCGGCCCGGCTGCACTGCTGCGCCGCTGGGAAACAGGGATTTGGAGTTAAACAAAATGTATAAAGCAAAACTTAACCATTGCCCATTCGTCTCGATAGTGGCGGTTGGGCTTCTCGCCGGCGGTGTCCTGCGCGCGCAAGACGAACGCGTGGACGCCGAGAATTGCCACGATTCTCCGCTTATTACCCGCATGCCGGGCAGCAAAATCCTTAACTGCGACCACAAGGAATTCGAGCAGGTCAAGGTGCGTACAGGCACCAACAAAGACAATGAGGCCATCGAGAAGACGATCGAGGGAGAATATTGGTCTTGGGAATATTGGGTCCGTGAGGGCGTCGGCGATTTCCAGGTGTTCCGCAACTTTGAAACGGCTCTGCGGCGGGCCGGCTGGACCATCGATTGGTCCGATCCGCCCGGCATAGGCCAGATCATCGCGCACAAAGGCGGCACGTGGTGCGTAATCGAGGTGAACGGCTCTTACAAGCAGACCATCCTCACGGTGAAGGCCATGCAGCAGGAGGTCGCCGCCGACGCTTCCCAGATTCAGGACGAGCTATCGAAGACAGGCCATATGGCCATCTACGGTATTCAGTTTGAAACGGGCAAAGCGGCCATTTTGCCCGCATCGGAAGGCGTGCTGGCGGAGGTGCAGAAAATGCTGGAGCAGAACGAATCCTGGAGGATTCGGATCGAGGGCCACACCGATAACGTGGGGCAGAAGGCCGCCAACCAGACGCTCTCGGACAAGAGGGCGCAGGCCGTTATGGGATGGCTGCTGGCGCACGGCATCGACGCTTCCAGGCTAACCGCGAAAGGCTACGGCGACAACCGCCCAGTCGCGGACAACGGCGCGGAAGAGGGCCGCGCGAAGAACCGCCGCGTGGAACTAGCCAAGATGTAGGCGCTGCCATAGAAGGAGAAAAACGATGACGAGGAACATTGCGAGAACGTTTTGGTGTGTGGCGATTGCCGCGACCACGATGATGTTTGCCCAGGATGGCAAGAAGGTCAACACAAAGGGCGGGGTCTGCCAGGTGACCGTCCCGGCTAGCTGGAAAGCCGGCAAGGGCTTGGACGACTTTGAAGCCGCCACATCGGAGGACGACGGATATGTGAAGGCCAAGGCCCTTGTGATACTCAAGCCGCCCCTGGACTTCTCCTTCGCTGAAATCAAGGCGGTTATTCGCCAGTCTTATACGGACGCCAAAGTCACGAAAGATTCAACCACTGAGTTCGAGATGGAGGGCAAATTAAGCAGTGGCGAGCTCCTCGCCTATCGCCTCATCCCGGTGTCCAACCGGAGGTTCTGCGAAGTCCAAGTCACCTACGACAGCGGCATGGCCGACCAAGCGCGGAAAGTCGCCTGGAGCTTGAAATCCGGCAAGTAGCCCTTGCCCGTTGACGAGATTCCCACGCGCGATGCCGAGCTTAGGCCTGATGCCACATACCTTTTGCACCGTGGGGCGGGCGATCATGCCCGCCCTCCAATTAACGCGGAAATGCAGATCTGTCAAAAGGATGTGGCATTGGGTTTAAGCCCGCGCCACGCAACGCTGCTAGAATGTGAGAAGTCCCGTTTATGGCTGTCGACTCCATCAAGGGTTCGTTGCGCGAGAAAGGCATGCGCCTCACCCGGCAGCGGCAGATCCTGCTTGAGCTGATCGACCAGACCGGACAGCATCTGGACGCTGAGCGCCTGTTTCAACTGGCTAAGGAAAAAGATCCGAAGCTGAACCGGGTGACCGTCTACCGCACCCTGAAGATGCTCAAGAACGGCGGCCTGGTGGATGAGCTGGACCTCATGCACCACGACGGCGACCAGCACTATTACGAAACCCGTCTGAAGCAGGAGCACGCGCACGTGATCTGTCTGCGCTGCGGCAAAGTGGAGGAATTTTTCGGCGAACCGCTGCAGCGGCTGCGCAAACAGATCGAAAGCCACTTCGGATTTCAAATCTTGTTGGCGCGCACGGAGGTTGGCGGATATTGCGCCCACTGCCAGTCCCTGCGCGCGCTGGAACTGGAGCAGGCGCGGCAGCACGGAGGGCTTCCCGACGAGCCATTGGCGGGTGGAGCGGCTGCCGGGCCCGGTGTGCCGCATCGCCCACGCGCCAAGCGCAGCGTCTGATGGGCACAATCACGGCGGAGCTGGCCCCGGCGGCCTCCGTAATTGTCATCGACCCGAACGGCCACCGCACGCGCGTGGAGATCGCGCCGCTGCCTTTCAAAATCGGCAGGCAGGCCGATAATGATCTGATCCTGCGCGACAGCCGCGCCTCGCGCCTGCACGCCCGGATCGTGCGCGACCGCGGCGAGTTCACGATCGAAGACGCCGGCAGCCGGCATGGCGTCTTCGTGAACGGCAAGCGCGTGGAAAGCCAGGCGCTGCGCAACTCCGACCGCATCGAGTTCGGCTTTCCGGATTCCTACCAACTCGTTTTTGCGGTGGATGGAGCCGAGTTGAACCGGTTGATGGACCAGTTCGGCGCGCACGAGAAATCCGGGCCGGCGGGTGGCGTGGCCGGCGCCGGTTCCCATCTGGCCAAATTGCGCGCCGTTCTGGAAGTGGCGCGGACGCTGCAGACCGGCTTCTCCCTGCAAGAGGTGCTGAACTCCGTGGTGGACGCGGCGCTGGCCGTCACCGGCGCCGAGCGCGGCTTCCTGCTGCTGCGCAAGAACGGCGAACTGGAGACGCGCGTGGCCCGCAATCGCCAGGGCGCAACGCTCTCGGCCGACGATCTGCGGGTTCCCCGGCGAGTCATCAAGCGGGCCCTGGAGCACCGCCGCGAATTGCTCTCCATGAATTTCGATCCGCAGGGCACCGGCGAGTTCCGCCCGGAGCACAGCGTGGTGGACCTGGAGTTGCGCAGCGTGGTGTCGGTGCCGCTGGTGCGCATCGGCAAGCTGCGCGGCGATGCCACGAACATGCTTTCCACCGGCGAAGAGACGGCCGGCGTGCTCTACATGGATTCACGCCTGGCCGCGGCCGATCTGGCAGGCGGCAATCGCGAACTGCTGCAAACTTTGGCCATTGAAGCTTCCACCATTCTGGAGAATGCCCGCCTGCTGGAGGAAGAGCGCATTAAGCAGAGAATGGAGGAAGAGTTGGACGTGGCGCGCACGATCCAGCAAGGCCTGCTACCGCGCAGCCTGCCCGCGGAAGGCTGGTTTCAGGCCTGCGGCAGCAGCGTGGCATCTCACCAGGTGGGCGGCGACTATTTCGACGCAATCCCCGCCGGCCCCGGCGCGTGGACCGCGGTGGTGGCCGACGTCTCCGGCAAGGGCGTCAGTTCCGCGCTGCTGGCTTCCTTGTTGCAAGGCGCATTTCTGGCCGCGACCCATGGCGACACCGCCCTGCACAAGCGACTGCAGCGGATCAATACGTTCCTGATCGAACGTACGGCGGGCGAGAAGTACGCCACCATCTTCTATTGCCTGCTGGAGCGCGGCGGGCGGCTGCATTATGTGAATGCCGGACATTGTCCGCCGCTCATCGTGCGGGCGGACGGCAGGCTGGAGTCGCTGGCGGCGACCGCCATGCCGGTCGGGCTGGTGGAGTCGGCCGAGTTCGAAGTCCACGAGACGGCCCTGGCTGCGGGCGAGAAGATCGTGATCTATACCGACGGAGTCACCGAAGCCCAAAACCAGCAAGGCGAGTTCTTCGGCCGGCAGCGGCTGCGTCAGGTAGTGGCGGAACATCGCGCGGATAGGTGCCGCGGGTTGCACGATGCCGTGCAGAGCGCCGTGGCCGCCTTCACGGAAGGTGCGCCGCAGGCGGACGATATCACGCTGGTGGTAATCGAGTACGGCGGCGAGTGACAGAGACGCGATTCCGAGTTCACCGTGGGGCAGAATTGGGCAATTATGGCCCCACCTGGAACGCCACATTGCTAATCAGCGTGCCGGACGGTGTGATCACCTGGACCTTGCCCGTGGTGGCGCCGGCCGGCACCGAAGTTGTGATGGCGCTGGCCGTCGAGTTGACGGTAAACACGGCCGGCGCGCCGTTAAACGTGACGCTGGTGGCGCCGTACAGATTGGTTCCCAAGATGGTCACGGCCGTTCCCAACGTGCCCGTCGTGGGCAGGGTTTTGACGAACGGGCCAAGCCCGACCGACACGCTGAAAACGGTGCCGCATTCCGAACAGGACTCGTTCGGGATGCCCCCGGCGCTGGTGGTCCCATAGAAGATCCCGTTGGTGGCTTGAATGACTCCGCCCCAGGGGTTGGCGCCATCGGCGCAGTAAGCTTGGGTGCAAAAGCTGTAGAGTCTGGTCAGTTTGCCCGCCGGCGTAATCTGAAAGACCGTGCCCACCCCGCGCGCGCCGCCAGTCTCGGTTGTTCCGTAGAAATTGCCGTCCGTGCCCTGCGTCAATCCGGTCGGATCCTCGCCATCCGCGCAGTTAGTCTGGGCGCAGAAGCTGTGCAACGTTGTCAGCGCGCCGCTCGCGGTCATTCTGAATATCGTGCCGGCGTTGTCGGCCCCACCGAACTGGGTCGTGCCGTAAAAGTCGCCATCTGCGGCTTGCAGCAACACTCCCGGGGAACTGCCATCCGTGCAGTTAGTTTGGGCGCAGAAGCTGTAGAGCGTGGTCAGAGCGCCGCTGGGGTTGATGCGGAACACTGTGCCACCGCCATTCGCTCCGCCGGCGTATGTCGTCCCGTAGAAGCTCCCTTCACGGTCCGAAACGGTGGGCGCGCTTTGGATCAGGGCGGCGAAAGGGCTGGATCCGTCGGTCAAGTTGAAGCTATACAGGGTGGTGTGGGCATCGTTTGTAGGGTTGACCTTGAAGACCGTGCCATAACCGTACGCGCCTCCACCTTCGGTTGTCCCGTAGAGTTTCCCATCTCTCCCCTGCACCACCGTGGCCTGCGGGACGGCGCCATCGGTGCAGGGACTCGACGCGCAAAAATCGTAGATCGTGTCTATAAAAGGCGCCGCGTATTCGAAGACCACACCGTAGTTAGCGTATCCCGCTTGGGTTGTTCCGTAAAGGTGCCCATCGATGCCCAGCGCCAGTCCATTGGGGTACATGCTGGGACACGGGAAGTCGGTGCAAAAGTCGGCTTGTGCGTTCAGGTCGTTCAACACGCCGGTGCTGAAGATCACGCCGCAGCCGAGGTCGCAGAACTGCTGGTTGGCTACTGCCCCTCCGTAGAGGGTGGTCCCGTACAGCAGCCCGTCTGTGTTTTGCACCAATGCAGTATAGGGCTTGTAGCCGTTGTCGTTATTGAAACTAGCAATGCTTTGGAACACTGCGGTCGCCGCCGTATCCGTTGCATCCTGAACCTGCGCGGCCGCGGGCAGGACCACGAATGTGAGGAGCGCGCCAATTCGAGACACTGACATCGAACGAACCTCCTTTTGTTTTCGAAGTATATCATCCGGGTTGAAACGCTTTGCCGCCGAATCTCACTGCTAGCCGAACTGGAGGTACTTCGATGTCAAGTCATCACATACCGTTGAACGAATTAAACGTTGCTGTCCGGAACGCCGTCCAGCAGGCCCTTGGAAAACACTTGCCGCTGGTTTCTGCAGTAGGGCAGGGCAGCCTGCCAGCGGTGTCCGCAAGTGGTCACGTATTGCTTGAACCCTAGCGCGGAGCTGAATACCGCGGCTACACCGGACGCGCCGGCCTGACGTGGCGCACGCACTCCTTCGCAATGTCACATACTTTTCGCAAAGATGACATTCTGCATAAATAGTGGGGCAGGCCCTCGGCCTGCGGCGGCCTCCCAGGCCGCCATCTTCTTTCTTGCAGAGCTCAATTTCCGGGCGACAAGCGGGTCCAGGGGACCCGCGCAGGCCAAGGGCCTGCCCCACTATTTATGCAGACCCTCCGTGCCGCCACTCCTGGCAAAACTATTTGCGGCGGGTACTCTTCGCTTTGCGCACGCCCTTGGCGCTCTTATCGACCCGCAGCTTCCATGCGGTGCGCAGCGCACCGGCGAGCACATCTTCATTCGCCGCGTCGAGCCGGATGTGAGTCGCGCCCATCCTGCCCCATCCGCCCTTGATGGGTAGGAACACTTCCGGCAAATCTTCCACAAAGGCCGCCTGCTGTTCGGGGGTGAGCATGAGGTTCCCGTAGCCCTGGCTTTGGGAGGCGAGAGTCGCGAAAATCCGGCCCCCCACGCGGAAATCGGGCGCGCCCATGTGGGAACTTTCCTCCGCGCCCGGCAGGCTCAAGGCTATCCGTCGAAAGTCGTCTGCATCCATGGAAACTTCCGTGATAATATCACGCAAAGAATGGATCATTCGAACCCATTCGAAGCGGCGGTGGACGCGGTCGTCGAGGGTGACCTTGCCGCACTGCAGGCGTTGTTGCGCGGACATCCCGATTTGGTGAAAGACCGTTCTACGCGCCCGCACCGGGCCACGCTTTTGCATTACGCGGCCGCCAACGGCGTGGAAGACTACCGCCAGAAAACGCCGGCCAACGCCGTGGAGGTAGCCAAAACCCTGCTCAACGCAGGCGCCGCAGTGGATGCGGTGGCGGACATGTACGGCGGATCCGCGACCACTATGAACATGCTGGTGTCGAGCGTGCAGCCGGCGAAGGCGGGCTTGCAGGTGGCATTGGTCGAGACCCTGCTGGATTTTGGCGCGTCGATCGAAAGGGACTCGCCGCTGATGACCGCGTTGGCCTTTGGATACCGGGACG
>Ga0302326_10011452_pt1 | contig 19102 bp, 14 predicted proteins | sample Palsa_T0_3_FD_202264 | JGI IMG/M metagenome (GOLD analysis project Ga0302326, IMG submission 202264) | Peat permafrost microbial communities from Stordalen Mire near Abisko, Sweden - Palsa_T0_3 | ecosystem: Environmental > Terrestrial > Soil > Palsa > Peat permafrost | place: Sweden: Abisko...
CTTTATCTGTATGTGTCTGTCAAGAACCGGTCCCTGAATCATCTGCGTGATAATGGCGCCGCCCAAACTGTTGAGATCAGTGAGCGGTGCGATGAGTATATCAGGTTCGATACCAATCCCGAGACCATCCTGTTGGATGCCGAAGGCCTCCGACGGATACAGGCGGCGATCAACCAGCTACCCCCCCGGTGCCGGCTCATCTTTTCACTCATTAAGGAAGATGGGTTAAAATACAAGGATGTTGCCCGCCTGCTGGAACTCTCCGTCAAGACAGTAGAGGCTCAACTGGCCATCGCGCTGCGGAAGATGGCGGCAGCGTTGCAGCAATGAGCTCGCTTATGACCGTAGAAGATCTTCCGGCTGGCACAGTCAAACTCTTCTCCGTTATCGACCAGTAAGACAGCAGGTAGCATAGACATATTATTTCATTGGTAAGATCAATATAAATGTATTCATTCCATCCCCCTGATCGTTCAAATACAAGCTGCCTTTATGCAACGCCGTCAGGGACCGGGCAAGCGCCAGGCCGATACCCGTTCCTTTTTGATTCGCAGCTCCTTTCAGCCGGTAAAAGGGCTCGAATATCTTCTCCTTTAATTCCCCAGGGACCAGGTCGCCGTCATTACTGATCTCGATGACCAGGCAACCGCCTTCCTTGCCGGGGTCCGGCATCCGAAGCACAACCTTGCTGGCCGCGTATTTTGCCGCATTACTGAAAAGATTGCTGACGATCTTATACAAGGCCTCCTTATCCGCTATCAGGTAGATATCTCTCTCCGGCAGGTGCATCTGCCAGCTAAGCCTTCTTTTTTGGGCAACCGGTTCAAAAGCCAGCCAAGCCTCGCGTAACAGCGTGGTCATACTTATCCGGGAAAATGCAAGGGTCATCGCACTGGTTTCCGTTTTATGAAAATCCAGCAATTGGTTGACCAGATCGAGCAGGCGGTCGGTATTCCTGTCCATCGTCATCACATCGGCCTTGATCACCGGAAGGGTGTCGGCCATGTCCCGCAGGTTCTCCACCGGGCCCCTGATCAGCGTTAGCGGCGTTTTGATCTCATGAGCAACATGCGTGAAGAATTCGATCTTGGCAGCATAGATCTCTTTTTCCTTTTTGATCCGCTGCCTGTTGGAGTACAGCCGGAAGATATACCAAGCCAATCCTCCTATCAACAAAAAGTAGCATAAATAAGCCCAGTAGGTAGCCCAGAACGGCGGCAGGATCTTTATCCTCAGTTCCCTTTCCTTTAGTCCGGAAAAATAATCTCCCGCGGCTTTGACCCGGAAAGTATAAGAGCCCGGCTGCAGCCCCGTAAAATAGACCCTGCGGTTCGGCTTGAGATACGTCCATTCCTTGTCGAGCCCCTCCATGATATACCGGTATTCGGTCATTGCTGGGGAAGTGTGGCTGACGGCGGCAAAGTCGATGCTGAAAGAAGCCTGGTCATGCGGCAGCACGATCTCGTCCGTGCAAAGCAGCGACTGCTTCAAAGCGCTGTCGCGGGCGGGCTCCAGTTCTTTATTGTTCACCTGGAAGCCGGTAATATATAAAGAAGGCATGAACTTCAATGGGCAAATAGTATCCTGCCTGAAGGAGATCATCCCCCGGATGCTGCCGAAATACAGCCTTCCGCTATCGTCCTTATAACCCGAATTATTAACAAATTGGTCGGTCAGCAGCCCGTTCGCGCGCGTATAGATGGCGGCAATATTGCGGTTGCTATCCAGGTTAACGAGTCCCTTCGACGTGGTGACCCATAAACTTCTGCGGTCATCTTCCAGGATCTTAAAGACCAGGTTGCCGGGCATCCCGATGCCGGTTGTATAGCGTGTGAATTTTTTTCGGTCCGGACCCAGCCGGCAAAGGCCACCATTAGTGGCGAACCATAGGTCGTGAAAGGAATCTTCCAATATGGCATTGATGGAATTATTGCTTACGCTGCTGGGATTGCCCGGCTCGTTTGCAAAATGTCCCGACCCGCCGGTCCGGGGATTGAAATAATAGATGCCGAAATAGGTGCCTACCCAGATCGTTCCTTCCCTGTCTTCGATCAGGCAGATGATATTCATTCCCTGGGGAAGGGTGGCGGGCTGGTCGAAATAGTCTCTTCCAGGATCGTACCGGTAAACACCCGTCGTGGTTGCCAGGTAAATATCACCGCCTTTTGCCAGCAGCATATCAAAGATCAGGGGGTTGCTTAACTGCCCTTTTCCTGAGCCGCCCCGGATATGACTTCGCACTTTTCCCGTCCTGGTATCCAAAATATCCACCCCATACTGCCAGGTGCCGATCCATAAGTCATTGCCAACCATGAGCAGGCTTTGGATATTCGATTGGCTGATACTACCCGGAGCGCCTGTAGGCACGAATTGTTGTATTTCGCCCGTGGCGGGATCCAGTTTGTTCAAACCCGCATCTTGTGTAGCGATCCAGATATTCTCTTTAGGATCCTGGCAAATATCGCCAACGGCATACCCGCTGAGCGAATTCCGAGAGCCATCCGGAAAATACTTCTCAAAGGAGGGGAATACCTGTCTGGAAAAATAACTGAGGCCGCCCAAATAGGTGCCTGCCCAAACCCCGCCCTCTGCGTCTTTGTACAGCGCATAAACGAAATTATCTGAAAGAGAATACGGGTTGAACCGTTTGTTTTGCAGATGGGTAAATCCGCCCGTGCCGGTATTCAGGATGTAAATGCCGGATTCCGTGCCAAACCAATATTCCGATGGCCCGGCCCGGAGGATCGCGTGAATATACATCGGCCTTTTGTCACTGACCGTAAGCAGGTCTTTATAGGTCGCGGTCCGAATGTCAAAATGTTTTATACCCGTCAGCGTGCCGATGAAAAAACCGCCTTCCTCGTCCGGAAGCATTTTGAAGATCCATTTCATCTTTGTTTTCGGAGAATGGGCGAACAGGTCATAAGTGGAATAGTTCCCCGTTGCAGGATCCATTTTTCGAACCCGGCCCGAATCGTCGGCGATCCACATATATCCTCCCGCATCGAATAAAGAAATAGCGTGAAAGTATTTTCGGGGAGAGAAAGCAGTCAGGCATCTGGTTGTAAAGTCATACCGGTAAAGAGAATCACTGGCAGCGTACCAAAGCCGTCCCTTTTTATCGAAGTAAAGCGCTCTTACGAAAAACGCAGAATCGATGAAAGGTACAAAGCGCTCGTTCTGACGATCATACCGATATACGCCATGGCCTGTCCCAGCCCAGATCGTCCCGCTGCTGTCCATCGCCAGTTGATAGATGTACTGGGAGTTGACGGGGGCTTCTCCGGAATATACATTGAAGGTTTTGAACCGATAACCGTCAAACCGGTTGATCCCGTCCCTTGTTCCGAACCACATGAACCCCTCCTTATCCTGTATAGCGCAATAAACCGTTGTGTTGGATAAGCCACTCTCTACTTGGTATCGCCTGAAGTAATAGGGTTGCGCGTCCAGGTGATCCACAAGCAGCAATAAGGGAAAAATCAGCCGGCAGAAACATACCATATTAAGGGGAAACTATTACCCTTAAATTAGGGAAAAAATGGGTATACCGGTAATCTCTTTTATCCTTTTCGCAATACTCCCAAGCGCCATGCAGGTTCTGCCCCCAAACGACACTGTCTCCAATGCAACCCATTGAATAAATTTTGAGACGAAATGCGTCCTTTATTAGGCTTTCCACATGTCTTGTAATGCCCTATTGCCTTATCATCCCTCATTTCACAACGAACCAGCAATACCCCTCAGCCTTGATCGTAAAGGTAAAAGAGATCTCATCATTCCGGTCTAAAGAATAGCCGGCCGACCCGCCTTCCTGGTCGTAGATCCTGGCCTCCTTGGTGAGACCAGTATAATACAGCGGCAGCTTGATCGTCCTGGTGATCGCCTCATGCGTCGGATTATACAACATGACAAGCCCCCGTTCTGCCAGCGCCGGGTTCACATGAATATACCCATCCCAATCACGTCCATCCGCCCGGCGCAGCTCTATCATATCCGAGTTCAGGATCTCCCGGTGCGCCTTGTACCACTTGATCACCCCCGCCACCATCCTTCGGGTCGTATCCGTATCATACAACCTCGGCCCCCGGTAGCAGGCCTGCACCCCCGCCCCATAATACTGCATCATCAACTGTTTATAATCCTTGAGATGCCCCGACAAAGGCTCCAGTACTGCCTCCGGCCCCCCACCCTGGTATTTGGTCAAAGGCACAAAACCCCATGACATCGACCCCGTCTTTTCAGCCAGCCCATCATAAATATTCTGGCGGTTCAGGATCATTTGCTGATCCCGTGGTAACGAGAAATTCACCTCCCGGTAACCGATCCCTATCTTATTAGTGCCATCCAGGAAATACCAGTCCGGCGCATTGATATACACCCCCCTCGCATTTAACCAGTGATACAATTCCTTTTGTATCTCCATCTGCCTCCATTGCGAATCGTCTAACCCCTTATGCCCCGGATGCGTGGTAGAAGCACAAACATCCCCCGGATACGGCCCATCGTTCTCCCAGATATCAAAACCCGTTGTCGAAAAGAAATATTTCATCTTATCCCGATACGCCAATCCCCATTTACTCCCAAAACATGGGGCATGACCGAAAAAGGCGCCCCCCGGCTTCCCCGTTTTCGGATCGATCACGTCATCCTCGTCGCTGATCCGCCTGCTGCTGAACAAAGAATAACCGCCAAGGAGTATCCCCTTTTCGTGAGCGTACTCCGCCAACTTTGACCAACGCGCAATATTCGCCGCAGAACTATCCTCCATATTCAGGTGGCTCCCAAAGCTCAGGATCACCGCCTCATAGCCCGTCGCCACACACTGGTCCACGGCACGGTACACTTCATCATCATTGCGGCTGACCAGGTGCATGAAGATCGGGTTTTGCGTCGTCCAGGGCGCCACCGTCCGGTACATCCGTTTGATCATCAACCCCCGGCGCTGACGGTCATAACTGTCCATCAACAATTCATGCGTCCTCACCGATTTGAAATCTTCTCCCGGCTGCAATGCAATCCCCGAAACCTTTTCCGGGTATACTTCCAGCAGACAGGGCGTCTGCATATCATAGTTCACCTGCGAAGTGTAGGCCGTATCCGCTTTCCAATGCGTGGTCTGATCACTGATGTCATATCGCATGGCATTATTAAAAGCATAATTCGTCTCGACATAAATCCCATGCTGTTTCTTCATTTCGCTCGTCGATCCCACCACCGCGCTTTCCTCTTCCACCAATCCCAGCACTTCATTGACCACCCTGTCCACCCGGATCATCCTGAGGCTCCTATTTTCTACCGAGACCCATTTCACGATCAGAGGAAGCCCGTCATATAATTCATAATGAACAACCACCCGTACGCCGGCAAATGCCGCTTCCCCACAAACAAAGAAAAAATCGACTTGCTTTCCGCCCGCCCGCCCGGAGTCCATCGCCCTCGTCGCACATCGCCAATGCAGGAAAGGCTTTAGCTCGCCTATTTGGTAGTGATCCAGCAGAAAGTCTCCTTTCCCCACATGCATGCTGTCCACCCACTCCGGCAGCAAGTATGCATTCTCCTTCTGCCCTTCCAGGCCGCCAACCGCATATTCCTTCCCGTCGATGACCACCCTTGCCTCAGGCTTCACCGCACGCAGTAGCTGCTGGCCATTCGACAGATTGCTATAATCTATACAGGCAAGATTGGGTTTCAACCGGAAAGTTCTCCTGGCAAGTCCATTATCCAGCACAATATCCTTCCCGCGAACATCGATGCCCGCTACCTGCTTCACAGGCTCGACTAACCAGTCCGCCGGTTCCTGCGCAAATACCAACAGCGACGTCAGTGACCCCAAAAAACACAAGCCTATTTTTTTCATCCGGCAATTTTACAAAGCTTATTTCCACCCCTCCCGGATCACTTTCCCCCGCGCCTTATCATTGGTCTTTTCAATGGTGATCGTTTCACATTGATTGAAGGCCGCAAAGGCTTTAATGGCCTCGCTAACCTTGGCGACGGTCGGTTGTGTCATCTTCAGGGGTTCGAAGTGCAAATTATGAATGACCAATACTCTGTTTTTCCGATCGGCCTTGCTGTCCATTCTCGCAACAAAGGTATCCCCGACCAATACCGGCAATGAAAAGTACCCGTATTTCCGCTTAGCCGCCGGCACAAAGCACTCTACCTGGTAGTCGAAGTTAAAAAAATCCCTCAAACGATGCCGGTACACATTCAACACATCGAATGGTGAGAGGATAAACGCGTCGTCGGACAAATTGATCTTCTTTGATCTGTAGCCGGCCGACATATAAAGCGGCGATGTCTTCAACCCTTCGATCTCCACAAGACAAACCTCACCTTCAGCTACCAGCTTTTCCAATTCCGTCTTTACTAAATGGGGCTGAGCAAACCGCGCCCGCCAGGCAATGTCTTTTACATAGGCTATCCCCAGCGCCTTCAACCCTCGCCGGATCACCTGCCGGGCAAATTCCTCAGGCGTAGGCATTGTTGTATCGATATCAACCGGAACGATATTCCTGGGCAAATCATAAATTTTATGGAATTCCTTGCTTCGCGTCGTCATCAGGCTCCCGTCAAAGTACAACCGCTCCAGGGCAATCTTAGACGGCCGCCAGTCCCACCAACCTTTGCTGGCCTCTACCCTGTCATTCTCAAAATCCTTCGCCATCAGCGGCCCATCCCGCGAAACCCTGTCCAGCACCTTCTTCATCAGGTTGATTTCCGCCGGGACCATGGGTTTCCTTCGGGCTAAAAAACTGGCTTTCACCGGCAGCGAGAACCGGAAATCGTCCATCGGCATATAGCCCGAGGCATAGGTCAGGAATTCAAAGATCCTTTCATCCGCCTGCAGTTCATCCAGCCATTCCCGTCTGTAATCAGGGACCCTTGATACAATAGCATGGTGATGCGCCCGCTCAACGATATAGTTGGTATCGATCTGGATAAACCCGAGATGGTCGATGAGTTTGTAGACCGCTTCCCTGCCTTTGCCAAAGGGCGCCCGTTTGTTTAAGGCCGCCGCATGAAGGATAATTTTCCGGGCCTGCGAAGGAGTCAGCATAATCCGATTCATGATAAAAAGTAACACTTAATCGCCAAATTTCCAACCTCCCCCCTCTCCTCAACATTCTGTATCTTTAATCACGCAATATGAAAGACAAAATGCTGCACCAGGAATTTGAACCTCCTGAAGAGCTACGGGATACCATCAAGTGCTTTTGGTACAACAACAGGGACGTCGGTGAACTACAATCGGGTTTTGAGGTCATGCCTGATGGCTACGCCGAAATTATTTTCCATTTCGGAAGCGGCTGCAGCATGTCGCACAATGGAGTCTTGCAGCCATTGCCGTCACCGTTTATGATGGGGCTGCTCAACCAGCCTGTCCTTTTCCACACAAAAAACCGTTTCCAGATCATCGGGGTCAGGTGCTTTCCCTGGACCGTGTTCGATTTGCTCGGACTGCCGGCCGGCAAAGACGGAGTGCGCATATTCGACCATCCTATCGCCCGGCTTCAACCTACGTTGAATGAATTGATCCACGCCGGCAAAATAGCTGAAGCGTTATCCCAGACAAAACAGTATTTCCTCAATGCCCGGTCGCAGGTTGCTACTGACAGTATGTTATTCAGGGCGGGAGTAGCCATGAGGAAAGCCAACGGCGCCATGCCGGTAAGCCAGGTGGCGGCTGCGGCTCATGCGACGGTTCGTACGCTGGAAAGGAAGTTCAAGGAATCTTCTGGTTATACTGTTAAAGACGTGTCCGCGCTGATTCGCTTCGAGCAGGTACGAAACCAATTGTGGCTTCATCCAAATTCCAACCTTGCCGGCTTAGCTCCTGAACTGGGCTATACGGATCAATCCCACCTCAGCAGGGAATTCAAGCGCTACAGCGGCACTACGCCGGCGGCATTCGCGCGAAATGCAAAGAGAGAGAGACAGGCCCTGAGCAACGATTTTGTCGCGTTCACACCAGCCTGATTTATCACAATCAAGTGATCTTTTAATAAAATTTCCCGGTAGTAATCCAACATATAGTTTTAAAGAATATATTTATACGCTTTTTGTAAAATTCATAGGTGAAAGCCAGTATTCTTCAATACCTTTTATGGTTGACCCTTGGGCTTCATGCCCTGGTCGGTCAGGCTCAGAACAGCAGCCCTGACCGTCTTCTCCACCTTTTCAACCAACTACAGTCGGCAAAGGAAGATACGGACCGCGTAAAGATCTATTATTCCATTTCCAGGTACTATTGGGACAAAGATCCTGACAGCACGTTACTGATGGGTCAAAAGTCCCTGGACCTGGCCACTGCCGCCCATTATGAACAAGGCCAGGCCCTTGCCTGGCTGACAATGGGCGTAGCCTATAGCACAAAGGCCATGTATCCCGAGGCATTGGATTGCCATCTGAAAGCCCTGCGGCTAACCGAAAAATTAGGCCTCACAGGCCTGATGGAGAATGATTATAATAATATCGCCACCGTTTACTCGAGTATGAAGGACTATCCCAGGGCCCTCTACTATTTCCGGCGCTCCCTCCAGATAGCCCGTCAATTCCCGGATCAGAGCGGTTGGGCGATCGGGTTGATCAATATCGGGGATGTCTTAACGCGGGAAATGGAACTGGACTCTGCTATTACCTATACGGTGGAAGCACTTCATATCGCTGAAAACATCAATGATTCCTCGCTCTTGTCAACCAGCCTTTCCAACCTCGGTGATATCTATACCAAAAAACAAGAACCCCTCAAGGCACTCCCCTATTTTCAACGATCTCTCCTGATCTCTATGCATATCCACGACGAAGACGATGCTTCCGATACACATAATTCCATGGCGGACGCCTATTATCAGCTGGGCCAATACAAAGCCAGCATGGATAACGCCACGGCTGCCCTGCAGACAGCTCTGGCCCTCCATATGGGCGAGACCGCCAAAACGGCTTATCATATCCTCTATGAAGATTACCTGGGTTTGAAAGACTTCCAACGCGCTTTAGCGTTCAGGAACCTCGAAATCGATCTGAATTACAGCCTGTTTAACCTGGATAAAGAAAAAGAGGTAAAGACGCTGCAATCTGATTACGAACTGGAGAAAAAACAGCACCAGGTCGATGTCTTGAAAAAAGACAGCCTCACCCAGCAGCGAGAGTTGGAGCATAGCAAAATAAGGCTGTATCTGATCATCGGCGGGACCGTCCTGGTCATCATTTGGGCGTTTTTCCTGATCCGCGCCAATAGACAGGTCAACTCGGTCAACCGGTTATTGGCAGCCCGCAACATAGGAATCAGTAAATTACTCTCTATTATCAGTCATGACCTGAGAAGCCCGATCAGCACATTAAAAGGGTTCGTCGATTTAATGAAAGACGCCGAAATTCCTCCCGATAAGGTCCGCTATTTCAGTGCCCAAATGGGAGAGAGCCTAAAAGAGACAGGCAATTTGCTGGATAACCTGTTGTTCTGGGCCAAGACCCAAATGGATGGCCTTAAAGTGGATGCCCGGCCATTCGATCTGGTACCGGTCCTCGAACAAAACAGGCGGCTGACGACAAGCCGCGCGGAGAAAAAGAAGATCACTGTGGTGACGGCCGGAATGGAGATGCCCGTCATGGCGTATGCCGATGAGGTCATGATCGATATGGTCATCCGTAACCTGGTGGATAATGCAATCAAGTTTTCCCGGGAAGGAGATACCATTCGGCTGTCAGTAGGTTCCACCCCCGATGGCGTTTCGGTGACGATCAGTGATACCGGTCTCGGAATTCCCCTTGAAGATCAGCACAGGATATTTACTTCGATTTCTTACACCACGACCGGCACCTCCCGGGAGAGAGGCAGCGGCCTGGGATTATCCCTTTGCAAAGAAATGATCGACAAGAACGGCGGAAAGATATGGTTCGATAGTGAGCCCGGCAAAGGAACTTCATTCACCTTCACCTTGCCCGGTCAGACCCGCTAACTGCCCGCAACGCCAGGCGCCCGCAGCGCCTTGTTCTCCCCTTGCCCTTCAATTCCCCTGGGCCGCTTCCGCAACATCCTTCCACTGCTCCCATGTCGCCAACCGCTGCTGATAGCGTTCTTTGATCAGGGGTAGCGGCAACGTCCCCAGGAAAAGCCGCAAGGGCGGCTCTGCAGCATCGACGATTGTAAGGATCGCTTCCGCAGTCGCCTCAGGCTTGCCGCGCTTGGCACTCGTGGGCCGGGGCTGCTTCCGCATCTCGTCGTATGCGGCAATGGTCTGAGACCGCTTGGCAGAACTACCGGCCCAATCAGTATCATAACCCGCCGGCTCAATCAGCGTAACATAAATGCCAAAGGAGGCTACTTCCTGCGCCAGCGATTCCGATAAACCTTCCAGAGCCCACTTTGACGCATGGTACATGCCAACACCTGGAAAGCTGGTGACCCCGCCAATGCTCGACACCTGAAGTATATGACCGGAATGCTGCGCCCGCATAATGGGAAGAGCAGCTTGTGTAACCCACAATGCGCCGAAGACATTCGTCTCTATCTGATCACGCGCCTCCTTTTCTGACAATTCCTCGATAGCCCCGAATTGGCCATACCCCGCATTATTGACGACGACATCCAACCGCCCGAAACGCTCCTTCGCGGCGGCAACCGCGCTAAAGCAAGCCGCCCGGTCAGTGACATCCAATGCTATCGCCAAAACCCTATCCCCATATTTTTCCGTCAGCGCAGCGAGACTAGCTTTATCCCTTGCCGTCGCCGCCACCTTATCCCCGCGCTCCAAAGCCGCCTCTGCCCAGATGCGCCCAAAACCTCTCGATGTTCCTGTAATGAACCAAACCTTACTGTTTGCCATAGTATACTTTTTAATGCCAAAATTATGCCCTCCCATGTTCATGGGATGACAAAACACCTGAAAGTTAAAAAACTTATCTTTCGGGACCATGCCCCCTTCCCCGCCCGTCGCAAGCCGGACAACTTCCTTCCTGTCATTGCCTGCCAGTCTTTTCCGAAGGCTGGTTCTTCTATGTTGCGCGCTCCTGTTCCTGTCCATCGCCAGCCTTGCCCAATGCCCCTTCAGCGCGACCCTTAGCGCTACCACCACCTGCCTGGGCAGCTCCGTACTCAATATCAGTTCCGCCAATACCCCCGCTCAGATCACGTGGTATAAAGACGGAAACTCCTTCGAGACCCTCAGCGGCACCCCTCCTGAAATAGTGGCCAAAGGCAATCTCTCTTATATCTTCGGCGTAACCGTAGACGCCAGTGGGAATGTCTATGCATCGGATCTTGCCAATTTCCGCGTCCTGAAGTTTCCAGCCGGATCGAATGCCGGCACATCCGGCGTCACCGTCGCTGGAGGCAATGGGCCGGGGACCGCCGCCAATCAATTGACCGGGCCCCAGGGGCTCTTCATAGATGCAGCCGGTGATTTATATGTCTGCGACGAACCCAATAGTCGCGTACTGGAATTTCCGCCCGGTTCTACCAGCACCACCCTTGGAGTAGTCGTGGCAGGCGGTAATGGTGCCGGGTCCAACCCGAATCAGTTCAATTATCCCCACAGTGTGTGGGTCGACGGCAGCGGCAATATCTTCATCGCGGATTTGTCCAACTTTCGGGTACAGAAATGGGCGCCCGGTGCCGCTGCAGGCACGACTGTCGCAGGGGGCAATGGCGCCGGCTCAGCCCTCAACCAATTCGGCAGCGTCAACGGCCCCACCGGCGTAACCGTGGATGCCGGCGGCAATCTCTATGTAGCCGACTTCAGCAATAATCGCATCCTGAAATTCCCCCCCGGTTCTACCGGCGCCACCCTTGGAGTAGTCGTGGCAGGCGGCAATGGTGCGGGCTCAAACCCCAATCAATTTTCATACTGCCAGGATGTCTATGTAGACGGCAGCGGGGATCTCTTCATTAGCGATGTGGGTAATCAACGCATACAGGAATGGCTGCCCGGCGCGACCCAGGGCATTACAGTCGCAGGTGCTGCCGTCTCCGCGGTTCCCTCTATTAGCGAAATCATAGGGCTTACCCTGGATGCCGCCGGAAATATCTATGTCGCAGACCAAAGTGGCGAGCAAGTGACGGAATGGCCCCACTTCCCACCGTCCCTGTCCACTACCTACACCCCCACGGCCGTGGGTACCTACTATGCCACCATCACTAATACCAACGCTTGCTCGGTATCGACCAATCAGATCATCGTCACCGCCCCCGTCACCCCTTCGATCTCCATCAGTACCTCCTCCACGATCCTCTGTCCCAGCGATATCATCCAGCTCAGCGCCAATATCCAGAACGGGGGAGACAACCCCGGTTACCAATGGATGGACAATGGTACTCCCCTTGCCAACGTCGGCGGCAGCAACCCCAGTGTACCCGTCAGCACCCTGGCAAACGGAGATATCATCACCTGTCAGCTGACCAGCAACAATACCTGCGTCACATCTTCGACCGCCCTGTCCAATGCCATCACGCTGACCGTAAAATCCGCTGTCTCGCCTTCCGTCAATATTGTCGCGACCCCTTCCGCTTCCTGTCCGGAACAACCCGTCACCTTCACGGTACAACTGACCAACGGAGGGACCACGCCCGCTTATCAATGGAAAGTCGATGGGGTCGCTGTAGGATCAGATACTCCGGCCTATACCAGCTCCACCCTTTCGAATGGGGATATGATCGCGTGCTTTGTTACTAACGATCAGGATTGCTCGCCAGCCGGGTCCGATTCGATCATCGCAGTGGTGAACCCCGATCCCGTCATCACGGCCGGCCAGGCCTATTCAATAGTCTATGGAGGATCCGTCCAGCTCGACCCCGGTATCACAGGCAATATCGTACAATATACCTGGACTCCTTCCACCGGCCTCTCAGACTCCGCGATCCGCGACCCTGTTGCCAGTCCCACCGCTACCATCGAATATACTTTGACGGTAGTTGATGATAACGGTTGTACGGCCAGCGGCCAGGTCTCCGTCCGGATCCTCTCGGCCCTGGCGATCCCCAACGCCTTTACCCCGAATGGGGATGGGAAAAACGATATCTTCTATGTATTGGGGGGGCCACCCGGCTCCATAGTTAAGGATCTGTCCATATATAATCGCTGGGGACAACGTATCTTTCTCGCCACGGATGCTACGCCCGGAGATCCTCGCGGCGGATGGGACGGCCGCATAAACGGGACCTATGCCATGCCCGGAACTTACATCTACCTGATCGATATCCGGCTGGCGAACGGCAAGTTGGAGACCTATCGCGGCGCCCTGGAACTCATCAGATAATGGCTGCCTATCCGCGACTCACCCCTGCCGCCCCGAACAATTGCCCACGGAATTGCAGGATATCCAATACGCCGGTCGCCTGCCTTGCCCCCCTCAGGCATATTCCTTCTCTAATTCCGGCTTGTACTCACCCTTACGCGCCAGGTCATTCAACAGCATCCGGTTGTGAAGTATTTGCTGTGCACCTTTTACATTTTCTGCTTTCCCCTTCCAGTAGTGCAGTTCAGGGTCCTGTATCGCCCTCGAGAAAGAGAAGGTCAGCGGCCAGGGTAGTAATTGGCCATATTGTACATGCATGGCATTCAGGTGTTCCGTTGCCATCTGCGGTGACTGCCCGCCGGATAAAAAGGCGACTCCCGCCACAGCCTGCGGCACCGATCCCAAAAGACAGAGGACAGTTGCCCGCGCCACTTCATCCATACTGGCCTGCGTGGCCGACTTCAGTCCCGGCAAGATCATATTGGGCTTCAGGATAAGCCCCCGAAGGTCCACCCGCTGGTCTTCCAGTTGCACAAACAATTCCCGCTGTACGCTTTGGGAAACGGCAAAACAGGTCTCCAGGTCATGGTCTCCCTCCATTAAAACCTCCGGCTCAACGATGGGCACAATGCCTGCCTCCTGGCACAAGGCGGCATAACGGGCCAGCGCATGGGTATTGGCGTGAATGCACCCTTTACTCGGAATACCCTTGCCAATGGTAATTACTGCCCTCCATTTCGCAAAACGTAATCTCATTCCACGATATTCCGCCAGCCGTTCACGCAATTTGTCCAGCCCTTGGGTGATCTTCTCACCGGGAAAACCGGCCATATCGACCGCACCTTCGTCAACTTTGATCCCCGGGATGACACCCGCGCGTTCCAGTACTTCTATAAAGGGAACACCGTCCTTTGTAGATTGATGGACGGTCTCATCGAATAAAATGGCACCGCTCAGGCAATCGCCGATACCCGGCGTCGTCACGATCAATTCCCGGTAGGCCCTTCGGTTTTCTACCGTATTCGTTATGCCCTCTTTTTCAAAACGGCTGCTGATCGTCCCCATGCTCTCGTCCATCGCCAGCAGCCCTTTACCCTCGGCCATCATGGCCTTGGCGGTATCAATGAGTGTTTGCGCTCCCATATTTTTTCAGTTGAGCCCTAAAGTTAATCTTTCTGCCCGAAATCCCCGCCACCCCCTTCTCCGCCGCCCTCCCTAAGGTTTATCCGTCGTCACATCCTGCGCCAACCCCGCATCGTCCGCCCGTACCCCCATCTGCCTGTCCAACGAGAACAGGGCGCTATGCGAAGCCTCTTTCCCGCCGGCCACCTTGATCATATCCAATAACTCAATGGCAAGAGTTTCCTCCTCCGTCTGCTCTTTGACAAACCATTGCATAAAATTCCAGGTCGCCCAGTCCTGTTCGTCCATGCTCAGCTTTACCAGTGCATAGATCGAAGTCGTATTGTCCACCTCTTGCTTGAACACCTTCTCAAAACAATCGTTGACATTCGTAGGATCTGCCGTAGGCGCCGGAATGGCCCCCACCGTTACCTTACCCCCGCGCTTCAGAATGTATTCCAAAAATTTCATCATATGGTCCCGCTCCTCCTTGGAATGCCGGAAAAGAAAATTGGAGATCCCCTCGAATCCCTCGCTGTCGGCCCAGCAACCATACGATAAATAGATCTGCGCCTGGTGGTTCTCTTTGTTCATCTGGGCATTCAGGGCTGCCTGCATCGGCGCCGATAATCTGTTTGCATTCATATTTGAGTAGATTTTGTAGACCTTTTGCCTCTGTCGGCCACCGGCCCATACCCCACATTTCCCCAATCCGCACAGCCTCCCGGCCACCCCTGTCCACCCTCCCACAAGGCTCCCTCTTCTAAGTTCGGCCGTTCCCTCGAACGGCCTCTTCCCAAACATCTTTTTCCGTATTTTCGCACCCATGCACCGACTACTTCTCCGGGTGATCGCCTGCTGCCTGCCGGCCCTGCCCTCTTTAGCCCAAGGCCCACTCGATTCACTCCTCAACTCTTTTGGCGCCTCCTTTACCAGCCAGCCCTCCCACAACGGCCTGTCCATAGGGGTCTATGCCGATGGAAAAACATACTACTTTAATTATGGTACCGTCAAAAGAGGCACGCCCATTACCCCCACCGACTCCACGATCTACGAGCTCGGCTCCGTCACCAAAACGTTTACGGCCTACCTGCTCGCCCAGGCCGTCACCGAAGGCAAACTACACCTGCAGGACGATGTCAGGAAGTACCTGGACGGCACCTACCCCAACCTCGCTTACTACGGCCATCCAATCACTATCGAAAACCTGGCCAATCACACCGCGGGCCTGCCCAAATTTCTACCCCGCCTCAATGTGCAGCAAACGCCGGACCAGATCCTGGCCATGTACCCCGATATATCAGGCGCCCAACTGCTGTCGGAACTGTTACGGTTTATCCCGGACACCCTCCCGGGAACAAAATTCATTTATTCGAACGCCGACGCCCAGTTGATCGGCCTCATCCTGGAAAAAATTAATGCCCGGCCCTACGCGGAACTCTTACACCGTTATATTACCGGCCCACTGGGAATGACAAATACCTGGCTGACCGTTCCCGATAAGGACACCGGGCGGATCGCAGTCGGCTATAACGCAAAGGGAGAGATCATGCCAAAGCTGCGTTTCTGGCGATCATTGCCGGCTGCCGGCTATATCAAGTCCACCACTGAAGATATGGTGAAATACATGCAATTTTACCTCGATGAAAAAAATGCCGTGGTGCGGCTGTCACATCGCGTCACCTTCCATAATACGGGCGAACACGATGCCGATATCGCCTTATTCTGGTTTGTAAAGGAGCAGCCGGGAGGATATCGCGAACTCCTCCACGGCGGCGGCTCCTTCGGCACCACCAGCCTCTGCCTGCTGGTACCCGAACACCGGATCGGCGTCATCTGCCTCGCTAATGATGCTGCCCCGGAAACCGAACATACCCTGACCCTTCTCTCAGAGGCCATCGCAAAAACGCTCATCACTTCTAAATCGCTATAAAACCTCCGTCCCGTTCACATACAGCTTATAACCATTCGCTGTAATATTGGAATAAGAGGTGGTCGCATCCGTCAATGACGTCAGGTAAGTATTTCCTGTCAGCGTCCACGTACTGCTTGCATCTATCACTACCGCCGCCACTTTAGCCACATCGCCCGGATTGATGCTGCCTGAAAAAGCCGACCCGTCAGTCAGCTTTAACGTAGCCTCACTGCTGCCATCTATATAGATCAGGCCGCTGATCGTCTGGTCATCACAAGTCAGCCGGGTATTACCGCCGCTGGATGCTGTGGAGCTGTTTCCCCAGCCACCCTCCATCGACCGCAACAGTGTGTCACAGCTGTTTGCAATAGTGACGTCATTTAAGTAGATATAAGCGCTGTCATTGGTATTATAGAATAATCCGCCGCTCGTTCCCGTATAAGTATAGGATCCCCCGGTGATCGTCAGCGTACCTACCGTACCGGAAGCATCGCCCGAAGTGCTCTGATAGATCAGTGCACCCCATTTATCATAAGTGACCTTGGTTGTACAATTGGTCAGCGTCGCATTGTTCGCGCCTTCCACTACCACCGCCTCAGCACCGGTCGCCGTAAGGGTTGCACCCGTAACGGTAATGGTCCCCGTCGAATAGACGTCTGCGGAATTGCTCCCCCCGGACGTGTAGGATCCCCCGCTGACAGTGATCGTCCCACCGCCACGGTCGGTGGCAATGACGCTGGCGCTGCTGCCTGTCGTAGCCGCAATCACATCGGTGGCCTTCAACACCCCGCCGCCGGCAGCATATATCCCATGCCCGCCGCTACCCGTACAATTGATCGTATCCGTGCTTAAAGTGACGGTCGAAGACCCATACGAATAGACCCCGTTGCCACTGATACCCGAAGTGCTGATCGAATCATTGCTTAAAGTGATCGTGGCCCCGCCTGTCGCCAGCACACAGGCATTCAACCCGTAAAAACTACTGGAATCGGTCGATGTAGTCGATCCGGATGACCATATCCGGGAATCGCTCAGCGTATAGGTTCCTGAATTGGTGACCTCAACGCCGCCGGTATCGCTGATCGTCGAATAATACGTCTTGCCCGTCTGGGTCACCGTACTCCCGCTCTGATAATAATAGGTGGTGGAAGAAGATGATGAAGTGGTAGAATCGCTGGATGTCGAGCTGCTAACGCTCGTTTCTTTCTTGCAAGCCACTGCAGAACAGACCAGGACAATGGTCAACAGTTTTTTCATTTTCGCTTTCATAACTGGCATTTTTAAAGGTGATAAAAGCGTAAATGTGTACCATCGTAGTAGATTTTTTATGTGAAGTATCGTTCTGCTATAAAAGATACGACATGCCACAGCCTGCTGTTGCCTGGCCCTTCAACATTGTGGTAAATCGGTCAAAACCGGGGGTGAAACAAAACAATCAGCTCTTCGGGGAATTGAATAAGGCATAAAACGCCTTCTCATGGCTCGTTCCTAATGGGATCTCTTCTTCGCCGATAAATATCATCTTATTACGGATCGAACTGATCTTGGCGATCGCAACGATATAAGACCGGTGAACCCGGACAAATTCATTGTCGGGCAGTTTTTCCTGCAATGCCTTCATCGTCATCCGGACAACAATGGGGCTTTGATTCCGGACATGCACTTTTAAATAATTATCAAGCCCTTCGATGAAAAGGATATCGGGCAGCGCGATCCTGATCAGGCTGTAATCTACCCTGAGTATCAGGTATTGTTGCCGCTCGTTCTGCTGGAACCGCTGTACAGCCTCCGCCTTTTCAATAGCCTGTTGAAACCGGGCAAAAGTGTAGGGCTTCAACAGGTAGTCGACAGCATTCAGACTATAACTTTCTACCGCGTATTCCGTATAGGATGTGGTAAAGATCACCATAGATTGCTGGGGAATGCGCTTGGCGAATTCCAGCCCGCTGATAGAGGGCATATTGATGTCCAGGAAGATCAGGTCCGCCGGAAATTGCTCCAGGTACTCCAGCGCCCTGGAAGTACTGGTGAATGTCTTCATCAGCTCAACCTTTTCCGTCCGCCGGCAATAGTTCTCCAGTATCTCCAGTGCCGGCGGCTCATCATCGATCGCTATTGCTTTGATCATATCAGATGTATGGATAAAAAAATCTTATAAAAATCCTTCTCATCGGTTATCTCCAATCCATGCTCCATAAAATATAGCTTTTCAAGCCGGCTTCTTGTATTGGCCAGCCCGATTCCGGTAGACAGGTCCAGGCTGGATATCAATACCTTCGTATTGAAAACCGATAAGTACAGCATATCCTCATGGATCTCGATGTCAATCGTTATTTTAGACTCCATGTCCGGATTAATGCCATATTTGAAAGCATTTTCCACAAACGTGATCAGGATCAGCGGTGCAATTTCCAGCGTCCCGGCGTGGCCCTTAATACTCAGGCTGACCGCCGCCGTCTCCCGCAGCCGGGCCTTTTGCAGCTCTACATAATTGGTCAGATAATCCAGCTCCTTCTGCAGGGAGATCCTGTCTCCATGTGCCTCCTTGATCATATACCGCATCAATCCGGCCAGGTTGATGACCGCATCTGCCGTCTTTTCATCTCCCTTTACCGCCAGGGCATAGATGCTGTTCAAAGTATTGAATAGAAAATGCGGGTTGATCTGGCTCTTTAAAGAACTGAGCTCGGCATCTATTTTTTCTTTCTGTAACTGGTACAGCCTGTCCCTTACCTTCAGCAGGATCGAAAACAGGATGACGGCTATATACAAATAAATAGAATGACTCATCTGCAGTAAAAAGGCATTTCCCCACGATAAACGCTC
>Ga0302326_10011454_pt1 | contig 19097 bp, 14 predicted proteins | sample Palsa_T0_3_FD_202264 | JGI IMG/M metagenome (GOLD analysis project Ga0302326, IMG submission 202264) | Peat permafrost microbial communities from Stordalen Mire near Abisko, Sweden - Palsa_T0_3 | ecosystem: Environmental > Terrestrial > Soil > Palsa > Peat permafrost | place: Sweden: Abisko...
ATCAGACCGGGATTTGGGGCTTCGGCCACCGCAATTACCGAAAATCCACCGGTATAGGGAAACTCCTTCAAGCGACGATGCTGAAACGCGGTCACGCACTCTCCGTGCTTCAGTAACATTTCGACGCCGACGCCGGTTCCGGCGCAGTATTCCTGGACCAGCATCGGCGGTGTGAACTCCCGCTCTGCGGGAAACTGTTTCGCGATCTCTCCGATGTTTTCCAGCTTGCAGCTCTTCATCGCTTCCACGCGCGTTTCCTTTTGCGCCGGTTTGAGTATCCATGGAAACGAAAAGCTACCCGCGAGATCCCCCAATTCAGACGATCTCGAGATCAGAACGGTCCTCGGAGTAGCAACTCCGCAGCTTTGCGCGATTGCCAAGGTCGCAGCTTTATCCAGAACACAGCGAGCAATTGCCGGAGGCGGACATCCGACATGTAACAGATCCGCCAACTCTTCGTAATTATCGACTACGGCCTTCAGCATGCAATCGTCGGTGGGAATGAGCATGTCGTGACCCCGCTCCTGAATGAACCGGCGGAGTTGCTTGACGAATCCCGAACGGTCAACGTCGGGTTGTGGAACAATTCTGCTTTCGCGAATGGCACGCGAGGGAATTCGCTTTGTCGGCGGGAAACTGGCGACATCGACCGGCACACCGTGTCGGTGCAAAGAGCGGGCGATAGGAACGATGATGCGCGATATCCAGCCCAGGAGAAGAACAGGACGTTTCAGGGAGATCCTCGCCTTCCGCCCAGATAAACTCTCGACAGCTCGAGGCGGCTAAAACTCATTCACCCAGCGGCAACCTTGATCTGACTATTTTTCGTCTGTACGAAGGCAACCATGCGCTCTATGTTCCTAAAGTTTTCTGGGGTCAGGTCGTCGTCAGTAATCTTCATGTCGAAGGTCTGTTCAAGAAACCCCACGAGATCCAGCACACCTAAAGAATCGATGATGCCAGATTCCAAGAGTGGGACGACATCATTGAGGTTCCGCTTTTTTGCCGCAGGAAAGTTTTTCAGAATAAACGACCGAATGTTCGAATTGATTACGCTGATATCACTCATCTTAGTCATCGTCATCGGCCCTTAGTGATTTTCGTTCCGGTCGATCGCTTTATATCCACTACTATCTGTAATCTGCAAAGACGGGCTGATTATAGATGGGCGAGATGAACCTACGATAAATTTAAGCCTACGGTAGAGTCCTAATGCGGTTAGGACGCCTCCAAGCCTCACCGCGCAATTGATGGACCGGAAGGAACCGTCCCCAGCCCGGCGCTCACGATTGCAGTGGCCCGTTCAAAACGTGCGCCCCGCCCTCGCGGTGGGAGAGACGATAGCTCTCGACAATATTGCCCAAACTACGATAGGTGCTCAACTTACGACTAAAGCGGTCGTTTCCCCTCCACGTGAGCATCCATTTAGCGAAGTTGGTCAGCAGTTCGCGGTAGAGCCAGCGCGGAACACCGAACCAAAAGATCCCATCTTTGGGCAGACCGGCGGTTCTTGTTAAGGAGATACCATTGTAGTAGTACCACGAGAGGAAGTATTTCTTGGTTGTTCGATCTGGATCGACCGGATGATGAACAATCGCGGTGGGACAGTAGGCGATCTTTTCCCCTGCGCGGATTAGTCTTTCGCCGAATTCCCAATCTTCGCAAGTAATAGTATGCCGGCTACCGTTTGGACCCAAATCCAGGCGAAAAAGTCCATGCTTTCTGAAAACATCCTTGCGGAAAGCCGAATTCGCGCCGATCGGCGGAACCCTGATCTCTTTGGGTTCATCTCCCTGATCGAAATTGGTCACCGCAAATTGCCCTTCCATCTTTAACCAGCCTGGTTTCGGATGATTCCATGTGGGAACTACCTTGCCAGCGACGGCCGAGCAGTCAACCTCATCAAAAGTCCGTTTTAGATTGGCGAGCCAGTCAGGGTGAACAAGGACATCATCATCGGTGAAAGCTATAATTTCACTCCTCGCCTGCGCCACCCCCGCATTCAGAGCGATTGACTTTCCTTGCAGTCTCTCCAAAATGTAGCGGGTCGGAAAACCCGCAGTTCTGGCAAAGCTCTCAACCACATCGCGAGTAGCGTCCGTTGAATTGTTGTCAACCACCAGGAGTTCCCAGCTGAGGTCCGCAGGCGAAACCTGGCTTAAAAAACTCTCCAAAGTGACGCGCAGACTGCCCGCACGATTATAGGTAGCCAGAACTACACTGATGTCCATGTTCGTAAGCGTGTTGCGTGAACGGATACGGTCCGGACTGAACCGATCATAATAATCAGAATGACGAGTATTGTATGCAATCTGACAATCTTCTCTCATCGATCTAAAAAAATTCATCAAACATTCATCTTCTCTGCCAAGGGGCTATCACTTTGAAGTTGTATCATTCCCCAGATAGTTCCGCTCTTTCCTTGGTGAACTACGCTTCAAACATAGTTGCCGCTGGTTGGAAGTTCTCGCTGCAATGTGCGCCGTACGAAGGCGAATTCGGGGAGGCATTTCGCGTTGCGATTAAGTCAATCGGCTGAATTAGCGGGAGTGCCGCGCGACCGTGCCCGCCATGCGCAGGACATCAGAGATGTTCGGAGCGGGCGATTACCAGAGAATAAAGAGAGCTTCAGCGGAGCTTTTTTTTGGTTGACCGCCTTCTATTTTGTTTATTGTGCGCGCCCAGCGGACCTGATACCCGGACTGGGGGTAGTTCCACTGGCCAAGATCACCGGCGCGCTCGCTGTCCTCAGTCTGTTCTTGAGCGTCGGAAAAACCCCACGCAAGCTTCGGGATCTTCCCAAAGAAGCTTTTTATTTGCTGTTTCTCGTACTTCTTCTGTTCGTTTCCGCGCTGCTTTCCCCGGTGTGGAAAGGTGGCGCTTTTTTCATGGTCTTGGATTTTGCCAAAGTGGTTGTCGCTTGGGTAGCAACATTCTTGTTGGTGACAACTTTGAAGAGACTGCGGCGAATAATTTTCCTTCAGTCCGCATCTGTGGCCCTGATTTCTTTAGCAGCCATTGTGAAGGGCCATTCTGTCCCGCGCCTTGAGGGAGTCATTGGCGGCTTCTACTCGAACCCAAACGACATGGCGTTCGCACTCGTCTTATCGATTCCGTTTTGTCTCGCCTTCCTCTTGAGTGCCCGGAGCGTGCTGCGAAAGGCAGCATGGTCGCTGGCTATTGTCGTGATGACTGCCGCCCTGATGTTAACGTCGTCGCGGGCGGGCGCGATCGACCTGGTTGTTTCTGGGATGGTCCTTCTCTGGCACTTCGGAGTAAAAGGGAAGCGTCTGTATCTGATTGTTGGAGCAGTCGTTCTCAGTGGTGGTTCGTTGCTCATTGCCGGAAAGGATCTCGCGGTGCGCTTCAATGGTCTCTTCGAGAGCGGGGGGTCGGCGGCACAAGATTCAGCCCACGAATCATACGAGGAACGAAGGCTCCTGGTGACCAAAGCCGTCGAGGCAATTACTCGGTACCCGATATTAGGCGTGGGAGCCGGAAATTTTGTGGTGTATTCGGGACTATGGAGAGATGTTCATGTGTCCTATTTGGAAATTGCCACAGATGGAGGTATTCCGGTTCTAATTTTGTATTTAATGTTTTTCGTCCGAGGCTTCGGTAACCTAAGAGCCCTCGGCAAGACAAAGAATCTAGACGATGAGACAGTTCTATTCGTGGGCGCTCTAAAAAGTTCGCTCGTAGGTTTTGTGCTAGGTGCCTGTTTTGCTCCCGAAGCGTATCAATTCTTTCCTCATTTCACGGTGTGCTATACGTCGGTTCTCTGGGCGATGACCAGGGAGCTATCAAGCGTCCCCAAGGTAATGCAAGCGACCGCAATTCGGCGCCATTTTGCCAGGGCTTACTAGGCTATGAAAGATCCGGTGGGGTCACTTCCAGCCTGTCGTGCAGACGTAGTGATCACCCGGAAGGACCATACACCGCGCGCCCGCCAAGCATCGTCGGGAACTCTTTTGCAGAAACGGATGACGGTTTAGTGCAGGATGCAATCGAGCAGCCCGTCGTGCAGCCCTCCGTGCCCCGGGCGGAGATGCCGCTCCGCTGGAAGGTATCTCTCACCATGCGCTGGTTTCCCGCCTACGCCTGGCAAAGAACTATCCGCCACTATCCCAGGGGCCATGTTCATCTGATGATTGCGGTTGCCGACCATTTTGAGCCGGGCATCGTTCCCCATGATGGCTTTGCCCGGGCTCCTTACAATGAGCAAGAGCGCAGGCTTGAACAGTGGGGGCGGGAGTACCCGATCACGTTTGACAGCCCGCGTGATAGTGAAGGCAGGCCCTTCATCCACACTTATTTTTACCCTGCGGAGCAGTACGACAAGGGCTTGCTGCAAGGTCTAGCTAGTTTCTGCCGGGCAGGTTGGGGTGAAATTGAAACCCATTTGCATCACGGAACGAGATACCCGGACACAGAGGAGAATACGCGCCGCGAGCTTCTGAAGTTTCGTGATCGTATTGCATGCGAGCACGGCGGTCTTTGTTACCTGGACGGCAAAGGATCACCACGTTACGCCTTCGTTCACGGCAATTATGCCTTGGCCAACTCGGCGGAAGGACGCAATTGTGGCGTTGACTCCGAGATACAAGTGCTCTCCGAAACCGGTTGCTATGGCGACTTCACATTACCACCCGGCCCCTATGCGCGAACTCATGTTCCGAAGATCAACTCACTTTACGAGTGCTCTCTTCCGTTGAATCGCCGCTGTGCGCACCGCGGTGGGCGCGACCTTAAACGTGGGCGGCCTCCAAAGATATTTCCCTTGATGATCGAGGGGCCGCTGATGTTGAGATTCGCCCGGCGGGGAGGCCGATTCATTCGCGTCGAAAACGGCCACCTCACTTCGAGGAACCCACCTGACCTCGATCGTCTGAGGCTTTGGAAGCAGGCGGCGATCTCCGTAAAAGGTCGTCCGGATTGGTTGTTCGTCAAACTGCAATGTCACGGCATGGATCCCCGCGACCACGACGTCATGCTGGGAGGGGCCATGCGAAAGTTTCTGCGCGAGCTGATTGAAGGCGCGCCCCAGAGATCTGAAACAATTCATTTTGTCTCGGCTCGGGAGATGGTCAACATTATCCTGGCTGCCTGCGACGGCCGCGAAGGCAATCCTGGTGAATACCGGGACTACCGGCTCAAGAGAGTGCGCGGGGTTCCCCTCGAATCTTCGCCCGACGAGGCTGAGAGACTGGTCCTGGAAAGCTGATCCTATGTGCGGAATCGCGGGAATCGTCGGCGATAGAGATGATAACGGAGTGGACAATGACGTCATCCACCGAATGTGTCAGACCCTTGTTCACCGCGGACCCGACGATGAAGGCCTGTTCGTAAAAGATGGAACCGGTCTGGGCATGCGCCGTCTCAGCATCATTGACTTGGCGGGCGGACAGCAACCAGTCTTCAACGAGGACCGCACTTGCTGGCTGGTGTTTAACGGAGAGATATACAACTTCAAGGAGCTTCGTCGCGAACTTGAGGGCAAAGGCCACCGGTTTCGGAGTGATGCCGACACGGAAGTCATCGTTCATCTCTACGAAGACTTCGGGTCCGACTGTGTTCACAAACTACGGGGCATGTTCGCTTTCGCTCTTTTTGATGAGCGGCGGCGCTGCTTGATGCTGGCCCGGGACCGCTTAGGCAAAAAACCCCTGCATTACGCATTGTCCGGCAGCCGGCTGATCTTCGGATCGGAGATCAAGGCAATTCTGGCCGCAGCTCCTGAATTGGCCACGACCAATTCTGAGGGCTTGCTGCAGTATTTCTATTTTGGCTATATTCCCGATCCTTCGACCGCTTTTAGCGGAATTCAAAAGCTGCCTCCCGGCCATCTCCTGGAATTCGAGAAAGGCGAGGTTCATATTCGTCAGTACTGGGATCTCCCGGAGTATGGCACATACTCGCCCGCGACCGAAGAAGAATGCCTCGACGAACTTGAGGAAAAGCTTGCCGAAGCGGTGCGGGTACGTCTGATCGCGGATGTGCCGATCGGCGCGCTATTGAGCGGTGGCACGGATTCTTCCACAATCGTAGCGTTAATGGCCCGCGCCAGCCGTCGGCCGATCAAAACCTTCACCATTGGCTTTAAGCAGGCGGATTTTAGCGAGGCTCCCTACGCTCGTCTCGTGGCTGAAAAATTCGGCACCGAACACCATGAATTGATCCTCGAACCAAAAGTGGCGGAGACGGTCGAGATTCTTGCGCGTTCGTTAGAAGAACCGTTCGGCGATTCTTCCATGTTGCCGACCTATTTCGTCTCCTCGCTAGCGCGGAAATACGTCACCGTGGTGCTCTCGGGTGACGGAGGCGATGAGGCTTTTGCCGGTTATGACCGCTACCGCATTCACCTCCAGGAAAGATCGCGTTATCAGTTTGCAGACTGGGCGGGCGAATTGTATCGTGGACAAATTTATCCTCGCCTTCCCTACGGTGTGCCCGGGAGAAATGTTGCTTACAGTTATCTATTGCCCTGGCCTGAGCGCTATATTGAGGCGGTTTCCCTTGCACCTTACCAGCGGAATTTCAGCGTTCTGGCGGGGGATTTCGTGAACGCGTTTCCGGGCGACACCCACCCTCTTGAAAAATTTCGCGACTATATACGCGACGCTCCAGCCCGCGACCCCTTGAGCCGTGTCCTGTATCTGGATACCAAGACCTATTTGCCCGGAGACATTCTCACCAAAGTGGACAGAATGAGCATGGCCGCGTCCCTGGAAGCGCGTGTTCCCATGCTCGATCACGTTTTTCTGGAGTGGGTGACCTCCCTGACCCCGGAATGGAAGATGGGAAAGCGGGGGCAGAAGTATATCCTGACTAAGCTCGCGGAGCGGGTCGGAGTGCCCCGGGAAGCGCTGTTGCGGCCTAAGCAAGGATTTGCCCTGCCGCTCGTGCACTGGATGAGACACGAACTTAAAGAGCTGACACTTTCGCTCCTGTTGGAACCGAAAACTCTGCAGCGAGGATACTTCAACGAGCAAGGCGTCCGTTTGTTGCTGGACGAGTTTTTTCGAGGTCGTACCGACGACTACCTAGTGATCTGGCGGCTGATGATGTTTGAACTCTGGCAGCGAAGCTTTCTCGAACCATTCAGGACGAGAGACTCGAAAGAACCGCCGAGCTGCGAATCTGCGTTGCAGCCTGCGATTGGATGATCAAGCAAGGTGAGCCACGAGTTATATGAATTCGGCGGAGAAATGTATCGAGCCGCAAGTCCCAGGCGTCTTCCTCATGACCGACAGCTTCGATACTGGCGGAAGTGAGCGCCAGTTCGCGGCGCTCGCCGGGTCTCTCGATGCAAAACTGTTTCGCTTGCGCATCGGCTGTATCACTAAGCGCGGCGCTTTCCTCGAAGGATTGGGGGAAGTAACGGAGTTCCCACTCGGTGGCAATCTCTATGGCGCGCGATCCATGCAGGCGCGGCTGCGGCTGGCCCGTTATTTGCGTCATGCTCGTGTCTCAATCGCTCATGCCTTTGACTTCTACACGAACCTCACGCTTATTCCGGCTGCCCGCTTGGCACGCGTTCCGGTCGTAATTGGTAGCCAGCGGCAATTGGGGGATCTTCTCACTGCCCCCAGGTCTCGTGCTCAACTCGCTGTCCTGTCTTGGTGCGACCGGGTGGTTTGCAATTCCCGGGCGGCTGCGGACCGGCTCATTGAACAAGGCATCCGGGAAACGAGAATCATCGTCATCCGCAATGGCTTGCCGCCAGTCAACTTTGCTCCCACGGCACCCGCGCTGCCCCGGCGAAGTTCACTCCTAAGAGTCGGCATGATTGCACGAATGAACACGGAGTCCAAGAATCACCGGATATTTCTGAGCGCCGCTGCCCGCTTGCAGAGCACATTCCCAGAGGTAGAATTCATACTCGCCGGCGATGGCCCGTTGCGTCCGGAGTTTGAACGTTTGGCAAGAGACTTGGGAATTCTCGATCGCGTTCACTTTCTGGGGGATCGTCAGGACATCCCCGCTGTTCTGGCCTCGATCGATGTTTCCGTTCTTCCTTCCGCTTCCGAAAGTCTCTCCAACGTAATCATTGAATCGATGGCCGCTGGCATTCCGGTGGTGGCGACACGGGTTGGCGGAAATCCCGAGCTGGTCGCCGAAAACAGAGGGATTCTGGTCAACCCTGGGGATGACCAGTGCTTGAGCGCCGCGATCGAGCGGTTATTGCGCGACGCGCCGATGCGTCTCGCTCTTGGCCGCAACGCCCAGAGATTCGCGGAAACGAATTTCACCCTCGCAGAGATGCTGCAACGCCACGAAGCGCTCTATACCGAACTATTGACAAAGAAAGCGCGTCAGCACACCAAACCCTATGTCCGCCTCTGAGCCAGCCTGTGAGCATGATCCGCCGAATGCTCCGCAGCATGATCCGCCGAATCGCCTTCTACGGGTCGCCGTCGTGGCCCCCTCATTGCGATATGTGGGTGGACAGTCGGTCCAGGCAGATTTGCTTTTGGCCAATTGGCAAAATGACGCTGAGGTCGAGGCGAACCTGATTCCGATCGACCCTGTTTTTCCTCGTGCCTTGAAGTGGGTCGAGAAAGTGCCATTTCTTCGCACTCTGATACGCGAGCCGTTTTATGTATGGTCGTTATGGCAGGGCCTAAATAACGCGGACGTCGCTCACATCTTTTCCGCTTCTTACTGGTCCTTTTTGCTGGCGCCGGCACCCGCATGGCTGGTAGCGCGCCTGCGCGGAGTACCCACGTTGATTCACTATCATAGCGGGGAAGCACGAGATCATCTGCGCCGGTTTCGTTCCGCGCTCCCCATTCTCAAACGCGCAGACCTGCTGGTAGTCCCTTCAGGCTATCTGGTCGACGTTTTTGGTGAGTTTGGATTATCGGCGCTGGTGGTGCCCAACATCGTGGACTTGTCCCAGTTCTCTTTTCGCACCCGCGACCCAATTCGTCCCTACCTGGTTTGTACTCGCGGATTTCATCCTTATTACGCTGTTGACGTTGTGGTACGTGCGTTCGCCAAGGTGAAGGGAGTTTATCCTGAAGCCCGTCTTGATCTGGTGGGAAGCGGTCCCGGCGAGTCAGAAATCCGCAGCTTGGTGGACCATTTGAATCTGAGGAATGTGAATTTTGTCGGCGTGGCGCCGCATCGCCGGATAGCGGAGTTTTATGATCGCGCCGATATCTTCATAAACGGATCTTGTTTGGATAATATGCCGGTCTCGATCCTTGAAGCATTTGCTTCCGGAACCCCGGTAGTCAGTACCGCTCCGGAAGGTATTCGCTATTTAGTAGAACACGGGCGCACCGGACTGCTATGCGAACCGGGAGATGCGGCAGCTCTGGCAGACAATGTGCTTCGACTCTTGCGCGATCCCCCCCTGGCCTCCCGAATCGTCCGCAATGCCCACCAGGAATGCAGCCGTTATAGCTGGAAGGAAGTGCGCAGGCAGTGGATGGAGCTTTACACCTCCATCGCCGCCCTCGGTGCTGGCGGCCGGGATTGCTGCTCGCAGACCGTTGGAAAATTAACTTAACGTTCATCTGATAAAACGAGCGGCAGCTCTTCTTGTTGTAAAATTCGTTCGAACCGGAAGTCGCATCTGCGACGCGGGTCGGAGGAGGGATGCCTCAGTCTGACATATCTGCAATGGACGGATTAGGTACTCTCGGATCCACTGGTCGCGGAACCACGTGCTCGATTTCGGGCGAGTCCCGCCGCAGCGACGTTTTCATTCTCAACCTCGCACCCGCATCCCATTGAAGTTCATTGTCAAGGAGAAGGAGGACCGTGCCTCCAGTGTCGCGAGCACACCGGGGCTAGGCTCCGATGTGCCAACAAACGCGCAGGAGGGCCGCGGAAGAAGTCGAAGTTTTTTTCGATACTCCATGTGGACCGCAATCCTCTGGACCACAATCTTCCTCGCGATCGCTACCGCTGTGCTTCTGCGATGGGGCGGCTATTTGTTGATCTCCGATCAACCCTTGCCTTCGCATGTTGATGGCGCGGTGGTACTGCAGGGTTCAATCCTGGGAGAGAAAGCCCGGATCGCGGGAGCCGTGCTCCTTGTACAACAGGGAATAACGGACAAAATACTAATCAGCGTCCCCAAAGAATCCTATTGGGGCCAGCCTATGGCTCCTATCGCATATGCATACAACGAGAAACTTTATGGTCAGGAGATAGCCAATCGTTTTGTTTTCTGTGAAACGAATGAGGATGTGGATTCGACTGAGGACGAGTCCAGGGTTCTCTTCGGCTGTATACAAGCCCATGGGTGGCATTCGATCGTAGTCGTAACCTCGGATTATCACACGCGGCGCGCAGGAATCGTTTGGAGGCGAATGCTTCGCGACAAGCATTCGTCAGCGCGGCTCTCGGTTCACGCCGTTCCAGACCCTGAGTTTCATGCGCCGGCGTGGTGGCGTGACCGTCGGTCGACAAAGTATTGGTTTCTGGAATGCACGAAACTACTGTGGACGCTACTAGAGCGATAAGAGCGCGGGTGACGATTAAGAGGGTGCTACGTCATGGTTCCAAAACATGGCTTGTTGAGTTTGCGCGCATGGCCCTCTTACTCGATCTGCGAAGGCAGAGAAATTGGGCCTTTGACCTCTGGAGATTCCCAAGGCGTATGCGAGGATAGCTCATGATTTGGATTCATGACGCCGGGTCCGGACTTCCCTATGCCGTCTAGAACTTGGGCTCAGATCGCGTCCCGGTTGGCGCACATGGATCGGCGGGAGTTGTTGGATCGCGCTCGCCAGGAACTGGCCAGGCGTGCTGACACGGCTCTCGCTGGGTTGGGTTTCAGTTTTTCGCAAAGCGTCGTTCAGTCGTCGAGCATCAAGCCGGGCCGATTTTTCTTCGCGTCTGCCTCCGTCGAACCAATTCTCAATCTTCTCCGTCAACGACTGCCGCGGCAGGTCGACCAGATTGTTCGACAGGCGGACAAAATCTGCTGCCACCAATTTGATCTGCTCGGGTATGAAGACCTCAACTACGGCGATCCCATCCCGTGGCATCTCGATCGGGTTCACGGCAAAGAGGCCCCGAAAAAAGCATTCCATAAAATCCGTTATCTCGATTTCCACGAGGTCGGGGACAGCAAAGTCACGTGGGAATTAAATCGTCACCAGCACCTGGTCACTTTGGCCAAAGCCTACCGACTAACCCGAGACCGACGCTACGCGAATGAGATTTTTAATCAATGGCGCCACTGGCACGCCGAAAATCCCTACCCTGTCGGAATCAATTGGGCGAGCACTCTGGAAGTGGCGTTCCGCAGCCTCTCCTGGATCTGGATGTACCGGCTCCTCGAGGGCACTCCCGTGATGTCACCAGACTTTAAGAAAGACTGGCTGCGGGCGCAGGCCTTGAACGGGCGTCACATCGAGCGTTACCTCTCCACCTACTTCTCGCCCAACACACACTTGCTGGGAGAAGCCGTCGCACTGCTGTTCCTCGGAACCCAGTGTCCGGAAATATCGCGCGCGAAACACTGGAGGGCTCGTGGGTGGGAGATCGTTTTGCAGGAAGCGTGCCGTCAGGTGCAAGTAGATGGATTTCATTTCGAGCAATCGACCTACTACCAGGTCTACGCGATCGACTTTTTCCTGCACGCGACAGTACTTGCCCATCTGAATGAGCTTACGGTTCCAAGTGAATTCGACAAAACTCTGGAGAAAATGCTTGAGAGTTTATTGCTGCTTGGCCGCGCGGGTGCGCCACCGCGCCTGGGAGACGATGATGGAGGGCGATTGTTCGATCCCAGACGTAATCGAGGCGAACACTTGTTGGATCCTCTCTCCACTGGGGCTGTGTTGTTCCATCGGGAAGACTTTAAGGCCGCGGCCCGAGAGCTGACTGAAGAAACGATCTGGTTATTTGGCGAACAAGGCGCCGCTGAATGGGATTGCCTTGCGACACGACCAACCGAGACGGCCTCTGCAAGTTTGAGTTCCGCCGGGCTATATGTTCTTGCAACTTCCGCTCCCCCGAGTCAACTGGTGATTAACGCCGGCCCTCACGCTGAAGGCCGTGCCGGGCATGGACACGCCGACGCGCTCAGCATCTGCCTGCAGTCTCAAGGGCACTCTCTGCTGATCGATCCGGGCACATTTGAGTATGTCGGTGACGGGCTGGAGCGCGACCTGTTCCGCTCCACCGCGATGCACAACACAGTTACAGTCGACAACTTGAGCCAGTCTGAACCCGTAGGCCCGTTTGCCTGGAAGCAACCCACAACTCGCGCGAAAGCTGAGCACTCGAAAGCTGAGCACTCGAATGCCGAGCACTCGAACGTCGAGCACTCGAACGTAGAACACTCGAACGTCGAGCAATGGATCACGGGGAAACACTTCGATCTGTTTGTCGGAAGCCACGCGGGTTACACGCGGCTGGCATCCCCCGTACTGCACCGGCGATGGGTTGTGTCGCTAAAGTCCGGATTGTTTCTGATACGAGATCTTGCAATTGGCGAGGGCGAACACCGCCTCGACATCGCCTGGCATCTGGGCCCTGAAATGCGAACGCAAAACGAGCATTCATTCCAGGTAAAGGAAACTTCGTCAGGTTTGGCGATCTTGTCCGTCGACAGCCATGGATGGTGCGAGGAAGTTCGAGAAGGAAGTTGGTCGCCTGTTTATGGCAAGAAGGAACCGATCACGATTGTGAACTTCGGAACAGTTACCGGTCTGCCCGCGGAGTTCGTGACCTTGCTGGTGCCCTTAAGCGAACTCGAAGAAATTCCGCGAAAACTCACGACAATAAAAGCGGACCCGGCCATGCCCGTTCGAGCATATTTCTACAGCGCACCGTCCGAAGACTTTTCCTTCTTCTTCGCCGAGAAGGGACGGCCATGGCGACAGGGAAGAGTATCCAGCGATGCCGAATTCGTTTGTTGGCAGAAAAAATGCGAGAATGACGATGACTTGGTGATCTTTTGTAACGGCAGCTACTTCGAAATCGATGGACGGCGGGTCCTGCAGTTCAAGGAAATAATTTCGAATTGTGAGATTTACAGCGTTGACGGTCGGAAGGTTATCCACGCCTCAGCATCACCAGAAACGCCACTATAGCGACAACATGGCTGTCAAACTCTCGCGATTCTTTCTTCCTACGACGTCCCTCTGAATCTCGGAACGTTCATACTGTGTGCGGTTCAACGTTCACACCCATATGCGGTTCCAACAGGGTAAGCAGTTCGTCTTTCAGGAACGGTCCGCACGCGATCAAGCCTGATAAAAGTGGGTCGCGGCGATTCGCGATCAAATCAGTTTTTTCCAGAGTGCTGACGAATCCCCCCGCACTTTGCACGAGCGCCGCACCCGCCACCACGTCCCACTCGTTCTTTGGGGTCAGAGTGAAAGTGACATCGCCGAGCCCGGCTGAAACCAGCGCCAGTTTGTATGCCACCGAACCCATGGGGCGAATCGTGAAATTAGCGTCGTCGAATGATTTCCATTCACCGCGTTTGACCTCGCTGCGGCTGGCGAGCACAAGCGCCCCATCGAGAGTTTTGCGCTGGCTGGGTTGGGAAGGTTTGCCATTGTAGAGAACGCCGGAATCGATCGATCCCAGAAAAGTTTCGTTCGTCGCCGGATTGCAAATCCCCCCCGCCACGGGGCGTCCATCCTCCACGAACCCAATCGACACGCAGAACTCGGGAATCCCTTTGACGAATTCGCGGGTGCCGTCGAGAGGATCGACCACCCATACTCGCGAGGCCTGCAGGCGAATCGGGTCGTCCACACTCTCCTCCGAGAGCCAGCCTTCGCCGTCGCGCAGCAGCACTTGGCGCAGCGCGGCATCGACCGCGCGATCGGCTTCGGTTACCGGATCATGCCCGGTCTTGTATTCGGTTTCAATCGCGCCCGGAGTGAAGCGCGCGAATGTTTCGCGGGCTGCGTCCAGCCCGACCTGAATGCGCTGCAGAATGTCGGCGTAAGAAGAAGTCATGTTTTCCCGGAATCTTACTTTCAACATTGCACAGGAGAAATGGAAATCAGGCCCACAGCATCCGGGCTCCGGTGAGCAACAGTAAAGCGCACAACAGCCGGCGTAACCACAGCATGGGCACGCGTGTGCTTAAGTGCGAGCCGATCAGTCCCCCCGGAATAGAGCCGATCAGCAACGACACCACTAACCCGGTGTCAATGTTTCCCAGCCGGAAGTGCATAAAGCTGGTAACGCCGGTGAGGATGACGGCATGAACGATGTCGTTGCCGACGTTTACTTTCGGCGGGAAACTGTAGAACAGAAGCAGCAACATCATAATAATGCTGCCCGAACCCACCGAGGTCATTCCCACCAGAAAGCCCGCCACCAGGCCGATCACAGCCATGCCAAAAAAACCCTTCATGGTCGGAGGACGGTTCGCGATCTTCTCTTCAATGCGTCGCTGAAACAGCAGCAACAATGGAACAATGATGAGGAGGATGCCGACCGCGGTTTTGATGAAGTTGTTGACTCCGTCTCCATAGAGGTGACGGATGTATACCAGCATTCGCACCCCGCAGATTGACCCGGGAACGCTGCCGACTGCGAGCGCGAGCACCACCTTGAGGCGCACCGTCCCTTTGCTCAGGTGCATGAGGCTTGCGGGAATCTTGGTGAAGAAGTTGAAGAGCGCGTCGGAGCCGACCGCCACGATCGGAGGATATCCCAGGCCGAAGATGAGCACCGGGAGCAGCAGAACGCCGCCCCCCACGCCCGTAAGGCCGATGAGAACTCCGACCACGAAGCCAACCAGAATTTTTGCCGTTAATATTGGCATAGTCGGTCCGCCTCTATTACTCGCCTGCGCGGTTCACGCCGATGAAGCCTTCGCGCTCGAGATGCAGAATAATCTCCTGCGCCGCCTCTTCGGGTGAAAGTTCGCCAGTGTTGATGGTGACCTCGGCATCGGCGGGAACTTCATACGGATCGGAGATCCCGGTGAATTCCTTTAAGATGCCGGCACGAGCCTTGGCGTAGAGTCCCTTGCGGTCGCGCTGTTCGCACACCTCGACACCCGTCGCAATGTGGACAAGGATGAAGCCGCCATAAGGCTCGATCATCTGACGCACGTGCTTGCGGGTAGCGTCATACGGCGCGATGGGAGCACAGATTGCGATGCCCCCGTTCTTGGTGATTTCTGACGCCACATAACCGATGCGGCGAATGTTGATGTCGCGATGTTCTTTGGAGAATCCGAGTTCGGACGAAAGATGCTTACGCACCAGGTCGCCATCGAGGATGGTGACCGGACGTCCGCCAACTTCGAGGAACTTGGTCAGCAGGACGTTGGCGATGGTCGACTTGCCGGAGCCAGAAAGCCCGGTAAAGAAGATCGTCACACCTTGCTTGGCTCGTGGCGGAAAGCTGCGCCGCAATTCCTGAACCACTTCCGGATAGGTGAACCACGCCGGAATGTCGCGGCCCTCATTCAATCGGTCGCGTAATTCCGTTCCCGAGATGTTGAGAACTTTGTCTTCCTTTTTGACCTCGTCGTCGGGAATGTACCGATCCTCGGCTTCGAGGTACACCATCATGCTGAAGGGCACCATGGTGACGCCGATGTCGGCTTCGTGTTTCTTGAAAACTTCCTGCGCTTCATAGGGACCGTAGAACGGCTTCTTGGTTTCAGGATCAGAGCCCGGCCCTGCGTGGTCGCGGCCTACGATCAGGTGCGTGCATCCATGATTCTTGCGGATCAGCGCATGCCAGATGGCCTCTCGCGGTCCGCCCATGCGCATGGCCAGCGGAAGCAGCGAAAGCTTCTGAGTTCCTTGCGGATACTTCGAACTCAACAGCTGGTAGCAACGCACGCGCGTGTAGTAGTCGACATCGCCCGGCTTCGTCATTCCGACCACGGGATGGATCAAAAGGTTGGCCTCAACCTGCTTCGCTGCGCGGAAAGTCAACTCCACGTGGGCGCGGTGCATAGGATTTCGCGTCTGGAAAGCGACCACTCGACGCCATCCGAGCCGGGCGAACTCGGCTCGCAATTCCACTGGCGTGTGGCGCAGCGTGCGGAAGTCATAATGCGATGGACCCTGAAGACCCTCAATGCGGCCGCCCACATACCACGGGTTGGACTGGTTCATCGCATAATTGGCGCCGGGATGAGCCGTGCTCGTCGTATTGAAAACCGCTTTCGCTTCCGCAGCGCGATCGGGCTGCCAAACATCTTCCACGTGCAGCACAGCCAGCATCACGCCTTCGGCGTCGCGCAGAGCGACTTTGCTCGTGCCCGGCGTCAACTTCTTGGCGAACTCTTCGGTCACGTCGAGCGTGATCGGCATGGGCCATAGCAACCCGCTGGCCAGGCGCATATTGTGGCAGACGCCCTCGTAGTCGGCCTTGTTCATGAAACCCTGCAGAGGAGAAAAACCTCCGCTCATGAGCAGTTCGAGATCACAAACTTGACGGGCAGTCAGGTCCCACGATGGCCACTCGCGGGAGTGGGCTTTCAATTCCGCGGCCTTTTCAGGAGTCGCAATCAGATTAACGAGTTCCCCGCCGTGCGGAGCAATAAGATGACTAATCGAGGCAGACAATTTGCGTGAACCTCCCAGGTTCGTTCAATTTGGAAAAGCTGCGTATGAACTGCTAGTACAGATAAATGAGGCGCAAGTAAATTCAATCGTCCCCAGAAGAAAATGCAACAGTGATTTCCTCCTCACATTGGGGGGACCAAGTGATAAACCAGAGATCTTGCAGCGGGGGTCAACGACCCTGAATGACCCCAGTTTACAACAAACTCTCCGAACTCCTTATCACACGCAAGTGCCGTGCCGAAGCGGGGATCGGCCATTGTACTGTAAACTGATAAGGATAAAGGCGTAAGGTTCGATTCCCGACCCGGCACCGCCAATCTGCGCATCTGATGCGCAAATCATTGCGCAACGTTGGGTGCGATTTTTCTGCCAGGGGTGCGCAGTTTGTTGCGTACGAGCGCTCCTTAACCTGGCGCAAATCTGGCGAATGGGCGCGATTTTGATAGACGACCTGCGACTAGCTTCTCAGCCTCCATCCTTGTCCTTGAACGCACAGCGCTGCGACATATCCATCTGGGGCCGGCACTTCGCGCAAGGACCATCGTCCGGCCTCGGCGGGATCGGGGCGGGTAGCCAGCAACGCGTTCTCGTCTCCGGCGCGAACGGAAACATCAAACTGATCGAGCGGCAGCGAGAGACCGGCACCCTGCGCCTTGATGTAGGCCTCTTTGCGCGTCCAGCAGCGGAAGAAAGCGAGATGTTTCTCTGATAAAGAAAGCCTTTCTAATTGGCCCTGCTCATACTCCGAGAAAAAGCGACCGGCAATTGCGCCGGGCTCGAAATTGTCGCGAATCTGTTCTATGTCCACACCGATAGCCCGGGTTCGAGCGAAGGCCAGAAGAGCCACCGTGCCCGAGTGAGAAACGTTGAATTCGATTTTTTTCCCGGCGAGAGATTGGTCCGCGAGAGCTGGAGCAAGCGATGGCTTTTCCTTTTCCGAGTACTGAAATTTTATTTCAGCCGGCTCGGAACCGAGGTAGCGCGCGAGGACCATTCGCAACCAGGCGCGGGTTGCGGTGAAGTGTTGGCGGTCGTGCTCGAAATGAAAACGCGCGGCCCGCGCCAGCTCCTCTGACGAGAGCGTTAGCCGCCAACGCTGCTCTGCAGCCGCGACCACCGCCAGATCGATGCACCAAAGATGGACCTCATCCTCAGGCAACGTGAGCGCCATATCCAGCTGAAACGCCGGGTCTGAAATTTTCATCGCGAGATATTCATGGGACGGTCGTCTTAATAATTGTGAAGTCTAATCCAAACTGATGCGGACTTGAAACGGGCGGAAAGGCCAGCATATCCACCTAAGAAAACGCGATTTCGAGCCGACTTTTGGGCGGGTCCCCGTCAATCGCTCGGGCAGATCGTGTAATTTGTGCCGAGCTAACAGGGTCGAGCGGGAAGTTTCGTCTAAGGTGTTCACCTGATATTTCGTTATTCTGGGCCTTAGTGCGCCCGATCTTTTCCCTCCAGATCGCACCTGCTCCCCCCGAGATTGATGGGTGAACCGGAACGGCGACCGGCCTGAGCGTTCTATTCTCCGAATGGCGCCGGGCTTCCGAACTATTGAATTTGCGGCGCTTTCTGCGGGTATTTCTGCGCATTGGAAGCGGGGGCGCAGCGCGGGACGGGGGTCCGATACCCGTACTCAGGAGCGATATTTCAATTCCTGGAGACTGCCCTCACCGCCTGCAAGTGCCTGTGGAAAATAGTGTTCGAGGGTCACAGCCAAACGATGTCTCAAAGTGGCATTGTGGATGCTACCGGAAATAGAACGCTATAACCCCAAGCCATGGCGGCATTTGGCGATGAAAGGAGGGGGATTTTGATTAGGGAGCAGAAAGTCCGGCTCGGCCCGCGGGAACAGCAAATCGTCGAGCTACTCCTTCAAGGTTGTGACAACGCTGAAATTGCCAGTGAGCTGAAAATGGCGCGGCGAACCGTAAAAGCTCATTTCAACCGCCTGTTTCTACGCTTCGGAATCACCGATGGTATCAAGCGAGTCAAACTCGCAACCCTGTTATATCGGAGGCAAACATGTCTGCAGATGGACGTTATGGCAACCGCATCCCGAGTGAACGGGAGCACAGAGTCATCCAACTCGTTGCCCAAGGCCTGAAGAACCGCGAGGTCGCGGATGCAATTGGGACCACGGAACACGTAGTGAAGAATTACTTGCGCGTGATCTACGACAAATTGGGGCTGTGGAATCGCGTTGAACTGGCGCTGTGGTATGAGTCGAGGCACATCCAGTCTTCGTTGGCGATGCAGTAACTCTTCCGAGTTTATTCGCAATCAAGCTTCGCAGACCTGAGAAGCTGCAAAAGTAGGTGCGTGCGGATTCCTGCGCGAATACTTTCCTGCGCGGATTTTCCGGCCGATCTTTTCCGGCCGATCTTTCCCGGCATGAGAACGATGTTCTCAATCACACGCCTTGCGGTACGCGGGCTCAAACTGGTCCAACTGCGCGTCGCGTTGACTTGTAAATTTGCCCTTCGGAGTTTTGCCGTAGAAATCGGTTCCTGGACAGTAGTAGAGCGCGGTGTGAAGATCGACCCAGACCTGGGTTTCAGGGTTACC
>Ga0302326_10011457_pt1 | contig 19093 bp, 12 predicted proteins | sample Palsa_T0_3_FD_202264 | JGI IMG/M metagenome (GOLD analysis project Ga0302326, IMG submission 202264) | Peat permafrost microbial communities from Stordalen Mire near Abisko, Sweden - Palsa_T0_3 | ecosystem: Environmental > Terrestrial > Soil > Palsa > Peat permafrost | place: Sweden: Abisko...
CCAGACCTGCGGCCTCTGCCACACCCTCTTCGGCGCCGGCGGCAAAATCGGCCCCGACATCACCGGCTCGAACCGCGCCGACCTCGACTATCTGCTGCACAACATCGTCGACCCCAACGCCGAGATTCCCAACGCCTATCGCACCACGATGATGGAGCTGACCGACGGCCGCACCCTCGTCGGCATCGCCAACCAGCAGGACCCCAAGGTCGTCAGCATCGTCACGCCCAACGAAACCCTCACCATCCCGCGCAACGAGATCAAAACCATCACCACCTCGGACATCTCCATGATGCCCGAAGGCCTGCTCCTGCCCTGGAGCGAGCACGACATCCGCGACCTCATCTCCTACCTGCGCAGCCCGGCCCAGGTCCCGCTCCCGCCCGGGCCAAGCGCGAAGCTTACCAAGTAGCCCACCAGGTAGGGACGAATGTCCCCATTCGTCCGCAGCGCACGCCGCTGAGGTGCACCCCGTGAGTAGACCTCCCGCTCCCGGCGCATTGAGGCCACGTTCGGCAGGCTCAGTGCAGGCTCTGCGCCCTACCTGGAGCAGCGTACGCCGCTTACGTAGGCCCGGAACGTTTCGCGTTCGCCACTGAATCCATTGGAAGCCGAGGCCTTGTCCCGCAGGCGCGGGACCCATGGTGCAATGGGGGCAATTGAATGTTGGATGTTGGGTGTTGCGGCACCGCCGCCCCACGCTTCTTCCGCTGTTGCTCCGTCGCCATCTTCCGCACCTCGTCGCCAACCCAGATGTCCGTGCAGCGCGAAGGCTTGTCCATCGTCTCACCCGTGAGATTGATGACGATCAGGTCCCCGATCGCCAGATCGCCGAGCTTCACTTGCTGCGCGCCTTTCCAGACTCGCGTGGCGTCATCCACCGCCAGCTCCGTGTGGCCGATATCCGGCGGCAGCGCCAGCTCCGCCTTCAAGTCCAGCCGGGGCGCGATCTGGCGGCCCACCTCGATTTTGCCTGCACGGATCTTCAGCGCGTCGATCCGGTAGGTGATCTTGTTCAGCGCGAGCCGGCTGAATTCGTCTTCCACCAGGGCCGCTCTGGTGAACGCGCCCTTCTCATCCTGGTAGAGATGGAAGCAGCAGCGCGTCCCAAGCGGTAGATCGTCCAGGTCCGCCGGCGCATCCAGATATTGCACCGAGGCGGGTTCGCTTTTCCAGCGCTCGGGGCCGTTGTCGGCGTCTCGATTGGTATTGCGATAGATCAGCATCCCTTCCCGGGTCAGCGTGAAATCAACCAGCTCACCGGTCCGATCCGCCCGGAACTGCCCCGAACGATGATCTGCATCGACCTTCACCAGTTCGCCGGACAGGCAATGCTCCGACCACCGCGGCGGAATTTCGCCGGACTTGAGCTGATACCACGGGAGCGTCTCATTCCCGTAGTCGGTCCGGAACGCAAACTGCGAGGGGTATTCTTTGGGAGGGAGTTCATTGGCCTCCGCCGAATGCATCTCCGTATAGAGCCCTTCGCCAAAGGGCATGTCCCGCAGGTCCGAGGGGGAGATGCGCAGGATTCGCCCCGGGCGATCCCCCTCGAGCAGCCGCTTCACTTCCAACACCAGCGTCACTCCGCTGCTCCCGTAGCAGCCCTCCGGCCCTTTGCGGATTTCCATCAGTTGGCAGCGCGACTCGTCCGGCCCCGGATTGTAGGTGCGCAGCTCGTCGTTGGCCACCGCCGCGAAGACATCCTTCTTCACGGTGAACTCGCCCATGTAGGTCTGCTTGAAAATCTGCGGATCTCCACTGAACAGCGTCACCGTCAGCGTCTTGCCCTCGACCCGGTCGATCCATCCCGGCAACCCACGTGCTTTGACGAATGCGGTGTGTTTGTCCCGCTCCCGCTGGGTCACGAGCTTGTGCGTCTCCGCCCCGACGAAAAGGTCCGCGCAGTGGCCCCGCCCCTGGTCATCCTTTCCATCGAGCGTGAAGAGCAGCTCATCGCCCGCCGCGAGATCGCCCAGCTTGATCTGTTGGTCGCCTTTCCAGACGCGGGTTTCGTTGCTCACCAGCAATTCCTGGTGGCCGGCATCCGGTTGATTTTTCGCCAGGTTCTCTTTGGTAAGCATCAGCTTCCCTGCCGCCAGGTCCGCGGCGTCCAGCTTGTAGGAGAAGCCATGGTTCGCATCCATGGCGTATTGATCCTCCATGGTGGCGAGCCGGGTGAAATTGCCCTGGGCGTCCTGGTTGAGGAAAAAGAGGAAGTACGTCCCGAGCGGCACATCACGTAGATCCACCTCCGCATTGAGATAGATCACCGAGCCGTACGGCGGCATCGTGAAGTCGATCAATTCACCCGTCTTGCTCCGGCGAAACCTCCCGGTGCGATGGATGAAATCCGCGCTGACCAGCTCGCCGCTGATTCGCCGGTCCGAGTGATGCGGCGGAAATTCGCCAGGCTTGGGGTGATACCAGGGCAGGTTCTCGTTGGCAAAGTCGGTGCGGAAGGGGTAGCGCGCATCCTCCTTTGGGGCCGGATCCGCCGCGGCGGAGAATGACGAATGCAGAATGACAAATGCCGATGCGAGCAGCGCGGGCCGGATCAGGAAACGTAGGCGGGACGACATGGAGGGAGGCGGATGAGTCACGCAGGCTGCGCAAAAGACTTACCGCGAATGGCCGCGAATAAACGCGAATAGATGAGGCGTGAAAGTGGTTTCTGAGCTCCGGATTTTTCCGAGAATTCGCGTCCATTGGCGTCCATTCGCGGTTAGCTTGTTCATCATCGTTCCCTACCTTGGGTTTTCGAAAGGCACCTGCTGAGTCTCACTGGCGACTGCGCGATCGGCTTCACAGATTTAAGAGATTCCTCAATCCGTGGCATCAGTGTAATCCGTGGTCAAAAAAACCCGAAAAAAGACCGAAACAACGTCCGCCGTTAGGCGATGATTTCCGACACCGGGCCGAGGCTATCGACGAACTTCTCCGTATTCACCTGCATCTTCTGGAGCATGGTCAGCAGGAGATTGCTCAGGCGCGCTTTGTCATCCTGCGGGTGCGAGGTGATCGTCTGCCACTCCTGGTAATCGAGCTTGTACTCGCCGATCTTCGGCAGGTTGTAGTCGATGTGCTGCCCGTGCTTGAAGCCCAGCCCGCGTCCGCCCGCGAAAAGGACCGGCAGGTTCGCGTTATGATGGCCCTGGCCGTAGCTCATGCCGCTGCCCAGCAGCAGCATCGTGCGGTCCAGCAACGGCTCGTCGCCATCGCGCACCGACTGCAGCCGATCCAGGAAATAGGCAAACTGCTGCACAATGAAGGCGTCGCTCCGGGCCAGCCGATCCAGCACCACCGGGTCGCCGTTGTGATGCGACAGGCTGTGCCGCATCTGCGTCACGCCGATTTCCGGAATAGCCAGTCCGTTTCCTTCGCTGCCGCTCATGTACGTGACCACCCGCGTCATGTCCGTGCGGAGCGCGAGGACGATGAGGTCATACATCGTCCGGTAGTACTCGCCCGCCTGGGCCTTGGTGACGTTGCGTTGAAAATGCGCGGCTTCCTCCCGGTTCAGCTTCGGCTTGGGCACATCCAGCCATGACTCCAGCCGTTCGGTGCGCGTCTCCACGTCGCGCACGGAATGGAGGTACTCATCGAGCTTCGTCCGGTCGTCCTGGCCCAGCGCGCGGCGGAGCGATTTGGCATCGTCGAGCACCGCATCGAGCACGCTCTGGTGGGTCTGGAGCCGTTCGCCCTCCGCCTTCGCCCCGCCCGAGTTGTCCCCGAAAAGCCGATCAAAAACCGTCCGCGCATTCTCTTCCGCGGGCAAGGGCGCCCCATCGCGCGAAAAGGCGAGCGTGGTCGAGTTATTCGGCTGGCCGACACCGGCGGCGACCGACAATTCGAGCGAGGAAAACCGCGTGTGCAAGGCGGTCGTCTCGGCCATGAGCTGGTCGCACGAGACGGTGTTGCGCACGCTCCGCTGGTTGGTGTCCAGCTTGGCCCCGGTGAGAAACAAATCCGCGCACACATGCTGCGAGCCGATGCCGTTCGGGTGATGCAGCCCGCTGAAGATGGTCAGGTTCTCGCGATGGTGCGCCAGGGGCTTGAGCGCTTCCGAGAACTCGTAATCCCGTCCGGCTTTCGCCACCTGCCAGGTCATGCCGTTCACGCCGTTCGGAATGTAGGTGAAGACGGCGCGGCGCGGTTGGTCGGCCGCGGCGGCAGCCCGCAGCGGACGCATCGCATCGAGGAGGGGCAGCGCGATGGTCGCGCCCAGGCCGCGGAGAAAGTGACGGCGGCTCAGAATCCAGCGGCGGGAGAGAATATTGCTCATAGGTGGCGGGTATGGTTAACGGGTTTGGAAAAGGTCGCTCGCGACGAAGGTCTCGATGAGCGTGGCCAGGCGATAGTCGTCTGTTTTGCTCTGCGTGACCAGTCGCTGGAGGTCGGCGCGATCCGAAAAGGTCATCACGCGGCGCAGGGCGAAGGTGGCGAGCTTCTCGGTGAAAGCGGCCGCGAATTTGTCGCTGTCGTCGAGCAGCAGACGTTTGAACGCCTTCGCATCCGCAAACCGGCGGCCGTCGATGAGTTCTCCGCTCGGATCGACCTTCGGATTGGCGCCCGCCCCATCCCGCACCGCTTCCTCGGTGCGCCAGCGGCCAATCGCGTCGTAGTTCTCAAACGCCAGGCCGAGCGGATCGATCTTCCGATGGCACGCCGCGCACATCGCCTCGGTGGTATGCGCCGCGAGTTTCTCGCGCAGGCTGGTCTTGGGAGCGGTCGGCGCCGCGGTGCTGATCGCCGGGACATTCGCCGGTGGCGGCGGGATGGCTTTGCCCAGGATCGATTCGTAGAGCCATTTGCCGCGATGCACCGGACGATGCCGGGTGCCGTCCGAGGTGAGGCTGAGCACCGAGGCCTGGGTGAGCAAGCCGCCGCGATGCTCTTCCTCCGTCAGGGCGACCCGCTGCATTTCCTCACCCTTCACCCCGCCGATGCCGTAGTGATCCGCCAGGCGCTGATTGAGCATGGTCCAGTCCGAGTCGAGGAATTCGCGCAAGCTGGCGTTTCCCGTGAGCACTTCCCGGAAATACGAGGTCGTCTCCGCGATCATGCTCTTTTGCAAATAGTCGTCATAGTCGGGGTAGAGCGTCTTGTCCGGTGCGAACATACCGACCCGGCGCAATTGCAGCCACTGGCGCGGGAAAGCGTCGGCGAAGGCGGCGATGCGCGGATCTTTCATCATGCGCCGGGCCTCGGCGCGAAGCGTCCCGGGCTCGTGCAACGATCCGGACCGGGCCAGCGCCAGCAGGCGCTCGTCGGGCATGTCGCTCCAGAGAAAATAGGACAGGCGCGAGGCGAGTTCGTAGTCGGTGAGGCGGGTGGTGGTCTTCTCCGGCGTGCCTTCGACGAGATAGAGAAAATCCTTCGCGCAGAGGATCGCCATCAGGCCGGATTTGACGGCCGACTCAAAGGTCTTCCCGAGCTTCAATTCCGCGTCGATGAGCTGCGTGTACCGCTCGACTTCCGCGGGCTCGACCGGACGGCGAAAGGCGCGCTCGGCAAAACGAGTGACGATATCCCGCACCTGGGCGGCATCCTCCGCCTGTCCGGCCCGGTCCGCCTGTCCGGCCCGGACCTTGGGGCCTTCGCCGAAGATGCGCCGGTGCGCGGCCGTCGGCCAGGAGTCCAGGATCGGTCCTTCCCATTCCACATAGTCCACCAAGAGGAACGGCCAGGCGGGCTGATAGTTGTCGTCGGTCAGCTTGAGCTGCCACGGGTAGCGTCCCTGGATGCTCGTGAACGGCTCCCGGCCCACCCGCGAAGAGCGCGCCGTCGGCTCCGGCCCATACACCGCATTCATGACGCGAATGACGTGTTGTCCCGCCGTAAAGTGCGTGCGGAACTCCAGGTTCACCGGCTGATCTTCCGGGGCATCGACATCGGCTTCGCCAATCATGTGATCGATGTCCGACGCGTATATTTGGATGCGTGGCGGACGTTCACCCGCCGGATGCAGGCCGCTGACTTTCACCCGCGCAAGGTACTCGCCCGTGGTCTTGATCACCAATTTTTCCCCTTCGCCCGGGGTGCTGGTGGCGTTGTTATTGGGGACGATGTCGAGGCGCACCTTGCCATCGATGCGGCGTTCGTCGTACTCCTTCTCCCGATTTTGCCAGCCCGCCGACGCCCGCATTTGAAAGGGATTCCAATGGATCACCTCGCGCTTGGGTTCCGGGCCGAGCGCCAGCGCTTCATTCAGCGCCGCCTCCGCGGCGCCAAGGTACTTTTCAATGTGGGAGGGCGTAATGGAGAGGACCGAGCCGATGCGCTCGAAACCAAGCCAATCCGGATCGGCCGACATGCCGGTGGTGTCCCGCGCGTCATAGGTCACGCCCAGCAGATTCCGCAGCGTGTTCACGTACTCGTCGCGGGTGAGTTTGTGAAAGGAGACCCGCTCGGCCACGGCGTGGCGCGCCGAATCCGCCTCCGCGAGCTGCGTGGCGATCCAATCGACCACGCGCGCCGCGTCGCGCGGCTCCGGGCGCGGCTCCTTTTCCGGAGGCATCTCACCGGAGTTCATCCGGTCGAGGATATCCGTCCAGTGCGTCGAGCTGCTCATCCCGACGAAATCGGCCGGCAGCGTGTCCAGCCGCAGATCACCCTTCTGTTTCTTCTCACCGTGGCACTTCACGCAGTGATCGGCGAAAAACGGCTTCACCGTCTGCTCGAAGTCGTTCCCGGCCCGCGCCGGCACGCCACAGGCGAAGCTGGCAACGCTGGCGAGGGTCACGGCAGACAGAGAACGGGAGAAACGATTTCTCATGATGGGATATCCACCCAACACAATGCCTGTCGGGAGCCGTTTCTTAGTGTGGACGGCCCTCTTTGAGAACACTCGGCGTGATCCGCACGGGGGCCGCCCGGCCGCGGCGCGAAGCTGGGTGGTGGACAAGAGGATTGGCCGCAAGAAGGCGCAAAAGGCTCAAGGGGCGGGGGTTGGTGGGGACGCTGGAACGTCCGGGACAAGGTGCGTTCCCAAGCTGGAGCTTGGGAACGAGGGCGAACGAGGGCGGGCGGCGGCGGCGCACTCGGGCCGCGTTTGGCGGACTCAGTGCTCGGTTCTCAAAGGACGTCTCGCGGACTCGGCTCAGTTGTCGGCCCTCAAATCCTGCCTTTCGGGAAGGAGCGCGATGAGCAGCGCGAAGGACGTGGTCACGGCGGCGAAGAGCAGCCATTCCCAGAGGGAGAAACGTAGGAGGATGCTTTCGCCATGGTGTTTCCAGTCGTGGCCCACTTCGCCGTAGGCCAGGAAGCGGTAGGCTTGGGTGCCGAGGAATCCGGCGACGCCCCACCAGGCCGATACCGTAATGAGCGCCCGCCGCGTCGGGCTCATTTCGCGGACGGTAAAGAGGGGTGCGCCCCAAAAGTAGAGGAGGGTGATATATGCGCCGCCCATGGCGAACACCCCGGAGACGATGTGCAGGGCGTCGAGGTGATGGCTCTGGGGTACGAGTGCCAGGCCCGCCAGGCCGAAGAGTGCGCAGCGCATGCTGATCGTGCCCATCGAAACGAGCCGTCTGCCGCCGTCGGGGTGGGTGAGGGTCAGCTCGTGCATGCGACGGGAGGCGTAGGCGATGGGGGGAATGGAGAGCAGCGCGGCGAGTCCCATCCCGAGGGACCAGAACCACCAGCCGTGGCGGTTCATCCCGGGATCGCCGAGATCGCTGATGTCGTGGTTGGGGATCCGGTAGCTGGGATAAAAGCGCGCCGCCAGGAGGAAGCAGCCCGCCCAGAGGGCGGAGAGGAGGGGGAGCCAGAGGGCGAGGTACAGGCGCTTTGCGGCTTCGCCGCGCAGGGTCGCGGGGGGGAGGGGGGAGGGGGGGCGTGGGGTGGACGGGGGCAAGGGGAGGTGGGGGGAATGCAGGGAGACAATCAGACTATCGGACAATCAGACGAGGAGACAATGGGACGATGGGGGAAGGGGCGTGGGGTGGCGGTTCGAGTGATTCGGGCCTACCCGGGAGGGGTGGCGGCGCGCTTTCGATGAGGCACGATTGGGTTCCTCTTTGGGTGGGCGTCGATCTAAGAGTAGGGTTGCGATCCGCATTCCATGATTTCCCGAATTCTCAATTTGGTCGCCCCCGCCCGCATCGCTACGACCGGCAGTCGCGGGATTGCGGGCAGGCGGCATTTATCATTCGTCATTTCCACCGCCTGCCTCGCCACCCTCCTCCCCACCACAGACGCCGCGGATGCGCCGTCGGTGGGGCAAAATACGGCGGTTCATGCCGAAGTGATCGTCTACGGCGGGACGCCGGCGGGAGTGATGGCGGCGGTGGCGGCGGCGCGGCAGGGGCATAGCGTGGCGTTGGTGGATATCAATGGGCATGTCGGCGGGATGATCAGCGGGGGGCTGGTGGCCACGGACATTGGCGATCGCAAGACGGTGGGCGGACTGGCGGATGATTTTTTCCAGCGGATCGTCAAGTATTACGCGGCGCAATACGGGCCGGACTCGACGCAACTGAAGGCCTGCCGCAATGGCCTGACTTTCGAGCCGCATGTCGGGGAGATGGTCTTCGAGCAGATGCTCAAGGAACAACCCGGGATCACGCTCTGGCGGAAGCATCGTTACCACTCGGTGACGCTGGATAGCGACCGGGCCACGCCGGGGAATCGCATCGTCGCGCTGACGGTGGACGATCTCGCCAGCGGGACGACGCGCACCTTTACGGCCGATCTGTTCATCGACGCCAGCTACGAGGGGGACGTGATGGCGGGCGCGCATGTGCCCTACCGGGTGGGGCGTGAGGCGCGCGCGGAGTACGGCGAAACGCTCGCGGGTGTGAGCATGGGACCGAAGGAACAGCGCGGCCTCGGCGATCAGCGCACCGAAGCCTACAACTATCGGATCTCGATCACCTCGGACACGGCCAACCGGGTGCTCTTTCCCAAGCCGGAGCGGTACGACCCGGTGCCTTTTATTGAGACCGATGGCCGGCGGGTGAAGGAAGGCAGCGCGACCGGTTTCGGCAGCTTTTTCACCACGGTCGACAAGGCGCATCCGAACAGCAAGTACGACGCGAATTGGGGTGATTTCCCGGGCAACAGCGAGGGGTATGCCGATGGCGATTGGGCGACGCGCGACCGGATCGCCGCGCGCATTCGCGACAACATCCAGAGCCGGCTTTACTATCTGCAGAACGATCCGGACCTGCCCGAGGCCTTTCGTACTGAAGCGCGCACCTGGGGGCTGCCGAAGGATGAATTCGCGGACCATGGCAATTTCCCGTTCCAGCTCTACGTCCGGGAAGGCCGCCGGATGGTGGGCCGGTACGTGGTCCGCGAAGCGGACCTAACGCAGGATCGCTGGAAGGCCGATGGCATCGCCACGGGCAGCTACGGTGTGGACTGCCACGTAGTGCAGGAGCTGCGCGAAGACGGGCGCCTCATTCCCGAGCACACGCGCCATGTGGCCTGCAATAATTGGGACATTCCCTATCGCAGCCTGGTGCCGCCCGACGTGGAGAATCTGCTCGTGCCGGTGTGCTGTTCCACCACGCACGTGGCTTATTGCTCGCTGCGCATGGAGCCGGTTTACATGATGCTCGGTCACGCGGCGGGCGACGCCGCGCATCTCGCCCTCGCGGGCAAATCGAGCGTGCAGAATGTGGACCCGCAGAAGCTCCGCGCGCTGCTGCTCCAGGAAGGCGCGATCCTCGATGCCGGTTACCAGCCGCCGGTGAAGATCGCCTGGAAGCCCGAGCATCCGCACCCCGGCGAGCCCGTGCAGTTCCAGGTCGAAACCGGACCGATCAGAGATCCGCTGACGCAGATCTCCTGGGATTTTTCCGGCGACGGCAAAGTCGGCGCCCAAGGCGAAAAGGCCACGCAAAGCTTTACCATGGAAAAAGTCCATACGGTGAGCGTGGTGGTGGAGGACCAGGTGGGCCGGCGGCGGCTGGTGACGGCGAGCGTTCCGGTCGGCGTGGCGGAAGTCCGTGATGTGACGGTTGATGATTTTGACGCCGCTTTGTTCGGCCGCTGGGACGGCACGTTCCCGGATTATCTGCCCGGGCCGGCGTTCCGCTATTCCGACATTTTCCTCGGGCCCGGGATCCAGCGCGATGTCGTGCGCAATGGGAAGAAAGCGCCGGCGCGGGCGCGTTTTCAACCCGTACTGCCGGCCGCCGGGCGCTATGAAGTTTGCCTTGGCTTCCGTCCGTCGAAGCGCCAGGCCAGCAACGTTCCGGTGACCATCCGCAGCGCCGATGGCGTGAAAAGATTGACCGCCGACGAGCGCACGGAAACCACGCCGTTCAATTTTGCCCCGCTCGGGGAATACCGCTTCAAAGCGGGGGACGGTGGATTCGTGGAGATCACAAATGGTAATACGGATGGCAATGTCGTGGTGGATGGGGTGCGGTGGATTTGGCTGGGGGAGTAGGGAGGCGGCTTCGCCGCAACATCCAACACCCAACATCCAACATCCAATGGCCCCCACTGCGCCTTGGTCGTCTCGCAAGGTCGTGCCGGAGGCAGATCCGTCCTTTGGTGGACTCAGCGCTCAGTAAGCGCGCTGCTTCGGCGAACCCGAAACCAGAAACCAGAAACCAGAAACCTGCGCCGTCCGCGCCGTGCGCGGCGCATTTCCATTGGCTCCGCGGGAAATCCTCCTCCATATTCCTGCTCCGATACGTTTGATGATCTCTCCCGAGATTTTCTATTTGCACATTCACGGCAAGCAACGCGGGCCCTATACGGTACCGCAAATCGACCATTTGCTGAACTCCGGGCTCATCGCCGAGGAGACGCTGTACTGGCGGGAAGGGCTGGATCAATGGCAGCCGGTGACCAGCTTGGTGAAGCTGCGGCGAAAGGGAAAGCGCTGGGTCAAGCCGCTGATCCTCCTCGGCGTCCTCTTCGTGCTGGCCATCCTCGGGCAGTTTTTTGGCTCGGTGGCGATCCTGGGCTGGCGGGAGGCCAATCAGCACGATTATACGGCGAAAGCCGCTTATTGGCGGGCGCGCGGGGTGGTGCGCAGCACGGCGCTGCCCATGGGAACCGACGTGCAGTTTCGACGGTTTACGCCGTCGCAGGTCGAGATGAATCCGCCCGGGGCGGCGACCGTGCGCCTCGAGGCCGATGTCACCGAGCACGCCGGCCAGGGGCGAATGGTGACCTGGATCGTGCCCATGCAGTTCGATTTGCAGGCGCAGGAATGGACGGGGAGTTCACCGCAGGAGGTGGCGCCGTGAGGATCAGTGATGGGAGATGGGAGATCCCTTCGACACGTTCGACAGGCTCAGGGCCGACTGGCTCAGGGCAGGTTCCGAATCGGAGATGGGTGGTGGCGTTGGTGATGGCTCTGGTGGCGGGTGCGCTGGCCATGGCCGGCTGCCGGCAATCGCCCGCGGCGGCGCCATCGACGCCCGAACCGGAAATGAAGGACGGCCACCCGGTCGTCCATCTGCCGCCGGTGCTGACGCGGCCTTTCGAAGACGGCTACAATGCCGGGTTCGAGTACGGAAAGCAGCAGGCCACGCCGCGTTCGACCGTGCCCACCGAGGAAGAAGCGGGCCGGGTGGCCCATGAACAAGCCGCGGATCACCCGGAGCGCGCCGAGCGTTGGGAGCACGGTTTCGCCGAGGGCTATGCCGATGGCGTGCGCAATGTCGTGACGGGACGAAAATAATCAGGCAGAAATCTTCCCCTTTCCATGATGTCGTCCTCCCGCTTCCTCGCGATCCTCTTCCTGTTTGTCCTCAGCACGGCCGGCGTTTTCGGCCAGGCGATCTTGAGCCCCGCCGAGGCGGAGGCGCAAAAATGTGAAGACAAAATTGCCAGCGTCCGCCGGGAGATACTCAACAAGTACGAAGGACAATTGGCCGAACTGCAACTGGTCCTGCAAAAGGCCGCCGATCTCGAGGGCGCGCTCGCGGTCCGGGCCGAGCGCCAGCGTCTGGCCACGGAACAGGACCTCAACGAGGGGAATCTGGTGGCCGAACCCAAGGCACTGCGCACCTTGCAACAGCAGAACCTGACCACCTTGAACGACCTCATGTCCCAACTCATCTCGGACAGCATGCCGCGGCTCCTCGAATTCAAAAAGCAACTGACCGTCGCCGGGAAACTCGACGAGGCGGTGAACGTGCGGAACGCCATCGAACGGCTGCAGAACGCGCATCTGCCGATCAACAAAGCCGACGCCTCCACGGCCACTGCGGTGGAGACGATCATTCAGGCGTACACGACCGATCGCACGCGCGCGGATAAAATCTATAAAGGACAAAAGATCACGGTACACGGCCTCCTCGGCGCTTATCGTACGGACCCGGCGGATGCGAAGGCCTACCAGATTTATCTCACGGGCGGTACGGTCAACGGCTGGGTGCAGTGCGTGTTTTCAGGCCCGAATTTTCGCTTTCGCGAGGAAAAGGGATCATTCGGCGCGGTCTCGCTGATCATGGTCAACAAGGAAGGCGATGTTGTCGCGAGAATGCAGAAGGGACAGACGCTCGACGTGCGCGGGCAGTGCGACGGATTCGACGACGTGGTACACCTGAACCGGTGCGACCAGATCAAGTGAGGCGGCCCACGCTTGCGGGCCGCAACATCCGATAGCTAGAACGTATGGATGAACAGGCCCGAGCGGAGCTTGGGCTCGAACCAGGTACTCTTCGGCGGCATGATCTGGCCGGCGTCGGCAATGGCCATGAGCTGGTCGACGGTCGTCGGGTACATTGAAAAGGCCACGGCGGCCCGGCCGGAATCGACCAGCTTGACGAGTTCGCCGGCGCCGCGGATCCCGCCGACGAAATCGATGCGCTTGCTGGTGCGCGGGTCTTCGATGCCGAGCACGGGAGCGAGCAGCCGGTCCTGCAAGCCGGTGACGTCCAGTTGGGAAATCGGGTCGGCATCGCGCGCGGGCTGCCACGCGAGATCGTACCAAGCGCCGGCGAGGTACATGCGGATTTCGCCGGGCCTCCGTGGGGTCGCGGAGTTGGGTTGGAGGCTGGCGCCTCGGAGATCGGAGATGGGAGATGGGAGATCGGAGATGCCTTCGGCACGGGCACGGCTGGTTTCGAATGGGAGATCGGCAGGGCGAATGGTGAAGGCGCGGCCGACGGCGTCGAGGAAGGCGTCCTTCGAGTGCCCATGGAGATCCTTCACGGCCCGATTGTAGGGGAGGATCTGAAGCTGGCTGGCCGGGAAGAGGACCGCGAGAAACCAGTTGTAATCTTCGTGGCCGGTGTGCGCCGGATTTGCCTCACGGCGTTCGCGACCCACGCGCACGGCGCTGGCCGTCCGATGGTGGCCATCCGCGACATAGGCGACCGGCACTTTGCCAAACGCCTCGACGAACGCGCCGGCGCCCGGCACGCGCCAGACGGTGTGCTGGATGCCATCCGGCGCGGTGAAATCATACAAGGGTGCGGTCTTTTGGATGTCCGCGACGAGCGCATTAACGGCCGCGGAATCCCGATAGGTGAGGAACACCGGCCCGGTGTCCGCGCTGAGGGCGCCGATGAGCCGGGTGCGGTCGTCCTCTTTATCGCGGCGTGTCTTCTCGTGCTTCTTGATGATGTCGCGCTCGTAATCCTCGATATGGCAGACCGTGGCCACGCCCACTTGCACGTGGCTGCCCATGCGCTGCTGGTAGAGATAGACGCAGGGTTCGCTCTCGCGGATGAGCGCACCGGCTTCTTGCAGGGTGAGGAAATTCTCCTTCGCTTTCGCATACACGGGCGCCGAATACGGGTCCGTCTCCGGCGGCAAATCGATCTCCGCGCGATCCACGTGCAGCAGGCTGCAGGGATGACCGGCCGCGAGGGCCGCGGATTCTTCGCGGTCGACGACATCGTACGGAACGCAGGCGACTTCGGCGGCGACCTCAGGGGCAGGTCGAAGACCCAGGAAGGGTTGGATGCGGAGCATAGGCGGGAGAGGAAAGGGGATGGGTGGGGGTGGGGGCAAGTGATTAGTGCTCAGTGTGCGGTGCTCAGTGCCCAGTCGCAGCTACACTTCCCGGTTCAGGCCTTGCGTGACGCGGCGAATTGAGGCCAATGCGCCCTACCCGTTGCAGGCAGTCGTCGATCGATCTCCCCTTTTCGCTATTGCAGAGAAGCCGCTAACTGAGAACTGAGTCCGCCAAAAGACGGATCCATCCTTTGGTATGACTCCGGCATGACACTGAGAACTGAGCACTGAGCACTGAGCACTAAGAACTCTCGACCGCCTCCTCCGCCTCCTCCTGCTCGCGAAACAACTGGCGGATGACTTCTTCGACGGGCGGTTCCTCGACATTCAGGTCGATCACGTGGCAGGCGCCGAGGACGGCCCGGCAGGTTTCGGCGACTTTGGCCCGCGGGACTTTCAGCCGAACGCTGCCCGCGGTGCGTTCGACGATTTCGCCCAGGCCGGCGAAATCGCAATCGACGGCGTCGTTGGCGAAGGAGAGGCCGACGATTTTGTGCGTCGCGAAACGGTCGATGATCGCGCTGAGCGGTCCGTCGAAGAAGATGCGGCCGTGGTCGATGATGATGACGCGGGCGCACAGTTCCTCGATGTCCTGCATGTAATGGCTGGTGAGCATGGTGACGATGGGCCGCTCGCGATTGTATTGCCGGAGGAACTCGCGCACTTTTTTCTGCGAGGTCACGTCCAGGCCGATGGTCGGTTCGTCCAGGAAGAGGACCCGAGGCGAATGCAGTAGGGCGGCGATCAGTTCCATCTTCATGCGCTCGCCGAGCGAAAGCTCGCGCACCATGACGTCCAGTTTGTCCGCGCAATCGAGCAGTTCGGTCAATTGCCCGACGATCCGGGTGAAGCTCGCGCGGTCGATGCCGTAGATGGAGCGATTCAACTCGAGCGATTCGCGCGCGGGCAAGTCCCACCAGAGGGCGTTCTTTTGGCCCATGAGCAAAGAGAACTGCCGCTTCATGGCGTCCTTGCGCTCCCAAGGGACAAAACCCAGCACCTGGGCCTTGCCAGAGGTGGGATTGAGCAGACCCGAGAGCATCTTGAGCACGGTGGTTTTTCCAGCGCCGTTCGGCCCGAGGAAGCCGACAAATTCGCCTTCATCGATGGAAAAGGTGACGCGGTCCGCGGCGCGGACTTCTTCGTACTCGCGCCGGCCAAGTCCCTTGATCGCGCCCCACAAGCCCGGGGCTTTTTTGTAGGTGCGGTAGACTTTGGTGAGGTCCCGGGTCTCGATGGCGCTCATGGTGGTAGAGATGGGGTGGGTGGCGGGACGGTCAGACAATCAGACAATTGGACAGAGAGACAATGGGACGATGGGAACGATGCGATCTCTGATGGCTTGAAGGTCTGGTAGAGAGAGCAGACAATCAGACGATGCGGAGCGATCCGGTGTCTGATGTGTGGTTGTCTGGTTGTCCCATCATCTTCGGGTCGCTCCGTCCCGGATCTCCTCCCGTGGTGACCGCCAGCCCCGTGCCGAGCGTCACCCGACTTTCTCCGCTCTGGCCGCTTCGACCAGTTCCTTGAAGCGTTTCATGTTCCGCCCCAGGCGCTGTTCGACCTGGGTGCGGTTGTGCCAGCCGGTCTGCGGGTTGTAGCGCATCTTGAGCGTGACTTCGGTGTGGCCGCCGCCGGCATTTTGAAAGCAGGCCACACCGGAGCAATCCGGTCCTTCGAGCGTGCGCCAGGCCATGCGCCGGTCGGGAATGCGCAAGGTGAGTTCGCACAGCGAATGGTAAAACTGGCCGTCGTTCTCGGACTTGAGGCTGAATTTTTTCTCATCCAGCCAGCGAATTTCACGCACGCCTTCCATGAAGGAGGGAAAATCCTCGACCCGGCACCAGCGCTCAAAGACGACCGCGACCGGGGCTTGAATGATCACGCTGCAATCGATCGAAACGAACGGATTGGGCAGCCGTGGAACGTGATTCATGTGCAGGGCAATTAAAGCTGCCAAATGAAGCGCATATTGGCGCCGCAGACAACCGGAATTGCGGGCGTCTTTGCGTCGATTCCCGCTAGCGCGAAGACGCGGGGCGAGCACTTCGATTGACCACCGCGCCAGGCGCGCGTAGGCTCGCCGCCCTTTTCCTAGCGCCGCGATGAACTACAAAGACACCCTGCACCTGCCGAAGACGGATTTTCCGATGAAGGCGGATCTCGTGACCCGCGAGCCGGAGCGGCTGAAGATTTGGGAAGAGCAGGGGCTTTATCAAAAAATCCAGGAGGCGCGAAAAGGGGCGGGGGCGCCGCTGTTTGTGCTGCACGACGGCCCGCCGTTTGCCAATGGCGATGTCCACATGGGCACGGCCCTCAACAAGGTGCTCAAGGACCTCATCGTGAAATCGAAGACGATGGCGGGTTTCCGCGCGCCATTCGTCCCGGGCTGGGACTGCCACGGGCTGCCCATCGAGTTCAAGGTCGTGAAGGAATCGCGCGGGCTCTCCCCGGTGGAAGTGCGCCGCAAGAGCGAGGAGTACGCGCGCAAATTCATCGACGTGCAGCGCGGCCAATTCAAACGGCTTGGCGTCTTTGGCGATTGGGAGGATCCCTACCTCACCCTGGACCCGGGATATGAATCGGAAATCATCCGCGCCTTTGCGAAATTCGTGGAGAAGGGCCTCGTCTACCGGTCGAAAAAGCCGGTCTATTGGAGCACGGGCGCGCAGACGGCGCTGGCCGAAGCGGAGGTGGAATACGCGGATCGCACCGATCCGGCTATTTACGTGAAATTTCCGCTCGTCACCGGCGAATTGGCGGGCAAGGCGAACATGGTCATCTGGACGACCACGCCATGGACGCTGCCGGCCAATGTGGCCATCGCCGTTTCAGCAAAACAGGAGTATGTGCTGGTGACGCTCGGCCGCGATGGCTGGGCCGAGGATTTCTTTGTCGCGCGGCCGCTACTGGAGAATTTTGCGCGCGAGACGGAACTCCAGATCTATGGCGAGGTCACCTCGGTGACCGGTGAACAACTCGCCGGCCTGGAGGCGCAGCATCCTTTTCTCGAGCGCAGGTCGCGCGTCATCACGACCGATTTCGTGACCATGGATACGGGCACCGGGCAGGTGCACATCGCGCCCGGGCACGGCGCGGACGACTATAACGCCGGCAAGCAGTACGGCCTGCCCATTCTTTCGCCGGTGGACGACGCCGGCAAGCTGACCGAGGAAGCGGGGATGCCGGCCTGGACCGGCAAGTATGTGTTTGACGCGAACGCCGATGTGGTCGCGCACCTGCGGAATCTCAAGGTGCTGCTGGGCGAAAAGAAGTATCTGCACAGTTATCCGCACTGCTGGCGATCGAAGACGCCGGTGGTCTTTCGCGCGGTCGAGCAGTTTTTCATCAAGATCGATGCGCTCCGCGCCGACGCCCTCAAGGCTATCGATGGCGTGACCTGGTTGCCGCCCTGGGGGCGCAATCGCATCTACGGCACGGTGGAATCCCGGCCCGATTGGTGCATCTCGCGCCAGCGGACCTGGGGCGTGCCGCTGCCCGTCTTTTACGATGTCAGCGGCCAGCCGATTCTGGATGCCGGGCTCGTGCGGAAAGTTGCCGACCTCGTCGAGCAGCACGGCACCAATTACTGGTTCGAGAAGACCGAAGTCGAATGGGCGCAGATGCTGGGCCTCCCTGCCGGTACTACGCGGCGCAACGACACGCTCGACGTCTGGATCGATTCAGGGGTCTCGCATACGGCCGTCACCTTGAAGCGGCCGGAACTTGGCGGCACCAGCGTCGCGGACGTGTATCTCGAGGCCACCGACCAGCATCGTGGCTGGTTCCAGTCCTCGCTCATGACGAGCATCGCGCTCTACGGCAAGGCTCCGTACAAGACGGTCGTCACGCACGGTTTTGTGGTGGACAAAGACACGCGCAAGAAGGTCTCGAAGTCCGCGCAGGGAACCTACGCGAAGCCGATGAACGCCGAGCATTTCGTCGGCAAGTACGGCGCCGATGTTGTGCGGCTGTGGGCCGCGAGCGTGGATTACCAGAACGAAGTGCCGTTTTCCGAGGAGAGCTTCAAGGTGCTCGCCGAGGCCTACCGCAGCTTCCGAAATATTCTGCGCATCCTTGTGGCCAACCTCTTCGATTTTGCCCCGGGAAAACCGGAAGCCGGCAGCGTGCCGCCGGGCGCGACGACGGTGGATCGCTGGATGCTCTCGCGTTTGCAGGAGGTGACCGCCACGTGCCGGGCGGCGTATGCGGAGTATGACTTCCGCAAGGTGTTCCAGGCGTTGAACCAGTTCGTCACGGTGGACGTGAGCGCCCTCTATGTGGACATCACCAAGGATCGCCTTTATTGCGATGCGGCCAATTCGCCACGGCGCCGGGCAACACAGGCAGTGATGGCGCAAGTTTTTGATGCGCTCGCGCGCCTGCTGGCGCCGATCCTCGCCTTCACGGCGGACGAGGCCTGGCAGTACGCCGGCAAATCCACGTCGGTCCACCTCGAGTTGTTCCCGGAGCCGAATCCCGCGCTACGCGACCCGGCGCTCGAGGCGGAGTTTGAGCAATTGCTCCAGTTACGCGGCAAGATTGGGCAGGCCGTGGAGGCGGCGCGCGCGGAAAAGTTGATCGGCAATGCGCTCGAGGGCGCGGTGACATTGCAGATCGCCGACGAAGACCGGCGTGGCCGGCTGGCCGGGAGCGTCGCTGAGCTGGAGGAGCTTTTCATCCTCAGCGACCTGACTCTTGTCGCCGGCCCGGAAAACAGTGCGCAGGTCATCCGCACGTCGCGACAGAAATGCGCGCGCTGCTGGCGGTACCGTCAGGACGTCGGGGTTGACCCGGCGCATCCGGAGCTGTGCGGGCGATGCGCGGAGGTGGTGGCGAAATGACAAATGGTGAAATGCGCAGCGAGCCGGGGACGGCTAACCGCACCCGTCCGCGGTCGATCGCTTCCAAAGTACCCTTGGGTGGGAAGCCCGGCGCAATGGGGCCACGTTCGGCTGGCTCAGTGCAGGCTGTGCGCCCTACCTTGGCAGGCGATGCCGCGCGGACATTAGCTCGATTGTGAAATTCCTCGCTTCCGTCACCCTACCGCTTTACGCACTCGATCAGGCGACGAAATGGTGGATTGTCCACCACTTCGAGTTGGGCGAGCGGCGCACGGTCATGGTGGATTTTTTTTACCTCGTCTATCTCGGCAATA
>Ga0302326_10011460_pt1 | contig 19091 bp, 15 predicted proteins | sample Palsa_T0_3_FD_202264 | JGI IMG/M metagenome (GOLD analysis project Ga0302326, IMG submission 202264) | Peat permafrost microbial communities from Stordalen Mire near Abisko, Sweden - Palsa_T0_3 | ecosystem: Environmental > Terrestrial > Soil > Palsa > Peat permafrost | place: Sweden: Abisko...
AAGTTACTGAACTGGCTTACAAGGTGGCGGATCTTTCGCTGGCTGACTGGGGCCGCAAGGAAATTACCATTGCCGAGCATGAGATGCCGGGACTGGTCTCCATTCGCAACAAGTATGCGGCGGGCAAGCCGCTGGCAGGCGTCCGGGTGACCGGCTCGCTGCATATGACGATTCAGACGGCGGTTTTGATTGAGACGCTGGTAAGCCTGGGAGCGGAAGTTCGCTGGGCGAGCTGCAACATTTTCTCGACGCAGGACCATGCGGCGGCGGCTATTGCAGCCGCGGGCGTGCCTGTGTTTGCGTGGAAGGGCGAGTCGCTCGAGGACTATTGGTGGTGCACGTACCAGGCGCTGGCGCATAAGGGCGGCAAGGGGCCTGAACTGGTGGTGGACGATGGCGGCGATGTTACGCTACTGATCCACAAGGGCTATGAGCTGGAAGACGGCGATGGGTGGGTGAATACGCCGAGCGGGAACCATGAAGAGCAAGTGATCAAAGATTTGCTCAAGAAGGTTTATGCCGACGATCCGCAGCACTGGCACAAGGTTGCGAAGGAGTGGCGCGGGGTTTCAGAAGAGACGACGACGGGCGTGCATCGCTTGTACAAGATGCTGGAGCAGGGCAAGCTGCTGGTGCCGGCGATCAATGTGAACGACTCGGTGACCAAGTCGAAGTTCGACAATCTGTATGGCTGCCGCGAGTCGCTGGCGGACGGGATCAAGCGCGCTACGGATGTGATGGTGGCGGGCAAGGTTGCTGTGATCTGCGGATATGGCGACGTGGGGAAAGGCTGCGCGCACTCGCTGCGCGGCATGGGCGCGCGCTGCATTATTACCGAGATCGATCCGATCAATGCTCTGCAGGCGGCGATGGAAGGGTTTGAAGTCACCACCATTGAAGACACGCTGGGGCGCGGCGATATCTACGTGACCACCACGGGCAATGTGGACATCATCACGCTGGACCACATGAAGAAGATGAAGGACCAGGCGATTGTCTGCAACATTGGGCACTTCGACAATGAAATTCAAGTTGACCCGCTGAATGCGGAGCCCGGGGTGACCAAGCTGAACATCAAGCCGCAGGTGGACTTCTACACTTTCCCCGACGGGCATGGCATCTTTGTGCTGGCCGAGGGGCGGCTGGTGAACCTGGGCTGCGCTACCGGGCATCCGAGCTTTGTAATGTCGAACAGCTTTGCAAACCAGACGCTGGCGCAGCTCGATCTGTGGGCCAACAAGGACACGTACAAGATTGGCGTCTACGTGCTGCCAAAGAAGCTGGACGAGGAAGTGGCGCGGCTGCATCTGGGGAAGATCGGCGTGAAGCTGACGACGCTTACACCCAAGCAAGCCGAATACCTGGGCGTGCCGGTGGAAGGGCCGTACAAGGCGGAGAATTACCGGTACTAACCACCTGCGGTGGGGCAGACGCTCGCTCTTCGCTCGCAGTGGGGTTGTGGCGTCTCAGGTCCCAAAGTTAGAGGTTGACTTACCAAGTGCGAAGCCCCGGCGATGTCCGGGGCTTCGCTTTTTTGGGGTTATAGCTGCGGGGGCTGACATAGTATTGTTGTGTTTCGCGGAGGATGAGATGCGCCGATAGCGGGCGCATGCAAGCCTTCCACACTCGCCCGAAAGAAAGGTCAAGCCATGCTTGAATACTGGATTCACATCTCACCCCTGGGAACCTTTGTGGCGACGCTTGCCTGGTTCATCATTGGCCTGCCAACGATGCTTGGCGTCTACTACCAATCGTGGAAGGCGCGGCAGGAAGCGAAGCAGGCGCGCGGAGAAGCGCTGCACAGCAGGAATTGCCTGGAGTTTGTGAGCGGGGACGGGAGCTGCATCAACCTGGTGCCGCTCGACAGTCTGCACACGCTGCCGAAGCCGGGCGATGTGGTTATGCTGCCTGGGCGCGGAGTGGGCGATACGGAGTTTTTGCCCGGTGCATATCTTGTGGAGACAATCGAGCACATCTACAGCCAATTCAGCTCGAAAGGGAGCCGTCCGCAGGAAGCGCGACTCACCAAAGCGGTGGCACAGGTGACTTCGCTGAATCCGGCATTGACGGTGTGACCGCCTGCGGTGGGGCAGACCACCTGCGGTGGGGCAGACGGCGCTTGCGCGCCATGGGGTGGCGAAGCCGGGGGGGTTCCCACCCATGCGGCAGAAAAAAGTCGTGCCCCGACCCGGAGGCTCCCCCGGCGCCCAGATGGGGCACCCGGCCGTTCTTTTTGTCTTCGGACGCGAAGAAACGTGGCATTGATCAAAGCTGCATGGTTGGCATGATTTAATAGGTTCCCTTGGAGAAGAAGTGGAACCATGATTGATCCTGTCAGCATGATCGCCCGCTATACGAGCGTCATCGGCTTCGCCATCGCCTTGCCGATGACCGTTGCCACTTACTACGAGACATATAAAGCACGGCAGGAAGCCCGCCAGGCACGCGATGGAACGCTGCATAGTTTGAATTGCTTGGAGTTTGTGAGCGGGGATGGCACGTGTATCAACCTGGTGCCGCTGGAGACGCTGCATACGCTGCCCAAGCCGGGGGATATCGTTCTTCTTCCCGGCCAGGGTGTTGGCCAGGGTGTGGAATTTCTGCCCGGCGCTTACCTGGTGGAGACGGTCGAGCATTTTTATGCGCGGGTTGAGCTTAAGGGCAGCCGTCCGCAGGAGGCGCGCCTCACCAAGGCGGTGGCACAGGTAACCTCGCTCAATCCGGCGATGAAGGCATGACCACCTGCGGCGAGGCAGATGCGCTTGCGCGCCATGGGGTGGCGAAGCCCGGGGGCTTCTCACCCATGCGGCAAGAAAAACGCATGGATGGGGCACGGAGCTGGGTACCTTCCTCAACTTGCGCATTTTACGGCGTCGCCGCGCTCATGCTACGATTTGACCCCAAATTGCAATCGAGGCAAAGAAGATGATTCAGGTTTCGCGACGGGCTTTTGGCCGGCTGATTTGTCTAGTCATTTCTATTTCTGCTTTGGGACTGACTCAGGCCGGCCCAGCGGGCGGCGCCGCGCCGGTTTCGGCATGGATCGGAGCTTATACGTTCAGTGAGTCGGCCCCGCCGGACCTAATTATGAACTACGCGGTGTCCGTTTGCGATGGCGCGGGCGATGCGTATATTGCTGTGGACGGGCACATGACGGAGATTCGCCTCAAGGCAAAAGCTAGGCAGAAGAATGGGAAGCTGGAGCTTTTTTTCGAGGGCTACGGCGGCGACGATATGTTGAAGAAGGGCTACGATCCAGGCGACCTTTTGCTGACCATTGCGCAGCAGGGACAGGGGTACCGATTCGTTTGGGGAGCACTCAAGTCTCAGTTGAACGAAGGGGCCAGGGCGGGAACGGCGACGAAGGCGAAGGGGGATTGTTCGGCTGCTGCGGCTCCGGTGAAATGGGGTTCGGCGGCTCACTAGGCTGAATTCGATTCCCTGCGGCGGCGCTCGTCGCGGCGCGCCTTGGCTTGCGAGCGCAGCTTCAGAGCGCCGAAGATGCTGGCGAAATATCTCCCTTCGCAGTTGCGGCAGCGGACCGGGCATTGCATCAGAAGCAGCCGGGGAAGATCGGTCGGGCGCAGATGCGAATTGCGTACGTGCGGCGATCCGCAAAAATGACAGTGCATTGCCGTCGGCGCTCCAAGGCTTGAGTCCAGTCTGATGCGAGCTTAACGAGTTTTGGCAGCGTGTGCTCTCACCCGAAAGTGTGCACTTTGGTCACTGGAAGTAACCTAAGTAATTAGATTGTAGGACGAAACAGGCGGAGGCGCAATACGACAAATGGGTGTGCTTGACGGGATCTATTTTCCGCGAAGCGGTGGTTTTGCGGCGGATTTTGCGGGCATGAGCTTGATCTCGAATATTTTGGGCCAGAGTTTGCCGGTTACGAAGAGACGGTCGTGCGCGGAGTCCCAGGCGATGCCGTTGAGAACGGCTTGAGGGTCGGAGCGCTCGCTCTTGGGAAGCAGGCCGGCGAGGTCGATCCAACCGATTACCTTGCCGGTTGCGGGCGCAATGCGGGCAATGCGGTCGGAGTACCAGATGTTGGCGTAGATTTCGCCGTGAATGAATTCGAGCTCGTTGAGCTGTTTTACCGGCACTCCACGGTCTTTCACGGTAATGCTTCGGACTTCGCGGAGGGTTACAGGGTCAAGGAAGTGCAGGGTGGGGGAGCCGTCGGAGAGGATCAGGTTTTTGCCGTCCTGGGTTAAGCCCCAGCCTTCGCCGGGGTGGGGAATGGAGTGCAGGAAGCGCAGATTTGCGCGGTCGTAGACCAGCACGACGTGATCTTGCCAAGTGAGCTGAATCAGGGTGCTTCCCCAGTTGGTGAGGCCTTCGGCAAAGTACTTGCTGGGAACGTCCTGGAATTGCAGGATGCTGCCGGTTTCCAGGTCTTCTTCGCGCAGTGAGGATTTGCCGTTGATGCCGGTGCTCTCGTACAGGTGTCCGTCGAGGTAGATGAGGCCTTGCGTGAAGGCCTGTGCGTCGTGGGGGTAGGTGTGAATGACCTGGTAGGTGTCGGTGGTTTGCGCGGGGGCGGCGAGAGACAGGCTGAGTGCGAGGAGGATGCTGGAGAGTCCGAAGCGGTTTAATACCGAACGACGAACAAATGCAGGTCCTTCGGTTCCGCTGAAGTACGCTTCACTCAGGATGACAGGGGTTTTGGCGAGGGAAGAGCGAAAGGCAACCGCGCCCAGAGCGCGCCCGCGTTCGACTCCGCCGAAGTACGCTTCGCTCAGGATGACAGCGCTGTTGATGGAAATCATAAAGGTGAAATGCTAGTTTACGTCGTTGGCTACGAAGACTTCGACGGGGGGATTGCTGGTGAGCTGGGTATCGACGATCAGGACGGTGCGGACTTCGCCGCCGGTGAGAGCGAGCGGCTGCGAGCTGTACTTGGGAGTGATGACGCCGGTGGGCGTGATGACCATGGTGACCGTCTGCGAAGTGAAGCTGATGTAGCCGGCGGTGGCGCCCACTGGGAGCGCTGTCACCAGGGGGATGGTGTCGGCCAGGGTGGTGCCGCTGGGAACCATATACACATCCACGGCCCCGGTCGAGGGCGCCTGGTTGAGGAAGCGGAAGGCGGAGTGGCCGCTGGCCGCGGACACCTGCTGGTCTTCAAGCACGGTGACTTCATAACCGTTGGGGGCAGCGCCATTGTCTGTGAGGAACACGGAGTGCTGGTGGCCGGCGAGCAGGGTGCCGGTGGTGCTGACCAGGGTTGCGCCTCCGGTGGCAGCGGTTACATCGATGGCGGCAGCGCTGTTGGCGGGCAGCGTGCCGTATGGGGTAATGCTGCCCTGGCCGATATTGCCGGCGAGCAGTGTGCCTTCGACTTTGACGTTAACGGCTGGAGCGATGTAAGAGGCGTCAATGACACGGACCAGGCTGGGCTGCGTGTAGCTGGCGACGTTTTCGCAGGCGGTGAGGCCCAGCGCCAGGCAAAGAGCAGCCGCCGCGGCGACTGCCAAGCTTGGCAACGAGGCCTGCCCGTTAACCTTCCAACGCAAATTCCGGGGTTTCATCATGAACTGCATTTTTCGCGAGTGCAAGTCGGGGCCTTACCCCCAATAGTACAGGGCGTCGATGGGATGAGTTTACGACTTTTTTGGCGACGGCCGCAGAGCGGGGTTGCGGCCAATGGTGAGGGGCATAGGCGGAGCATCTTGAATCTCAGAGCCCGCCGTGGAAGCGCCCGAATGAACGGGCAAGCATGAGAGACATGAGCAGGACACCGGCGCCGAATGTGAGCATGTGACAGGTGTTGTGCAGGCTGAAGGTGCCGACTCGAAAGACGAGCACATAAGCGACGGCAAGGTTGAAGAAGCCCCAGAGGACATTGATGGTGGAGGAGGACAGGCCCTCCCCCGGCGGTTTGGCGAAGGGGCTCTGAAAGGGACGCCCGGAAATTCCGTTACCGAGATGAGGCAGGGTGTTGGCGAGGAATGCGCCGCCGAAGAAGTACGACAGATAGTGATACCAGTGCATGGTTGCTTCCTTTGGGCTGGAGAGCCGAATGCTCGAGGGGTGAGTCAGAAGTTCATTGAAGAACAACCGCAGATCCTTCGACTCACCACCCCCAGGCTGAAGAGTACGCCTGGGGCCCCGTTCGCTCAGGATGACAGCTTCTTTGTTTAGCGAATTTCAGACTAAGGACGCTAGTGAGATTCTAGCTGGTTCCCAGATAAATAAACCGCGCAAGGAACAGGACGGCGAGGACGTAGAGAAGCCAGTCCTGGCGACGGAATCTGCCCGTGGCGATATGCAGAACCGCCCATGCGATGATGCCGAATCCGAGGCCGTTGGCGATGGAGTAGGTGAGCGGAATCAGGATCAGGGTGAGGAAGGATGGGACTGCGACGAGCGGGTCGGTCCAGCGGATTTCGGTAATGGTGGCCAGCATCAGCGAGCCGACCAGGATGAGCGCGGGGGCGGTGGCCGCGGGCGGGACGATGCCCACGAACGGGGCGGCGACAATTGCGCCCAAGAACAGCGAGCCGGTAACGATGGCGGTTACACCGCTGCGTCCGCCGGCCATGACGCCGGCTGTGGATTCAACGTAGCTGGTGACGGTCGAGGTTCCGATCATGGAGCCGAAGACTGTCGCGGTGGCGTCGGCGAAAAGGATCTTGTTGAGGCGGGGAATGGAGTGGTCGGCGGCGATGAGGCCGGCGCGCTTGGTAACGGCGACCAGCGTTCCCAGGTTATCGAACAAGTCGACGAAAAAGAAGACGAAGACGATTTCGAGAAGGCCTGTGTTGATGGCTCCGCGTATATCGAGCTTGAAGATGGTGGCCCCGAGCGCGTGGAAACCGCCGGGAGCAGGGGTCCAATGGACCAGGCTCTGCGCCCAGGTGAGGGTGAGTGGCGAGAAGGCGATGGAGGCGCTGGCGTGGAGGACGCCGTAAGCGATGCCCCAGGAGACGGCGGTGATGGAGAGCACGCCGATGAGAATGGAGCCGCGAACTTTTTTTACTTCGAGCGCGACCATGAGGATGAGGCCGAAGAGCGCGAGCGCGGTGGTGGGGTTGCGCAGATTGCCGAGGCCGACGAGGGTTTCAGAATCGCCGATGACCAGGCCCGCGTTGCGGAAGCCGATGAAGGCGATGAACAGGCCGATGCCGCTGGCTACGGCGGCGTAGAGCTCATGGGGGATGGACTTGAGAATCATTTGCCGGATGCCGGCGGCGGTGAGAGCCAGAAAGATTACGCCGGAGAGGAACACTGCGCCGAGGGCTGTCTGCCAGGGGATGTGCATCTTGAGGCAGACGGTGTAGGTGAAGTAGGCGTTGAGGCCCATGCCGGGCGCCAGTGCGATGGGATAGCGCGCAACAACACCCATCAGAATGGAGCCGAATGCGGCGGAGAGGCATGTGGCTGCTGTGACCGCGGCCAGAGGCATGCCGGAGGCGGACAGGATGGCCGGGTTCACCAGGACGATGTAGGCCATGGTGAGGAACGTGGTGACGCCGGCCAGGATCTCGGTGCGCCAGTTGGTCCCCAGGCGCGTGAATTCAAAATAGGATTCAAGTTGCTTGAGCATAGGCGGGTGCAATTAGAAGAGCACATGCGCGCTGGAACGCAAAGAGGTTTATGTGCGGGGGACGAACGGGGGCGGGTTTAGGGTTGAGGTTTCCCACCCATGTCGCGATAAGACTGCGTGACCCAGAGGGTGCCCCGATGGGGCACCCAGATTGGGGGCGATTCCTTCCGGTCGTCGAGAGGAATTTCGGTAATTGATGGGATGGGGCGTTACCGTGACCCGGTTTTGCTCGTCAAAGTGCTTCATGGGATTGCATGAAGCCTGAGCCGGAGTGCTCATTTGAGCGGCGATTGGCGCGCGTATGATTAGAGCAGTGCAAGACTGGGGCAAGGAGATTCCGACTCCGCGGAAATCCTGGAAGGCTTTCCGATGCCGGATTCTGCGTTTCGAGTGCGTTGTACTCTTGCCATGCTTGTATTCGGGATTGGGTTTTTCTCCCCGGCGGGCGTAGCGCAAGACCGCGTCACGAGCCCAATCGACAACTCCCGGCTTATTACTCTTCAAGGCAACAGGAATCCGCTTGCTCAGCCCTCCTTCGACCACGGGGCGGTTGCTGCGGGCTTTCCCGCGGAACGAATGATGCTGGTGCTGCGGCGCTCAGCGGAGCAGGACGCAGCGCTACAGGAATTCCTGCAGTCGGTGCAGAACCCATCGTCGCGGCTCTACCACCAGTACCTTACGCCGGAGCAGTTCGGCGAGCAGTACGGAATCTCCGTGAGCGATCTCGGAGCGGTATCGGGCTGGCTGCGCTCGCAGGGGTTTACCGTCAAGCCCGCTGCGGCGGGCAGGATGGCGATTGAGTTTTCCGGTACGGCGGGGCAAGTAGAGTCGGCGTTTCACACCGCTATCCACAGCTATGTCGTCAACGGCGAACAGCACTACGCGAATGCGAGCGACCCTGAAATTCCGGCGGCGCTCACTGCGGTGGTGGCGGGGATTACGCTGAACAACTTTGGTCCGCGGCCGCTCAACCGTGTGGTCGGGCAGGCGACACTGGACCCGTTCACGAAGCGTGCAACGCCACTCTACAACCTGCCGGACCAGAGATCTGACTGCCTGAGCGGGACGTGCTTCGCAGTGGTTCCGGGAGATTTTGCCACCATCTATGACACCAAGCCGCTGCTGGCATCGGCCATTGACGGCGCAGGGGTCACGATCGGCGTCATCGGAGTTTCCAACATCGATACTTCGTTGGTGGAGCAGTTTCGCGAAAACTTCTTGCCCGCGTACAGCGCAACGAATCTTCCCAACATCATCATTGACGGGCCGGACCCTGGAACGGAAGACCAGGGTGACGAGATTGAGGCTTTTCTCGATGTGGAGATGGCGGGAGCGGTGGCGCCGAAGGCTACGGTCGACCTGTACATTGCCGCCAACTCGTATGTTGCGAACGGTGTGGGGCTGGCGACACAGCGGGCTCTGGACGATAACCAGGCATCGATTCTGTCTTTGAGTTTTGGGGAGTGCGAGGCATTTCTGGGCCCGACTTACAACCAGTTCTACAACAACCTGTTTGAGCAGGGCGCGGCGCAGGGGATGACGGTGCTGGTGTCGACGGGAGATTCGGGATCGGCGATGTGCGACCCGCCAATCAACACCTCGGGGCCAACGCAGGCGGTGTCAGGGCTGTTCGTGAACGGGCTGGCTTCCACGCCTTACAACGTGGCCGTGGGCGGCACGGATTTCTATTACCCGGCGAATGCGACGCTCGACACGCTGAGCGCTTATTGGAACATGCCTACTGCCGCTGATCCGAATAACAACGCGGACTGGAGCTCGGCCAAGAGCTACATTCCTGAAAAGCCATGGGATTTGAGCGATCCGGTGCTGGACCAGGTGAATCTGAGTCCCAGCCTGGGCGCGGGCGGCGGAGGCGCGAGCAGCTGCACTTCTTACACCGGGCCGACTGACGCGGGCGACACGGCCAATAAGGCGGACTGTCACGGCGGATATGCGAAGCCTTCGTGGCAGACCGGGTTCGGCAGCGATCAGGCGCGGGATTTGCCGGATGTTTCGCTGTTCGCGTCGAACGGTTCGAACTACAGCTTTACGGCGATCTGCGCGTTTCCGGGCGACTGTGCGGTTCCCAATGCTGGACCCGACAGCGTTAGTTCTCCGCTGCAGGTTTTGGGGGTAGGCGGCACCTCGGTATCTGCGCCGGCGATGGCGGGGATCATGGCGCTGATTGTGGAGAAGACTGGATCGCGGCAGGGACAGGCGAACACGGTTCTCTATCCGCTATCTCAAAAGTTTCCGCTGGCATTTCACGACATTGCCGTGGGCACCAATACGGTGGATTGCCAGGCGGGGACGCCTGATTGCGGCGCGGACGGCTACCTAACGGGCTATAACGCGACGACGGGATACGATCTGGCCACGGGAATCGGCAGCATCGATGCGGCGCTGCTGGTGGGCAACTGGTCGGCGATGACGCTGAAACCGACGGCGACGACGTTACAGATCAATCCGACCACGGCGGTGCATGGAACGGCGCTCACGTTTACGGTGAACGTGACGGGCGGACCGACGAGCGGCGATATTGCGCTGCTGATTACGCATCCCGCGGGCACGGCGCAGGGGCAGTACACGACCACCTGCGCGGCGTTCCCGTGTGTCTTTACTTATTCCGCGCTGCCGGGCGGGAGCTACGACGTGTCGGCGCGGTACGCGGGAAATACAGTTTATGCAGCCAGCACCTCGGCGGGCGTGCCGGTAACAATCTCGCCGGAGAGCAGCGAGGTGGCCATTTACTACCAGGCCGGATATAGCCTATCCAAGGGATTCATTACCAACCTCAACGGCCAGACCGATCTGAAATACGGCGCGGTGGTTCTGTTCAGCTCCAAGCCGGTGCCGGCGAACGCCGTGCTGCCGGCAAGCGAATTCGATATCACCTCGACTCCGGCAACAGGGACGGTTTCGGTGAGCGACTTTGGCGCTGCGGTTGGCGGGCCGCTGCCGCTGGATGCGACGGGGCAGGCTGTGTTTGAGGACTTCAACCTGGCGGTGGGGAAGCACTCGCTGGTGGTGAGTTATCCAGGCGACGCGAGTTACAGCGCCAGCAACACGGTTTCACCGTTGGCCACACCGCTGAATTTCACCATCGGCCCGACGACGGCGACGCTATCGCTCCAGCCGTATTATCAGCAGGTATTGCCTGGTACCGGCGCCAGCATAACGGCTTCGATTCCGTTTGAGGGGCAGCAAGGACCGACGGGGACGGTGACGGTTTCCGTGATGAATCCAAGCGGGGTTATAACTGTTTTGCCGGCGGCGGCGCTCAGCGTAATCGAGGCAAACTACTTCTCTGCTGTCACAGTCAACATTCCTGCCAGCTCGCTGGGATCCGGGCCGTCAACCATTGGTGAGGCCGGGAATAACATTGTGACGGCGAGCTACTCCGGCGATAGCAACTATGAGCCGGAAGTGCAGCAAACGCCTGCCTCCATCTACGACGCGAAGCCCTATACGAATATAGTTCTGTACGCCACACCGGCCGGAGTGGTGGCCGGGCAGTCTATCGCGATTACGGCGCGCGTTGGTTGGATCGACCTGCTCAACGTTCCAGGTTACCCCGGCGGCAGCGTCACATTTCTCGACGGGACCAATACGCTTGGCACCGTGACCACCGTGCCCGATGCATACGGCAACGGGATTGCGACGTTCACTACGTCCACACTGACCGTGGGAACGCATACAATTACCGCCAACTACCTTGGCAACGCGCAGTTTCTGGCTTCTACCGCATCCATTACGGTGGTAGTGTCGCCGGCTCCTCCGCCTGCGCTTGACTTCACGCTGAGCGCCACGCCTGTGGTTCTGGGGTCGGGTTTCAATCCGTCTGGAACTTCTACGGTGACCTTTGTGTTGAGCTATGCAGCGACCAGCGCGGGAAGCATCAGTTTGGCTTGCACTCCGCCGGCGCAGCTTCCGGCCATGTCCTGCGCGGTTCCGAGCCCGGTGAGTTTTGCCGCGGGCGCAACGACAGGAACTGGGACTGTGACTGTCTCCATCGTTGGGGATATTGCAAATGTGAAGATGAGCCGCAGCAGCGGACGCCTGTGGCTGGCGGCAGGGGGCGGGCTCACGCTGGCATTCCTGCTGCCGTTTGGGTTTAGGGCTCGGCGGCGGCGCTGGCGCGTGTTGCTCGGTGCGCTGCTGTTGCTGGTATTGGTTGCGGGGATCGACTCATGCGATGGGGTTCATCTCAACGGGCCGCCGGTGGCTGCGGGAAATTACAACGTCACGGTGACGGCTACGCTGGGAGCGGCGACGCACCAGGCGACGATTGCGGTGACGGTGCCGTAAGGGTGCTCGAATTCAAAGTAAGATTCAAGTTGCTTGAGCAAAGGCGCGCGACTCTTGGAAGAGCACCGGCTTTGCGTAGCGCAAAGGAATTTCCCGGGTGGGGCGATTAGTCGCTGCTGTGCGGGCTTCGCGATGCGTGAACCAATTCTGCCGCCTTCTCGGCGCACCAAAGCTTGATGAGCGACTGGTAGGGAACGTCGAGCCTGCGCGCATGATTGCGGATGGTGTTCAGAACATCTTCCGGCATGCGCAGCGAGATGGTTTCGGTAGACGGGCGCAGTTTGGGAAAGGTGACCAGCTTCGCCTTGCTCCAATCCACGTAGTTGGTGCTGTCGTTCTTGGACGACTCCCAGAAGGCGCGCTCCGCGGATTCAGAGGGAAACTTAGGAATGGGTTTCAACTGCTTCTTCATAGACGGCTCTCTCCTTCCGGCTCATGGGCCGCGCCGAGATGGGACGAATCAGCGTCCCACCCTCGCGTTCAGTGAACGTAGCGTGCAAGCGGCGCTCCAGATCGGTCCGGCCCAACGCATGGAATCTAGGCTCTCTTTGGCTGTGCTTTGAGTCGTCTGCGAGCAATAGCGGCGTGTTGAGGAAAACCTGTTCCACCTCTGCCTTGGTGACGCCATGCTTATCGCTCTTCCGGGCATTGCCTTCGTCCCAGTCAAAGCCGATGTAGCTTGCGGCGTCTGGCATCGGAGCCTCTGTATATGTCTCTAATATACAGAAGGGATACTCAACTCACAAGTCGATCCCAGTCCGGATGGTCGCTGACGCGGCGCGTGCTAAGCCTTCTTCGGGTTTTCACCCTGCCCGTCCCTGCTGAATTTTGCAAGGTCACAGTGAGGGCACGTATTCCGATCGGGATACTTCTTGTTGGGCCATCTTCTTTCGAAATACTTGCCGCAGCGCGGACATGGGAATTGCCTTAGGCGGCTGCCAGCAACCGCGCAGTAGAGCCAGAATGCCACGACGGGATAAAACGTGTCCAACCGAATCGGGAAGGTGCTTTAGCAAACACCATTGCAAGGCCACTCAGCGCAAAACCGACGAAAGCCACCCGCCAATGAAGCCTCAGGCGGCGATAACGCTTCCAGGCTGTTGCGTAAGCGTGATCAGACACCGACACTTCATCGTCCCAAGAGCTTCGCGGCGTCCTTCGCGAAGTAAGTCGCGATGAAGTCTGCGCCGGCGCGGCGGATGCCTAGCAATGACTCCAGGATGGCCCGGTCGCGGTCGAGCCAGCCTTTTTCAAAGGCGGCCATCAGCATGGAGTACTCGCCGGAGACCTGGTAGGCGCCGATGGGGACATCCACGCGCTCGCGTGCGGCACGGATTACGTCGAGATAGGGCATGGCGGGCTTCATCAAGATCATGTCTGCGCCTTCGCCGATGTCGAGATCAATCTCGCGCATGGCTTCGCGGAGGTTGGCGCCGTCCATCTGATAGGTCTTGCGGTCGCCAAACTGCGGGGCGGAGTCAGCTGCCTCGCGGAACGGGCCATAGAAGGCGGAGGCAAACTTCGAGGCATAACTTAGGATGGGTGTTTCGGCACAGCCTGCTTTATCAAGGGCCCGTCGAATCGCGGCGACGCGGCCGTCCATCATGTCGCTGGGGGCTACGACGTCTGCGCCGGCTAGAGCAAGACTGGCGGCGGTGCGGGCTAGAAGGTCGAGGGTGGGATCGTTCTCTACGGTCCATTCGTCGCCGGATTTGGCAACGATGCCGCAGTGGCCGTGGCTGGTGTACTCGCACAGGCAGACGTCGGCGATGAGGACCAGCTTTTTGGCCGCCGCCGATTGCTTGATGGCGCGCAGGCCCTGCTGGACGATTCCGTTTTCGTTCCACGCGCCGGTGCCTTGCTCGTCTTTGGTTTCGGGCAGTCCGAAGAGAAGCAGGCCGCCGATTCCCAGGCTGGCGGCTTGCTCGGCCTCGCGGGTGGCTTCGTCAACGGAGAGGTTGAAGACGCCGGGCATGGAGCCGACGGCGCGGCGAACGCCTTCGCCGGGACAGAGAAAGAGGGGGTAGATCAGGTCGCCCGGGTCGAGGGTGGTTTCACGCACCAGGGAACGGAGAGCTTCAGTGCGGCGCACGCGGCGCATGCGGACGTCGGGAAATGCCATGTCTTGGATTGTAATGGAGGACGGATTTGGGGGTGGTGTGTTCCGTATCACACGTTGGAGGGGGCAATCGGGGTGTGGCGGAATTCTGCAAAAGCTCCGAATGGCGTCATTGAAGGAGGGGACGTGGCGGGGTTATGCTGTTCCGTATCTTTCCCAGAGCCAACGCGCCGTGCTCGGAGCCTGGCGAGAGGAGGGTTCAGTTGAAACTTAAGGGCGGCGGAATTCGGGGTTGGGTCCTTTTTGTTTGTGCTGTGGTGTCCGCAGGGACGGGGATGGCACAGCAGGCTGGCATGAGTAAAGACGATCAGGCATTGATTGGTGCGATGTTGCGCATCGCTCACGACGATGTGAAGAAATATTATTACGATCCCAATATTCGCGGCCTGGACTGGGACGGTCTCTATCAAAAGTGGGATGCAAAGATCCCCAAGGTGCAGAATGTGGGCGAGGGCATGCGCCTCGTCACGGCCTATCTCAACGAACTCAAGGACTCGCATACCTATTTGATTCCCCCGCTGCGAAGCGTGCGCATCGACTATGGATACAGGCTCGAGGAGGTGGGGGATGCCTGTTTTGTGACACACATCGAGCCGAAGACCGATGCGGCGGCGAAGCTTCACATAGGCGACCAGGTATTGAAGCTGGACGGTTACCTCGTCACCCGCGAGGACTTTCATCCGTTGCAGTACTACCGGGAGAGCCTGGCACAGCGCAATGGCACGGTCTTCACCGTGCGGACGCCGACGGGCGAGGAGCGCGAGCTGAAGGTGAGCGCCACGGAGCACCCCATCAACCTGGTTGGTGAACAGGATCATTGGGGCGAAGCGATGCGTAGTATGGAATCGCGCGAGGACGAGATACGCAAGGAGATCGTTGAGTCTGGAGACGTCGCGATCTGGAGGCTGCCGGCGTTCAACCTGTCCCCGGACTGGGTCGAAAAGCAGATTGGAAGGGCTCGCGGGCACAAGGGCCTGATCCTTGATTTGCGCGGAAATGGCGGCGGCTCAACTGAAACTCTTTCCTCGCTGGCGGGCTCGCTTTTCGATCATGACGTGAAGATCGCCGACCGCGTGGGGAGAGATGCCACCAAGCCAATGATCGCCAAGCGCCGGGCGAACATCTTCGAGGGCAAGTTGATCGTGCTGGTCGACGCGCGCTCCGCATCCGCTTCTGAGTTATTAGCCCGCGTTGTGCAACTCGAACACCGGGGCACGGTAATCGGCGACAGGTCGGCTGGCGCCGTGATGGAGGCGAAGAGGTACCGCGAGTCCACTGGGGTCAGCATGGGCCCGGTCTTCGGATTTTCCGTGACCGACGCCAATCTAATCATGTCCGACGGCAAGAGCCTGGAGGGAACTGGCGTGACGCCGGACGAGATTTTGCTGCCGACTGCAGCGGATCTTGCGGCGGGGCGCGACCCCGTGCTGGCGCGGGCTGCGGAACTGGCGGGTCTGAAACTTGACGCAGCGGAGGCAGGCAAGATGTTCCCGGTTGAGTGGGCGCCGCTGTAAAGGTCGCGGTCTTGCCTCATCTCACCTGACGATGGGGCCCGCCTGCGGGTTCCAGCTCAACTGCGAATAGAGCGTCGAGTTGCGGTAGCCGAGCAGCGTGATGAGGGTCCAGATGCCGAGCGCGGTGCCGAAGGGAAACTTCAGCAGGCTCAGGAAAGCGGCAACAATGGCCACAATGCGCCCCCACTCGCTGCGTTCATGCAGGCCCCAGCCGGCAATGAAAGCCAGCGCGGAGCGGAACAAGACTGCCACCCAGGCAAAATGGAAGATCGCCGGCCCGATCCAATCTGGAAAGCCGTTACTGTCGGTCCAGGGGCCATGGCCCCAGGGTCCGAAGTGGTTGGACATGAGCGCATGGAGGAAGGTAAGTCCGGCAAAGCCGATGAGCAGAGACAGGCCAGCGTAAATGAACCAGACCATACTGAGGGTCCGCACCTGGCCGGCGTAGTTCTCCAACTGGAACTGGAAGCCGGGCACCGGGGGAACGACCGGCGCGACGGGGCGGCCGCATTGCGGGCAAACCGGCTGGCCTGCGGCTAAAGCGTTTCCACATCCACTGCAAAACATGGGCGCCTCCTGAGGACGTACAGAGATTACTACGCTGGGAAGGGTTGCGGGGTTCCGGGAAAGCAGCTTTCAGCTTCTAGCTGCTAGCCTTTGGCTCGCCAACGACGCTCAGGAGCTTGTTGAAAAAGCCTGCAATCGAGTGCAATCAGCGCGGAAGGCGTCCCGCAGGGGCTAAAGCCCATGATTTTTATTGGCCTTATCGGCACGACTGAAGTCGTGCCCTGATACAAAGCGCTTGGGTTCCTAGCTTTTCAATAAGCTCTTAGAGCTAGGAGCTAGACGTTAAAAGCTTGCAGCTTGAATTTATCGGGTTCCGGCCTGTGCTTTCTTTTCCCAGTGCTCTTCATGGCGGTCGTCGCGGAGCGTGAGGGTGGTTACGCGGCCCTGGGAGTCGCGTTCGAAGGTCAGGCGGGCGGTACTGGAGCCGTTCAGGTAAAAGAAGACGGCTGGCGACTCGGCGGCTAACTCGGCGATCTCTCCTTGCAGATTCTTCTCGAAGAGCTGGTCGCCCTGGCGGAAGATGGTGTTCACCGTGTGGCCGTTCTTGTCTTTGTATTCGCCGGCCAGCGCATCGAGCGCGGCTGGGGTGAGCTTGATGGCGGGCGGGTGGAATGGAATAACCTGGCGCTCGGCCAGGGAGGGTAGCTCGGGGACCGTTGAGGTCGCATTGGCGGGCGGGGCGCGGTGGGCCAGCAGCCACCTGGGCAACTCCGGCTCGTTGTAGGCGCGGGTCCAGCAGTCGTGCTTGATGCCCTGGTAGATCCACAGGCGCACATGGCCTCCGGCGGTTTTGAGGGCTTCAAACATCAGATCGCTTTCGCGCGGCGGCACTACCGGGTCGTCGGCTCCGTGGAAAAGCCAGACCGGGGTGCGGCCAAGGGGGTGAGCGTACTCGGCGGGCAGGGTTGCAACCTCCTGCCAGCGCTCGGGCGCGTAGCTCCAGAAGACGCCGCTGGCGGCAATGGCGATGGCGGCCCAGCGATGCGGATAGGCGCGGGCCAGCTCCCATGCACCGTATCCGCCCAGCGAGAGGCCGGTGAGATAGGTGCGCTCCGGGTCGCCGTGGAATTCGGCCGTCTCCTGGTCGAGGGTGGCCAGAGCCATGGCCAGGACTTCGGGGTCGGTCCAGACGCTATCCAGCGGGCACTGCGGCATCACGATTACGAAGGGCCAGCGCTCGGGATGGTCGCGTACCGCCTGGGCAAGGCCGATCTGGGTCTGCCACATGCCCTCGGAACCGCGCTCGCCACGTCCATGCAGCGCCAGGATGATGGGCCACAGCTTGTGGTCGTCGCGATGCCAGTCCTCGGGCAAATAGACCACGAAGCGGTAGGTGATGGCGTGCAGCTCGATCTTGCGATTCAGGAAGCCGGTTTCCTGTGGGGCTTCGGGCTTATCCTTGCGCGCCGCGGCAGTGCCGGACGCGCCCGGCGTGAGGACGCAGGCCAGCGCCAGAAAGCCAGTCAGCAATCGAGGAAAACGCGCCATGGTTGAGTCCTGTAACAATTCTATCTGTCAGGCGGGCCGCACGGGCTAAATTGCGCGGGGGCGCTGCGCGTCTGGTGGCCCCATTCTGCAAACAATTCCGGTCTATTCTATGGATGTGTTGACGCACATTACATTTCGCCCAGCTTCTGCTGGGGATTTTGAATATTGCAAGCGGCTTTATTTCGAGGGGATGCACTCGATTATCGATGAATTGAAGCTGGACCGGGTCGCTCAGGCTGCCAGTTTTGAGCAGCAGTGGCAGCAGGCGCAGGTTCGCATCCTCTTGAAGGAGGGTCAAGACGTCGGGTGGATGCAAAGCTTTGTGCGGGAGGACGGGCTTTTTCTGGCGCAATTGTTTGTGGACGGCGCATTTCAAGGGCGCGGGATCGGCACGCACGCAATGCACCATCTAATTGCCGAAGCTGCGGCGGCTGGTCTGGCGGTCTGCCTGGACGTGGTGAAGATCAACCGCGCACTGCGTCTCTATGAGCGAATGGGGTTTCGCATTATGGGCGAAGAGCCGCGCAAGTTCTACATGCGGCGCGAGCCGGATTAAGGGAATCTGCGCCCGCGCTCTATTCGGCGTGGAGCGTGGTTATGGGGTCGAGGCGCATGGCGCGGAGGGCAGGGATGTAACCGGCGGCGATGGCGACGGCGGTAAGCACGAGGGTGACGCCGGCGAAGGTGGAGAGATCGTAGGGCGAGACGCCATAGAGCAGGCCGGACATTAGACGCGAAACAATCAGCGCGCCTACCAGGCCTACGCCTGCGCCGGCGGCGGCAAGAGTGAGGCCCTGGCGCAAAACCATCTTGAGGATATTGCGCCTTTGCGCGCCCAGCGCGAGGCGAATGGCGATCTCGCGCGATTGCTCATTGACGAGATAGGAGATGGTTCCGTAGATTCCCAGGGCCGCGAGCAAAAGGGCAGTTGCGGCAAACAGGGCCACCATTTCCATGGAGAATCGCCGCACGGAAAGGGAAGAGGAGAGAATGTCGTCCAAGGCCTCAGCGCGGAAGACGGGAAGCTCTGCATCGACGGACTGGATTTGAGTGCGCACCTGCGCGGAGATAGCGGCGGGATCGACCTGTCCACGCACGTAGAACGCAAGAAACTTGGCTGGGCGCTGGTAGATGTCGAGGTAGATCTGCGGAGTACCGGCATCCGCGAGCGATTCTGTGCGCGCATCGGCAATGACGCCGACGATGGTAGTCCATTCCGGCCTGGCACGGCCCAAACGGCCCAACAAATGGACTCGCTTGCCGACCGGATCCTCGCCCTTCCCATCTTTGCCTGGCCAATACATACGAGCGGCGGCCTGATTGATCACTGCGATCAAGGGCGTGTCTTCAACATCCTGGTCGGCGAAGAGGCGTCCACGCAAGAGAGTCATTCCCAGCAGGTGGAAGTATTCGGGCGAGACGGTCAATGTATCGATCACCGGAGGCTGGCTGCTCTGCACTTCCTGGCCCTCGCGAAACAATGGAGCCGCTCTGCGATCGCCCTGGCTATGGCCGAGGGGAATGGCCGCCCGATCACTGACGG
>Ga0302326_10011461_pt1 | contig 19091 bp, 15 predicted proteins | sample Palsa_T0_3_FD_202264 | JGI IMG/M metagenome (GOLD analysis project Ga0302326, IMG submission 202264) | Peat permafrost microbial communities from Stordalen Mire near Abisko, Sweden - Palsa_T0_3 | ecosystem: Environmental > Terrestrial > Soil > Palsa > Peat permafrost | place: Sweden: Abisko...
GCCGGCGTCAGTGCGGGCAGCGGTGGCAGCTCAGCGAGCGGCCCCGCCCCGGCGCGATTGATCTCCACATCCTTCGTGAAATATCCGGGCCGCTCGGGGAGGTCTTCTGTAAGCAGGCGAACAAATTCATCGCGCGTCCGCGCTTGCAACGCATAGTTTAATTTTCTTTCCTTGCCGATCGTGGAACTGCGCTCCGTACTCATGTTGCGGCCACATAACGAACCGGCGCCGTGCGCGGGGAAGACTTGCACGTCATCGGGTAGCCCAAGGAGTTTCTGGTGCAGGCTGTCGTAGAGCATTCCCGCAAGTTGCTGCGGCGTGAAATCCGGGGAAAGGTCTGGGCGGCCCACATCTCCGACGAACAAAGTGTCGCCGGTGAGCACCGCAAACGGCTCGGGACCGCCTTCCATATCCGTCACGAGCACGGAGACGGCTTCCGGAGTGTGCCCCGGCGTCTCCAGAAATCGCAGGACGCACTTGCCGAAGCGAATTTCGTCTCCTTCCTTGACAGGTTGATGCGGAAAGGATGCGCCCGCGCGCGCACCAATATGAATTGTCGCGCCGGTGAGAGCGGCGAGTTCGCGATGTCCGGAAACAAAGTCGGCGTGCAAATGCGTTTCGATGATGTGCCGGATGACGAAGCCGTTCTTGGCGGCCTCTTCGATATACAAGGCAACGTCGCGTTGAGGATCCACGACCGCCGCCACGCCTTCGGAGGCAATCATGTAGGAGGCGTGCGACAGGCAGCCTAGATAGAATTGTTCAAAATGCATGGCCCATGATCCTCGCCCGTGTTTTGTGGGCAGAATAAAGTATATCAATTAACTAGGGTTTCGTCATCCCTTGCCGACGCGGGAAGAAACCTCAAGAGAGCGAGGATTCCAGTATCGTCGCCCAGCCGGACAGCTCCTTCAGCGATGAGGTTGCGGTGTGATCCAGCACCATCGGAGTGATGGAAATTGCCCCATCACGGATCGCGGCGTAATCGGTGTTGGGGCCGACGTCGGTGGAAAGCTGCTGCTCATGCAAGACGAAAAAGTCGCGGCCGATTTCGTCCTGACCCAGATCGAGGACGTTGCGCGTAATTTTGGGCGATTGGCGCGTGAGCCGCGCGCCGCCCTTCCACGGCTGCGGCACATTGACGTTCAGCAGCACGCCCGGCGGTAGGCCCTCGCGCAACAGCAGCGGCGCGAGCAAACGCGCGCAACGGGCCGCCACGCTGAAATCAAAATCGCGTCCGCGGTGAGACACGGACATCGCCAGCGCGGGAATGTGATAGAGCGCAGCTTCGCGCGCCGCGCCGACCGTCCCGGAATAATGAACATTTTCTCCCAGATTTCCTCCGCGATTGATGCCGGAAACCACGATGTCCGGCTTTTCCGGAAGAAGATGACACACGGCCAGGATGACCGAGTCCGTCGGCGTTCCGTCCACAGCCCATTCGCGCTCGGCCACCTGCTCCCAGAAAACGGGTTTGCGGACGGTGAGCGCCTGTGCGGAGCCGCTTCGTTCGCTGCTGGGCGCGACGATGCTGATTTCGCCCAAGTCTGACAAGCCCTCGGCGAGCGCACGAAGGCCCGGCGCAAAGATGCCGTCATCGTTAGTGATTAGAATTCGAGGCATGGTGAACGCCGGAATTTTGGCGCGTCGCGGGAGCAGGGCGCAAAAGAAATGGTCGGGACGACTGGATTTGAACCAGCGACCTCACGCACCCCAAGCGTGCGCGCTACCAGGCTGCGCTACGTCCCGACGGTGTTCCGAACATTTCGAGAGTATCACCTGGCTTTTAGAAGGGTCAAGACAGCCGCCAGTTCCTCGCGCAGATTTAGCAGTAGGCGGCGCTGGGCCGCGGTGATATGCGCTCCGCGGATGTTGGGGGGACCATCGTGGCTCGACGATGCAGGTTGTCCGGGACCGCCGCCAGCCGTAGCGCCCGATTCGCCGCCGTTGCGCTCCGCGAGATACCGGCGCGCGCCCGCGATGGTGAATCCCTGCTCGTAAAGCAAGCGTTTGATTTCAAAAACGGTTTCGATGTCGGCGCGACGATAGAGCCGATGGCCGTTCACGCTTTTCACCGGCTGCAGCATCGGAAATTCCGTCTCCCAATAGCGCAGGACAAAAGCCTTGGTACCGGTGAGGCGGCTGACTTCGCCGATGCGGAAGTTGCCTTTTTCCTCCGGGCCGGGAGCTTGCGAGGGTCCATCGGTCATAAATTTATCTCTTGCCGCGGGGTCGGCCTGCGCGTGCGGATCGTTGATCGCGGCTATGCGCATGTTCTTCGGCCAACCGTTCCTGCCGCGACCGCTTGGGCTTCAAGCGCAGCGAAAAACGGATGGGAGAACCGCGGAAAGGAAACGTCTCGCGAAGCTGGTTATCGAGAAAGCGTTGGAAGCTGAAATGAAGCGGGCGCGTTTGGTTGGTAAAAAGCACAAAAGTGGGAGGGGCCACGCCCGATTGCGTGATGTAGTAAATCTTCACGTGACGAGCCGCGGGAGATGAACCCCGCTCAAGGTCCACGTGGTTCAGCCAACGGTTCAATTCGCCGGTGGAAACGCGAGTGACGCGCGCCGCCGCCGCTTCCTGAATGAGGGTGAAGAGGCTGCGCGTGCGTTCGCCGGTCAAGGCAGAGAGGAAAATCACGAGCGCGTAGTCCAGGCCGCGCAGTTTGGCACGGATGATTTTTTCATATTCTTTGTGAAGCTGCGCAGCGGCCGCGTCGCGCCGCGATTCGGCGGGATTTTTCCTGCGCCAGGCATCGAGCGCCAAGTCCCACTTGTTCACCACGATAATCAGCGCGCAGCCGGATTGGCGCGCGTAATCCGCAATGGTTACATCGTGCGAGGTGAAACCCATCGAGCCGTCAATGACGAGCACCGCGACGTCGGCGCGCTCGAGATGCCTGCGGGCCATCAGGACGCTGAGCTTCTCCGCCAACATGCGGGTCTTTCCCTTACGGCGAATTCCCGCGGTGTCCAGAAAGCGGAACATTTTGCCGCCATGTTCAACCAGAGTATCGATGGCATCGCGCGTGGTACCGGGTTCGGCGGAAACGATGACGCGATCCGTTCCCGCCAGCCGGTTGAGCAAAGTGGATTTTCCAACGTTGGGCCGGCCGATGATGGCGACGTTGATTTCCGGCGGGGCCTCGGGGACCGGGCCTGCTTTGAAATCCGCGGTCAGCGAATCGAGCAACTCATCCACGCCAAAACCGTGATCGGCGGAAATGGGGAAGACTTCGTTGCCCAGCTCATAGAAAGGAGCGGCCAGGGATACGTGCTGCATGGAATCCACTTTATTCGCGGCAATCACTGGCGGCTTGCCGGCGCGGCGCAACAACGCGGCCAATTCGAGATCTATGGGATTGGGCCCCGTACGGGCGTCCACAACCAGCACGACGCGCGTGGCGTTTTCTATGGCTTTTCGCGCCTGGCGCAGAATCTCTCCGGGAATTCCCGCCTCGTCGTCCGGAACGATTCCGCCAGTGTCCACCACTTCGAAAGCGCGTCCCTCCCAGGACGCGTCTCCATAGATACGGTCGCGGGTGATTCCCGGTTCATCGGTCACAATGGAGCGCCGCGTGCCGGTGATGCGGTTAAAAAGCGTGGACTTCCCAACGTTCGGGCGCCCGACAATCACAATCGAAGGAATGCGCGTGGTCATTTGGCCTTTGCGACGGCGGGGCTGTGGGCTGCGACCGTCCCGCCCGCTGTGCTATTGTACCTTTCCCGGCTCTTTCGGCCTCCTGCCGCGTGGTTCGGGTGAATGGCCATGCCTTCCGCTCCGGAGAAAACCGCCCCAGTCTCGATGGCTGAAGTATTCGGTCAAGGCGGCCTGCTCGAAAAAAGACACCCCGCTTACGAATTTCGCCGCTCGCAGCAGGAGATGGCGGAAATATTAGACGAAGCCTTCCGCGCGCGCCAGCACGTACTCATCGAAGCGGGCACCGGGACCGGGAAAACGCTCGCATATCTGATTCCCGCGATCGTCAGCGGCCGCCGCGTGGTTATTTCAACCGCGACGAAATCTCTGCAGCACCAGCTTTTCGATAAGGATATACCGTTTCTGCACAAGCATTTCGCGCCGCAATTAGAAGTCGCGCTGATGAAAGGCCGCGCGAATTTTCTTTGCCGGCAGAAGGTGCATCAACTGGGAGATCAAGCGCTGCTCAAGAATCTGGACGAAGTGGACTGGTTCGCGCAGATTCGCGATTGGGAGAAAGTGACACAGACCGGCGACCGCAATGAACTGGGATTTTTGCCCGACCAGTCCGATTTATGGCATCGCCTGGACGCGCGTAAAGAAACCTGTACCGGCCAGAACTGCCCGGACTTCCAGCGCTGTTTCATCACGGCGATGCACCAGCGCGCACAGGAAGCGGACATCATTATCGTAAATCATCACTTGTTTTTCGCGGACTTGGCGCTGCGGCGCGACGATTTCGGGTCCATTCTTCCGGAATATTCCGCGGTGATTCTGGACGAAGCCCATGAGATCGAATCCGTTGCCGGGGCATTTTTCGGCCGCGAGATCTCCAGCCACAAGCTGGAAGAACTGGCTCGCGACGCGGAGCAGATGCTGCGCCTCGCCGGCATACAGGCACCGATGGTGGTGAAGCGCATACCACAGCTGCGCGAGCGAATTCGCGCTTTTTTCGAATGTTTTCCGGCCCGCGAAGGGCGTTACCCTTTCCCTCCCCAGGAGCGAGCGGCTTTCCAAGAGAGGAATCAGGAAGCTTACGGGCGGCTGTCCGGCGGTCTGCAAAATCTGGAAACTGAGATTGCAGCGCTGCCGTCGAAACCACCGGAGTTGCTGGCGATTGCCCGGCGCGCGGCGGAATTGCGGCGCGAGCTGGCGTTTTTGCTGGAAAGCAACGAGAAGAATTATGTTCATTGGTTCGAGCGGCGCGGGCGCGGGACGATCATTTCCGCCAGTCCGATCGAAGTAGCGCCCATCCTGCGCGAGCGATTGTTCGAACAATTCGACACCGTGGTGCTGACTTCGGCCACGCTCTCCGTGGGCGGAAATTTCGATTACATGAAGCAACGCCTGGGCGTGGAACCCGCCCGCGAGCGCATTCTGCCGCATGAATTCGACTATCAAAGCCAGGCCTTGCTGTATCTGCCGAAGGATTTGCCGGACGTGCGCGATCCCGCGTTCGCTGAGCGCGCCGCCGAGCACGTGGCGCGTATCCTGGAAATCACGCAAGGTCGTGCTTTTTTTCTGTTCACGAGCCATGCGCAGATGCGCGATCTGCACGATCGCCTTTCGCGGCTGGTGAAGTTTCCGTTGCTGTTGCAGGGAACCGCGCCACAGCCGATTCTGCTGGAGCGTTTCCGGTCCACGCCGAATGCCGTATTGATAGCTACGGCCAGCTTCTGGCAGGGCGTGGACGTGCCCGGGGCGCAGCTATCCTGCGTGATTGTTGACCGGCTGCCGTTCGATGTGCCCAGTGATCCCATCGTGGAGGCGCGCGTGCGCGCGTTGCAGGAAGACGGCCGCAACGCGTTCATGGAATACCAGATTCCCGAGGCGGTGCTGGCGCTGAAGCAGGGATTCGGGCGGCTGATCCGGTCGCGGCAGGACCGGGGAGTGCTGGTGCTGCTCGATAACCGCATCGTGAGCAAGCCCTATGGTAAAATTTTCCTGGAGTCCCTGCCGCCATATACAAAGACGCGGGAACTCCTGGAAGTTGCCTGCTTTTTTCAGGTCAACCCGTCCAGCACGAACTCGGAGGAAGCGGCGGCGCCAAAGGCAGCTCGAAAACGGCATGTTCGAAGTAAGCGTTGAAGAAACATTTTCCGCCGGCCACGCTCTGCGCGGCTATCGCGGAAAATGCGAAAATGTCCACGGGCACAACTATCGGTTGCGCGTGACGCTGACGGGAGAGAAGCTCGATTCCATCGGCCTCCTCTTCGATTTTACGCAGTTGAAACACGTGATGAGGGACGTAATTGGGACTCTGGACCATCGTTTTCTGAACGACTTCGCGCCGTTCGACGCCATCAATCCATCGGCCGAAAACATTGCGCGGCATATTTATGACGAGATTGCGCGCCAGCTCGGACCGGTGCCGAACGGCGCCGCGATTTCCAGCATTACTGTGTGGGAGACGGATACCACGGCGGCCACGTACCGGCCCTGAAGCCCCCGCGTTGACTCCATGAATCGCGCGTTCCTGGTAATCGAGATCCCGGGGATTGTCGTTGTGGTGGCCTACTGCGCGGTTTTCTATGGGCGGTGGCCGGCAGTCATCGCAGGATGCGCTGGAATGATTCTCATAGGCGTTTCTTTGTGGGCGATGCGGCGGCGACACGATGCGACGGCAAAGTAGTTCGGGAATGGAGCTATGCCGCTGACCATCACGGAAATCTTCCGTTCCATTCAGGGCGAAAGCACTTATGCGGGATTGCCGTGCATTTTCGTCCGGTTGACGGGATGCAATCTGCGTTGTACGTGGTGCGACACGGCGTATGCGTTTTATGGCGGCGCGCGGCAAACCGTGGACGATGTGCTGGCAAGGGTTCATGAACTGGCGGACGCCTTGCCGGAGCAAGGCCGGCAGGCGATCTGGCTGGTGGAAATCACCGGCGGAGAGCCGCTGCTGCAACCCGAGACACCCGAGTTGGCGCGGCGACTGCTCGCGGACGGGTTTGAAGTTCTGATGGAAACCAGCGGCGAGCGGCCCATAGAAGTTCTACCAGCCGAAGTGGTGAAGATTATGGACGTGAAGTGCCCGAACTCGGGAGAATTCGGCACATTCCGCATGCAAAATTTGGAAGCGCTTGGCGCCAAGGATGAAGTTAAATTCGTGATTGCCGGCCGCCGCGACTATGAATTCGCCAGGGAATTTTTGGCGGCGCACCGACTCGCCTCCCGCGTGCATCAGGTTCTATTCGCGCCAATGGCTCCGGATCCAAACGGCGCGTGGGCCGGATTGGATGCGCGCGAACTGGCTGAGTGGATTCTCGCAGACCATCTTCCCGTGAGGATCAATCTGCAACTGCACAAGATCATCTGGGATCCCGCCATGCACGGCGTCTGAGCTTAATGACGGAAAAGCCCAGAGCGGTTGTTTTGCTAAGCGGCGGTATGGACTCGTGCGTGACGGCAGCCATCGCCAACCAAACGCACAGGCTCGCGCTGATGCATGCAAGTTATGGTCAGCGCACTGAACAACGCGAGCGACGGGCGTTTGACGAGATTGCCGATTTTTATGACGCGCACGAGCGGCTGTATATCAGGCTGGACGCGTTGGCAAAAATTGGCGGCTCGGCATTGACCGACCAGCGGATCGGCGTCCCGGAGACGGAGCCGCGCGAAAACGGAATTCCCATCACCTACGTTCCGTTCCGCAACGCCCATTTTCTGGCCGCGGCGGTGAGCTGGGCGGAGGTGATCGGGGCTTCCGCTATTTACATTGGCGCAGTGGAAGAGGATAGTTCCGGGTACCCGGATTGCCGTCCGGAATATTACAGGGTGTTCTCCGAACTGGTGCGCGTGGGAACACGGCCGGAAACCCGCATCGAGATTGTGACCCCGGTGATCGCCATGCGCAAAGGCGAGATTGTGCGGCGAGGCGTGGAACTGGGCGCGCCGCTGGATCGCACGTGGTCATGCTATCAGTCGGAGGAAGCTGCATGCGGGGCGTGCGAAAGCTGCCGGTTGCGCCTGCGCGGGTTTGCGGAGGCGGGAGCGCGCGATCCTATCGCTTACGGGGCATCAGTTGCGCGATAATGCCGGTTGAGTTAAAAGAAGGCAGGAGGCTGGGGAATATGAAACGAGACGGAATGTTGCGGAGCACACTGGCTGCGGTGGCGGCGGTGGCGATGGGACTGATTTGGAGCGCGGCGGCCGGCGCGCAAATGAATGCGCGAATTTCAGGGCAGTTGTTTGATTTGCAGGGCAAGCCCTACCCGAATGTCACGGTCACGATCACCAACACTGCGAACAATCAGTCCAAGACCGTCACGACGGACAAGGACGGCAAATTCGTGCAACTGGGTTTGAGTGGAGGCAGCTATTCCTTGAATTTCAAGGACCCGGCGGCGAATCCTCCTCTCGATTACAGTCTCAAATCATTTCCCGTGGCCGCGGATCAAGATAATCCCCTCACAATTAACCTGAAGGACCAAGCCGAGGCGTACGCAAAGGAGCACCCGGCCCGGGAGGCGGCCAAAAGTCCGGAGACGGGCCAGTTTCAGAGCATGAAGCAGAGTTTCCAGGCGGGACTGGATGCCATGCAGGCAGCTTCAACCGAGAAGGCCGCACCCGACAAGATGAAAGCGGATTGCCAGACAGCGGCAGCTGCATTCGCGGCAGCGGCGCAGGGGGCAGACCCGAAAGATACCAAGAATCCTCCAATCATTTTGGCGCACGAGGCCGATGCTCTCGATTGCGAGGGGAAATATTCGGAATCCGCGGATACCTATCAAAAGGCCATCGCCATTGCGCCGAGTGCCGGCTTTTACGTTTCGCTAGCCACGGAGATCTCCGCGGCCGCGGCGATGCAGCCCGGCGCCACGGACGCTCAACGGGACGATGCCGTGGCCAAGGCGGGAGCAGCCTGCGCACAAGCGATTGCGCTGGATTCCACCAAGGCAGGCGTGTGCTGGAGGAACGTCGGAATTCCTTTTTACAATAAGGCACAGATGAAGCAGGCGTCGGATGCTCTGCAAAAATCTACCGCGGCGGATCCCACCAACCCCGAGGCGTGGTATTACCTTGGGACAGCCCTGCTGAACCAGATGGGAGCCAAACAGGATAAGGACAAGATCACTTACGTGGTGCTGCCGGGAACCGCGGAGGCTTTTCAGAAGTATCTCGACCTTGCCCCTAACGGTCCCTTTGCCCCGTCAGCCAAGGATAGCTTGGCAACCCTCACAACCCTGGAAGGCGGCCAATCCACCGTCGTGAAGAACAAGAAAAAGGGTTAGCGCGATTGCATAAGACCGAGCAAGGATCACGCTTGGCGGAAGCCGGTCTGGAATCGCGGAAACGTCTGGAACTTTCGCATGAAGCCGGAGCAGTGCGGTACGGCCGCCGTCAGATGTGGCAGCGGGAAACTCCGCGCTTTTGTAGATACTGCTGGTGATAATCTTCCGCAGGCCAAAATTCCGGCGCGGGAACAATCTGCGTGACGATGGGCCGGCGGAAACGGCCGCTTTTTTCCATCGCATCCCGTGACGCCTGAGCTGCAGACTGCTGTGCCGCATTATGGTAGAAAATTGCCGAGCGGTACTGCGAGCCGAAATCGGGTCCCTGGCGATTTGGCGTTGTCGGATCGTGGTTCTCCCAGAACATTTTCAGCAAAGCATCGTAGGAAACCCGCGCGGGATCGAATTCGATCTCTACTGCCTCGGCGTGTCCCGTGGTGTCCGTGCAAACATCCTGATAGGTGGGGTTCGGCTTCGCGCCGCCAATGTAGCCGACGCGCGTGGCAATTACGCCCGGTGTTTGCCGGAAAAGTTCCTCGACTCCCCAGAAACAGCCTGCTGCAAATGTAGTTTTTTCCGACATACTAACCATCTCCTTTAGAAGCGCGCCAAGCGCGAGCCGCTACACCGCCTCTCCGCGCAAAAGCTGGCGGATGACGTATTGCAAAATGCCTCCGTGCCGAAAATAGGACGCCTCGACAGGCGTATCCACGCGGGCCAAAGTCTGGAATATGAGCGAGCGTCCCTGGGCGTCGCGAGCTTGAACGGTAAGCGCCTTTCGATGGCCGAAATTTTCGGCAATTCCATCAATCTCGAAAACCTCGTGGCCCGTGAGGCCCAGCGATTGCGCCGAATCGCCCGGCTGGAATTCCAGCGGCAGCACGCCCATGCCGATTAGGTTGCTGCGATGAATGCGTTCGAAGCTTTCGGCGATTACTGCGCGGACGCCCAGCAACAGAGTGCCCTTGGCCGCCCAATCCCGCGATGAGCCGGAGCCGTATTCCTTGCCGCCGAGCACGATGAGGGGAACACCCTCCTGTTTGTAAGCCATGGCGGCATCGTAAATGCTCATCTGTTCGCCATCGGGTAAATGCCGCGTCCAGCCGCCTTCGGTGCCGGGCGCGAGAAGGTTCCGCAGCCGGACGTTGGCGAACGTGCCGCGCATCATCACTTCGTGATTTCCGCGGCGAGCGCCGTAAGAATTGAAATCGCTCGGCTTCACGCCATGCCCAATCAAGTATCTACCCGCAGGGCCATCGGGCTGGATGGAGCCCGCAGGCGAAATGTGGTCCGTGGTGACGCTATCGCCCAGTACCGCCAGCGCCCGCATACCCTTCAGGTCCGACAAGGGCGCCGGTTCGACGGGCATGCCATCAAAGTATGGAGGATTCTTGATATACGTGGACGATTCTCCCCAGGCGTATAGGTTGCCCTCCGGCACGGGCAAGGCGCGCCAGCGATCCTCGCCGGTGAAGACGTCGCTGTATTGCCGGCGGAACATTTCGCTGGTGACGGCTCCGCGCAGAAGCACCTCAACTTCAAGTGGGGAAGGCCAAATGTCGCGCAGATAGACGGGTTGGTCGTCCTGGCTGACGCCCAAGGGCTCCTGCGTCAAGTCCACGTCCATGCGGCCCGCCAGTGCGTAGGCCACCACCAGCGGCGGCGACGCCAGATAATTGGCGCTAACCAGCGCGTTGATGCGGCCCTCGAAATTGCGATTGCCGCTCAGCACCGAGGCCGCCACCAGGCCGTTCTGCTGAATGGCGTCAGCCACGGCTTCCGGCAGAGGCCCGCTGTTGCCAATGCACGTGGTGCATCCATAGCCGACGACAAAAAAACCCAGGGCTTCGAGATAGGGCGTCAAGCCGGAGGCGTTCAGGTAATCGCTGACGACTTTCGATCCCGGCGCGAGGCTGGTTTTCACCCAGGGTTTGGTCTTCAAGCCGCGTTCCACGGCTTTTTTGGCAAGCAGGCCCGCGCCAAGCATCAGAGCGGGATTCGAGGTGTTCGTGCAACTCGTGATGGCCGCGATGACCACCGAACCGTCCCCGAGTTCGAAACGGTCGCCGTTGCTGGCGACAGAGACGTGTTTTGGCTCCGAGGTGAGGGATTTCCGAAACGACGCTTTAGCTTCGGTTAGTGGCACACGGTCTTGGGGGCGCTTGGGTCCCGCCAAAGTCGAAACCACTTCGCCGAGATCAAGTTCCACCTTTTCGGAGAAAATCGGATCCGGCGTAGCGTCCGTGCGGAACAATCCTTGTTCCTTTGTGTATGCCTCGACGAGCTGAACGTGCTGCTCATCTCGGCCCGTGAAGCGCAGATAGGCCAGCGTCTCGGCATCCACGGGGAAAAACCCCATGGTCGCGCCGTATTCCGGCGACATATTGCTGATGGTGGCGCGATCCGGCAGCGAGAGGCTGGAAAGGCCCGCGCCGCAGAATTCCACAAACTTTCCGACGACGCCTTTCTTGCGCAGGATTTCCGTGATGGTCAGCACCAGGTCGGTGGCCGTGGTGCCTTCGCGCAGGCGGCCGTGCAGCTTGAATCCCACCACCTGTGGAATCAACATTGGTAACGGTTGCCCCAGCATGGCGGCTTCTGCTTCAATCCCGCCCACGCCCCAGCCGAACACGCCTAGCGCGTTGACCATGGTGGTATGCGAATCCGTGCCGACGAGGGAATCGGGAAATGCCTGTAGTCGGCCATGAATTTCGGCGCCAATCACAACGCGAGCGAGGTATTCCAAGTTCACTTGATGGCAGATGCCGGTTCCCGGCGGGACAACCTTGAAATTTCGGAAGCTCTTCTGACCCCAGCGGAGGAAAGTGTAGCGTTCGATGTTGCGCTGGAACTCGATGGCGTTGTTGAACGCTAGCGCGCCGGCATTTCCAAAGTGATCCACTTGGACCGAATGGTCAATCACCAGCTCGGCCGGCAGCAGGGGATTTATTTTTTGCGGGTCGCCTCCCAGACGCTTGACTGCGTCGCGCATGCTGGCCAGGTCCACCACCGCCGGTACGCCGGTGAAATCCTGCATCAATACGCGGGCGGGCATGAAAGAAATTTCCCGTTCCTCCGGCGCGGGCTGCCAGTTCGCCAAGGCGCGGATGTCCTCGGCGCTGACGGCGCGGTTGTCCTCATGGCGAAGAAGATTTTCCAGCAGGACTTTCAGCGAAAATGGCAGCCGGCTTGCGTTACTTAATCCCGCGCGTTCCAGCGCGCTGAGGCGGAAAACCTCGAATTTCTTGCCGGCCGATTCCAGCGTGCCGCGAGAGCAGTACGAATTTGAATTGCTGGAACTCATGGAGACCTATGCTCCTCTTTGTGTGAATAAATTATCATAACGCATCCGTGCCACCGGCTGCACGGTATCTACGGCATGAGTAGATTGCGTTCGCGATTTTGCGGGCACGCGAGAGCTATAATCAGTGCCGGCCGCAGTGAGATGCGGCATCATGCATGCGCACCCTATTAATTTCGACGTATGAACTCGGCCGGCAGCCTTTCGGACTCGCGTCGCCCGCAGCATGGCTGCGAAAAGCGGGCGTGGAAGTGGCGTGTCTGGACCTCTCGCGGGAAGCTTTCCGGGAAGAACTGGCGGCCGAGGCGGATTTGGTCGCGTTTTACCTCCCGATGCATACAGCGACGCGGCTGGCCGTGCCGCTCATCCAATCCATCCGCGAACGGAACCCGGGAGCGAACCTTTGCTGTTACGGCCTTTATGCGCCGATGAATGAGAAGTTTCTGCGCGCGCAGGGAGTGCAGACGATTCTTGGCGGTGAGTTCGAACAGGGTTTACTGGATCTGGCTTCTCGATTGGCGCACGATGGCGTCGCGCCGAACAATCCGCAACCGGAGCCTGTAGTTTCACTGGATCGGCAGAACTTTCTCACACCTGATCGCCGGAGACTTCCGCCGCTTGCGCAGTACGCGAGACTAATGCGGCCCGACGGTACGCAGGGAGTCGTGGGCTATACAGAGGCGAGCCGTGGGTGCAAGCATCTGTGCCGCCATTGCCCCGTTGTTCCGGTGTATCGCGGTATTTTCAGAATTGTTTCGCGCGCCGTGGTGCTCGATGATGTGCGGCAGCAGGTGAAAGCGGGCGCGGAACACATCAGCTTCGGCGATCCTGATTTTTTCAATGGCATTGGCCACGCGGTAGCTCTCGTCGAGGAATTCCATCGGCAATTTCCGCGGCTCACCTACGATGTGACCATCAAGATCGAGCACCTGCTGCACCACGCGGAACATTTGGCCACGTTGCGGCGCACGGGATGTCTTTTCGTCACCAGCGCGGTGGAATCCGTGGATGATGAAATTCTTGCGCGGCTTGCAAAAGGCCACACGCGCGCCGATTTTTTGCGGGTGGTTGCTGCGTTCGATGACGCGAAACTGGCGCTCCAGCCGACGTTCGTTCCTTTCACGCCCTGGACCACCCTGGAAGGATTTCTGGATCTTCTCGACGTACTCGAAAGCTCGGGTTTGGCGGAAAATGTGGCTCCCATTCAACTGGCCATCCGCTTGTTAATTCCGCGCGGGTCATACTTACTGGAGCTGAGCGAAATGGCGCATTTCCTCCAGCCTTTTGATGATGCCGCGCTGGTCTATCGGTGGCGCAACCCGGACCCGCGCGTGGACGAGCTGGCGAAAAAGGTGAGCGAAATTGTGCAAGTGGGCGAAAAATCGCATGCTGCGCGCGCGCGAATTTTTCACAAGATCCGGAACGCTGCGGGAGAGGCCGCCGGCCTGGCGCCTATCACAGTATCGGCTGCTTCCGCGTCCAGTCAGCAAACCGCGCTCCCCTACGTGAATGAGCCGTGGTACTGCTGCGCGGAGCCGGCCGAGGATCAGCTTGTCCCGCTGGTACGACCGCAGAAATCGCGTCCCGGCGCGGAAGGATTTGTCTGATGCCGGCGCCGTGCGATCCGCGAATTTCCCCAGCCGGCCAGAGGAGGTTGCTGCTGCTGGCAAGCAAGCTCGGCTATCAGACGCGCAGCTTCGCGCAGGCGGCCGACCAGTTGGGTGTACGCGTCCTTTTTGGAACGGACCGTTGCCACCTCCTCGACGATCCCTGGCAGGATGCCGCGCTGGCGCTGCACTTTGAGTCTCCGCGCGAATCCGCCGATGAAATCATCCGGCATTTCAAGGAAAGCCCTCCCCACGCCATTCTGGCGCTGGGCGACCGCGCCACGGCCACCGCGGCGATGGCCGCCGAGGTCCTCGGTCTGCCCTGCAATCCTCCCAGCGCCGTGGAAATCTGCCGCAGCAAGCGCAGGCAGAGAGAAGCGCTATGCCAGGCGGGACTGCCCGTCCCGGATTTTTTCCCGATCCCCGCGGGCGCAAACGCGGAAGATTTTCTGGCGAGCGTCACGCTTCCATGCGTGGTGAAGCCCGTCGCATTGACGGCGAGCCAGGGTGTTATTCGGGCCAATGACGCGGACGAGTTCCTGGCCGCCGTGAAGCGCATTCGCGCGCTACTGGAATCCCCTGAAATTCAGGTGCTCGGAGACAAGCGTTGCGGTTCTCTGCTGGTCGAGCGCTATATTCCCGGCGTGGAAGTGGCGCTCGAAGGACTTATGTATCCGGAGCGGCATGGCGTCGGTCTTCGCACACTGGCGATCTTTGACAAGCCGGAGCCCCTTGAAGGGCCGTATTTCGAGGAGACGATCTACGTCACACCGTCGCGTTTGCCGCTGGCCACGCAACAAGCCGTGGAGGATTGCGCCGCGCGCGCCATCAGCGCGATCGGTCTAAGGCGCGGTCCGCTGCATGCTGAATTCCGCATAAGCGATGGAACGCCCTGGATTCTGGAACTTGCGCCGCGCCCGATTGGGGGGCTCTGCGGGCGCGCTTTGCGCTTCGGGCCGGGGCTTATGTCTCTGGAGGAACTGCTGATTCGCGATGCACTCAACCTGGGCGGGACCGATGTGGCGCGCGAAGAGTCCGCCAGCGGAGTGATGATGATTCCTGTTCCGCGCAACGGGATTCTGGAAGGCGTTCAGGGAGCCGACGATGCTGAACGCGTGCCCGGCATTACGGAAATCCGTATCACCGCGCGCCTGCACGATTACATTGCCGCATGGCCTGAAGGGTCAACCTATTTAGGATTTATTTTCGCGCGGGCGGAATCGCCAGCCGCAGTGGAGACAGCGCTGCATGCCGCGCATCAAAAGCTGCGATTCGAATTTTCGCCGCGCTTGCCGGTCGAGCATCCCATTACCGGCCGCATGACGCCCTAACCGCGCTCACGAATCAGCAGCAATAAGGCGCGCAGCTAGCTCTTGGCCTTCGGCGGGATGTAGCCCTCCGGCAGCTTCGCGCCGTCGCCGAAGAAAAACTGCTCCATGTGTTCCTCGATGATCTTCTGCGAGCTGGGTTCGAGCGGGTTCAGCCGGTATTCATTCATAATCATCTTGGAATGTTCCAACCACATCTTCCACGCCTCCTTGGAGACGTTTTCGTAGATGCGCTTGCCGATCTCGCCTTTCCACGGGACGCGATCCAATCCGGGCAGCTCCTTGCCGAATTTCACGCACTTCACCATGTGGGGCGCCGGGGCCACCGGCGCGCCCGCGGGCTGTGCGGCCTTTTCGTCCGCCATTGAACTCCTCCTGAATGTAACCACCAAGATACTCGAAAGCCCGCGTTGGAGACAATCATCCCGCGCAATGATACTGGTGATGACGCCGGCATGACGGCGATCCCTCGCTCCCGCGTTGCCGGGAAATGCGGGCCGCGCGGATGCCATGTGGCAATATAGAAGCGATTTGTCGCGGAAGGTTGGTCCGATGATGATTCTCGCGGGTGACATAGGCGGCACGAAATGCAATCTGGGCGTGTTCGAGGTTCGCGAGGGCGCATTGCTGCCCTTGCGTCGAGAACGGCTGAGCAGCCAGTCATTTCCGAGCGCCGAAGAGGCTTTCCGCACGTTCCTGCAGGCAGGCCGCGAGAAAATTACAGCTGCCGCGCTGGCGATTGCAGGTCCCGTCCTGCGCAATCGCGTCCAGGTTACGAATTTGCCGTGGCTGGTAGACGCCGTCGCACTTTCGAAAGCTTTCGGCATTCCGCACGTGCGACTGTTGAACGACCTGGAAGGCACGGCCTATGCTCTGGGAATTCTTCCTGCTTCGGATTTTGTCACCTTGCGCGAAGGTGTGGACGATCCGGAAGGGAACCAGGCGCTGTTGGCCGCAGGCACCGGGCTTGGAGAAGCGCTGCTGATTCGGGATGGGAATCGGCTCGTGATTTCCGCCACCGAAGGGGGCCATTGCGACTTCGCCCCGCGCAACGACCGCGAGATCGATCTGCTGTGTTTCCTGAAGGAGCGGCTGGGAATCGTCGCCATCGAAGCGATTCTTTCCGGGCGCGGGTTCCGCGAACTGCACACATTTCTGAACGCGGGAGTATCGCATCCCGGTTTCGATGATCCCCAAATTGATGCCGCGCCGGAGATCACTCACAACGCGCTGGCCGGGACCTGTCCTGTCTGCGTGGAGGCTGTCCGCCTGTGGGTGGAAGTTTACGGCTCGGAAGCCGGCAATCTGGCGCTGAAGGCCATGGCGCGAGGCGGCGTCTTCATCGCCGGCGGAATCGCGGTGAAAATTCTGCCGTTGCTGCAGGACGGACGATTTATCGAGGCTTTCAACCGCAAGGAAAAGATGGAAGCGCTGCTCTCGCGCATTCCTCTTCGCGTGGTGACCAACGAGGAAGCGCCGCTGTGGGGCGCGGCTTATGTCGCTTCCCACGAGGTTCTCTAACTCCTGTTCTCGTGATTTAATAGCGCCGGAGGCTGATCATGGTGTCTCGAACGCTTAAGGGTTTCCTCGCCAGCTTACTTTTTTTCGTGTTCGCTTCGTGGGTCGGAGCGCAACAGGATGCTGAGCACCACCATGATGAGCACCATGCCGATTCCGCGGAGCGTCTCGGCAAGGTTTCGTTCCCTACGTCCTGCTCGGCGCAGGCGCAAACGCAATTCGAACGCGGCATGGCGCTGCTCTATTCCTTTGAATACGAGCAGGCGTCCAGGCAGTTTGAGGGCGTAGAGAAACAAGACCCCGCCTGCGCGATTGCATATTGGGGACAAGCGATGACGCTGTATCACCAGCTTTGGGATCCTCCTTCGGAAGGCGCGCTGGCGGAAGGTTGGAGTCTAGTCCAAAAGGCGGCAGCGGCCACGGAGAAGAGTGCGCGCGAGGAAGAGTACATCCAGGCGGCAGCGGCCTATTACAAGCCCGGCAAGCAGACTCCGGATGAACGAGCCACGGCATATTCCCACGCCATGGAACGACTGCACGCGGCTTATCCATCGGACGAAGAAGGGGCGGTGCTTTATGCGCTGTCATTGCTTGGGTCTGACTCCCCGACCGATACTTCGCTGCAGAATGCGAAGCGCGCCGTGACGATTCTGAACGGGGTGCTGGAACAGAATCCCGATCATCCCGGTGTGACCCATTACCTCATCCACGCTTGCGACAACCCCAGCATGGCGCCCGAAGGATTGGCGGCGGCGCGGCGTTATGCCGCCATTGCTCCATCGTCTCCCCACGCGCTGCACATGCCGTCGCACATTTTTGCACGTCTGGGTCTATGGCAGGACGACATTGCCTCCAACCTCGCCGCGGTGACTTCGGCCGAGCATGGCTCCTTCGGAGCAGCCGCGCGGCTTCATCCCATGGATTTTCTCGAATATGCCTATCTGCAAATCGGACAGGACGACAAGGCACGGGCGATAGAAACCGAAGCAGTGGCGGTGAAGAATGAAGGCTTTGAAGCAGGGCTGGGAGGCTACTACTTTTATGCGCAAGCTCATTTCCCGGCCTTGCTGGCGCTGGAAACCAAAAACTGGAAAGCTGCCGAATCGCTGACACCCACTCCCAACGCCGAGCCTGGTTTTCAGGCCATCACCTATTGGGCGCAAGTCGTGGGCGCGGGCCACTTGGGAGATGTAGCAGCAGCGCGGACAGCTGTACGCAATTTGGATGCCGCGCTTGCCGCGTCCCGGAAACTTCACCCCGAGCGGCAGCGTCCTCCGGTGGATACCGACGCGAATGAGGCGCATGCGTGGCTCGCGTTCGCGGAAAAGGACAGCGCCGCAGCGTTCAAGTTAATGCAGCCGGTCATCCAATACCAGGACGCAGTCGGCAAGGGCGAAGTGGAGCTGCCCGCGCGGGAGATGTATGCGGATATGCTCTTGGAAATGAACCGGCCCGCGGAAGCCCTCGAACAATACCGGCTGTCGCTGAAGTCAGATCCCAACAGGTTTAACGGGTTGTATGGTGCAGGGCGCGCCGCGGAGCTTACCGATGATACCGTCGCCGCCAAGGCCTACTATAAGCAGCTTCTCGAAAATTGCGATCAAGGGCAGGGCTCGGATAGACCAGAGTTGGCTCACGCCAGGAGCATGATGGCGGAAGCTGTTGACGCGCAAATGCGCGAGCGGCGCTAAGTTTCGGCGGCTGGACTACTGGTCCAGGATTCCATCTTAATTTTCCAGCCGCCGGCTCGTGCCCGCCGAGGAGAACAAAATATGGGACGTACGATTTTCAGTTTTGTAATCGTAGTTCTTATGATCTGGGCTGCTCTGGCACCGTGGAGTTTCCCAAGGGCAAGGGAATTGGGCGTGCCTTCTCGAATCCCAGTTCGGGCCGGTGCGGAATGATCGCCCGGATTTGTGGACGCCATACGTTTTCAGCAACCCCGCCTAGGCGAAAAGACTGGGCATCCGGCACGGAAGCGGCGACCATTGATGGCCGTTTCACCTTTACCGAGGTCTTGGCGAGCCTATGGAAGCATCGCCGTGACGAGATGCCACAGGGCAATCAGACTCCCGATTCGCATCGATACGCCGTGAATTGTGGCCAAAGCAGAGGTCCTGTTGAGACCCTTTGCAGCTTCCGTCGTTCGAGAAGCTGGCACTTTCAGTTTCAAAGCACGACCAATTTTCCCGTAGGCTGTTTCGATGGCGTGCTTTAAGTAAAGTGTGCCCCAGCCCACAACGCCAATCCCTTGCGTGGCGGCGTTGTAAATCATCACTAGTGTACCGTCCCGGAAATACGTTCACATAGTCGCTGGATTTTGGCGAAGATGGAGTCGGCCGTGGCGGTCCAGGTGAAGGGATGGGCGTGGGTGTTGGAGGCCTGAACGTATTGATCGATTTTC
>Ga0302326_10011467_pt1 | contig 19083 bp, 18 predicted proteins | sample Palsa_T0_3_FD_202264 | JGI IMG/M metagenome (GOLD analysis project Ga0302326, IMG submission 202264) | Peat permafrost microbial communities from Stordalen Mire near Abisko, Sweden - Palsa_T0_3 | ecosystem: Environmental > Terrestrial > Soil > Palsa > Peat permafrost | place: Sweden: Abisko...
GGCACCGTCGCGTCATGGGCGCGATCATAGAGGCGGTCCCGCAACGCCGCCAGACGGCGATCGAGCGCCCCCAAAAACTTCTTGTCCGGCAGCCCGCCCCACTCGTCGCTGTAAAGCGCCTTGTGGTCGGCGGCGCAGATGCCCCGCGCCACCTTGCGCGGGTCGTCCACGCCGGCGAGCACGGACGGCACCCAATCGGCCATTTCCACCCAGGAATACGCCGCGGCAAAAACCTCCGGGGCCGTCCGCAGGCAATGCCAGATCTTCGACCACCACCACTCCGAGGAGTAGGTGTTGCCGCACTTGGCGATATAGCGGGGCCGGATTTTCGCCGCGAGTTCCGTGATGCGCGCGGCCTCGCGCCAGCTCGTGTGGTCCTTCCACAGCCAGCACTGTGCCGCCAGATTGCGCCGCCATTTTGCGGCCAGGGCGAGCGGCCGGTTGTGGCGGTCGACGGGGATCGGGCTCGAGCCGGTCGTGTCGACCCCGATGCCGATGACCTGGAAAGGCGAGAACCCGCGGCTCCGGTTTGCGGCCGCCAGGGCGCCCTTCACGCTTTTTTCCAGTCCGTAAAGGATGTCGCCCGGATATTGGCGGGCCAGGTTGTGATCGCGCGGATCGAGCAGGATGCCCTGTCGGCCGCTCGGATAGTCGACGACACAACTCCCGGCCTCCGCCCCGTCCGCGCAGCGGACGACCAGCGCGCGCACCGAATTCGTGCCAAAATCAATGCCCAGGGTATAAGACGTCTTTTTCAGAAGGAGGAAATTTGAAACGTGAAACCTGAAATTGCCAAGGTTGTGTTTTTTCGTGGCCAATCAAAATTCCATCGGGCTAAATGTGCCCCCCAACGAATGAAGACCTTTTTCCGCCGGCGGGATTTCCTTAAAACTTCGCTGCTCGCCTCGCTGGCGCCGATGGCGGTGACCCGGGCCCTGGGGCAGGCCTCGTTCCCCGGGCCGATCCGGCGGGAGCTCTTCATCCAAGCGCCGCCTCACGTCAGCGTCCACGCGTCCTGCTATTACACGGAGCGCACCGGCCCGCGGGTGCTGTCCATCCACCAGTATATGTCGCGCTCGGACACCATCGACGTGGCGTATTTTCGCTACTCGGCGGACAATGGCCGCACGTGGGCGAACCAGAACGAGGTCCGTACCCTCGAGATGCGGCCCGATGGCAAACGCCGGCGCGCGCCGCGGGGCTGCGTCGTCGATCCGGTTACGGGCCGCTTCGTGTACTTCTGGTGCGAGGGCACGCTGCCCACCGACGATCCCCTCGAGGGCATGTGGCGATGGACGGTTTATCACAGTATTTCGGAAGATGGCGGCTTCAACTGGTACGACAGCGGGGAAATCATCCAAAACGGCCCGGAGTTCACCGCAAAGCATCCTCTTCCGGGAATCTGGACCGGCCAGAACGCCATCATGATCGGGGACGTCGCCTCGAAACCCATCGTTCTGAGCGACGGCACCTTCCTGGTGCCAGTCATCACGACGCTGATCGGGCCGGATGGAAAGTACTTCAATCCGGGGGGAGGATACACCTATACGGTCGCCGGCGTGCTGCGCGGCCGCTGGGCGCCGGATGGGCGCCATCTCCAGTGGGAGCTGAGCCAGCCGGTCGAAACCGATCCCGCCCTGACCACCCGCGGCACCGACGAGCCGACGGTGGCCGAGCTGCCCGACGGTCGCGTCCTGATGGTGATCCGCGGCTCCAATGACGGCAAACCCTGGCTGCCCGGCTACCGCTGGGTTTCCTACTCCAGCGACCAGGGGCGCACGTGGACCAAAATGAAACCGTGGACCTATGCGAACGGGGAGAATTTTTACTCGCCGTCCGCTTCCTCCCAATTGACGGTCCATTCGTCAGGGCGCATTTTTTGGGTCGGAAATATTTCCAAGACGAACACCCATGGCAACAACCCGCGCTACCCCTTCATCGTGGGCGAAGTGGATCGGCGGACCGGATTGCTTCAAAAAGAGACAGTGCGGGTCGTGGACGACCGCGGTCCCGGCGACAGCGTCAAGCTCGCCCTGGCGAGCCCCCAGGTGCGGGAGGACCGCGAGACCGGAGAACTCGTCGTGAACCTGACCCGCTGGGGAGCGCTTTCAACCGACACCGTCTATGAGTGGACGGCGAACGCCTATCTCTACCATATTCCGGTGGTTTAAAAGCACCGATCCTTCATGCCCCTCCCGAGCAAAATCGTCGATTCGCACCAGCATGTCTGCTGGCACCAGCGCAACGCGCGCGGCCTCGTCGCCGACCTGGATGCGCACGGGATCGCCTATGCGTGGCTTTTGAACTGGTGCATGGGCCCAGCGGAGGACGTGCCCGAGTACCATCGCTACTTCAATCCCTCCCTGCAAACCGCCGGGGACACCCATCCGGGAATCCCGCTGCCCGAGTTGCTCGCCGCCGAGGAGAAGTTTCCCGGCCGTTTCGTCATCGGCTACTGCCCCAATCCGGCCTGGCGCGAGGCGCCCCGCCTGCTCGAGGCGGCGCATCACATGCACGGCGCCCGCGTCTGCGGTGAGTGGAAATACCGGCAGCCCTTTGACGATCCGCGCAGCCTTGAGATTTTCCGGGTCGCGGGACGCCTGCGCATGCCGGTCGTGCTCCATCTCGATGTGCCCTATCTGAAGAACGCCGCGGGGGGCACCGATTACCAGCCGCTTTGGTTCGGGGGCACGGTCGCCAACCTGGAACGCGCGCTGCAGGCCTGCCCGGAGACGAATTTCATCGGCCACGCGCCCGGTTTCTGGCGCGAGATCAGCGGCGATGCCGACGATTGCCCGCAGCAGTACCCGGACGGTCCCGTCACGCCGGGAGGGCGCCTATTCGGCCTCTTTGACAAATATCCCAATCTCCATGCCGATCTGTCTGCCGGCTCGGGCCGGACGGCGCTGGCGCGCGATCCCAAGCATGCGGCGACGTTCGTCGAGCGCTATGCCGACCGCCTGCTGTTCGGCCGCGACTATTACGAGAAGGAGCTGCACACTTTCCTGCAGACGTTGCCGCTTTCGGCGGAGACGGTGGAAAAGATTTACTGGCGCAACGCGGAGCGCCTCGTGGCCGCCCCGGCCCGCTGATTCTTTCATGCCCATCCTTCGCATCGGTCTCATCGGCCTCGACACGTCGCACGTCGAGGCCTTCGCCGCCAAGCTCAACGATCCGCAGAATGTGGAGCACGTGCCCGGAGGCCGCATCGTCGCCGGATTTCCCGGCGGCTCCCCGGACTTTGCGCTGAGCACGGACCGGGTCGGGGGCTTCACGAAGACCCTGCGGGAAAAATACGGCGTGGCCATGCTGGGCTCGCCCCGCGAGGTCGCGGAGGCGGTGGATGCCGTGCTGCACACCTCGGTGGACGGCCGGGTGCATCTGGCGCAATTCCAGGAGATCGCCCCTCTGCGCCGGCCGGTGTTCATGGACAAGCCCTTCGCCACGACGAGCGCCGATGCCCGCGCCATCGCGGCGCTCGCGCGGGAGCACCAGGTGCCGGTCTTCAGCAGCTCGACCCTGCGTTTCGCCGGCCCTCTCCAGGCGGCGCTGGCGGACGGAGCCGGGGGAAAGATCATCGGCGCCGAGTTTTTCGGACCGCTCTATCTGCAGCCCACGCAGCCCGGCTTCTTCTGGTACGGCGTCCACACCGCCGACATGCTTTACGCCGCGCTCGGCGCCGGCTGCGAACGGGTGCGGGTCGTTTCGACCCCCGACCACGACGTCGCCATCGGCACCTGGCGCGACGGCCGGATCGGCATCATCCGCGGCGACCGCGCGGGCACCAAGGTCTTCGGCGGAATCATCCACCGAGAGAACTCCACCCAATGGATCGACGCGACCACCGGCCGCCCCCCCGATTTCGGTCTCACCCTCGCCGTCATGGCCTTTTTCCAAGGCGCCCCCCCGCCCGTCACCCTCGACGAAATGGTCGAGGTCGTCCGCTTCCTCGAAGCCGCCAACGAAAGCCGCGACCACAACGGCCGCGAAGTCACGCTCTGACCAAACCATGACCTTTGAAGAATTTCGGCAATCGGCGACGGGGTCCTCCGGGGCGCCACCGCCCGGCTTGAGTGGCGCTTTGCAGGCGCTGTGGTTCGACGCTCGGGGAGACTGGGACAAGGCGCATGAACAGGCCCAGAATGACCGGACCCGGGACGGTTCGTGGGTTCACGCTTACCTCCACCGCAAAGAGGGGGATGTGGGCAATGCCGGCTACTGGTATTCGCGGGCCGGCCGGCCGGCCGTGGGTGGCTCCTTGGGGGACGAGTGGCAGACCATCGTCAAGGCGCTGTTGTCGTAGGTTGGGCAGGAGGAGTGGCGCGGTCCGAAATCTGATACTCATTGAGCATCGATTCGGTCCAATTAAGTATTTTTAAATCTCGCCGGACTGCGCTAGACTGCGGACATGACCACGCACCCAAAGTCCACCGTTCAGGAAATCCGCGAGCGATTCGACGGGGATGTCGATCGGTTCTCCAATCTCGATACCGGCCAGTCCGCCACGGTGGACGCCGCCCTGTGCCTGGATCTCGTGGCCCGCGCGGCCGCCGCCGCCACGCCCGGAGCGCGCACTGTTCTCGACGTCGGCTGTGGCGCCGGCAACTATTCCCTCAAGCTGCGGGAGTATCTGCCGGCCGTCCGCGCGACCCTGGTCGACCTGAGCCGGCCCATGCTCGATCGGGCGACGCAGCGGCTGGGCGCGGCTGCCGCCGAGGCGTATCAGGGCGACATCCGCGAGCTCGATTTCCCGGCCGGCAGCTTCGATATCGTCCTGGCAGCAGCCGTCCTCCATCATCTGCGCACCCCCACGGAATGGGAAAATACCTTCGCCAGATTTTTCCGATGGTTGAAGCCCGGGGGCGGTCTGTGGGTATTCGACCTCGTGGCGCACGAGGATCCCGCGGTCCAGAAATTGATGGGGGCGCGCTATAGCGGATATTTGGAGTCCCTGGGCGGCCCGGCCTACCGGGACAAGGTCTTGGCCTATGTGGAAAAGGAAGACACGCCTACTCCCCTCACCTATCAGTTGGCGCTCCTGCGCGAGGCCGGATTTGCCCGCGTGGATGTCCTGCATAAAAATTCCTGCTTTGCCGCCTACGGCGGAGTCTCCGCACGCTAGACCGTGGACCCGGTCCGGCTCATCGTCTTTCCCACTCTCGAATGGGGCCAGGGACGATGCGGAACAGCGGATGGGGGTCGGGGCTCGACGTTTTCCGGTATTGACGGTGAAGCAGCGGGGCGCGAACCCTCAGCTTCGAGCGAAGGTGTCCCCACTCGTAGAGGAGCTGGCCGTCGGTTTCGACGATCCGCCGGACAGGCCGCGACGATCCGATCTTGGCGGCGTCAAAGCGATAGCCGCGCCGCCGCGCTTCCTTCTCTACACCCCGAAGAAACGCCGCGATCGCGTGGAGCGGCCTGGCCTGCGATTGAAATCGGGCCAATTGGGGATGATGCCGGTATCCCCGCGTTTCCCCGGCCAACACCTTTTGCGCCAGCAACCCCTCCCGCCAAACCGCGACCAGACCCCTGGCATCAAGATAAGACGGATGCACAGTCCATAGTCGCATATCGGGATGGCTGTGACATATAGATCGGTTTTACAAAAGGGCAAGGATGCCAGTCCCGGAAGAATTTTTTGATGTGGTGAATGAACGCGACGAACCCGTCGGGCGGGCTTCGCGGCGTGAGGTGCATGCCCGCGGACTTCGCCATCGGGCGGTGCACGTCCTGGTTTTCGACCACGCGGGGCGGGTTTTTCTCCAAAAGCGTTCCACGCGGAAAGACAGCTCGCCCGGCTGCTGGGACTCCTCGTGTTCGGGTCATGTCGACGCCGGTGAAGGCTACGACGTCGCCGCCGCGCGCGAGTTACAGGAGGAACTCGGCCTGTCCGGAGCTGCTCCGGTCCGCTGGTTTCGCATCGCCGCCTGCCCGGAGACATCGGAGGAATTTACCTGGGTCTATCGTCTTGGCTCGGATGGCCCGTTCGCCCTCAATGCCGATGAAATCGAGCGCGGCGAGTGGCTGACGCCGGCGGAGGTGACTCAAAGGGTGGCAAAACAGCCGGAAGCGTATGCGCCGGCTTTTCGGCTGGTGTGGGCCCGCGGCTTCGCCTGTAGCATGGGCTTCTAGCCCATGTAATCAACTAACACGGGCTGGCAGCCCGTGCCACGTCGATCCGGCGTCGCAGGGGCGCGCCGCCCCACCCCAAGGCCTCATTTGGATTGTCCCGGCTATTGTGCTAAGCTCGTTCTGAACATGCATTTGACCTTACCCGACGATGGCCGAGCCAACCGAACCTAGACGCCGGCGCATTGTCTTTTTCCTGACCGTCGTCCCGGTGATCCTTCTCGCGGCGACTGGCTTTGTCAGTGTCACCTGGAGTCGCTTTTCGGGGGCGTCCGGGTTGGTTTGGCAATTGCTTCCGTTGCTTCTGAGTGCCGGTTTCATTCCGCTGACGCTGCTCAGCCGGCGACACTACAATCCGGTCCTGCGGATCGTTTATACGATTTCCGCGATCTGGCTGGGGCTGCTGAGCTTCAGCCTCGTCGCTGCGATCGGTTGCTGGATCGTCGCCGGGGCCGCCGCAGTGTCCGGGCTATCGCTTGATCAGCGCGGCCTCGCTGCGGTGTTCTTCGGCGGCGCAATTCTGGCGACCGTCTACGGTGTGGCGAATGCGGCTTGGGTCCGCGTCACGCGCGTCACCGTCTCGCTGCGCAATCTGCCCGTGGCATGGGAGGGCCGCAGCGTCGCGCTCGTGACCGACCTGCACCTGGGAAATATCCGCGGCTACCGTTTCGTCCGCCGACTGGTTGGCCGGCTCCGGGCCCTGCAGCCGGAAGCTGTTTTCATCAGCGGTGACATGTTTGACGGGACGAAGGTCGGGGCCGACGACCTCGTCGCACCCTGGAGGGACTTTCAGGTGCCGGCCGGCATTTACTTCGTCAGCGGCAACCACGAAGAATTCGGCGATCGTGGCCCGTACCTCGCTGCTATTCAGCGCGCGGGCATCCGCGTGTTGAATAACGAAAAAACAACCATCCGGGGTTTACAGCTCGTGGGCGTGCACGACGCCGAGGCGGGTGAACCGCAACTTTTCTCGAGAATCCTGCGTGCGGCGGAGCTGGATCCTTCGCAGGCCAGCATTCTTCTCACCCATCAACCGGCTAATTTGTCCGTCCCGCAGGAAGCCGGGATTTCCCTGCAGCTCTCCGGCCACACCCACGGCGGTCAGTTCTGGCCCTGGAACCGGGTCGCCGCCAAAGTGCACAAGCAATTCGTCTACGGGCTGAATCGCTTCGGCAGCCTCCTGGTCCTAACCAGCGGCGGCGCGGGCACATGGGGACCGCCCCTGCGCGTGGGCACACGGGCCGAGATCGTGCTGATCCGCCTCGAGGCGGCCGGACAGGCGCGTTAGGGACAACACGCCCCACCTCATTCACTGGTCGAAGACCTTCTTGATCTGGCCGACCTTCTTCTGGACGTTGCCCTTGAGCTGATCGGAATTGCCTTCGGCCTCCAGTCGCGGGTTGCCGACGGCCCGGCCGACGCCTTCCTTGACCTGGCCCGCGAGATTCTTGACGGATCCTTCGACCTCGTCCTGGGTGCCTGATTTGATATCGGTTGATGGGTTGTTTTTCATGAGGCGGAACCTTAATCCAAAGAGGGAGCGGCCTCCATGGGGTATTTCCCTCCATCAAGCATCTCCGTACCGCGCCAGCGCCTCTCCCGTCAGGCGGCACACCCGCCAATCCGGAAGCGTTTGCGCGCCCAATGACGCATAGAAGTCGATCGCCGGACGGTTCCAGTCCAGGACCGTCCACTCCATCCGTCCGCAGCCGCCCCGGTTCGCCAGCCGCGCGACATGGACGATGAGCGCCCGGCCGATCCCCCGCTTGCGCATTTCCGGCTTCACAAACAAGTCCTCCAGGTAAAGCCCCGCCTTGGCGAGGAAGGTGGAGTACGTTGTGAAATAGACGGCATACCCCACCGGCTTGCCTTCGACGAAAGCCAGGACGCATTTCGCGGCTGGATTCCCGTCCGCTGGAAAAAGCGTCGCCGTCAATCGCTCCTCGGTGGCCTCGACCTGATGGGAGAGATTTTCGTAGGCGGCCAGCTGGCCGATCAAATCGAGAATCGCCGGTACATCTTCGAGAGTGGCCGCGCGAATATCGGCGTTCATTGGCCCGCACATCTATCCGGCGCCCCGGCCGTGGACAAGCTCAACCCGGTCCGGCGATTTTCCAGCCGCCGCCCAGGGCCTTGTAAAGGGCCACCAGATCCGTGCGCAGGCTGGCGTCACACTGCGCCAGGGCATCCTCGACTTGAAGCAATTGGCCTTCGGCGGACAAGGCCGAGAGCTGGTCGGCCAGCCCGCTGGAATAGGTCTGCTCCGCCACCTGGAGCGCTTTCCGGTCGGCAACCACGGCTTCGGCCAGCGCCGAACGGCGCACCCGTTCATTCTGGTACTGCACCAAACCATCCTCCACATCCTTGAGGGCCTGGGCCACCGCCGTCTGATAGGCGAAGAGCGCCTGATCCTGGAGCTCATCCTGGACCCGAATGGCCGCGTGCAGCCGGGTCCAATCGAGGAGCGGCCACCGGATTCCCGGCGCAATCGAATAGTAATGACTGCTCCATTCCGGGAGGTGCTTGACGTCGCTGCTATCCAACCCGAACGAGCCGGTCAGGCTGAACTGGGGAAAGAGCTGCGCGGTGGCGACCCCGACGTTCGCCGTGGCGGCCGCCAGGTCCCGCTCCGCCTGGCGCACATCAGGACGGCGCCGCAGCAATTCGGAAGGCACCCCAATCGGAATCGCGGGAGGGATCGCCGGCCAGTTCCCCGGCGTCTCCAGTTCCCGGGACAAGGCATCGGGATCCTCTCCGAGCAGGAAAGCCAGTTCGTGCTCGGTCGTGCGAATAGCCCCCTCCAGTGCCGGCACCATCGCCTCGGTGGTTCGCATTTGCGCGGCTTGCTGCTCCATCGGGGACTCATTTCCCAGGCCGGATTGGAATTTATCCCGATCGATCGCGTAGGTCTGCCGCTGCGCCTCCAGGTCGCGTCGAGCGATGGCGGCCTGCTGCTGATTGGAACGGAGCTGGATATAATAACTCGCGATCTCAGCGAGCAGGGAAACCCGCAGGGCTCGCGCCCCATCCCGGGCCGCCGCCAGATCGGCGTCCGCCGCCTGCATCGCCCGCTTTTCTCCGCCAAAGATATCCAGTTCCCACGACGCATCGAACCCGACTTGATAGAGATTGGTCGTCACCCCGGGAAGGCCGCCTTCCCCGAAAGGACTGGTCGGTCCGCCGAGGGGGCCGCTGGGAGTCGCCGCCGGCGCCGGGGAATTTCCCCCGCCCGCGTCCTCGGCCCGCGGGCCCGCCCGGGTGCCGGTCGTGCCACCGGGGGACGCGGAAGCCCCGCTGCCGCCCCCGGCCGAGCTGGCGCCCAGCGCGCTCAGGGGGATTTGGACGTTCCTGCTTCCGAGCGCCCGATTATATCCGGCCGTGGCATCGATTTCCGGAAGCAACTCGCCGGCGACCACGGCGCGCTCGGCCCGGGCCTGCCGGATCCGCGAGATTGCCTGCTTCAGATCCCGGTTGTTTTGCAGCGCCCGCGCCATGAGGGAATCGAGGGTCGGGTCCTGGAAGACGGTCCACCAGTTTTCCAGGGATTCGCTCGCGGTCACGACCTGGCCGGCACCCGCTGGCTGGACCGGCATCACCTCGTGAAAGGCATCGGGGAGCTTGGTCTTGGGCGGATGATAGTCGGGCCCGACCATGCAGCCCCCCAGGACGACCGCGGCGATGCCCGCAATTGATGGGATGAGAAATTTCATGCTGCGCCGCCCTGCGCCTCCTTGGGATTGAGCCGCCTCAGGAGAAACGTCGTCGGAATCGCCGCCGCGGCGATCACGGCCAGAAGGTTGAAAATATCGATATAGCTGAGCATCTGCGACTGCCGTTGGACGATCGGAATGAGTGCCCGGAGAGAAACGGACGGCCCTCGCATCTCATATGCCGGCGTCAGCGCCGTGACGGTTTCCGCGAGCCGGGCGTGATGAAACTGGCCCCGCCGGGCGAGGATGGTGGTGGCGAAGGAAATCCCGAAGCTGCCCCCCAGGTTGCGCATCGTGTTCACCAAAGCCGACGCGCTGTTGCTTTTCCCCGCGGGAATGCCGACGTAAGCGACGGTCGTGATCGGAACGAACAGGAAAGGCAGCCCCGCTCCCTGAAACATGCGGCCGACCGCGGCGTGCCAGAAGCTGATCTGCGCGTCAAAACCGCGCAGGTAGAGGCAAGCCGCCGCTTCCACGGCCAGGCCGAAGCTGATCATGTATTTCGGCTGCACCCAGCGGATCAGCGCACCGGAGACGGGCATCATGGCCAGCGTCACCACTCCCCCCGCCGTCAGCGCGAGCCCGGCCTTGGTCGCATCATAACCCATGATCGCCTGCAGGAATTGCGGCAGGACCTGGGTCGTGCTGATCAGGATGAATCCGGTCACGAACATCACCGCCATCGCAGCGCTGAAATTGCGGTTTTTCATCAGCGACAAGTCCACGATCGGGTCATCCTGGAACGTTTCCCAAACGATCAGGGCGACGAGCGAGATGCCCGACACCAGGGCAAATATGAGGATGAAGTTTGAGGAGAACCAGTCGTCCTCCTGCCCCTTGTCCAGGACGACCTGGAGGCAGCCGAGGCCGGCCGCCACCAGGATAAATCCCAGGAAATCCACCTTGATGCCGCCGCGGAGGGCCTCCTTCCGATCGTTTTCCACCGCCGGGGGATCCACCAGGATCCTCCAGGACAGGAAAAGGGACAGGAGGCACACCGGCACGTTGATGAGAAAAATCCAGCGCCAGGAATAGGTGTCGGTGATCCATCCGCCGAGAGTCGGGCCGAGCGTGGGCGCGACGACGACCGCGATGCCATAGAGCGCGAAAGCCTGCCCCCGCTGCGCCGGAGCGAAACTGTCCGCCAGGATGGATTGTTCGCTCGGCGCCAGGCCGCCGCCGCCAATGCCTTGAAGCACGCGGAATACGATCAGCCACGACAGGGAGGGGGCGATGCCGCATAGGAAAGAGCTGAACCCGAAGAGCGCCACGCACGACATGTAGAACCGTTTGCGTCCCACCACCCGTGCCAGCCATCCGCTGATCGGAAGAACGATGGCGTTGCTCACCAGGTAGCTGGTCAGCACCCAGGTGCTCTCCTCCTGGCTTGCCGCCATGGTCCCGGCGATATGCGTCAGCGACACATTGGCGATGCTGGTATCGAGCACCTCCATGAAAGTGGCCATGGAAACGATGACGGCCACGAGCCACGGATTGTGTCCGCCCGCGGCCGACCGCTCGAGGCCGCCTCCCTGATTCTTCGAATGGTCGGGCTCCGCCATGGCAGAATCCGGCCCTACCGGATCGTCACCCAAACCTCCGCCGACATTCCCGGGGCGAGCCGCTGGCCCGGATCGTCCGGCAATTGATCGAAAACGATCTTCACGGAGACCCGCTGCACGATCTTCACCCAGTTTCCGGTCGCATTCTCGGCCGGGATCAGGCTGAAAGTCTGACCCGTGGCGGGTTCCACGCTGTCGACCCTGCCCGTGAGCTTGAGATCCGGATAAGCATCGATTTTCATTCTCACCGGCTGGCCGCGCCGCAGGTGATTGAGCTGCGTCTCCTTGAAATCGGCGGTGACATACACCTCGCGCGGGACGATCGCCATCAGCGGGGCGCCGGCGGTGACGTAATTTCCCGGCGAGACCGTCTTGCTCGCGACCCGTCCGTTGATCCGCGCCTTCACCTCGGTGCGCGAAAGGGGAAGCGTGGCTTGATCCACCTGCGCCTCCGCGCTGCGGATGCCGGCGTGGGCGGCCACCTCCTGGCTGCGCGCCGACTCGACCTGCGCCTCCGCGGCCACGACCGACTTGTGGGCTGAGACCAATTGGGCCGCGGCGCTGGTCGCCGCCGCCACCGCATCGTCCAGTTGCTGGGCCGAGACCGCGCCCGCGTTGATGGCCTGGAGATGTCGGTAGCGATCGAGCTTGGCGCCGGCGTTGGTGGCATTCGCCTCAGCGGTGCCGAGATTGGCCCGGGCCACCTCCACCTGGGCGTCGTAGACCACCACCTGGGCCCGCGCTTCGGCGAGCTGGGCATCCGCCTGCGCCCGGGTGGCCGCGGCTTGCTCAAGCTTGTTGCGGTAATCCGCCGGATCGATTTCCGCGAGTACCTGGCCCACCTTAACATCCTGATTGTCGTCGACCAGGACCCGGACCACGCGGCCAGCCACTTCGGCGCTCACCTGTTCTGAAACCACGTCGACAAAAGCGTCATCGGTTTTCTCCCGCGTGCGCGAATGCCGCCAAAAAAGAATCCCCCCGATCACGACCAGCATCAGGACCAGGACGACGGGGCCAAAGATGGCGGCGCGGCGATACCATGGCTTTCCCCCTTTCTTCCGCGGTGGTTTCGCCGCCTCGTCCCCACCTGCATCCTTTGGCTGGTCGCTCATAGTTCAGAGATAAACCCTGAACCGACAGCCAAATGTGGAACCCAGTTCCCCGTCTCAGCGCTTTATTCGCGCGCCCTGAAAAGCAAGGCGAGGACGCCCTTGGCGCAGGCTGCGCCCAGAAACGTCCCGGCCACCATATCCCCGACGAAATGGTAGTCGGAGCCAAAAAGCCCGATCGCAACCAGCAGCGCGAGGGTCGCCCAAACCCAGCGCAAGGGCCGGATCCGGTGCCACAACACCGTGACGAGCGCGGTGATTTGCGTCATGTGGCCGGAAGGAAAGGAAAACCAGCCTTCCCGTCCATGGAAGGGATGAAAGCCGAACGACCCGTTGCCGATCCAGGAAGGATTGTTGGCCACCCAGGTCTCCGGCCACGTCCGGCCGCAGGCGTACTTGAGCCCCTCCTTGATCTCATACGAGACGATGATGGCGAGGCAGGCGGCGATCAGCGTCATGCCTTTCTCGCCCGGGCGCCAGCCGCCACAGGCGGCGGCGAGGCCGGCCACGATCAAGCCGAGGATGGCGCCCCACCGCAGCGGGTCGATGATGTGCGTCAGCGCATCGAAGAAGGCGATGCCGCGCAAATGCGCGTGCGACCACGATGAGGCCGGTCGATCAACGAAAACGATGGCCAGGGCGGACAGCCCGAGACCCGCCACGAGGATGGCGCGATTGCGTTGGGTGGAATTCCGGGGTCTATCCATGGGATGGGTCAATTGGGAGGCTTGCCGAAGATCGGTTCCATGATGCCCTTGATGTAGCCGATGGCAAAGATATTACCCTGCCGCCCGTAGCCGTCGTTGTCCCCGTCCTCGCCCGCGAGCCGGGGCACATGGTCGGAACGAATTAAACCCGTGTAACCAATGTCGCGGTACGCGCGGAAGACCGCGGGCATGTCGGTCGGGCCGTTGTCGGGGAAGGTCTCGCGGAAGTCGGTCAGGGGGCCGGCCACGTCACGACAGTGCGCGAAATGGATGCGCGGCCCGAAGCGGCGGATGGTCGCGGCCAGGTCGACGCCCAGTTCGCCAAAGCACCCCTGGCAGAAGGTGAGGCCGTTGACAGGGCTGGGCGCGAGCGCGAAGAGCCGCTCGAAATTCTCGACGCTGCGCATGATGCGCGCCAGGTTCCAGAGCGGTGAAAGCGGCGGATCGTCCGGATGCATCGCCAGTTTCACCTCCGCCGCCTCCGCCGCCGGCACGATCCGCTTCAGGAAATACTCCAGGTTGTCCCACATCTCCTCGTCGCTCGTCCGGCCGGCCAGCGTGAGGCGCCCGTGATCGAAATCGGCCAGGGAGAAGCTGCTGGTGAGGGCGCCGCCGCGCTCGGGCGTCGCGACCGAGGTGCGCAGGACCATCGCGTCGGCGGTGATTTGCGGCATGAAGTTGTAGCAGAGCGTGCGGATGCCGAGCTTCCCCATGTCTCCGAGGGCCCGTTGATAAACCTCGATCTGGGCGTCCCGCCCCTGCTGGCCCAGCACGATCCGGTCGATGGGTGGCCCGCCTTCGATCACCGAGAGCCGCAAGCCGCAGCGCTCCACGCGCTGCTGCTCCTTCCGGAGCCGGTCCAGCCCCAGGGGCATGCCCTGCATCCCGTAATAGACGAAATCGCCCACGCCGAGCTGGGCGAGCAGGCGCAGATTCTCCTCGCTGGAGGGGCGGACGACGGCGGCGAGTTTCATTGCAGATCGGCAAGCATGCGGACGGCAACATTGGCGGAAATCTCGTTGACAGGTCCAGATAAGAATCTGGGTGTGTAGCCCGCACCCTTAATTTTGGGTCTCTATTTTCATGAATCCTCCTTCACCGCGGCTCCGCCGCAGCCGCGTCCTCGAAGTCCTGCGGGGCGGACGCTCGGCCACGTGCTTCAAGCTCAATCTCTCCGACGCCCGCGTGGTGGAGATTGCCAGCATGGAGGGCGTCGACGCGGTGTGGCTGTGCAACGAGCACGTGCCGAGCGACTGGATCAACCTGGAGCACCAGATCCGAGCGGCCCGGCTGCACGACGTCGACACCTTCGTGCGGGTCTCCAAGGGCGGCTATAGCGACTATGTCCGGCCCTTCGAAGCCGGTGCCGCCGGCATCATGGTGCCCCACGTGACCACGGCGGACGAGGCCCGCCAGATCGTCGAATGGACGCGGTTCATGCCGGTCGGCCACCGCGCGCTCGACGGCGGCAACACCGAGGGCGCTTACTGCTCGGTCCCCACGACGGACTATATCGCCCACACCCTGCGCGAGCAGTTCATCATCCTCCAGATTGAAACTCCGGAGGCCCTGGAAAAGGTGGAAGCGATCGCGGCGGTCCCCGGCTTCGACCTGTTCTGCTTCGGCCCCGGCGATTTTTCCCACCACCTGGGCAAACCCGGCCAGGTCACCGCCCCCGAGGTCGTCGCGGCCCGCCAGCGCGTCGCCCGGGCGGCCCGCGCCCACGGCAAATGGGCCATGGCCCCCGGCATGATCGCGCCGCGCGCCGCGCTGGAAAAAGAGGGCCATTCCCTTTTCAGCCTCGGAGCCGACGTGATCGCCCTGGCTTCCTTCGTGCGCAACGGGGTGAGGAGTTTTAACGAGGCCGGGTGAGCTCACCGCCTCCATCTGGCCGGACCGGCCAGGAACTTTATCGGCGCGCCAAGCGCCGCATCCCGGGCGGGACGCAATTGGTGAGCAAACGCCCGGAGCTTTTCCTGCCCGACAACTGGCCCGCCTATTACAGTAGGGCGAAGGGCTGCACCGTCTGGGATCTGGACGGCCGGCCCTACACCGATTTCACCTCATGCGGCATCGGCTGCTGCCTGCTCGGCTATGCCGACGAGACGGTCAACGCGGCCGTCGTCGACCAGATCGGACGCGGCAGCATGTGCACGCTGAATACGCCGGACGAAGTGGCGCTCGCGGACCTCCTGTGCGAGATCCACCCCTGGGCAGAGAAAGTCCGCTACGCCCGCGCCGGCGGCGAAGCCATGGCGGTCGCCGTGCGCATCGCGCGCGCCGCCACCGGCCGCGCGCGCCTGGCGTTTTGCGGCTACCACGGCTGGGCCGACTGGTACCTCGCCGCCAACCTGGGCGAAACCGACGCGCTCAACGGGCATCTCCTGCCGGGCCTCGATCCGGCCGGCGTGCCGGCGTCGTTGCGGGGCACCGCGCTCCCGTTTCGCTACAATCAAATCGCCGAGCTCGAGGCCATCGTCGCCGCGCACCGCTCCGACCTCGCCGCCATCGTGATGGAGCCGATGCGCCACGATCCGCCGCGCGATGGTTTCCTGGAAAAAGTGCGCGCCCTGGCCGACGAAGCCGGCGCCGTGCTCATTTTCGACGAAATCACCGCCGGCTGGCGCAGCCACCATGGCGGCATCCACCTCCGCCTCGGGGTCGCGCCAGACATGGCCGTGTTCGCCAAATCGATCTCCAACGGTTTTCCCATGGCCGCGATCATCGGCCGCGGCACGGTGATGGAGGGCGCCCAGCAAACGTTCGTCAGCAGCACCTATTGGACCGAAGCGATCGGCCCGGCGGCGGCCCTCGCCACAATCGCAAAACTGCGCGGAGTGGGCGCGGTGGCACGGATCGCCGAAATCGGCGATCGCACGCGCGATGGCTGGCGAAAGCTCGGCGAGCGCCATGGCCTCAAGCTCAAGGTGGGCGGCCTGCCGGCGCTCTGCACCTTTGCGTTCGACCAGGGCGACGAGAGCCGGGCGCTCATGACCCTTTTCACCCAGCAGATGCTCGACCACGGGTACCTCTCCAACGGAATTTTCTATCCGACCTGCGCGCACACGGCCGCGATCGTCGACGATTATCTCCGCGCGGCCGACGGGGTGTTCGCCGATTTGGCCGCCCGCAGCGGGCGCGGCGAGGTGCGGCAGGCGCTGCGCGGGCCGATCGCGCACGCCGGTTTCGCGCGCCTCACCTGACGCCGGCCCCATGAAAATCCTGCAACTGGGCTCCGGCTCCATGGGCACCCGCCGCCTGCGGGACCTGAGCCAGCGCAAGGACGTCACCCTGGCGCTCTACGATGAGCGAGAGGACCGGCGCCAGCGCGCGCACGAGCGCTTCGGCGTCAAGGTCTTCGCCGGGCTCGACGACGCCCTCGCCTGGGACCCCGCGGCGCTGGTCATTTCCACGCCGCCCGGGGCCAAGGGCGCCTATCTGAAACTCGCGCTCGATCGCGGCCTGCACCATTTTCTCGAAGCCGATATCTGGGCCTATGGCGCCGCCGGGATCGAGCGCGCCGCGCGCGGGAAGAAACTGATCAGCGCGCCCTCAGCGTCGTTCGCATTCCTGCCGCTGGTGAACGGGCTCGGGCCCATCGTTCGCGACCACCTGGGACCGCTGCTGAGCTACCAATTTTTCATGGCCACCTACATGCCCTCGTGGCACGCCACCGAAGGCAGCGAATACTACGCGCGGCACCGCGATACGGCGCCGGCGCGGGAGATGATCCCCTTTGAACTCCAGTGGCTCAACCCCATCTTCGGCCCCGCCACCGCCGTCGCCGGACATCTGGGAAAGTACGGCGACCTGCCCGGAAGCACCGAGGACACCTGGAGCCTGTCCCTCCGGCTAAAGAACGGCGGGATCGGCCAGCTCACCATTACGATGGCGTGCGCCGTCGATTACCGGCATGGGTGCTGCTTCGGTACCAACGGGATGGCGACCTGGGACATTTACACGGGAGATCTGACCGTCCGGACCGCCGGCGATCCGGCGCCGCGCCGCCAGAATTTCGGGACCATGGGCAGCGTGCTTGAGCGCGCCTACTTCGATGAAATCAACACCTTCGTCGACGCCATTTTCGGCCATGCCACCTGGCCGCACCGCCAGGCGGACGCCCAGCTGTCGAGCGCCACGCTCGCCGCCGCCGAGCGGAGCTGCGCCACCGGCCGTTGGGTGCCGGTGGACCCGGAAGCGGATCCGGAAACCGCGCCACCCGTTCCCGCACCCTGATGCCCGCCGCGCTACCGGCCATCGTGCCGCACAACTTCCGCCCCTTGGACTGCGCCGTCGTCGCTCTCTACGGACTGGTGGTCCTGGGAATTGGATTCTTCTATTCGGGCCGGCAGAAGTCATCCGCGGAGTACTTCACGGCCAGCGGGAAGGTGCGGCCGTTCATGGCGGGCATCTCCCTGTGTGCGACGCTCCTTAGCACGATCAGCTACATCTCCATCCCCGGGGAAATGGTGCAAAACGGACCCGTCTTCGCCTGCATCTACGCGGCGGCGGTGCCGTTCACGTACCTGATAGCCGGCTGGCTGCTCATCCCCGCCATCATGAAGCTGCGCGTCACGAGCGCGTACGAGCTGCTGGAGGCCCGGCTCGGGCTGCCGGTGCGTCTGCTTGGATCGATTATTTTCATCCTGACCCGGCTGCTGTGGATGGCGCTCATCCTTTACACCTCGTCCCGGATCATCGTCGACGTCATGGGCTGGCCGCCCGCGCGGGGATTCACGGTCGCCGCCTGCATCGGTCTGGTGACAATGCTCTATACGCTCTTTGGCGGAATCAGCGCGGTGGTGCTCAACGACGTCATCCAGTTCTTCATTTTGTTCATCGGCGCAGTGATCACGCTGGCGTGCATCACCCATTCGCTGGGCGGCGTCTCGGCCTGGTGGCCCGATCATTGGCTGCGGCATTGGGCGGCGGAGCCCTTCTTCAGCCGGGATATCCACGTGCGCCTCACGATGGTGGGCACCTTTCTCAACACGGTGATCTGGTGGGTCTGCACCTCGGGCTCGGACCAGATCGCGATCCAGCGCTACCTCACCACCCGCGACACCCGGACTGCCCGGCAGGCGTTCCTGATGAACAACATTGCCGACGTGAGCGCCACCATCCTGCTCAGCCTCGTCGGACTCGCGCTCATCGCCTTTTTCACCGCGCACCCCGATGCGATGCGCGCCGGCGCGACGTTTGCCCACAACGGCGACTCCTACTTTCCGGTGTACATCAGCCACTATCTTCCGCTGGGGGTCACCGGCCTGGTCATGGCGGGATTGATCGCCGCGTCCATGTCGAGCACGAGCTCGGGCATCAACGCCGTGATCGCGGTCTTTTCCAAGGACATCATCGAGACGTTCCGGCACGGGGCGCGCGAGACGGAAAAATCCAAGATCAATTCCGCCCACGTCCAGGCTCTCGCCATCGGCGTGATCATCGTCGGCGGCAGCCGGCTGATGGCGGCCGTGCCGGGCAACCTGATGGAGGTGGGCTTCAAGACCGCGAATCTCTTCCTCTGCCCGATCTTTGGCCTCTTCTTCCTCGCGATGTTCGTCCGTTTCGCGACCCCCTTCGGCGCCTGGTTCGGCGCCCTCTACAGCTTCGCCGCCGCCGTCCTCATCGCCTACTGGGACCTGATCACCGGCCAGCCGCGCCTGAGTTTCCAATTGATCGCGCCCGTCGCCCTGGTGGTCAGCCTCGGAATCAGCTGCCTCTTCAGCCTCCTCCCCACCCGCGGCCGCCCGCGACCCGTGCTGACCGCCTATTCCCTGGCCGCATTCGTGCCGATTGTCGCCGTATATTTATATGTATGGAAGTGACCGTTTGACCCAGACGGAAAGATCATGCGTCGCGGGGA
>Ga0302326_10011468_pt1 | contig 19081 bp, 22 predicted proteins | sample Palsa_T0_3_FD_202264 | JGI IMG/M metagenome (GOLD analysis project Ga0302326, IMG submission 202264) | Peat permafrost microbial communities from Stordalen Mire near Abisko, Sweden - Palsa_T0_3 | ecosystem: Environmental > Terrestrial > Soil > Palsa > Peat permafrost | place: Sweden: Abisko...
CGCCGACGCGCTGATCGCAATGATCTACCTCTGCTGCGCCGGCATCCAGATCGCGCTCCCTCACCGATGAGTCACCCCCAAACGGAGAGGAGAGCCCTTAATCGTTGCGATTGACGGATTCTCTCCCCAGCGGCGCTAGCCTTGCGATGACCGTTCTGGAAGTGGTCTCTCCGGAGGACGCGCCCGCGGTCATACGAAGTGAGGCCTCTCGCGTCCTTGCCCCGCACCACATGACGTGGTCAGACGTGAACTGCGTGACTCGGGTGCGACCCGACGAACCTGGAGACGGAGAGTCGTGGTTGCTATCGCTTACAGGCACTGGAGTGCGGGTCGGGGCGCGGCTGTTCAGCGAATCGCGCTGGGCTATAGCCATTTGCCGGACTGGCCTGTACAACGGAGAGTCTCGAACGATTCACCACATCAACATCACCGACCGGGTCAGCGGGGCGATGGCCTGATTCGTGTTTGTCGCCATTGAGCGCGCAGCGCTCGCGCAGACGGCACGTGCGACGGCCGGCGATCGTGACGATCGCCGGCCGTTGTGCGTTCTGATCCCTCCCCCGACGCCAGCTGTCTTGATCGCCGATCGGCCGAGCGCGAAGCACAGGCGGGACCTTTAGATTAGAAGCGGCTCGGCGCATCACGTGGGTTCTCGGGACCTGTCAGCGTCGAGACCTCGAGCGCACGGTCCACTCCTCGGGGAGGTCCAGCCGCTAGGCGTAGGCCCGGCCGCTTCGGCGCCGAGGTCAACCGTGCTGCTCCTAGCCGTTACTACCGCCAGGCCCCTAGACCAACGCCGATCGTTCGCTGTCATTCGACTGAAGATCTGCAGCAACTGTACCAGCTGCGCGGTACACTTCGCGCGTGTCCTCCTCGTCGACTCGCGTCCAGGTCACCGTCGATCCCGAGCTTGCCGCGGCGCTCGACGAGTTCGGTGGTCGTTCTCGCTCCCGCGCCGTCCGCGATCTTGCCATCCGCGGCGCCCAAGCGCTGCGCGATGACCGAGGCCGTCGTGAGGAGGCGATCGAGCTGTTGCGCCGGATCGACTCAGGCGAGGACGATCGGTTCGACTTCTCGGTGTCAGCCAAGTTGCATGCCGCCCGCCGCTGAGCCGTACAGCTCAGGCGTCCCGATCGTGTTCGACACGTCGGCCTGGAACCGGCGAACAAACGCTGATGTGATCGTTCGGTGGGCTCCGACGCGCGATGCCGGGTTATTGGCCGTTTGTCCGGTGGTAGCGCTCGAGCTGCTCGCAGCTGCGCGCAACGAGGACGCGTTCCGCGATCTCGACCGAGCATTGAGCGCGATGCCGCAAGCGCCCGTCACCCGCGCCGTATGCGAGCGTGCGATTGGTGCGTCCCGCGAGCTCGCTGGCGATAGGCGACTGCCCGCAACCGACTACCTCATCGCCGCGGCTGCCGCCGAGCGTGGCTTGGCCGTCTTGCACTACGACCGCCACTTCGACCTGCTCTGCCGCGTGCTCGGGATCGAGAGCGTCCTCGTCGCCCCGCGCGGGACGCTGGACTGACGAACGCGAGGCATCGGATCGCTTCCCGGCGCCCCCGTGGCGAGGCTCGCTCAGGGCCCTCGGGTACTCAAGGCTCACTAGGCAACGGCGCGGAGATCTTCGACCTGGCGCGGCGGGTCCGTAAGCCCAACCAGTTCCGGACCTCCGGTCCACAGGACCAAGGCCGTGGGCTGCGGCTGTCACCGCAGCGAAGCAATCACCCAGCGCATTCGGCCGGCGTTGTAAATTCGCAATCGGCGCATGCATATTGATGCGTTGAATGTGAGCATCTACGATGTAGGCATGCGGACAACGATCGATCTCGATCCCGACGTCAATGCTCGCTTGCGAGCGCTGGCGCGCGAGCGCGGCTTGCCCCTGCGGACCGTCATCAACGATGCATTGCGCGCCGGTATCCAGCCCGGTGCCGGCGACGCGCCGCCGTACTCACTTACGTCACGCCGCCTCGGGGTGCGCCCCGGAATCGATCTCGATAAGGCACTGCGGCTCGCCGGCGAGCTCGAAGACTATGAGATCCTGCGCAAGCTCGATCTGCGCAAGTGAAACTGCTCGACGTCAACCTGCTGATCTACGCCGTCGACGAGGACTCTGCCCGCTTCGCACGAGCCCATCCTGGGTCGAAGGCGTTCTCGGCGGCCGGGAGACCGTGGCGCTGCCCTGGGCAGTCCTGTTGGCGTTTCTCCGGCTCACCACCAAGCCGCAGGTCATGACCTCGCCGCTCACGTCGGGCGATGCCCTTGACCTGATCGACGACTGGCTGGCTCGACCTAACACCGTCGTCGTCCACCCGACCGAGCGCCACTCGGCGGTGCTCCGCGAGCTGCTGGCGCCGCTCGGGACGGCCGGCAACCTGGTGACGGATGCGCACCTCGCGGCCCTGGCGATCGAGCACGGTGCGGAACTCAACTCGTGCGACGCCGATTTCTCGCGATTCGCCGGCCTACGGTGGACCGATCCGCTTCGCGCCGCATGACTCGCCGACGCGCGAGCGCTAGCACGAACTACAGCGTGCATACACTGAGCGGCTCCGGGGACGCCCTGGCGGCCGGACGGCGTATGAGGATTACTCGCGCTCCTGGACGCAGACCTAGCCGGGCCCGTGATCGTGCTCGGAGCCCCGCAAGATGAGGTTGAACGCGACGCGCTCGAACTGGTCCGCCGTCACGCGATCCGAGCGATGGACGCCTGGCATCTCGCCGTAGCCGCGCTCACCGTCCCCCCGCTCCTTGACCCAGGCGAGCCGCGCGCCTTCGCCTCACGCGACGAAGTACAACGCGCCGTCGCCACAGAACTCGGGTTTGTCCCGATCTACACTCGCGCCGCCCTGGCCGCACTGTTGTGCAGACGCAGCCTGCACTTTTCCGAAGGCCCGTTTCGCGGACTGCCGATCGGAAGCAAGGCAGTCTGAGGAGCGGATCGGTCAGGTTCAGACGCGTGTCGTAGCCGCGCCAACCCGCGCGGCAGGCAGGCCACTGTCATCCGACCCCCCGCTACCACGAACTGTGTTGAGCGAATCCATCGGCAGGCTCGCGCCCGCTCGATCCCGCGAACGGATGGGTTCCGATCGGGGTCTCGCAACTTGCCGACTAGCCGGGCTGCGGTAGCGTCGGCTCGCGGTGGAGGCGGATGCCGAGCAAGGCTCGTATGATTTTCGTCGTGACGCACGCGACGGAACTCGAGGCTTATGGTGCGGTCGGGCGCTCAGCTTGGCAGGATGTCGACTGGGACGCGCACCGTCGCTGGGTCTGTGTCGAGGGTCGCTGGGTCAACCTGATTGATATGGGCGAGGGGCCCGCGGTGATTTTTATCCATGGCCTCTCCGGCTGCTGGCAGAACTGGCTTGAGAACATCCCTTTCTTCGCGCGCGACCACCGCGTGATCGCGATGGACCTGCCTGGGTTCGGTGAGTCGGAGATGCCTGTCGAGCAGATCTCGATCAGCGGCTACGCACGGACCGTTGAAGCCCTTTGCGAAGCGCTCGAGGTCGAGGGTGGGGTGATTATCGGCAACTCGATGGGCGGGTTCATCGGCGCCGAGCTCGCGATCCGCTTTCCCGCCCGAGTCGAGCGGCTTTGCCTCGTCGGCGCCGCCGGCCTGAGCATCGAAAAGCTCCGCACCGAACGAAAGCGGGGCGCCCGGCATCGGGCCGAGAACATCGTCTTCTTTCACGTCGTATGGATCGCGACCCGCTCACCCGCGCTGGCCGCCCGACCGCGGTTGCGGCAGATGATCCTCAAGCTCGTTGCCGCCCACCCCGAGCGCCTCCCGGGACCGCTGATCGCCGAGCTCTTGCATGGCGCCGGCAAGCCAGGCTTCACGGATGCCCTCGATGCACTGTGCTATTACCCGATCCGCGACCGCCTCGGCGAGATCGCCTGCCCGACATTCATCGTCTGGGGCGACAAAGACCGACTGGTCCCGGTCAAGGATGCCGCCGAGTTCGAGCGGCTGATCCCCGACTCGCGCAAAGTGATCTACTCCGACACCGCCCACCTGCCGATGGTCGAGCGCCCGGCACGGTTTAACGACGACCTGCGAGCGTTCCTCGAGGAGGAGCCAGGCGAGGTGGAACCCGCGGCTGGGCGCCGCACCTTCGCGGGCTAGAGACCGCGCGACTGGGAGCGCCTCTCGCGGCGCTGACGCAACGACATCGACGCACGGATCGCGAGTCTTCAAGCTCTTCGCGACCAACTCACAAGCTGCATCGGTTGCGGCTGCCTGTCGATCGACGCGTGCGCAATGCTCAACCCTGACGATGAGGCTGCCGCCGCCGGCTCGGGCGCGCACTACCGCCATCGCACCAGCCCGCGGACCGCTACCTGAAGACCGATCCGGCGACGAGCGCGGTATTGTTCACCCTATGGGTAACGATCCGTTCAAGGCGCTGTCGCATCCGATCCGCCGCGGTATCGTCGAGCGCCTCGCCGCCGGTCCCGCCACAGTCGGTGAGACGACCGCGGGCTTCGGTGTGTCGAAGCCCGCGATCACCAAGCACCTGCGCGTGCTCGAGGAGGCCGGCGTTGTGAGCCGCGTCGTCGAGGGCCGAACGCACCGCCTCTCGCTCGAGCCCGATGTGCTCAGCGTGGCGGCCGACTGGATGGATCGCCAGCGCGCTCTCTGGGGGCGCCTGTTCGATGTTGTCGACGAGTACCTGAAGGAGGAAGCGCACGAATGAACATGCCGCCGATCGTCTCGCCGCAGGAGTGGGAGGCCGCTCGCCTGGAGCTGCTCGTGAAGGAGAAAGAGCTCACCCGCGCCCGCGATGCGCTGGCCGCCGAGCGCCGTCGGATGCCGCGGATGGCTGTGGAGAACAACTATCGCTTCGAAGGCGCGAACGGATCGGCGAGCCTGCTCGACCTGTTCGAAGGCCGCCGGCAGCTGATCGTCTATCGCTACTTCTTCGAGCCGGGCGTGGCGGGCTGGCCCGAGCGGGGCTGCTACGGCTGCTCCTTCCTAGCCGATCAGACCGCTCACGTCGCACACTTGAACGCCCGCGACACCACGCTCGCGTTCGTCTCGCGCGCCCCGTGCGCGGACATCGAGCGCTGGAAGGCACGGATGGGCTGGGAGCAGATCCCGTGGTACACGCTCACAGACAGCTTCGACTCCGATTTCGGTGTGGCTGAGTGGCACGGCACCAACGCCTTCTTCCGCGAGGGCGACCGGATCTTCCGCACGTACTTCGTCAACAACCGCGGCGATGAGGCCGTCGGGAGCACGTGGAGCTACCTCGACCTCACGGCGCTCGGACGTCAGGAGGAGTGGGAGAACTCGCCGGACGGCTACCCGCAAACTCCGCCCTACAAATGGTGGAATCTGCACGACCAATACGGCGAGGCCAAGTGACGCTCACATCGCCGGGGTGCCGGCCATGACAGACAGCACGACGCTGCGAATCGAACGCGCCTACCACGCGTCCGCCCAGGCGGTCTTCGACGCGTGGACCAGCGAGGAGGTGATTCGCCGCTGGTGGCATGCCGAACACGACTGGGAGACGACCGAGGCCGAGGTCGACCTGCACGTGGGGGGCGTCGTGCGAGTGGTCATGCGCAACCCCCACACGGGCACCGAGTACGGCGGCGGCGGCCGCTACACGGAGATCGACCCCCCCACCCGCCTGGCGTTCACCTGGATCTGGGACGGCAACAAGACGCGGCAGCTGATCGAACTCGACTTCGAGGAGACCAACGGCATCACCACCGTCCGCTTCACCCACAGCGGCCTCTGGAACGAGGAGGCAGTGCGCTCGCACGAGGATGGCTGGCGCAAGTGCTTCGATAACTTAGAACGCACGCTCGCGGCGGCTCGCTCACGGGGATGACTCGCTCAGCGGCCCCGGTGCTTGGTTTCGTTCTTCCGTATCCAGTCCCGGATTCCCAACAGCAATGCGAGCGAGAGCCCAACGAGCCCGGCGATCCCGATCACCCTCCCGACGCCCCCGTCGATGATCAAGAAGGCGCACGCGAACACCAGGAACCCTACAGCCAGGAAGAAGACAAGGCCCCCGACCACCCCGAGCAAGATCCCAACGGCGTACCTCTCATTGCGGTTCATCGCCGCAGCCTCCGCCCAGAGCGAGCCTTGCCAAGATCCAGAGGGTCGACGCTTCCCGGTGTTCTGTGCCATCGGCGCTGTCCGCTCATCAAGAGGCAGTATTCCAACCGCCGCGGCGCCTAGCCTGTTAGGCGTGTCGAGCATCGGCGAGATGCGCGAGGGGCCGCTGCACAGCGCGCTCAAGGCGATGCTGGCGCGGCCCGGTGACCGGTCCGAGGTGCAGGTCGGCCGGTTCGTGGTCGACCTTGTCCGCGCCAACGGAGAGCTTGTCGAGGTCCAGACCGGAGGCTTTGGCCCGCTCGGCGCCAAGCTCGATGCGCTGCTCGACGAGCACCGCATGCGGATCGTTCACCCGATCGCTGCGCAGCGGCGGATTGTGCGCGTCAACCAGGACGGCGAGGTCGTCTCGATCAGTGAGTCTCCAAAGCATGGCGCTACGATCGACGTGTTCGACAAGCTGGTTGCGTTCCCGTCGCTGCTCACGCATCCGAACCTCACGATCGAGGTGCTGCTGTTGCGCGAGGACCATATCCGCGCCGCGCGACCAGTGACCGTGCGTAGGCGAACACGAGATCCCGGGGAGCGCCGGCTCCGGGACGTGCTCGACCGTGTCGAGCTCCGCGGTGCGCACGACGGCCTGCGCGCACTCCCACCGCTTCCACGAGAGCCGTTCAGCACCCGCGACCTGGCTTCAGTGCTCGGATGCAGCATGCTCCTCGCACAGCGGACCGCGTACTGCCTCCGGGCGCTTCGGATCATCGAAGCTGCCGGCAAGCACGGCCACGCCCCCCTGCACAGATGCGTCCCGTGATCTGGCTCAGGCCGAAGTCAAGCACCAGGCTGTCAGCCTGGATCTTACGCAGCCTGATGGCATTAGGCGGGCGACGCTAAAGTTGGTGGCAGTTCCTGCCGATAGAGCTAAGTGGTGGCCGCGGAGGAACGGCCTCGGACCGCTAGCACTTCGTATTCGCGCAGTAACTGCGCCACATGCCGTGGCCTCTCGTGGCCTCGGTTTGTGATCAACATTGACCTGCGCGTCCTATTGGACTGGCGCTCCCGTCGAGGCTCAGCCAACGAAAGAGGAGTGTCATGGCGGCAACTATCACGAAACGTGTCGTGGCTGCTGGGCGAGAGGTGGCGGATCATCTTCTGACGCCCCTGGCCAAAGCACCTACCGGGATCACGGGACTTGATGAGCTGACGGGAGGCGGGCTTCCTCGCCGTCGCCCGTCGCTCGTTTGCGGGTCGGCGGGGTCGGGCAAGACGCTATTGGCGATGGAGTTCGTGGTTCGAGGGATTACGGAATTTGGTGAGTCGGGCGTATTCATGGCCTTTGAGGAGACCCGCGAAGACCTGATCGCTAACGTCGCGTCGCTCGGCTTTGACTTGCAGCAATTCGAGGCAGACGGCAAGCTCGTAATCGATCACGTCAACGTGGATCCGGCGGAGATGGTGGAGGCAGGCGACTGGGATCTCGAGGCGTTGTTCATTCGGCTTGGTGCCAGCATCGACGCCGTCGGCGCCGATCGAGTCGTCATCGACACGATCGAGACGCTTTTTGGTGCCTTCAAGGACACCGCTACGTTGCGCTCAGAGCTGCGGCGTTTGTTTCTCTGGCTTAAGGCGCGCGGTGTTACGGCAGTGATTACAGCTGAACGCGGCGACGGGATGTTGACGCGCCATGGCATCGAGGAGTACGTGTCTGACTGCGTGATCGTGCTGGATCATCTTGTGACCGGGGCGACGTCGACGCGACGTCTCCGAGTGCTGAAGTACCGCGGCTCGCTTCACGGCACCAACGAGTATCCGTTCTTGATCGGTGGGCACGGCATCTCTCTGCAGCCGATTACGTCGCTTGGCTTACGACACGCGGTGTCCAGCGACCGGGTGCCAACGGGCATTGACCGGCTCGACGTGATGCTCGGTGGCGAAGGCCCTTATCGCGGCAGTTCGATGTTGGTCAGCGGGCCTGCGGGCACAGGCAAGTCGACGGTCGCCGCGCAGTTCTGCGACGCGGCCTGCGCGCGCGGGGAGCGGGCAGTCTATTTTGCCTTTGAGGAGTCCGAGGACCAGATCATCCGCAATATGACTTCGGTGGGCATGGGTCTGCGGCGGTGGGTCGATGAGGGTCTGTTGACGTTCAGGTGCGTGCGCCCCAGTCTGCAGGGCCTCGAGGCCCATCTCGCAGCGATGCAGGCACTGGTCAACGATTTCGATCCCGCCGTAGTGGTGCTGGACCCGATATCGGACCTGATCGGCGTCGGTACGGGTGGTGACGTGTCCGCGATGCTCACCCGCCAGGTCGACTTCCTGAAGGGTAGAGGGGTGACGGCTATGTTCACCAGCCGCGGACCGGAGGGACACAGCGTGGCGACTAACCATGTCGTTGCCTCGCTGATCGATACGTGGCTTCTGGTTCGTACCCTCGAGGGCAACGGTGAGCACAACCGCATGCTTTCGGTACTGAAGTCTCGAGGCATGGCTCATTCCAACCAGGTCCGGGAATTCCTGATCACCGACCGCGGGATCGAGCTCGCTGACGTTTATGTCGGGTCTCAGGGTGTCTTGACCGGCTCGGCGCGCTCGGCTCAGGAGGCGAAGGAAAGCTCCGATGCCGTAGAGCGCCAGGAGGATCTCGAGCAGCGTCGCGTGAATCTTGAGCGTCACCGGCAGTCGGTGCAGGCTCAGGTGGCCGTCCTGTGGCACGAGTTCGAGGACGAGGCAGACTCAGTGAATCGTCTGCTGGTCCGCGGCACCACGGGTCGCGAGGAGGGCGCCGAGCAGCGCTTGGAGCAGGGACGGCTGCGCGGCAGCGATCCCGCGGAGCCATCCGATCCCTTTGAGCACAGCGACCAGGTAGGCACACGATGACCTCCGCGATCCCGTTGCATCCGCCCGTTGCGGTCGAGGAGTCAGCACACTGGCATCTTCGGTTGTACGTCGCCGGTCAGTCTCCCAAGTCGCTGAACGCGTTCGCGAACCTGACGCGTCTGTGTGAGGAGCATCTCGACGAGTCGCGCTACGACATCGAAATCGTCGACCTGATCGCCAACCCACAACTGGCGGCAGGAGACGAGATCGTCGCGATTCCCACGCTGGTGCGCCGACTTCCGAAGCCGATCCGCAAGATAATCGGCGACCTGTCGGACTCCGACCGGGTGCTTGTCGGTCTTCAGCTACGCCCAGGTGTCCGATGACGCCCGGTGACCTGCAAAGGGAGGCGCGCGAGCATTTCGAGCGGGCCGTCGCCGCGCTTCACTCTGAGCCGTACGGGCTTACGCTGTTCGTCAGCGGGGCATCTGACTCGTCGGCGAATGCGATCGTCAATGTTCGCGGGATCTGTGATGCGCACCTCAAGGGCCGATATCACCTCGACATCATTGATCTCAACCAGGAACCGATGCTGGCCAGCGAGCACAATGTGCTTGCCACTCCGACGCTGATCAAGGACCGTCCGCTGCCGTCGCGGATGCTTGTAGGCGACATGTCTGACCATCCCCGGATCCTCATCGCGCTCGACTTGCGCTCACCCGCCGGCGCGGATGCAAGCGCTGCGGGCGGGGTCAGGCAGCCGATCGGGTGATGACCATCGCCCGAGCACCTGCAGATCACCTTGCGGCGCCGTCCAACAATTCCTCAGTTCGAGCGCAAACGTCACCCACCCCATCCGACGGTGCTCCCGACGTTCGGGCCCGGCTGAGCGAGGCAGAGGAGACCCTCCGCGCGATTCGCAATGGCGAGGTGGACGCCCTCGTCGTCCGAGACGCGGCCCCTGCGGCGCAGGTGTTCACGCTCTCCAGCGCCGACCGGCCGTACCGGATCTTCGTCGAGAACATGCGCGACGGAGCGGCGACCGTATCGGGGTCAGGGATCATCCTCTATAGCAACCGTCGTCTTGCCGATCTGCTCGCTCATCCCCTCCAGCACATCATCGGAGCCCCGATCTCGTCGTTCGTCGCAGACGACGACCACGCGGCGCTCCTAGTTGCCAGCCGGAGCGCGGGCGGCGGAGGCTCGATCGAGGCCGAACTACGGGCCAGCGACGGCCACAGGATCCCGGTCCGGATCAACACCTCGAGGCTTGCAATCGACAACCACGCGTTGCTCTGTCTCACGTTCGCCGATCTCACTGAGCAGAACGCGCAGAAACTCGAGATCGAGTGTCTCAGTCAGGCGCAGGCGGGGCGCATGCGCGAATTAGAACACGCTCAGGCGGCACTCACCCAGCAGGCCACCCACGACCCCCTGACCGGGCTGCCCAACCGCAGCCTTATCATCGATCGCCTCACTCAGGCCATCGCCATCGCCAAACGGCTTGACAAGCTGACGGGCCTGATCTTCGTAGACCTGGACCACTTCAAGGAGATCAACGACACGGGAGGCCACGCTGCGGGCGACCTGGTTCTGCGCCGGGTCGCGACCCGGCTCCTGAGCGCCGTGCGCCCGATGGACAGCGTGTCCCGACTCGGTGGCGACGAGTTCGTTGTCTTACTGGCCGCGTTGGATAGCTCGGTCGACGCGTTCACGGTCGCAAGTCGCATCGTAACGGCGCTCGGGCCACCGATCTGCCTCAGCCACGGTCCGGTGGTCGTGACAGCCAGCATCGGGATCTCCATCTCTGACGTCGAGGCGTCGGAACCCGATCTCGACCCTGACAGACTGCTTCGGCAGGCCGATACAGCGATGTACCACGCCAAGTCGCTCGGTGGCTCCCGAACCGAGCTCTTTGACGGGGCCAGGACACCAACGGTTCTGCAGGCCGACCGCGAGATGTGGATCGCGCGGATCCGGCACGCGCTCGATGAGGAATGCTTGCTGCTTTACAGACAGCCGATCGTCGAGCTGGCGACCGGCAAGGTCGTCCAGCACGAGCTCTTGTTGCGCATGCTCGACGATTCCGGCCACGTAATCCCGCCGCTCGCATTCCTGCCAACGGCAGAGAGATGCGGCTTGATCTACGAGATCGACCAGTGGGTCATCACGCAGGCGATCGAGATCGCCGCTCAGGGACCGCCGGTCAGTGTCAACCTGTCGGCGGCATCCACCGGCGATCCGCGAGTGCTCAGCGCGATCAAGCGCACGCTCGGCGCTAACGAGACCGATCCGAGCAACCTGGTGTTCGAGATCACCGAGACCGCCGTCATGCAAAACATAGATCGTGCCACGATGTTCGCCGAGCACCTGGTCGCGCTGGGGTGCAACTTTGCGCTCGATGACTTTGGGACCGGATTCGCCAGCTTCACCTACCTCAAGCGAATTCCGGTGCAATACCTGAAGATCGATATTGACTTCGTGCGAGACGTCGCCCGAAGCAAGCGCGACATGTTCGTCGTCCGGGCGATCGTCGCCCTTGCCGGCGACTTCGGTCAGCAGACGATCGCAGAAGGCGTCGAAGATCAGCACACTGCCGACGTGCTCAGAGAGTTGGGCGTCACCTACGCCCAGGGCTACCTGTTCGGACGACCCAGTCCCATCTCGGCAAGAGCGACTTAGGACGTGCTCGTGGCGGCGCGAGTCTGGAAGTAACCGCGCGAGCCGGTCTATAGCCGTCAGCATCAGCGCGGATGCGCTCCGAGCACGGTTACCCTCGTCAGGAGGATTCGTTGCCCGCCCGTCATGGCCCCTGCTCGTGACGTGCGCCAGGTCAGGGGAGGTTCTGCAACCCAGCGCCGGTCAGCAGGTACTCGGCGGCGACGGTGGCGGCATCTGCCTCGACAAGCTCCACGAGCGCCGCGCCGGCGACCTCTGGGTTGAGCGGCTTGCCCATCGACTGGACGTACTCCTCCTCGGACTGTCCACTGCGCGCCGCGTACGCCCGGACCGCCGGGCGACCGAGGTCCGTGAGCGGCGTGATGCGGGGCAGGACCGCCGTGAACGTGATGCCCAAGCCGGCACGCCTTGCCTCGTCCTGGGCGTACGCGGAGATGAAGCGCTGGGTGGCCTTGGCTCCGGCGTACCCGCCGCTGAGCGGTGACCCGGCCACCGCGGCGCCGCTGCTGACGACGACGACCCTGCTGCCGGGCCGCAGAGGCTTGAGCAGTGCCTCGCGCAGCCACTGAAACGCGATCCTGACATCGCTGTGCCAGTTGACCGAGAACGTCTCCCACGTCTGGTGCTGCAGCGGACGCATGAGCGGGCTCGCGCCGGCCACCAGAACGACGACATCGGGGTCATAGCGGTCGAGCAGACTCCCAGCCACCATCGCGTCGCCGGCATCGGCGATCTCCGGCTGGATGGTGCCGGCGCCATTGGCCTGTTCAGGGTACGCCCCCGCGGTCCGTGCCACGGCGACCACTGGGGCGCCGGCCTCGGCGAACGCCGTGGCGATCCCGCGGCCCAGGCCGCGGCTCGCACCGACGACGATCGTAGTCCTGCGCGAGAAGTCGCGGCGCTCGGCTCCCGCCACCAGCGCGGGCGTACTCGTGAGTTCTGGAAGTGGCATGCGAAGACCTCCTCAGATCGCGGGGCCGTGTCGCCCCGTTGTCTTTTCATTCAGTCCGCGGGCACCGGCGCCGGGGTTGCGAATAAAGATCCGGTCGCGTCCCGAAATCCAACGGTCGCACGGAAGCGCCGGTTGGCGAGCTCCGGTGCCAGCGTTGGATTTCTCTGCGCGACCGGATCTCTGTTGGAAACCGCGGCGTACGCGGACGGTCCATATCCACTAGGAGGACGTCATGACAATCGAAGGAAAGACAATCCTGGTCACCGGCGCGAATCGCGGCATCGGACGGGCGCTGGTCGAGGAAGCCCTCAGTAGAGGCGCCAAGCGGGTGTATGCCGGTACGCGTCAGCCCTTGGCCCACTCGGATGAGCGCGTCGCGCCTCTGCCGCTGGACGTGACCGACGCGGCGCAGATCCAGAGAGCCGTCGACAAGATCGGGTCTCTCGATGTCCTGATCAACAACGCCGGCATCGCGCTCTACGACGACCTCAGCGATCGAGCCGCGCTGGAGCAGAGCCTCGCGGTCAATCTCTTCGGCCCGTATGCGGTGACACATGCCTTCCTGCCGTTGCTGACCGAGTCTCGGGGAGCGATCGTCAACAACGTGTCGATGATGGCCCTCGCCCCACTGCCGCTCACTCCGGCCTACGCGCTCTCGAAGGCGGCGGCGTTCAACCTGACGCAGTCGTGGCGCGCGCTCTTGGCGGGACGCGGCGTCGCGGTGCATGCCGTCCTGACCGGGCCCACGGACACCGACATGACCCGAGGCTTCGACATACCAAAGGCGTCTCCAGACTCGGTCGCCCGCGCCATCCTCGACGGGGTGGAGAACGGGGAGGAGGACATCTTCCCCGATCCGATGTCCGGGTCGATCGCAGAGAGCTGGCGCAGCGGTGCGGCCAAGGCGCTCGAGCGCGAGAACGCGCCGTTCGTAGGAGCCGAGCCCGTCGCGGCGTGAGCGGAGCGAGGGACACGGTGCAGGTTCGGGTCGATCAGGTGTCGCCCGGACGCGGCGCCGTGTCCCTCTCCGCCGTCACTACCCAACTGGCACCGCGGGCGCGCCCTGATGACCGATCAGTCTTCGGGGTCGGCTTGCCCGAGGAGCAAGTCCACGCTACCGACATCTGCGTGGGCCGATCACCCCACGCGCCGCGCCCAAGCTTGCGCATCACGGCCAGCGAAGCCACGTTAGCGGGGGTTGTGAAGCACACGAGATCATCGAGTGCGAGCAGCTCGAACGCGGTACGGATCGCCTCGAGCGCCATCTCGGTGGCGTATCCCCGCCCCCAGACGTCGCCACTGAGAAACCATCCCACGTCGACCTCCGCCTGCCCGGCCACGTGCGTGTGCCTGAGTCCGACTCGCCCGACTACGACCCGATTCTGACGCTCAACGACCGTCCATGGGCCGAACCCCCATTTTTCCCAATGTGCAATCGTCGCCCGCAGAACGCGACCGGCGTCATCGGCCGTGCGGGTCTCCGAAGGCCAGGCGTCCTCAGGAACGCGCGCGGATCAGTCCAGAACCGCACGTAATCCTTCAGATCCTCCTCCACCGGCGCGCGCCCATAGAGCCGTGCGCTCGTGACCTCGCCGACAAGGTGCACGCGCGAGAGGCTACCAGTCGCTCGGGCACAGGCCCTCGCCGACCCGCCGCCGATCGCGCCCTACTGATAGGTCGCGAGCGCTCGTCGACGCGCGAGCCCTCAGGAGCTCAGAGAGCGCGACCGCAGCGCCGCAAGTGCCATCACGCCTGCAACTGCTCCCCCTAACGCCATGGCGCCAGCCAGGACCCGGCCCTCGAGCGGCAGCGAGTCGCCGGCGGCCAGCGTTGACACCAAGTCCGCAGTGTCGGCAACGATGGCCGCCGCCACCCACGGCTGAAGCTGGGAGCCGTGGGCGGCGAGGGCGCCCACGCCGAGAGCCACGTCACGAGCACCAAGCCCGCGGACGGCGACCTGGGTGCCGGCACGGCCGGCGTCGTCCCCAAGCCACCGCTCGGTCATGCGGCCGGGCGACACGATCAGCGCGATGCCGAAGCCGAGCCGCCCGGCGGCGATGAGTCGAGCAGCCAGAGCGGCGTTCATCGCGCTCAGACTATCTCGTCGCCACAAATCGTCGTTCGCCGACCGCTCAAGTCGATCTGGAGCTTTCGCTCTGCTCAGGCTGCAGCAGCGGGGGCGGGGAGGCGACTACCGTCGTTGGGATGGACGTTGCCGGTTGGCCCGGTCCGCCGGCGTTGCTCGCGGTTTCCTCGACACGGATCGTGTCGCCGACATCGCTCGCGGTGAGGGTGTATGTCTGGCCGGTGGCGCCGGCGATCGCCGAGCATGAAAGGCCGGAGCTGTCGCAGTCCTCCCACTGGTGGGTATAGGAGGTTGGATGGTTCGACCACGCGCCGTCAGAGACGGTCACCGCTTGCCCCTCGGTCGCTGTTCCGGAGATCGACGGCGGATGGCGATCGACGGGTGCGTCGGGTGGCGCGTGGACGGTCACGACGTAGGCGCGGCCGGAGTCATGGAAGCGCCGCAGAAACGCTTGCCACGCCTCGCGCGCTCGCGACATGTGCATGGCGCTCCTCACTCGAACCTCGACCAGCCCTCGGCGATCCACTCCTGTCCAGTCGACGCGGACGTTCCCGGCGCTGTAGGGCATGTGCTGAAACGCGCGCAGCGACCGGATCGTGCGCCGCTGGCGGCGGTTGACCGCGGGCCAGTCGACGCCGAGGGACGAAGTGTGATCTAACAGCGGCGCAGCAGGCAGAGGCGGGGCAAACGCAGAAGCAGCCGCGTCGCGACCGGCGACGCGGCCGACCGGCGAGGCGTACGCGTAGATCGGTCCCGGCTCCCCGACGCGCTGCGGATCATCGATCGGCACCACGAAGCGTCGTACGCCGTGGATGACATCACCCTCGATCGTGACCAGGTAGCCCGTACGGTAAACGTCCTCGACGATGCCCGCGTGCAAGCTCGTGTCCACGTTCTCAGGTCCGGTGCCGAACAGCACAGCGTCGCCCGGGGTCGGCGTTCGATTCACATCCTCGACGTAGGTCATCGCCTGCGCCCAGTCGTAGAGATCGCCGACAAACCCGAGCCTCGGCACTGCAACCCCCGCCTGCTCCCACACCCAGGTCGCAAACAGCGAACACCATTCCTCACACGGCCCGAACTTGGAGCAGTAGTTGCCCGGCTCACTGTAGCCAAGCTGGCCGGCCGCGACGCCGAGGATCCGGTCACGAACCGTAATCGCCCCCGCATGCCCGGCGAGCGCTACCAGCGTCAGCACGATCGCGAGCAAAGAGCACCCCGCGCCCTTACCGGCCAGCCGGCGACGACTACCCTCACCCGAGCGCACCGTTCCACGGTCCGCGGGCACGCTCGCCGCAGAGCCAACGATCTCGGCCCCACCAATACCAGCCGTTCTCATAGCCGTGAACGATGGCAGCTCGCGGCCTCAAATCGCTAGCGGATCAATGCGAGTCGAGTCACGAGTTGTTCTGAAGCAGGTAGCTCATGCCTGGCAATGCCCCCCATCCGGCCCACGGCTTGCGCGGCGCGCCGCGACGGAGTGGCCAAACGGCCTCGAGGCGGCGGCTCTTCCAGTAGCCGAAGCCCAGGATCGCGCCGTAGACCAGATGACCGCCCACGCTCAGGGCGAGAGTTGCAGGTGAGAGTGGGAACAGCTCCCGACCGCGCGGCGCGAGCGCGTCGGTCAGGATCAGTCCGGTCCACACCGGGCAGACGGCGTAGACGACGCCGGCGAGGACCGTAATGCGGCGCGACCACGCCTGCGCCCCCAGCGTTGCCGCCAGTGCAAAGAACGCGACGGCGATGCCTCCCCCGTCACCGAGGTAGCGCCACAGGTAGCCGACGATGAAGTTCGACCTCGTGCCGGTCGCCGATCCACCGACGGCTCCGAAGAAGTCGTGCCACCAGTGGAAGGCATAGACAGTGGGCAGTCTTACGGCGTCGTAACCTGCGCAGGCGACGAGCCCCCACAAGAAGCCGGCCAGCAGAACACGGTCTGAAGCGTGCGGCCGGACGACTACCAGCGCCGCCAGCAGCGCGAGGAGCGGGAGCAGCACCCCCAGCCCGACGCTCCGCAGCGACACGGACATGAAGACATGCGCCGAGATCGCCAGCACCGGTATCGACGCCACCGCGAGGTGCAGGTGCAGCCGCGCGTACCACTCCCGTTCTGAGCCTGGTCCCGCATACCTGAGTGCGGCCACGCAGTCCTGATCCAACACTTTGATGCCCCCCCTTATCGTGGTACTAATCAGCCCGCCGCCTACCGTGCCCGCGGTGCGCCAAATCGAGGCAGCGGGTGCTCACTAGTAGAGGCGAGGCGCGCGTTCCTGATACGTGAGCGAGCTGGTCAGACCGAGCCCCCCGGGATCGGGAACGCTTCGACCAGCTCGCGGACCTCGCCGGCGATCCGCTCGATCGCCGGCTCGTCGTGGTGCTTGGCGGCATCGACGCCTTGGTCGATCCAGCCGGCGATCAGCTGCATCTCTGCCTCGGTCATCCCGCGCGTGGTTACGGCCGGTGTTCCGAGGCGGATGCCCGACGGGTCGAACGGCTTGCGTGGGTCGAACGGGACGGCGTTGTAGTTCGTCGCGATCCGTGCCCGGTCGAGCGCCTGGGCGGCGAGCTTGCCTGGCACGTCCTTGCGCGTCAGGTCGACCAGAATCAGATGGTTGTCGGTCCCGCCCGAGACGAGGTCGAAGCCGCGCTCACAGAGTCCCCTCGCGAGCTCCTTCGCGTTCGCGACGGTCTGCCGGGCGTAGCCGGCGAAGTCTGGCCGCGACGCTTCCTCGAGCGCGACCGCGATCGCCGCCGTCGTGTGGTTGTGTGGGCCGCCTTGAAGCCCGGGGAATACGGCGCGGTCGAGCGCCGACGCTCGCTCCTCGCCGCACATCAGCATCGCGCCGCGGGGACCGCGGAGGGTCTTGTGCGTTGTCGTCGAGATCACGTCGGCATGCCCGACCGGCGAGGGATGCACTCCCCCGGCTATCAGCCCGGCGATGTGCGCGACGTCGGCGACCAGGATCGCGTCGACCTCGCGCGCGATCTCGGCGAACCGGTCGAATTCGATCGTCCGCGGAATCGCGGTGCCGCCACAGAAGATCAGCTTCGGGCGCTCCCTGCGAGCCAGCGCGCGAACCTCGTCGAGGTCGACCCGGCCGGTGTCGCGGCGAACCCCGTAGGGCACCGAGCGGAACCATTTGCCTGTGATCGAGACGCCCCAGCCGTGGGTCAGGTGTCCGCCCATCGGCAGCGACATGCCCATGACCACGTCGCCGGGCCGCAAGTAAGCGAGGTAGATCGCGAGATTCGCGGGCGAACCCGAGTACGGCTGGACGTTCGCATGCTCAACCCCGAACAGTCGCCTCGCACGCTCGGCGGCGAGCGGCTCGAGCAGATCCACCATCTGCTGCCCCTCGTAGTACCGCCGCCCCGCGTACCCTTCGGAGTACTTGTTGGTGAACACGCTTCCGATCGCCTGCAGCACGGCTCGCGACACGTAGTTCTCCGACGGGATCAGGCAGATCGTCTGCGACTGACGCTGCAACTCCTCGTCGATCAGCCCGGCAACTGCTGGATCCACGCTCCTAAGCGAGGATTCGGTCGGCGCAAGAGCACTCATGGGCACCTCCAACGGTTCGCTGAAATGCCCAGGCGCGCGGCGTTCTTGGCTGCCGCTCCCCGGTGGTGCTCCACCTTCGCTACGCCAGTCGCAGCAGCCGACCGAGTCTAACGCGGTGCCGCCGCCGATGCCATCGGCGAGGAAGCTGCGCCGAGCTCCCGAACGAGGCGATCGCCGGTGAGTCCACCCCATCCGATCAGTCCGGTCATGATCTTGACCGCCGCGTCGCTAGCCTCACGGGTGGTTCCGGCGACACAGTCTTCGAGCAGCCGGACATGGTAGTCGCGCTGGAAAGCCTCACCGACCGTCCACAGCACACACACGTCGCTGCAGACGCCTGACACGATCAGAGTCTGGATCTCGAGATTGCCGAGTAGGAGCTCAAGATCCGTGCCGAGGAAGCAGCTGTAGCGCCGCTTTACTATTCGGAGGTCCCCGGGCGCTGGTGCGAGCTCGTCGACGATCTCGATTCCGGCCGTGCCTTCCACGCAGTGGGCGGGAACTGCCGACCCGGTGTTGGCGCTCGAGTAGAGATCTCCCGTTCCGCCGTCAGCTTCCCGTCCGGCATCGACGCCGCCGGGCCGGTGCGCCTCCTGCGTGAAGATGACCGGGATGCCGGCCCGGCGCGCCGCGACCACGACTGAGCCGATCCGTGAGACGATCTCTTCGGCTCCGATCGCATAGCAGGCGGCGCCCGGATCGACGAAGTCGTGCTGCATGTCAATCACGAGGACTGCGGCTCGACCGACAATCAGATTCGACACGATTCTCTCCCGGTCAGACCGGCGTCGGCGGACATCGTCAGGCGGAACGGAGTCGCGCTCAGGAGTGCAGCGGGCTACCGGCCTCCAGAAGCTCGGCGGCGGTGAGCGTGCCCTCCTCTCGCTCGACGCGGCGCTCACCCTCGAG
>Ga0302326_10011471_pt1 | contig 19077 bp, 17 predicted proteins | sample Palsa_T0_3_FD_202264 | JGI IMG/M metagenome (GOLD analysis project Ga0302326, IMG submission 202264) | Peat permafrost microbial communities from Stordalen Mire near Abisko, Sweden - Palsa_T0_3 | ecosystem: Environmental > Terrestrial > Soil > Palsa > Peat permafrost | place: Sweden: Abisko...
GAATCCGCCCAGTATGCCACAAACGCGACGCTGGCAAATCCGCGCTGGGTGGTCTTTTTGTAGATCGCCAGCTCCGGTGTCGCCACGGTCAGTGTTCCCCCCACGTCGCCGGGCACCGCCGTCGCGGGGATTCCCAGCAGAAATTCCTCATGATTATTGCTGACCGCTCCGATGCGCACTTCGAGAATCACCTGCGCCGCCTGGCGCGACTGCGCCAACCGAACCCCCGATCGCAAGAGCCGGGCTCGCAGCTCCGCGATCACAAACAGCTCTTCGAAGCTCGGCTGGCGCACTTCATCCCTGAGAAATGAGCGATCGAACGGTTGTGTTGTCGAGAACGCGTATCCCGTTTCGATCCAGATGGAGCGATCGCGCAGCGCGTCCAGGGCGAGTTGCGCCACCGACCGGCGCGTGGCTTCGGTCAGGAGGAATTCCTCATCTGCCGTGCGCGGCGGATCGGTGACGCGGATCGTCGCGCATCCGCCGCCCGAGAGCAGGGCACAGACTCCAAGTGCCAAGACCGCTCTATAGCACAATTTTCCGGGGGAAGATTTTGTCAGCCATTGCACCGCAGCGAATGTAAGCGACAACGCCGCATTGCCACAACGCGCGGAACCTGCGCACGTTCAGCGTGCAACGGGACACTTTTTAGCGATCTAATCCCTTCCCCGGTGCTGCGGGGGTGGGTCAGGGTGCGGCACTGAGCGCGCGGAAAGCTCGAATGACGAAGTTCGAATCCTCGAATCAAGCTCGAATGTCGAAGCTCGAAGGAAGAAACACGTCGCGCTCGTCAACCCCGTCTGCTCCGGTTTCGACATTTGAACATTCTTCATTCGAGCTTGATTCGAGGATTCGAGCTTCGTCATTCGAACTTCGGTTTTTCAGCGAGCGTGCAGCCCTCACCCCCTCCTCTCGCGGAGTACCAGGGGAGGGAGAAAGCTCCGCCTGAACCCTGAACCCTGAACCTCGTAGCGAGCGCGGCAGAACACCCCGCGTCCGGCTACAATCCAATCCCCATGGACAAGAACTCTTACGACCTGATCGTCATCGGCGCCGGTCCCGGCGGATACGTCGCCGCCATCCGGGCGGCGCAGCTGGGAATGCGCGTCGCCTGCGTGGAAAAAGAATCCGCCCTCGGTGGAACCTGCCTCAACTGGGGATGTATTCCCAGCAAGGCGTTGCTCGACTCCAGCGAGCTCTTTCACGAGGCGAAAACGTCGTTCGCCAAGCACGGCATCAAAGCCGCGGACGTTTCGCTCGACCTGCCTGCCATGATGGCGCGCAAGGATGGCGTCGTGCAGACGCTCAATCGCGGCGTCGCCTCGCTCTTCAAGAAAAACAAGATCGAATACGTCCGCGGCGCCGGGCGCTTCGTCTCTCCCACTACCGTCGAAGTCGAAAGCATCGACGGCAAGGTCGCGATCACCGCCGCGAACATCATCATCGCCACCGGAAGCGCACCGGTGGAACTGCCAACGATGAAATTCGACGGGAAATACTTCATCAACTCCACCGACGCCATCGCGCTTCCGCAGGTGCCGAAAAAACTCATCGTGATTGGCGGCGGAGCGATCGGGCTGGAACTCGGATCTGTCTGGAGCCGGCTCGGCAGCGAGGTGCTGGTCATCGAATTCATGGATCGCATCCTCCCATTGATGGACCGCGAAATGACCACGCAGCTTCAGCGATCGCTGGAAAAACAGGGGCTGGTCTTCCGCCTCAAAACCGCCGCCGAGTCCGCGAAAGTGGAAAATGGACGCGTCGAGCTCAATTGGAAAGCCGACACGGAGAACGGCGTCGAAGTATGCGACGCCGTACTGGTCAGCGTCGGCCGACGGCCTTACTCGGATGGCGTGGGCCTTGAAACGATCGGCGTGAAAGTCGACCGCAAGGGATTCATTGTCGTCGACGACCACTTCCGAACCGGCGTGCCTGGGGTTTGGGCGATCGGCGACGTGATCGGCGGAATGATGCTCGCGCACAAAGCCGAGGATGAGGGCGTCGCCTGCGTCGAGCTGATTGCCGGCAAGGCCGGCCATGTGAATTACCGTGCGATCCCCAGCGTCGTCTACACGTTCCCGGAACTGGCCAGCGTGGGGATGACCGAAGAAGAAGCCGCCGCCCGCGGCGAAATTCGCGTCGGCAAGTTCCCCATGGCGGCCCTGGGTCGCGCCCGGGCCATGGGCGCGGCCGAGGGATTGGTAAAAATAATCGGCGACGCGAAGACCGATCGTCTGCTGGGCATGCACATTCTCTCCGCCCGCGCCAGCGACATCATCGCCGAAGGCGCGGTCGCGATCGAACTCGCCTCCAGCGTCGAGGATATTGCGCGATCGACGCATGCCCATCCCACCATGCCCGAAGCGATCAAGGAAGCGGCGATGGCCGCTGAGAAGCGCGCTATTCATCTTTGACCGGCGTGGGCGGGAAATCCGAATGACGAAACCAGAAACCAGAATCAAGCCCGAATGACGAATGACCGAATGAAAACGGTGTCGGTGAACCGCACTCATTCGTAACCGGGCCAAAAGGCTTGCCGCGCGAGCTCGCAATCAGGGCTGACAGCGCAACTCGCGGTTCGTCATTCGGTCATTCGTCATTCGGGCTTGATTCTGGTTTCTGGTTTCGTCATTCGGGTTTAGTAATGGCCAGTCAACGTTGAATCGGGCAAGGGCAATCCGCTATCCCGCCCGCATGTCCCACAACCTGCCTTGGTTCTGCCATCGGGGAAAGACGCTTCGCGTAACCTGCCCTCACTGCGGCATCGATTGCTGTCACGTGCAGACCGTTTCGGTCTGTCAGCGCGGGCTCGACGTGGCGGTTGCCCGCCGGCATGTGTTGGCGATCGAGGGGCCGTGCAATAGCGGCGAATATCGCGTTGAGCTGAGGTTCTTTTGTTCCGGAGGACACCGTTTTGCGGTGCGATATACGTCCACCGGCTCAACGACGGATGTGCATTGCGAGGCGCTCCCGATGACCGTCGGGTTGCCGCTTTTGGAGCTCGAACGATAAAAGCCTGACGGCGAAAGTCCGGCGGTCGTTAACTGCGGCATTGCGCCCGGACGCATTTGTGCCATGGGCTGTTACACTCAGATCATGGAGACTAAGCGACTTAAGGACTATGGACGACATACTCAAACACCCTGCAAGGGTCTTTCTGCTTTGCTCGCGGTCGTGGGTTTGCTCTGGTGCCGGTGCGTGATGGCTGCGGGCGTTGCCGCGACGCAGCCGGGCATCGAGGAAAAATCGCTCGGGAAGATCCGCGCGTATGACAAAGTGAAAGTGGTCGTCGTCAGCAGCGACGGCCAGCACGTTGCGTTCATCGGCGTGCGCGGGAAGCAGCAGTGGGTGGTTCGCGACGGCCTCGAAAGCCAGCCGTGGGACTGGGTCGTCCCCAGCAGCCTGGCGATGGGCCCTGATGGATCGCGATTTGCTTACGTCGTGCAGACCGCGACGCAGACGATTCCGGTCGTCGACGGCAACCCTGGAGCGCCCTGTTATGCGATCGATGAGAACCGCGTCATCTTCACCCGCGAAGGGACACACTTCGCTTACGTCGCGCGGTTTGGCGACGCGGACCACGGCGCGCAAATCGTCACCGACGCATTCGTCGGGCCGAACTACCAAGCGATCGCATTCCCGATGTTCAGCCCCGAGGGCAGGCATCTGGCGTATCGGGTCACGAAGGAAAAGAAGCAGTTTGTCGTCCTCGACGGGCGGGCACAAACCGCCGTCGATGGGATGATCGACAATTCGATGGTCTTCAGCCCCGACGGAAAACACCTGGCCTACGGCCTCGTCGACGCCGGAAAAAGCCACGTCATGCTCGATGGGGTCGAGAGCGAGCCGTATGACAAAATCCTGCTCGGGCCCGGCTTCAGTCCCGACAGCGGGCACTTGGCGAGTGTCGTTGTCAAAGACGGCAAGACGCTCGTGGTTCTCGACGGCACGGATCAGCCGCCATCCGATGGGCTTGTAGCCGGCGACCTCACGTTCAGCGGCGACGGCAAACATCTTGCGTACGGTGTCAAACGCGGCGCAAAGAGCATGGTGATCCTCGACGGCACGCCCGGCGAATCGTTCGACGCCCTGGCGAACGGGACGCTCCGCTTCAGCAACGACTCACGCCATCTTACCTATCAGGCGGTTTCCAGCGGCAAGAGCATCATGGTCCTTGATCATCTCAAGCTCGACGCGTTCGACGGCGGCCTGGTGGACACGCCGATCTTCAGCGATGACGGCTCGCGCCTTCTCTTCGGCTGCCAGCATCAGGGCAGGTGGATTGTCGTGGTATGGGACGGCAAACAGCGCACGGAAATCGGCCCGTTTGACTCCGTGGCCCAGCCCGGCTTCAGCCCCGACGGGAAGCGGGTCGCCTTCCGCTGCATCGACCATGGAAAGTTCTATGCCGACGTCGACGGCGTACTCTCTCCCGTTCTCGAAGCCGTCGGCCCCATCCTCTTCAGCCCTGACGGCAAACACGTCGTCTATCTCGCCCGCCGCGCCGGCCATTCACACCTGGTGATTGATGGCATCGAAACCGAAGCCGAGTTCGATGCCAGACTCTCCGGCGAAGCCCCGGATTTTGACAGCAGCGACGCATTGCACCTGCTTTCCCTGCGAAACGGCGAAATCTTTCTGGAGAAGGTCCGCTTAAAGTGAGGCACGAAGGCACGGAGTAAAAGACATCCAACCCATCACCGTCGAAGCGCGACGCCGAGCACCGCCGCGACCGCGATCAGCCACACCGGATTGAGTTTCGTGGAAAGCAGCAGCACCGCGCTGACGGCGGCGATCGCAATCGTCAGCGGATCGACCAACGCCGTTCGGGCAAGCCCGATCAGGACAACAATCATCAGACCCAGCGAGGCGACGTTGAGCCCATCAAGAAACGCCCCCGCATACCACGATTTTCTGAGGCGCGGGACAAACTTTCCCGTCGCGGCGACCAGAACAAACGCCGGCAGAAAGATGCCTACCGTGGCAACTGTCGCCCCGCGCGGCCCGGCGAGCAGATAGCCGATAAAGGTGGCGGTCGTGAAGACCGGTCCCGGCGTGACTTGACCGACGGCGACTGCGTCGAGGAGCTGACCAGACGTGAGCCAGCCGCGTTTTTGCACAAGGTCGTCCTGCAGGAACGCGAGCAAAACATAGCCGCTGCCGAAGACAACGCAGCCGATCTTGAGGAACGCAGCAAAGAGGGGCGCCAGCCCGATTTGCGCGGTGGAGAGCCCCGCGGCACGCAAACTGGTGCCAGCCAGCGCGGGAAGGGATGCGGATGCATCCGGGTCATTCAATTGTGCGCCGATCGCGGCGAGAACGCCGCCCACGCACAAAATCGCCAGGGGATTCAGCGGGATCAGCGTCAGTGTGGTGCAAATCAACCCAATGAGCGCCAGGTAACGCGTTTTGACGGCGGTGCGTGCCAGCCGCCCCAGCGCCTGCACCACCAGCGCGATGACGATCGGCTTAACTCCATAGAGAACCGCTGCCGTTCGCGGGAGTGAGCCGTACCGGACATACGCCCACGCCAGAACGGTCACGATCAATGCCGCCGGGAGGATGAAGCAAACGCCGGCGATCACCAGTCCCGGCAAACCGCCGAGGCGATAGCCGATGTAGATGGCAAGCTCGGTCGAGCTTGGTCCGGGCAGAAGATTAGCAGCGCCGAGTAGATCCAGAAAATCCTGCCGGCCAATCCAGCGCCGCCGGCGGACGATTTGGTCTTCCATCATCGCGATGTGCGCGGCCGGTCCACCGAAGGCGAGCGTGCCGAGTTGGAGGAAGAAGCGGGCCAGCTCCGCGAGACTCGGCCGACGTTCTGAAGCATCGGCTGACGTTTGTGTCGCAGCATCCCTCACGTCGTCGATTGTCGCCGCGATTTTGGAGGCGCACCACTTTGCCAGCTTCTGACTTCTGGCCACCAGAGCGGTCTTCGGGGTGGTGCAGCGGGTCCGCGTTCGGACATGGCCACTAAAGTGGCCATGCCGGCGGTCGGGGCAGTATGGCAACTTGAAAACCCGCTGTAACTTCTCCCTCCTGTCTTCTTTTCCTCATTCTTTGCCATTTCCGATCATGGCTTTGGTACAATGGGGCCGGCGAGGCGGCATCTCTTCCCGGTACTGACTGATGGTGAACGATTCGGTCGGTTGCGTCGAAGGTGAGAGGGCGGCGGCGATTCCAGCCGATTCCGCTGACGGGGAAGCGCTGCGCGCTTCGATGCAACTGCTGACGCAACGGGTCGCCGATCTGCAGAAGGAGAACGAGCGGCTTCGCCAGGTTGAATGGTTCGCCGATTCAATCGTCGAAAACATTCCCGACATGGTTTTTGTGAAAGAGGCGGAACACCTGCGCTGGGTCCGTCTCAATCGCGTGGCTGTGGAAGAATATATCGGCCGGCCGCGCGAATGGCTCATCGGACGAAGTGATGCCGACGTCTTTCCGCCGGAGGAGGCGGAATTCTTCAACCGCCTCGATCGCGCCGTGCTCGCCAGCGGAATGATGCTCGATATTCCCGAAGAAGTCATCCACAGCCCGAGCGGCGTCCGATTCCTGCACACCAAGAAGATTCCGCTTCTCGATGAGCAGGGCGTGCCGCGCTACCTGCTGGGAATCGGCCGCGATATCACCGAGCGGAAACGGGTTATGCAGGAGCTGGAGGAGAAGAACCGCCAGCTCGAAGAGGCCGTGCGATCCGAACAGGAGGCTCATGAGGCGCTGAAGCACGCCCAGAGCCGCATGCTGCAGTCGGAGAAGCTGGCGGCTCTGGGGAGCCTTGTCGCGGGCGTCGCGCATGAGGTGAACAACCCGCTGGCGTTTGTGACCAACAACGTCGCGATTCTTCAGCGCGATTTTGCCGAGATCAAGAAACTGCTGGAACTCTACCGCTCGGCCGAGGCGGTGCTGGGGCGCGCCGACGCGCAGGCGTTGCAGCAAATTCGCGACGCGGCCGAGCGGATGGACCTCGTTTATATCCTGGAGAATCTTCATGACACGCTCGCCCGTTCGCGGGAAGGACTCAGCCGCATCCAGCAGATCGTCCGCGATCTGCGCGAATTTTCGCGGCAGGAAACGGTCGGCTCGGTTCAGCCGGGAACGGAACTGAATCCCGGCATCGCCGCCACCGTCAACATTGTGCGCGGGCAAGCCCGGAGCCACGGCGTCGAACTGGAGATGGAGCTAACTCCCATCCCAGGCGTCACCTGCTATCCGTCGCGCATCAATCAGGTTGTATTGAATGTCCTGACCAACGCGATCGACGCCTGCGAAAACGGAGGGAAGGTTTGCATCGGAACCCGCCCCATCGATGGCGGCGTGGAAGTGTGGGTGAGAGACACCGGCTGCGGCATCGATCCTGCCGTTCGCGACCGAATCTTCGATCCCTTCTTCACCACCAAGCCGCAGGGAAAAGGGACGGGACTCGGCCTGAGCATCAGCCATGGAATCGTGGGGGACCATGGGGGCGCAATTCGAGTCGATTCCACGCCGGGCGAGGGAACCTGCTTTACGATCTTTCTGCCCCTGGTTCCGCCTGTTCCGCACGGACGGGCACGCTGACGCTTGATAAACTTTGCGGAACCCGCTGTTCCACGGCTGGGGCTGGCGGACTATTGCATCGACCTGCCGGTCGCCGCGGCCAGCGATCTGTCCAACTTCCCCAAAAGCTCCCGGCTCTTGCCCAGCAATCGCTCGGTTTTCTCGGCCCCTTCATTGGTGAGCGTCCCGAACTTTCCCGCCAGCATTTCATCGCAGAATTGATTGCATTCCTGATCGTAACGAGCCATTTCCATCATCAGCGTGTGGCGTTGAGCGAGATGATCGTGATGCTCGCCGGCCACCCGCAGCACCGTCAGCAGTTCTTCCGGCTCCCACGGCTTGCTGAGAAACCGGAAAACGTTTCCCTGGTTGATCGCGGCGATCACGGACTTGACGTCCGCATAACCCGTGAAGATGAGCCGGATCGCGGCGGGATGCTCGCTCCTCACGTGCTTGAGCATCTCAACGCCGCTCATCTCCGGCATGCGCTGATCGGTCATCACCAGATGAATGATCTCGGTCTCCAGAATCCGAAGCCCCTCGGCGCCGCTTAACGCGGTGAATACCTGGTAGTCGTGCCGGAGCAGATTCTTCAGTGAATGGAGCATCTCGGGCTCATCGTCCACAATGAGAATCGGGCGCTTGGCTGTTGTTGATGGCATCGAAGACCTCGTTGGCGTGGCGCCAGACGCTTACTATATCACCAACGCGTCCCCGAACCGTCAACATCGTCCGGCTCCGCCGCTATGATCATGCGGCGGAACGCAAAACCTCATCGTGCACGCACAGGGAGTTTTCATGCAGCGGCGGACATTTCTTCAACTGGCAGGGGCGACAGCGGGTCTGGGCTTGATGGCCATCGCACGCGGCGACGATCAGCCGCCGGTCGACACGTCGAAGGCGCAGACTTACGAACTGCGCACCTATCACTTCAAGACCGCCGAGAAGCGCGATGCCTACGAGAAATTCCTCGGCGATGCCGCCGTGCCCGCGCTGAATCGGCTCGGAATTCAGCCGGTCGGGGTCTTCACGTTGGCGGATCAGAAGGGGCCCGAGGCGACCGACCTCTGGCTCTTTCTGCCGCACGAATCCGTGCAGTCGGTGATCGATCTCGAGCCGCGTTTGGCCGCGGACACCGAGTACCAGAACGCCGGCAAGGAGATTCTCCTTGCCGGGAAGAGCGATCCAGCCTTTACGCGCTTCGACACGCAGTTGCTCTACGCCTTTGCATCCCATCCGCGGCTCACACCGCCGCCGAAGCAGCCGGATCGGGTCTTTGAACTTCGGCAATATGAAAATCCGAATGAAGAACGTGCCCTGAACAAGGTGAAGATGTTCAACTCCGGCGAAATCCCGCTCTTCGACCGTGCAGGGATGCCCGGCGTCTTTTTCGGCGAAGCGTTTGCCGGGCCCAAGCTTCCCCATCTGACCTACATGGTCTTCCATGAAAATCAGGATGCTGCAAAGAAAAACTGGGCCGCCTTCGGCGGCGATCCTGACTGGCAAAAGCTTAAGAACGATCCTATTTACCTGGACAACGTTTCCAATATCGTCGCCCGCTTCCTTCGCCCGTCGGAGGCATCGCAGATATAAAGCCGCCACTTCGCTAGAATGCGGCGCGTGACGTTCAACAAGATCCCGACGCCGGTCAAGTTGGCGGCGTTCATCGGCGTGCTTCTCATCGGTCCGGCAATGGTCGCATCGATCGTATTCGGGGGTGTGATCGCCATGCTGATCACGGGCATGACATTTGTCTTTCTCTTCATGGTTCTGTACTTCTTCTTCGTGCGGAACTACTTGTAAGGCGTTCATCTCCGGAGCACCGTGTGTCACTGAAAAAAGCCGTTTCCATTTCACTGACAGCCTGGGTGTTGGTCATCACCGCGTCGCACGCCTGGCTCAATTGGAATGTTCGGCCGTTCTCGCATGAGCGTTCCCAGGCTACCGAGGGGAAATACAAGCTCGGCTATCTCCCGGTGACGTGCCATCTCACCTGCCCGGTGACGGATTACATCAATCACCAGATGACCGGCGAAGGATTGTTCACGCCGGTGCGTTTCAACGGCTGGCCGGAATTGAAAGAGGCGCATCTCTCAGGGTACACGCCGGCCACGTTTATCCTGGCGCCGATGGCGATGGCGTTGCGCGAGCAGGGGGTGAAGATCAAAATTGTCTATCTCGGCCACCGCGACGGTACCGCGATGATGGTGCATAAGAACTCGCAGATTTACCGCATTGAAGATCTGCGCGGGAAAACGATCGCTGTCCCGAATCGTTATTCGAATCAGCGGCTGCTGGTCTTCAAGGCGTTGCGCGAGCACGGGATGACGATCGATGACGTGCATCTGGTGGAAATGCCGCCGCCGGACATGCCGGCGGCGCTCGCGGTGCGGGCGGTCGATGCCATCACGTCCGGTGAGCCGTTTATGGCTGAGACGCAGTTAGACGGTTACGGCCGGGTGCTCTACCTGACCAAGGACGTCTGGCCGGATTTCATCTCGTGTGTATTGGCCGTCAACGAAGACATGATTGCGAAGCACCGCGATGTAGTGCAGACGTTGGTCGATGGCATTGCCAGGAGCGGCAAGTGGATCGATCAGTCGATGGACCACCGCATGGAGGCGTCGCAGTTTGTTGCGCAGAATTACTACAACCAGGACCCGAAGCTGCTGCGGTTCGTGTTGAGTGAGCCGCCGGATCGTGTGAAGTACACGAATCTCGCGTTGCATCGAAAGGATTTTGAAGAAATCGAGCAGCTTGGCAAGGAAGCCGGCATTCTTCAGGGAACTGCCCATTTTGACGACTACTGCGACCCATCGTTCTGCAAGAATGACGCGCAGGTCAAGCCGTGGGATTGGGAGGGAAAGAAGTAGCCCGACGCCCCCGTCGTGCCATGGCCGCGGCGGCGCACAGCGCCCCACAGAGAAGCACCGCGATCAGCAGTTCAGAAACGTGCGGCGAGAAGACGAGGAAAAACCCTTTGCCCTTCACGAGCGCCGCGAAGCTCGAAACGCAAAACGGCGTCAGGTAAAACCGAAACGTCGGCCAGAGATCGAGCGGTTGTCTGAGAGCTGGCGTCGGGGCTTTCAAGGACTGACTCCCTCTCCCGGTACTCCGGGAGAGGGCAGGGGTGAGGGTGATTTCGAACTTCGCGCGCCGCTGGTGCTCGGAATCACCCTCACCCCAACCCTCTCCCGGAGTACCGGGAGAGGGAGTACTGGTGCGGGCTTCCATCCGACCGGAGCTGTTGGCGTTGATCACCAACGCGGTTCCGATGATCAGACTCAGTCCCAAAGAGGTGATCCAAAGCGATGGGCCCGGGTCGAAGTAGCGGACGAGGACCACCAGGTACCAAATGAGATAACACCACAGGATCAGCCGTCCTGCGGTCAGCTCGGCGAGATAGTTTCGCAGCCTGCGATACATGGGGAATCCGGTCTGGTTACAATCGGCACAATTGGAGCGGGAAAAAGAACGATGATGGGATCAACTCTTCAGGAACCTTCGCCGACGGTGACGCAAACAACGCAGGCGCCCCCGCGGCGTTCTGCCGACGGCATCGCCTGGCAGAAGATTCTTCTGCCAGCGGGCGTGGCGATCGTATTTCTCCTCGGCTGGGATGCGGCAGTCCGTCTTTCGGGGACCCAGATTTTTCCCAAGCCGATCGATGTCGCCAAAGGAATCGCCGAACTGGCGCGCAATGGCGTGTTGCTCAAGTACATCGTCGCATCGCTCTTCCGTGTGACCTGCGGCTTCCTCGCGGCAGTGCTCGTCGGCGTGCCGGTCGGGCTGCTCCTGGGATGGTTCGGGACCGCCTTCGACGCCTTTAACCCGATGCTCCAGATTTTCCGTCCGATCTCGCCGATCGCATGGATCCCCGTCGCGATTCTCTGGTTCGGCGTTTCCGACCTGGCGCCGATCTTCCTGATCTTCCTCGCCAGTCTCTTCCCCATTATCGTGGCCGCGATTGCCGCCGTGCAAAACATGCAGCAGGTATACGTCCGGGCGGCGCGCAATTTCGGCCTTTCGCGCGTGCAGTTGTTCCGCCGGGTGATTCTGCCCGCGACGTTGCCGCAGATTCTCACCGGAATTCGCATCGCGCTGGGGGTTGCGTGGCTGGTGGTCGTGGCGGCGGAAATGATCGCCGTCAACTCCGGGCTCGGCTACCTCATCATCGACGCGCGCAACGCCGGGCGGCGGTACGATCTGGTCGTCGCGGGAATGGTGATGATCGGCGTGATTGGGCTGATTCTCGATCTGCTCGTCCGCCAGTTGGAAAAATTCGACGAAGTCCGCTGGGGGTACGGAACCCGATGAAATGGCCCAACGTTTCACCCTCCATGCAAAACGAGCAGCCGCCGGAAGCGATCGTCCTCGTCCGCGATCTGTGGATGACCTTCGCCGGGAAACGGCGCGATGAGCAGATTCACGTGCTCGAGTCGGTCAACATCGACGTCTCCCCCGGCGAGTTCGTCTGCATGGTCGGCCCTTCGGGCTGCGGGAAATCAACGCTCCTCAACATTATCGGAGGTTTCCTCACTCCCACTCGCGGCCAGGTCATCGTCGAAGGTCTGCCGGTGACCGGCCCCGACCGACGGCGCATCTTCGTCTTCCAGGAAAACGGTGTTTTTCCCTGGCTTACCGTCGAGCAAAATATCGGCTTTGGACTTTCCCGGCTCGCCCTGGCCGAGCGAAACAATGTCATCGCTCACTATGTGGCCATGGTTGGCCTGCATGGCTTCGAACGCTCCTACCCCCGCGAGTTGTCCGGCGGCATGCGCCAGCGCGTTGAGATCGCTCGTGCGCTGGCCGCAAATCCTGACATCATCTACATGGACGAGCCGTTCGGCGCACTCGACTTCCTCACGCGTCTCAAGATGCGCGCGGATCTCATCCGCATCTGGCAGAACGAGAAAAAGACGGTCCTTTTCGTTACCCACGACATCGAAGAAGCCGTTCAACTGGCCGATCGCGTTCTGGTGATGAGCCAGCGGCCCGCGACGATCCGCGACGTGGTGAACGTCGATCTGCCGCGGCCCCGCGACATCGATTCGAGGGAGTATCTGCAGACCCGTGATCGCATCTTCCAGGTGATGGGGATGGACATTCACACGGGGATCGCAAAGGAGCCCGGGTCGCCGCCGGGTCCAGACTCAATCGATCAACGAAGGAAGGTCGGCTCGGACGCGGCTACGACAGGCGCTTGATCGACGAACATTTCCTCATTGGGGCAAATTGATCAATGCCCCGCTCCGGCAGGGGGAAGGATTTGAGCGAAATGCTCGATGATCTTCGTTCCCAGCGCGTGTGCACCCTTTTGAAGAGCGGTTTTTCCGGCAATTTGATCGGAGAGGTCCACCGCCCGCGCGGTAATTCGGTCTACATAGATCGTCTTCCCATCGGCATAGTTCACCACCTTCAGTTCAACCCGGCCGTTGGAACTCGTCAGACTGCCGATGCGTCCGGCAAACTCACTGATGGCCTCACCCTTGATGATGATTTCGACCCCGGCTTTGGAAGGGTTGACTTCGGCACTGTCGATGACGGTGAATCCGCAGTCCGTGAGCATTTTGCGCAGCTCGGTATCCACCGGAGGATCGATCACCGGTACGGGGCCGACGTGCTCGTTGATGTCCAGCTCGATGACGGGCAACTTCCGTCCGGCGAGTTCCTTCTTGAGCTTCGGCAGCGGATCAATGGGGTCTTCGCTGGCGATGAGCCTTGGGCCGGCGGTGCGGATACGATCGCCAAGCTTATCCGATAGTTGCATGAGCAGGTCGCCCATATCGTCGCCCTCTTTGCCTTTGACGACGATCCCATCCACGAGACTGGTCTCGGTGCCGATGATTTTTGCGGTGATGAAGACGCTTTTGTCGAGCGAGAAAGCCTTGCCGGTGACAAGAATCTTTGCCCCGACGAGTTTGCCTACCTGAATAGCCTTGCTGGCGTCAACGAGGCCGGTGAGATTCAGTTCGTGCTCCTCCAGCGTTCGAGCAAGTGTGGCGCGGTCCACGAGGATGAATCCGGGCTGATCGCTGAGCGTGGCGGTCAACGTCTCGCCGATTTGTTTGCCGAGATTGTCGCTGCCGGGCACGTCGGCACTGAAGTCAAGGATTGCAACGGAAAGCCCGACCGATTGCGTCGCGGGCTCCGTTGCGGGTGCGCTCTGAGCATGAACGGCGCCGCACCGCCATAATATGGCTAAGGCGGCGATGAGCATATTGAAACAGAGAACCGGTTTCATGGCATTTCTCCAGAGGGAATTCTGATGGTTGGAACCTCGACCCTGTTCGCGGGCACCGTCGTGGGACGCTGGCTTGGCGGGGGTGTGGGCTCGGGCCGGGTCAACAGGTAGTTCAGTGCATTGACCAAAAATAACTGGCTGCGCGGGTCATCATTCCAGCTTCCCAGTGGAAGCTGACAGAGGACGATGCGCCCCTTGCCGATGGCTTCCACCGCCAGCACCGCATCGATCGGCGCCGGATCTCTTCCCGGTGTCTCACGAGGCCAATAGGCGATCTCCAGGGCCGGGGCATCGGTCGGCAAACGAATTGCCCAAAGATCGGCAGAATCGCCGTCCAACCAGCTCTGCAGATCGGTTGCGTCCAGAAAGGCGAACAATGGGTGTTCCTCACGCCAGACGAGCTTTGGCGGGACTGGCCGTCGGGCCAGCGCGAAGCCGCATAAGGTCGTCGGTTTGGTCTGTCGCAGGATCAGCACCTGCGCGCCAGCCTTTGCCTGTTCGACCAGGGGGGCCTGAGCGAACGGAGAATCGCTCAGTTGGTTGGCCGCAATCAGGAGTACATCGGCCCGCGCCAATTGAAGCTGATCTGTGTCGGCGATGCGCGTCGCATCAATCTTCGCCGCTGCCAGCAGTGCGGGCAAACCATCGGGAGCGTCCACAACATACAGTTTCCTTCCGATCATGCGTGCCGCGGTGTCGTCAAGAGAGATTGGCGGAAAGACATTGAGCAGCTGCTGACCCGAAGCGAGTTCCTTGCCGCCATCGCGCGCCCTCACGCGGTACGCCCATTGCATTTGCGTCCTCACCCTCACGGGTGGAATCTTCAGCTTCACGACGGCCGGACCGATGCCGTCGGGCATTTTGATTTCATCGCCGGCAAGTCGAACCTGACCGAACATCAATCCCCACTGTAAATTTGCCGCCGGCATTGGCTGATCGACCGCCCATTGGACGGAGATCGTCTGCTCTTGGCCGCCCAGCCAGTAACCCTGGTGCGTCAATAGTACGATGAGCAGCGTCGTTTTCATGAGTCCCCCTGAGAGAGTTTTCAGTTTTCGGTTTTCAGTTTTCGGTGAGAAAGCCTCTTGCTGAAAACCGAAAACTGAAAACTGAATCCTGAACCCTCTTCGAGCAACATCGTCCTCGCATTAATTGGTCGGCCTGTGTTCATCACGATCCGCGTCGGCACGAGCGAATGCGATCTGCAATTCATAATCTCCGGAACTGGTGACCATGTTGCCTGCCGACAACCGTTGGCCCGACTCAATGCGCAGCGTCGTGGCAAGCGCCGCCAGAACTTCGGTACCCCTGGGCGTCGCCAATTCCGTTGAAATCGTCAGGCGGGTCGGCAGCTCGTCGGAGGTGGTGATACGGTAGCGCACAGATGTGTTCCGATCTCCCGGCACCGTGAGGCTGGCGGACTGTCCCGGAACGATCGCCAAATCCGCGCTGGAAAGCGTCGTGCCTGATCGGAGCATGGTCAGGCGCAGGAGCAGAATCTTTTGCGGATCGCTGATCGCATGATCGCTCAGCCCCACGTCGGAGGTGTTGTCTCCGACGAGGAGCCACGCGGTGCGATGCTCGAAGACGTCGGAAACCTCGTGAAATGCTTTCGCTTCATGGGCGACGTCTGATTGCGGGTAGAAGGCGACAGGTTCTTTTGCAGCTTGAGTAGCCGGCTCGTCGATCTGGCTCAGCGTTGACGGCCTCGCCGTGCGGTTCACCGTCAGGCAGGCAATGCCATATCCAACCGCGACCAACACCGATGCTGCTATTGCCAGGCCAAAAAAATGCGCCCATCCGCGGCGATGCAGGGTTTTGTTGAGCAATCGTTGCTCCATTGCCCCCCACCCGCCTTCGGGAATGCCCGGCGTTACGGGTTGCAGAAGGGATCGAATGCGATCGTAATCAGCAGCAAAGGCAGCACATTGCGGGCAGGTCTGCAAATGCTGCAGAGCGTCGGCCGCGCGACTGCGCGCCGCCTCGTCCCAATCGCATTCAGCGAGAAATTCGCGGATGTTTTCGCACGTACTCATGGTTTGTCACCTGCTCTGGGGTTCCAATCGGCCAGATGTTCGCGCAGGCGCTCGACTCCCTGAGCGAGCAGCCTGCAAACGTCAACCGCGCTGATCCCGAGCATCTGCGCCACCTCTTTCCCTTTCAGACCCTCCATATGTCGCAGCACCACAACCGCGCACACCTCATCGGGAAGCTTTTCCAATGCCACGGCAACGGCGTCTGGCAAATCAACATGATGGTGCGGCGGCTCAACGGGCTTGCGGGCAGGAAAATAACCTGCAGCCGCACCCTGCCGCTCCACCCTGTCGTGCCGGCGGATCCTCCGGCATTCATTGATCACAACCTTCTGGAGCCAGGCTTTCAAAACCTCCGCATCCGCATCCAACAGGCGGACGCGATGCTCATGCGCTTTCAGCAGCGCATGTTGGCAGACTTCCTCGGCAGTCTTGCTGTTTCGAACCAATCCATGGGCAAGACTGAAAAACAGACGACCGTTCTTCGTGATCTGCTCTGCGAGCAGACGCGCCCAGTCGGATTCACGATGCAATGCCGTCTCTCTTCCCTTTGCAGCACCGGCACCCCCTTGTCCCCCCATTAAGAAGATGCGCGACGAGGCAAAAGATTTCAAAAAAATTTCACCCGTGCCACAATCCATCAAAGTTTCCGCACGCTGCGCAATTTCTGGGTGCCGCTATCTGCCAATACAGGAGAAGAGAGTTCACCACGGAGGCACGGGATCACGTTCGACTTTTACGTCTGCTTGGAAATGCTTGTTAAAAAATCACGAAAACAGACTTCTTCTACGGAGCAAACTACCCATTCTATTTTCCCCCAAACTCCTTGGGGCTACAGACAGGATTCTAAATGATGTTTCGCGCGGCCCCGGGGTTCTGATGGCTCGCCTCCGTGTCTCCGTGCCTCCGTGGTGAACTCTTTTTTTGGTTGCGACCGAGCGGAGCGAGGCAGCGCCGGGCAATTTTGAGCCTGCCACGTGCCTGTTATCAAATGGTTTGTTCGTGAGCCGCCGCACGCCATGCCTCGAAGTCTTCGCTCACGGCGCTTGCCAGCTTTTTGGATGCGGTTGGCAGCCAGTTGTCGGGCCTGCTTCGCAGATCGCGGCGAATCTTTTTGGCCGCGCCGTCGGTACCGAGATGGATGTTGGCCGTCTCCCACCCCATTGCCCGAAGCAACCGGGCTTCGTCGGCGACCCTTGCAAGCGATGAGAGCTCGATTCTGGAGCAGTCCGGCGCCAGCCGGCGTGAGAGCCATGCCCCTTCCACGCGCACCAGCGGGTCGTGGCAACGGACCGCCCGCTTCAGGAGCGCCGCATAACCAAGCTGCCTAGGACGTTTTTCGTCCCACGCCCACACGCACGCGGACGCCGACAGCGCCTTCGCCTCGCGCGCGATCGTGCCGCCATGGTACTCAGCCAGCGCGATGAACCGTCGATGCCCGAGGCTCCCAAGTCCTTTGACGCGTTGAACGACCTGGTAATCGGGCAGCGGCTCGGGCATCAGCCGCTCCAGCGCCGCTCGTGCCTCGGTCGAAATCGGGTCGGCCGCGGCGGGGGACTCCCGCAATCGTTGCCAGAACATCACGGGATTCCGCAGCTCATTGTGCGCGAGGGTCGAAAGCCATTCGTGCCGCTCACCGAGCACAAACGGCCGCCCCCCCGCCGCCAGCGCGTCGACATAGCCGCTCATCAACGCCGCGCAGCCCTCATGCTGTCCGATCGCCAGGCGGTCCGCCTTGCGCACCAATAACACGCTGGCGGCAAGCCGGATCAGATCGAACGTGTACGGAAGTTCATACACCTCGTCAAAATCGTTCACGCCCCAGACGAGCCGTCCTTCCGCGTCTCGCCAGGTGCCGAAGTTCTCCAGGTGCAGATCTCCGACCGCCAGCACCTTTGGCGCATCCGCCGCCGCCCCCGCCAAATCCGGCCAGAGCTGCGCCCATCGGTAAAAGGTAGCCCGAAAGAATTCGAACACACCCGCCGCCATCTGCGCGTGCTTGGTGGCCACGTCCTTCGACACCAGCGGCGTCTGTTCCGAGAGCCATTTTTCATACGAATCGGTTGCCTTGAAAATGTTCATTTTGGAAGTTCCTCCCGACGATCGTACCACGCCGGGCTCTCCATCCCTTCCGCAGCATAATTCGATCTGCACGGGGCGTCTTGGCGGATCCCCCCTATATTCACCGCGACACTGGTGCCGGTCAGCCCCGCCACGGGGACGCCGACCGGAACCATCACGCTCGAGGACGGCGCCACGGTGCTGGGAACCGGCACGTTCAGCGGCGGCATCGCCACGTTCAGCACCGCTGGGCTGAGCACTGCCACCCATTCGATCACGGCCATTTACGGCGGCGATGCGAACTTCTCCACCAGCACATCCGGTTCCCTCAGTCAAACGGTGACCTGATTGTTGCCGCCATTGAGCAGATGTTCTCGAATCGAGCGGGCGGATCTCATTGGCTTGATCCGTCTTTCGCCAGCCGCGGCGTTACCTCACAGGAGTGAGCGGCGAATGGAATATGTGCCAGTTGGATCCCGGCGAGCCTGTCAGCAGTTGCCTCGCCTCCGGCTCCTCGACCCACCCCGCCCGCCGCACTTCTGCAAGCGATACGGCCCGATCTGAGTTGGCGTTTTTCGGACCGAACAAGGGATCCCAGATCAACAGTACTCCCGGCGGCGGCGAAAAAATGGTTTCGCGAGTCCAGTCAAGGTTCGGCGCGCCGCTGGGACTCAAATCCAACGCATAGAAAAAACCCATGTGCGTGCAGAGCAAGTGGGGATATCGCCGACGCATATTGCTCTGGGCATACCAGTGAGCCACGCGGTCGGCCATGCCCCAGTCTGCCGGCGGACGCAACGGCACCACGGGATGAAAAACATTGATCAACGCCGGCACCACAACTGCCGCCGCCGCCCAACGAAACGGTGCGCGCCACTGGAGCCGATCGAAACACCATTGCCAGCCGCGTCCGGAAAGCACTCCCCAAAACGGCGCGGCAATCAGTAGATAGCGCGCTTCACCGTAGCTTCCGAGCTTCCCGGTTGCATACAGAAGCGTGTGAGCAACAAGCACAAAAAGCGGAATTGCCGCCGTCACCGCCCGGAACCGTTTCGGCACCGCAAAACTACGCCAGACGCCCAGGAGTGTCGCCGGCAGCACTAGTGGGGATACGACGTCCGGCAACTCAGCAAAAAAGGTGAACGGATCGCCCGGCAGGTACATGCTGTGAGACGACCATGGCCATTGGCTGATGAGCCAGTG
>Ga0302326_10011473_pt1 | contig 19076 bp, 21 predicted proteins | sample Palsa_T0_3_FD_202264 | JGI IMG/M metagenome (GOLD analysis project Ga0302326, IMG submission 202264) | Peat permafrost microbial communities from Stordalen Mire near Abisko, Sweden - Palsa_T0_3 | ecosystem: Environmental > Terrestrial > Soil > Palsa > Peat permafrost | place: Sweden: Abisko...
GATGGCGAAGTTCGCGTAACCGGGACGCCGCTTGGCCGGCTCGGCGCCGAACAGCTTGCTGTAGAAGGTGACGGCCTCGTCGATGTCGTTGACGTTAAGGGCGAGCTGGACACGGGACACGGGAACCTCCAGGAGATGAGACATAGACGTTCGCCTATGTCCTTAGCGACAGTTTGCCACTTGACATCGACCGATGTCAATATAGACGTATGTCGAACCCCTTGGTGCTGCTGACCCCGGCCGAGTCCGCGGCCTGCTGTGCGCCGCTGGCTGCGCAGCCGCTGACGATGGAGCAGGCCGAGCAGGTGGCGCCGCTGCTGAAGGCGCTGGCTGACCCGGTCCGGCTGCGGCTGATGTCGCTGGTGGCCTCGCGCGAGGGCGGCGAGGCTTGCGTGTGCGACCTGAACGACGCGTTCGACCTGTCCCAGCCGACGATTAGCCATCATCTGAAGGTGCTGCACGAGGCGGGGCTGGTGGACCGGGACAAGCGCGGGGTGTGGGTGTACTACCGGGCCCGGCCGCAGGCCCTGGCCGCCGTCGGCGCCCTGATCGGCTGCAGCCCGCCGGGGTAACCCGCAGGGGCTTCCCGTCCGCATGTTCATCGTCTATCGTCGATTAACGATGAATGATGCGCAGCCGCTCGACCGACAGGCCGCCGAGACCTACGCGGCCTGGTTCAAGGCGCTGGCCGACGGCACCCGGGTCCAGGTGGTTTCCCTGCTAGCCCGCAGCGCCAGGCCGCTGGCAGTCGGGGAGATCGCGGCGGCGGTGCCGGTCGGGCAGTCCACTGTCTCCGAGCACTTGCGGCAGCTGGCCGCGGTCGGGTTCGTGCTCGCGGAGGAGCGGGGCACGTCTCGCTTGTACCGGATCAACACTAACTGCGTGGAGTGCTTTCCGACCGCCGCGGACCTGGTGATGGGAAGGCCCTCGCCTGTCCAGCCCGCCCCTGCCGACGCACGCCTGGAGGATGACCATGGAACCAGCCCGCCAGCCTGCTGACCGTGACCAGGTCCGGGAGGCGGTCAGGTCCCGGTACGGCGGTCTCGCCCGGGCCGCGCAGGCGGGCCAGACGGTCGCCGGCTGCGACGGGGACGCGGACGCGCCGGGCTGTTTCGGGGTGGCCGGGTACCCCGACGCGGACGGGGCGCCCGGCGGGGCGGTGCGAGCGAGCCTGGGCTGCGGCAATCCCGTCGCGGTCGCGGATCTGCATCCCGGGGAGACGGTGCTGGACCTGGGCTCAGGCGGCGGTCTCGACGTGCTGCTGTCGGCGCGCCGGGTCGGCCCGGCCGGGAAGGCGTACGGCCTGGACATGACGAGTGAGATGCTGGACCTGGCCCGGGCCAATGCGCGCGAGGCGGGTGCGCAGAACGCGGTGTTCCTCCGCGGCCAGATCGAGGCGATCCCGCTGCCAGACGGCGCGGTGGACGTGATCATCTCGAACTGCGTGATCAACCTGTCGCCTGACAGGCCTGCCGTGTTCGCCGAGTGCTTCCGTGTCCTGCGGCCTGGCGGCCGCCTGGGCATCTCCGACATCCTCGCCGGCGATGACCTGACCCCGGTTCAGCGGATCGCCCGCGGCGGCCAGGCCGACTGCATCGCCGGGGCGCCCTCCTTCGCCGAGTACCGCGGCGGCCTGACCGCGGCCGGGTTCACCGGCATCAGCATCACCGCGACCCGTCAGGTCGGGGACGGCGTGCACGCCGCGATCATCCGCGCAGCCCGGCCATGACGGACCGGGACGCGGACCTGCGCATCGAGCTGATGACCGCCGCGCACGCTGCCGCAGTCCTGGCGATCTACCAGGCCGGGATCGATGAGGGCAACGCCACCTTCGAGACCCGCGCGCCCGGCTGGCCGGCGTTCACCGCAGGCCGGCTGCCCGGCCACCGGTTCGTCACGACCGCGGCCGACCGCATCACCGGCTGGGTGGCCGCCTCGGCCGTGTCCGGCCGCTGCGTCTACGCCGGAGTCGTCGAGCACTCGGTCTACGTCCACCCGCGCGCCCGCGGCCAGGGCACCGGCCGCCGGCTCCTGGACGCCCTGATCACCTCCACCGAGGCCGCCGGGATCTGGACCATCCAGTCCGGAATCTTCCCGGAGAACACCGCCAGCCTGGGCCTGCACCGGGCCGCCGGGTTCCGGGTCGTCGGGATCCGGGAACGCCTCGGCCAGCATCGCGGCCGCTGGCGTGACGTCGTGCTCATCGAACGCCGCAGCCCGCTCATCTGAGCGTCCGGCCGGGCGCATCCCGCGGCCAGCGCGCCGAGGCAGGCCGGAACGTCAGCCAGCCGCCGACAGCCGCGGTGCGAGGCGCTCGACGCGGTCACTGAGCTCGGCGAGTGCCGCGTCGAAGCTGGCGGGATCGCCGGCCGGGACCGGGTCCGGGACAGACCAGTGCACGGCGGCCTCGCGGCCCAGTTCCTCGTGGGCCAGGTCGCACACGGTGATGATGAGGTCGCCGTCGTGCCGGACGTCGCTGATGTGGCAGGGCCGCAGGTGGCGCATCGGCAGGTGGTGGCGCCTGGCGGCGGCGATAGCGCCCGGCTCGACCCGCGCGGCGGGCCGGGTGCCGGCCGAGGCGGCCGGGACGGCGCTGGCGCGCCGCCACAGCGCCGCGGCCAGGTGGGAGCGGGCGGAGTTGGCGGTGCACACGAACAGCACCCGCCCGGCCGTGCGGGCCGCCGGGCGGGTCAGCGACTCCAGCGCGCCGGGGATGAGCTGGAGATAGGCGCGGCGCCGGTCGCCGGCGGAACGGCGGCGGGTGATGAGCCCGGCCTGCTCCAGCACCCGCAGGTGGTGCGCGAGCAGGTTCGACGGCATCGCGAGCATGACCGCCAGTTCCGACGGGGACGCATCGCCCGCGACGAGGGTGTCGATGATGTGCAGCCGGGCCGGGTCGGCCAGCGCCGCGTGCACCGCCGCCCTGGCCGCCAGGTCCGGAGTTATCTCAGTATTCATTGACTCAATCTTGACTGAGCTAACCTGATCCGTCAAGATGGGTGCCGTGAGCAGCGAACCAGTCACGTTGTGGCGCCGGGTTACCGCGGAGTTCCTCGGCAGCGGGTTCCTGGCCGCCGTGGTGATCGGTTCCGGGATCGCCGCGCAGCGGCTGTCCCCCGGGGCGACCGGGCTGGAGCTGCTGGAGAACGCGGCGGCCACCGCGGCCGGGCTGTTCGCGATCATCTTGATGTTCGGCCCGGTCTCCGGCGGCCACTTCAACCCGGTGGTGTCCTTCGCCGACGCCTTCTTCGGCGGGCTGTCCTGGCGCGACGCCGCCGCCTACCTCCCCGCGCAGGTGGCCGGGTGCACCGCCGGGGCGGTGATCGCGAACCTGATGTTCGCCCTACCCGCGGTCACCCTCTCGGCCAAGCACCGGGCCACGCCCGCCCACTTCCTGTCCGAGGTCATCGCCACCGCCGGGCTGCTGCTGGTGATCTTCGCGCTGGCCCGGTCCGGGCGCAGCCGGTCCGCCCCGGCCGCTGTCGGCGCCTATATCGGCGCGGCGTACTTCTTCACCTCCTCAACCAGCTTCGCCAACCCCGCCATCACCATCGGCCGGATGTTCACTGACACCTTCGCCGGGATCGCCCCCGCCTCGGTGCCGAGCTTCATCGCCGCGCAGGTCACCGGCGGCATCCTGGCAGCCGGGGCGATCAAGGCGCTGTATCCCGCCATGACGCCGGCGGACGCCGCCGACATCATCTTCCCCCATCACGGCGACGCCGGACAGGCACCTGCCCGCGCCGCGCACGACGGCGCATCACCGTCCGCGGACCGGCCGCCCGGCCCGGTCCGGTCCCACTGACAAGGCAAGGAGCCTGCCATGCACCTGGTCATGATCGGCGGCAGCGACGCCGGGATCAGCGCGGCACTGCGGGCCCGGGAACTCGACCCGGCCGCGGACGTCACCGTCGTCGTCGCGGACGCCTACCCGAACTTCTCCATCTGCGGCATCCCCTACTACGTCTCCGGCGAGGTCCCCCACTGGACCAACCTGGCCCACCGCACCATCGCCGACCTGGAAACAGCCGGGATGCGGCTACGGCTGGACACCACCGCCCGCCGCATCGACGTCCCCGGCCGCAAGCTCCTGATCACCTCCGCCAGCGGCGGGGAGGAACTGCTCAGCTACGACAAGCTCATCGTCGGCACCGGCGCCGTCCCGGTCCGCCCCCCGATCCGCGGCCTGGCCGGCCCCGGCGCCCTCGGCCCCGGCGACGGGGTGCACCTGCTGCACTCCATGGACGACACCTTCGCCGTCATGGCGACCCTGGAACAGGCCGCCCCGGCCAGCGCCGTCATCGTCGGCGCCGGGTACATCGGCCTGGAAATGGCCGACGCCCTGACCGTCCGCGGGCTGAAGGTCACCCAGATGGAACAGCTGCCCGAGGTCCTGCCCACCGTCGACCCGGACCTGGGCGCGCTGGTCCACGCCGAACTGGCCGCCCGCGGCGTGCAGGTGCTGACCGGCACCACCGTCCAGGCGGTCACCCGCGCCCGGGCGGGCCAGCCCGGGCGGCTGCACGTGGAGGCAACCGCCGCCGGCGGCTCGGCCGTGACCCGCGCGGCCGACATGGTCCTGGTCGTGGTCGGGGTACGCCCCGAGACCACGCTGGCCGCCGAAGCCGGGGCCACGCTCGGCGTCAAGGGCGCGATCGCGGTCGACATAAAGATGCGGACTCACCTGCCGGACGTGTTCGCCGCCGGGGACTGCGTGATCACCCACCACCGGCTGCTCGGCGAGACGTACCTGCCGCTGGGCACCACCGCGCACAAGCAGGGCCGGGTCGCCGGGGAGAACGCGGCCGGCGGGAACCGGGAGTTCGCGGGCAGCCTGGGCACCCAGGTGGTGAAGATCTTCGACCAGGCCGCCGCCCGGACCGGGCTGCGGGACCACGAAGCGGCCCCGGCCGGGTTCGACCCGGTCACCATCGCATCGCAGGCCGATGACCACAAGGCCTACTACCCCGGCAGCCACCGCATCGCGATGCGGGTCACCGGCGACCGCGTCACCGGGCGGCTGCTCGGCCTGCAGCTGTTCGGGCACCGGCACGCCGAGATCGCCAAACGCATCGACATCGCCGCCGCCGCGATCTACAGCGACATGACCGTCGACGCGGTCAGCGACCTGGACCTGTCCTACACCCCGCCCCTCGGCAGCCCCTGGGAAGCAGTCCAGATGGGCGCCCAGGCCTGGGTCCGGGCCACCCAGCAGCACTAACCCGCCCCGGATCTTTCCAGCAAAGGAACAGCCATGTCAGGGCACAACACAGGGCCCGGCCCTCAGCCGCACGCACGGCACCCAGCCATCAGGGCAGCCGCCGCCGCGATCATCCTCCTCGCCCTCGGCGCCTGCAGCAGCACGACCACCACGCCCGCCACCAGCACCGCCGCCAGCGCTGGCCCCAGCGGCGGGCCGGGCACCCTCACCGGGGCGGGTTCGACGTACGTCGCCCCGTTCTTCGCCCTGGCCTTCGCCAGATACCACCAGCAGCACCCCGCGGTCACCGTGAACTATTCCGCCGTGGGCAGCAGCGCGGGCATCGCCGCGATCAGCGCCCGGCAAGTCGACTTCGGCGCCTCCGACGTGCCCATGACCGCCAGCGAGCTCGCCGCCGCCCAAGGAGGCCCCATCACCCAGGTGCCCGACGCGCTGGGCGCCGAAGGCATCGCCTACAACCTCAGCCTCCCCGCGGGCGCCCGGCTGCACCTGACCGGCCCGGTCCTCGCGGCCATCTACCTCGGGCAGATCACCCACTGGAACGACCCGGCCATCACCGCCCTGAACCCGGGCATCACCCTGCCGGCCGCGACGATCACCGTCGTGCACCGCTCCGACGGCAGCGGCACCACCTACATCTTCAGCAACTACCTGTCCAGCGTCGATCCCACGTGGGCGGCCAGGGTCGGCACCGGCAAGACACTCAACTGGCCCGTCGGCGAAGGCGCCGACGGCAACGACGGCGTGACCTCCACGGTGTTCCGCACCTCGTGGTCCATCGGCTACGTCGAGCAGGCCTATTCCCAGGGCGTGCTCCTGCCGTTCGCCGAGATCCGCAACCAGGCCGGCAACTACGTCCTCCCGACCACCCAGACCATCGCCGCCGCCGCCGCCCGCAAACCCGGCATCACCCCGGCCGACTTCTCCATCGTCAACCAGCCCGGCGCCAGCAGCTACCCCATCAGCGGCTACAGCTGGGCGCTGATCTACACCCGCCAGCCCAGCCAGGCCACCGGGCAGGCCCTGGTCACCATGCTCGACTGGCTCACCCACCAAGGCCAGGCCTACGCCGCCGCCAACCTTTACGTGCCCCTGCCCGCCCAGGTGCGCCAGCTCGCCCTCACCATGCTCCAGCAGGTCACCGGCCCCACCGGGACACACCTCCTGAGGTAGTGCGGTCCGGACCCGCGTCGCCGGCGAGTTTCGGGGTGCCGTTCGAGCAGTACGCATGCGTCGGCTACCGGCCTGGGGTGCCAGGGCCCGGGAACCCGATACGGATCGAGCCCGATCACGAAGACCTCGGTGCCGGGGCTGTCGTGTCGACCTGCGGAGTTCTACGTCGTAGGAGCAACGGTCACGGCGTGTGGATCCATGTGTCATGCGACTTGAACGTTACGCCAGTGCGGCCTGATCTCTTACAGTTCCATTTCGTAGGACGTTTCCACCTGCCGGTCAGCCTGCGGTCCGGCCTGGGCCTCGCGTTCGATCCGCGCGGTGTACTCGCTGCTGGCCTCGATTTCTGCCCGCTGCGCGTCGATCCGCGTCGCCGCTTCGTCCGCGCGGGCCTGCAGCTGATCCAGCCGGGCGGCGCACCTGTCATCGGGGGGACAGGTCCGGCAGCCTCGGACTCCGGAGTTCCCGGTTCGGGTGCCGACGGCTCGGGCCCTGCCAGGGGACTGGATACTCCCGACTGGGCCTGCCCGAGTTGCGATTCGCGCCCGGGTGCGGCGGTAGCCGATTCCTCGTGCCCGGCTTCTGGCGTCCGCTCGGGCGGCCACGGCTGGCCGTCGCGGATGGCGGCCTGATGCTCGCGCTCGATCGCGAGGTCCACGGCGTCGGCGTGTGCCTGGAACTCCCGCCACCAGGTGGCCATGCTCCGCGGTCCCGGTGCTCCTCCGGCCGATGGTCCCTGCTCACGGCGCTGCAGTTCGGCTTTCGCCTTTCCGGCTTTCTCCCGGGTGCTGGCGGTCCGGGCAGACCACTCCTCGTATCGCGCGTTCGCGGTTTCGAGGCGACTCTTCTCCGCGGCGAGCGCAGTGGCCAGCGACCTGGCGTTCTCTGCCCGCACCGGGCCATGTTCTGCTTCGGCGTCGGCTGATTGCCGCCACGCGTCGGCCTCGGCTTGGGCGGTCAGGCGTAGCTGGCTGCTCGTATCCGGTGGTGCTGCCGCGTGCGCGCGGTCAGCTTCGAGTACCTGGGCCTCGAGCTCGCCGCGGCTCATGGCCCGGATCTCGGCTTGTTCGTCGGCGATCTCCAGCGCGCGGAAGGTGTCGTTGCGCAGGGCTTCGAGCTCGGGTCCGGATGCGGGCCGAAGCTGACCGCCTGCTGCGGGTCGGTGATCCCCCGGGCTTCCCGGTACGCGGCGGCGCCGGCCCGCCGCGCGTAATCCTCCCGCAGGACCGGGGAGGCATCCAGACCAGGCGGCACCCCGAGATGGCGGGTCAGCCACGGCTCGGGGTTGGCGAGGGCCCGTTCGCCGAGTTCCTGGCGCCGGTCATCGAGCCCGGCGGCCAGCTCGTGAGCCAGCGCCGGAGCGTTCGCCGGTGTCCGCTGCGCCCACGTCGCACCGTGTCCTTGCGCCGGGAGCTGCAGGCGCTGCAGGCGGCCGTGCAGGACGCTGGCGATGGACCGGGCGCCGTCCATCGGGGGCGGCGGTGATCCGGTCGATGATCGGGCCGATGTCGTGCCCGGCGAGCTGGGCGTCCCGGAGTGTTCGCTGCAGCACGGGCCGGGAGTGTTCCCGCTGGTAACGCCGGGCTTCGGATGGGGTGAGCCCGGCTGTGATCTGCTGGTCGACGTACGGGTAGAGGGTCCGCCAAACGGCAGCGGACCACAAGGTGAGCAGGTGACCGGTTCCCCCGGCCCAGTCCCGGGCGCGGCGGATCTGACCGGTGGCCGACAGGTCGTCCCCGTCGCGCTGCAGGATATCTGCCAGCACGGATTCGGGGGTGGCCTGCTGGTACGGTTCGTGCCCGGCCGGGGCGGTCTTGCCGGTGACCACGTGCGCGGTGTTGGCTTGGCGGCCGCGGGTCATGCCGACGTACAGGGCCTGCCAGGACAGCGTCCAGGTGACCAGGAGGTGGGCGGTGTCGACGGTGCGGCCCTGGGCGACGTGCACGTTGCCGCCGTAGGCCAGCTCGGCGTGGCGGGCGAGGTAGGACCGGGAGACCCGGAACGGCCCGGTCCAGGTCCCGTCCAGGCGCTGCCGCCGCACCTCGGCGTCCGGTCCCCGCCACCCGGTGACTTTCAGGGTGTCGCGGTTGGTGAGTTTGCGGCCGCCGGCGTCGATCTCGGTGTTCAGGCGGGCGCGGACCAGGTCGCCGTTCCCGGCGTGGTTGCCGTCAGCCAGCACCGCCTGCGGCGGGCCGACGGCGCCGAGCCGGACGAGCCGGGCCTGGACCCGGCGGGACAGTTCCGCGGCTTCGGCGTTGGACCCGGCCAGCAGCAGCACGTCGTTACCGCGCAGGTGGTCGGCGAGCCACATCGACGCGGCGCGATCGTAGGCGGCTTCCTCATCGGCACCCCTGACCCGCCCGTGCCGATCGTAAGCAGCGACCGCGGCCAGGTCGCCGTCCCGGAGCCGGACGCTGGCTTCCCGTTCCCATGGCGCGTCGAACCGGCGGACCTCGTGCAGCTGCGCGGCGGGGACTTCGGTGGCCAGCAGGGCGAGCATTCCCCCGGCCTCGATGGCGCCGAGCTGGGCGGTGTCGCCGGTCGCGATGATCCGCGCCCCGGCCTGCCGGGCCGCTTCGCCGATCATGGCCAGGTCTGAGGTGCTGAGCTGGCTGGCCTCATCCAGGACAAGCACGTCGTCGCGGTGCAGGGGCACGGGACGGCGCAGCTCGCTGGAGCCCTCGGTCTTGCCGAGGAACTCGGCGATGTTGTAGCTCTCGGCCAAGCCCTCGTGCGCCAGGACCCGGGCCGCGTTGGTCGAGGTGGTCAGGCCGATGACGCGGCAGCCCGTGAGCGAGGTCCACAGCCGGGCGAAGGCGGCCATCGTGTGGCTCTTGCCCGCCCCGGCCGGCGCGATCAGCACCGTCGCCGCGGTGGCGGCGGTGAGCATCGTGACCACGGCGTCACGCTGCTCGCCGTGCAGTCCCGCGTCTCCGGCGGCCGACCTGGCCGCCTGCCCGGTGACGAGCTGCGGCACGGTCCGCCGGGCGGGCGCGAGGATCTGCTCTTCGGCGTCCAGGTGGGCCAAGGTGCAGTAGCGTTCGGCGTTCGGCGGCCGGTAGATGCTGCCGCCGTCCGACGCGCGGACGCCCAGGCTAGTCACGTCGGCAATGTCCGGCGCGGTGACCTGGATGACGTCGGCCCCGGCCCGTCCGGAGACGGCCAGCTTGGCCACCTCGGTGACCACCGCCTCGCCGTCGGCGCCTCGTGGCAGGACCGGGAGCGCCCGGTGCACCTCGAACCGGAGCTGGGCCATCGACCAGACCGCGTGGTGCTTTTGCACCTCGGCCACCGCGATCCGGGCGGCGGTGCGCTTGGCCGCATCATCCAGCACCGCCGGTGCACGATCCGTGCACGCCGCGGCGAACTGGGCGACCTGCTCCCGCACCGCGGACAGGGCGGCCAGTTCGCGGAGCACGGTCTGGGCTTCCCACGCGGCGAGCCGCTGCGCCGCAGTCGGCTCGGCCGCGCCGGTCTGCCCGGCCAGGGTACGGCGGGCCTGGGCCTTGGTGCGGCGGGTGTGCTGCCCGGCCTGCTGGTGCAGCAGCCACAGCGTGCGCCGGGACGGCGGCTTACCGTGCTTGTCCTCGTATTCCTGCGCGAGCCTTTTCAGCTCGCCCGTGACGGCGACGGCGCGGGAGCTGAACAGGTCCATCACGTCCTGGCTGACCCCGCCGACCTCGGCGCCGTTGCCGTCGGCCCTCGGCACCATGACGTACCCGAGCGCGGACAGCCTGGCCTCCAGGCCCCGGTCCGCGACCGGGGCCACGCCGAGTCGCTGGCCGTGCAGGGACCGGGAGTCCAGGGTCCGCCACGTGTCGTCGGCCCCGTCGGCGCGCTGGATCCGGTTCCAGATCGCGACGTGCACATGCAGCTGCGGGTCGCCGTCGCGGGACAGGTGGTGCAGGAACAAGCTGGCGACCAAGCCCTGGCCGTCCCGCCACTCCCCCGTCCGGACGGAATGGTGCCCGGTCCGGGTGTAGGCCGCGTGCCGGTCCAGCCAGGCCACCGCCTCCCGCGCCGAGTCCATTAGCGCGTCCTCCAGTTCATCGGCCTGGGCGTCGAACGTGGCAGCCTGGTCGTCCTCGCCCCGGTCGCGGGCCTGGCGGGCCCAGACCCGGTAGGAGGCGTGCAGGACCGAGACGCTCTTGACCGCGCTGACGGTCAGGTCGAAGTACGGCACCTGCGGCGGATCCTGGCCGCGCTCGGCCGCGCGGACCTCAGCCAGCTCGGTCGCGCTGGCGTACGGATGCCCGGCCAGGTACGCCGCCACCGCCGCCTGCTCCCGCTTCCCGGCCGCCTTGGACCGACGGCGGGTGACCAGAAGTTCCCCGCCGGGCCCGATGTTCTGCTGGTACAGGCGGCCGATCACGGCCGGGTCGACCTGCCCGCTCAGCCCCAGGGCTGCGGTGCCCTTCCCGGCCCACTGGCCGGGCGGTTCCCCGGCCGCGGTGTAGTACGACATGGCCCCGGCGCAGCCGCCGCGGTCCTGCCCGGAGGTGAAGTAGGCGACGTCGTGGCCCTTGTGCAGCGTCACAAGAGTGGACATGATCCGTTACCGCCTGTACCCGGTTCCGCGCTCATCGTTCGTGATGCCTGTGTCCGATAGATCTTTGGGTGTTGACGGACAGTAAGACGAGATCGCGCACAATTTGCGGATTTACCCAGCGTCGCTGACCGGGGAGCGCTGCGGTTCGCATCCCAGAAGGACAAGACCCGGCGCGCGGTTACCGTGGCGGCCCACCCGGACAGCGGGCTCCTAGCGCAGCCGACGGCACGTGGTGCTTGCGGTCCGGACGCGGAAGGGAAGCTGCAGCCGCTGCCCCGCCGCGGCCGGGACATGCCGTACCGAACGATCTCGTCCACGATGGCGCACGACCCCGAGCCAGGCCCTTCCGCCTTCACGATCGCGGCCTTGCGGGCGCGCGTGCCTGAGTCGGCCCCGCGGCGGCGCGCAAGGACCGTCACCCGGCAGCACGAAGTGTCCCGTTTCCGGTCAACCGCCGAGAAATTTTAGTCCGCAGGTAACCGGCGATATCCAGGGGCCGGAAAGCTCCCGCCGGCACCCGATAACGCCACTTCCCAAATGATCATGCCGGGCACTTTTCGTACCCTGCCCTTACCGTCACCATGACGGCGTGCCCAGTCCGAATGCTGGGCACAACAAGGCCCCCTGGACCATCCGCCAAGATCACCCAGGGGGCACAGCCCCTTCGACAGGACCTGCCATGCAACCTAACACGGCCCCCACCCCCCACCCAACAGACCAACTAGCCCGCGACCCGGTCCCCGCCGAGCTGCTGGAAACCGTCGCCCGGGCCCTGGCCGCAGCCCTCATCCCGCACCCACGACAACCCGAACCGCCCGGCCCGGAGGAGCCGGACTTCCTGACCGCCGCGCAGCTCGCCGCCCGGCTGGGCGTCTCCCGGGAGACAGTGCGGCGGCTCGCGATCGCCGGCGCGCTGCCGCACACCGTGGTGTGCCGCGGCACCCGCAAGACCACCCGCCGGTTCCCCCGCCGGTTCGCTGATGAGTTCGCGGCCAGCGGCCTCGATGCGGACAGCCTGGCCGGGTTCGCCGCCGCCTGGCGGGCGCGGGTCACCGCGCCGGTGCCGTGACGGCCGGCCAGCCGCGTCACCGTAGTCCCGCCGCGCCAGCGCCTTTCGTGGCGCGCTGGCGTGAGCTGGCTGCGTGCCGCGGCGCTGACCTCGGGTTGTTCTTTCCCGGTCGCGGTGAGTCGGCTGAGCCAGCGCGGCAGGTCTGCGCGGGGTGCCCGGTCCGTGAGCCGTGCCTGGACTACGCCCTGGGCAATGGGATCACTCATGGCGTCTGGGGCGGGCTGGCCGAGCGGGACCGCCGGGCGTTGCGGTCCCGCCGGGTCGGCGCCGTCCGGCGGGAGCGTGATGAGGCGATCGCGGCGGCCGCCGCCGCCGGGTCCAGCCAGGCGGTGATCGGCCGGGCGTTCGGCCTGGCCCGCACGTCGGTGAACCGGGTCCCGCTGCGCAGACGAGCGGGGACAGTCATGAGCCACAGCCTGACCGGCGCAGCGCATCTGCGGCCGCCGGGCCACGCCTGGCGCGGCGCGTGCGGGAAGCTCACGCATACTGGCCGGGTGTGGCGCCCGGCAGACCTGGGGTCCAGTTCAGAAGGGGCGGCTTGCGGGTCGGACGATGAGCAGCCTGCCCGCTGAACCGTCGCCCCGTGCTCTGGGTGAGAGCCTGGCGGCCCTGGCCGCGCAGCTCGCTGACCTGCGGGGCCAGGTCCGCGCCGTCAATGCCCGGCTCGACCAGGCCGGACTCCGCGCCGACGTGAACCTGGCCGCCCGGTTCGAGGACCTGGCCCAGACCGTCGCCGATACGCTCGACGCCGCCGCACCTCGCGGGCCCGCCGCCCCGTACTGGATCGGCCTGGATCGCGACACCTACGCCACGCGGCTGGCCGACCTGCGGCGGTGGGCCGATCTCGTGCTCCGCCAGCAGTACAGCGGGTACGAGCTCCGGGACTGCTGGCCCCGTCACGTCCATGCCATCTGGGAACTGTCGACCCTGGCCGCCGAGTGGAACCGCACCTACCGCGCCCCTCGCCCCGACCTCGCCCGGGCCCTGGAGTTCTATGACCGGTGGCTGCCCGGCACCATGCGCCGTATCACCGATATCACCGGTGCATGCTTGTCGCAGTGCGTGCTGCTCCGCGGCCCCGGTGACCGGGCTACCCGTCCTGGATACCGCTAATAGCTGCGCCGTGCAGAAAAGCAAGCCGCGTCCGTCGGCTCACGGCAGGCGGCCGGAGCCGTCGAGGTCGAACTCGCCGTTGCGCACGCCCGTGATGAACGCGCGCCATTCCTCGGGGGTGTACCAGTGGACCGGCCCACTGCCCCGATTCTTGGTGTCCCGTACCAGGATCATGCCGTTGCGGGCCTGGCCGACTTCGACGCAGCTTGCACCACCGTTGCCGCTGAAGCTGGCCTTGCGCCAGCGGAGGTCATCTACACGTTCCATATGTCCTCAGCTACCTTCAGTATCAGGTCCTGCGAAGCACCTCGCGGCAGTGCGTCACCCCGTACAAGATCGAATGCTACCGCCGCTTTGCGGACCACTTCGGGGTCCCTGATCGTCTGATCCTCAATCGCCTCGATCAGCAGCAAGTCCGGCTCGCCGTCCATGCTCCCGATCAGGAACGCGCAGGCAAGGCCGCCGTGCGCGCCGGTACTGGCCGGCACGACCTGGATAAGGATGTGAGACCGTCCGGACATCTCAGCCAGGTGGGTCAGCTGGTCGTACATGACCTTCGGTGACCCGATGAGCCGGTGCAGGACGGCCTCGTCCAGCACCACCCACAAGTCGGGCGGCTCCGGCTTGTCGAAGATGGCCTGCCGCCCGATCCGCGCGGCCACCAGATCCGCCAGAGCGTCCGCGTCTATGCCCTTGCGCTCGCCAGCGAACAGCGCTTCGGCGTATTCAGCCGTCTGGAGAAGGCCCGGAACGATAATCGGCTGCCAGATCCGCACCGACGTCGCCTCACGCTCCCGGCCCAGCCAGTCCGCGAACCATCCCGGAATCGGCCCGTTAGATTTGCGGGCAACAGCAGCCAGCCGGACATGCAGCCCGTTGCACAGGCCAGGAACATCTCCGCGATCTTGGGCGCCACGTCTTCGGACGGGGGACGCGCCCCGGTCTCTGCCTTGACGATCACCGTCCGGTCAAAGCCCAGCTCCCGCGCGAGCTGATCCTGGCTGGTAAAGCCCCCGTCAAGGCGGGCACAGCGAAGTTCCTCGCCCAGCCATGCGCCGAGATCACTACGCGGATCACGATCATTCGCCATGGCCAGTGCCTTTCTGTGGCATCCGCGCCCGGGCACGTGCCGGAATGTGACCAGCATCGCCGCCACGTAGCTTAACCATGCTCTTTCCCTACGTGATGGGGCAAGAGGAATTTCACCCGCCCGGCGCATCCGCAGTTATGAGGACCCGCACTTATGCCCATCGAGCCAGTCACCGTCGAACATCCTGAGCATCCCCTGCACGCACTGACCACCTACGAGCTGACGTACTATCGCCGCCGACTGGAAAACGCCCTCGCGTTCCTGGACAAGCAAGACCCCGTACCGGCGATCCGGACCGACCTGCAAGCCGCCCTCGACGGCGTGCTCACCGAGCAGCAAGACCGCGCCCGGCTCACCGCCGGCGCGTGAGCACGACGTGACCCGCCGACCGCGCGTGACCTGGAACGCGCACGCCGCGAACTCGCCGCCAGTCTGGCCCGGAACCCGCCGGAGTCCCCGGCACGCACAGCGATCCTGGCCCACCTCACTGCCATCGACATCGAGCTGACCAGGCGAACCGGACTGAGCCCACCAGGCTCCCCGCGCCTAGCTCCCCGACGGCAGGCGCGGCTGCCTTAGCGTGCCGGCCATCGGCCTGCTACTCTCATTCCACTAAGCTCTTAGTAGAATGAGAGTAGTCATGATCGAGTTCCAGCTCGACGAGACATCGGGCGTTGCCACCTACCTGCAGCTCGTGCAGCAGGTTCACCAGGCCCTGCGGATGGGGATGCTGGAGCTCGGCGACCAGCTGCCGACCGCGCAGCAGGTGGTCGCCAAGCTGGCCATCAACCCGAACACGGTGCACAAGGCCTACCGCGAGCTGGAGCGTGAGGGGCTGGCGCGCGCCCGCCCTGGGCTCGGCACGTTCATCACCCGCTCGCCATCCGGGACCGACCCGGCCACGCAGGCACGGTTCCTCGCCGCGATGACCGACTGGCTGCGCTCGGCACGGTCGGCAGGCCTGGGCCCCGATGACATCGAGGCGATCTACCGCACCGCGTTCCGCACCTGCTTCGCCGAAGGGGCGGCATGATGACCGCCGTCATCGAGGCCAGCGGGCTGGGCAAGCAGTACCGGCGGACCTGGGCGCTGCGCGACTGCACGCTCGCCATCCCCGAGGGCCGCGTCGTCGGGCTCGTCGGCCCGAACGGCGCGGGCAAGACCACCTTGCTGCAGCTGGCCACCGGGCTGCTCACGCCCACCCGCGGCACGATCAGCGTCCTCGGCGAGCCTCCGGCCGTCAGCCCGGCACAGCTGGCCCGGGTGGGCTTCGTCGCCCAGGACACGCCGGTATATGCCCGCATGCGGGTCGCGGATCACCTCCGGCTGGGTGCCTGGCTCAACCGCGGCTGGGACGACGAGCTGGCGCAGCGGCGGATCGGGCAGCTCGGGCTGGACCCGAAGCAGCGGGCCGGATCGCTGTCCGGCGGGCAGCGCGCCCAGCTCGCGCTCACCCTGGCGCTCGCCAAGCGGCCCGAGCTCCTCCTCCTCGACGAGCCGGTCGCCAGCCTGGACCCGCTCGCCCGCCGGGAGTTCCTCCGCAGCCTGATGGAGGCGGTCGCCGAGCACGGCACCAGCGTCGTGCTGTCCTCCCATCTGGTTGCCGACCTGGAACGCGTCTGCGACTACCTGGTCGTGCTCGTCGCCTCCCGGGTCCGCATCGCCGGGGAAGTCACCACGCTGCTCGCCTCCCATCACCGGCTGTCCGGACCCCGCCGCGACCCTGGCACCCTCCCGGCGGGCCAGGACGTCATCGAGGAAAGCCACACCGACAAGCAGACCGTCCTCCTGGTCCGCACCGACCAGCCCGTCCACGACCCGGCCTGGGCCGTCACGCCGGTCAGCCTGGAGGACCTGGTGATCGCCTACATGAGCCCGGCGAGCGATATCCCGGCCCGCAGGCCGCAGCTAGGAGTGGTGTCATGATCAGGCTCAGCTGGCTCCAGTTCCGCGCGCAGGCAGTGACCGCCGCCGCCGCGCTCGCGGCCGCCGTGGTCGTGCTCGCGGTCAGCGCCCCGCACCGCGCGCTGGATGCCGGCGCATCCCACCGGCTTTACATGGCCGGCATCGTGGTCCTGTACCTGACGCCCGCCATCATCGGGATCTTCTGGGGAGCGCCGCTGATCAGCCGCGAGCTGGAGACGGGCACCTTCCGGCTGGCCTGGACCCAGAGCGTCTCCCGCACCCGCTGGGTGGCCGTCAAGCTCGGCCTGACCGGCCTGGCCAGCATGGCCGCTGCCGGGCTGCTCAGCCTCATGGTGACCTGGTGGTGCAGCTCGACGGACCAGCGCAACCCGCTCGGCGGTTACCGGCTATCGGCCCTGTTGTTCGGCGCCCGCGACCTTATCCCGATCGGCTCCGCCGCGTTCGCCGTCGCCCTCGGCGCCACCATCGGGCTGCTCGCCCGCCGCGTCGTCCCCGCGATCGCCATCACCCTCGCGATCTTCGTCGCCGTCCAGGTCGCCGTGCCTCTTTGGGTGCGGCCCCACCTCATCTCGCCCGTCCGCACCGTAGTGCCGCTCAACCTCAGCGCCATCAACGCGGTGGGAAGCTCGTTTCCCGAAAACAGCCTGGGCGTGGGCGCCACGGTGAACATCCCTGGCGCCTGGGTCTACTCCAACCAGGTCACCACCCCAGGCGGCAGCACCTCCCTCGGCCCGGCGCCCCGGGCATGCATCTCTGGGGCAACGAAGGTCCTGCCAGCTGGGCAAACGAGTGCCTGCAACGCCGCAATCGGCAGGCTTCACCTCCGGCAAGTGGTCATCTACCAGCCCGGCAGCCGCTACTGGGCCTTCCAGTGGTCGGAGACCGCGATATTCCTCGCGCTCGCCCTCCTCCTGACGGGATTCTGCATCTGGTGGACGAGCCGCCGGCTCAGCCGCTGACAGCTCCAGCAAGCAGGTGCGCTAGACCACTACCGGCAAGCACCCCGCGCGGAAAAGAGACACGACAGCTGGCCCAAGGACGATCCAGATAGGTCAACTTCCCCAGAGACAGACGAGACAAGAGGCGACGCGGACACCGGCTGTGCGGACAAAGACCGTGCGGACAAAGACCGTGCGGCTTGGGCGAGTTCGCTGATTGCCGTGATGACCCGGCGCGCCTGATCCTCGGTGAGCGCGCCTTCGGCGAGGAGGCGAACCATCGCGGCCAGCTCATTCCGCGCAAGGCCCCACCGTGTCTCGGATACCGGAATCCGTCATGCGCGCCGTGTTGTGCCCCTGGGCGCCGAGCCAGAGCCACGGCGACGACGTCTGTGAGTGCCGTGCCCGCGCTCGTATGTACTTGTCCATGGCCGTGGCCGGATTTTTGCCGACCGGCACCTAGGTCTCATCTCCGGTCTGTTACTCGTTCTGGGCCGCAGCTGCGAACTCCGTAAGCCACGAAAGAGCGGTAGGTTCGTCGAGCCCAGCCTCTGCAGCCATGACCGCAGCGAGGGTAGCAAGCCCGTCGGCGCCGGAAACCGATAGGTGCTCACGGTAGAGTTCGCGAACCCGTTCCTTTCGGCGGAGTCCGTCGAGCTGGGACGGGATTATGGCGGCGGCCCGCTGATCGGCGGGTCTGGTGAACTGGGCGTAGAACTTCAGCGTCGTGGAACCCTCCGCGTGGCCGAGACGCCCGGCGACGGTGTTCAGGTCGGTGCCCGCGGCTAGGAGCTGGGTCGCGGAGTAGTGCCGTAGCTCCTTAAGCGAGCTGGTGATGCCGACCCGGAGGGCGTACCGGCGGTACCGGTGGGTCATCGTGTCGGGATTCCACGGCGTGCTGCCTACCGGGTCAGGAGAGAATGCGAATGCGTCTTCCGGCACCTGGACGCCAAGGGCCTGGGCGTCGGCTCGGCGGCGCTGGAAGCGCTCGCGGAGCAGCTCGCAGGTCAGAAGGTCCAGCGACAGGACGCGGCCTTCACCGTCCTTCGGCGCCTTCTCGATCCGGCTCCCTTGCTTGACGATGTAATTCGTGGAGACCCGGACTTGCTGGCGGGCGAAGTCGAACCGGTTCTCGCGCAACGCACTAACCTCACCCCGCCGAGCTCCGGTAGTGATCGCGGTCCACAGGTACAGGCCGAATTCCTCGTCCTCGATCCACACGAGGTTGAGTAGCCGGGCGGCCTGGTCCGGGCTCGGCGGGGCAGGCTCCCGTTTGCGCGGGTGCGGCGGGCTGGCGTTCTTGGCGACGTTACGGTCGGTCCAGTCGTAGCGGACGGCCAGGTCCAGGGCCGAGGAGATGATCGAGTGGATCCGCAGGATCGTCGCGGGCTTCATCGGCTTGCACACATGCGGTCGGCACCGAGCGTCGCATACATGGGACCGGGTGGTGCGGTGGTCACGCAGCGGGCCGCATCGCTGGTCGCACGAGTGCTCACCGTCGGCATAGTGCTCGGTGCGCGGCAGCCTTCCGCACAGCCGGGAGCACTTCTTCAGCGCGGTGTACAGCGCGTCGAGCGAGTCGGCGCCGAGCTTGCGGATCTTGACCTCGCCGAGCACCGGCCTGATGGTGCGGCGGACGTAGCCCTGGTGCGCCTCCCGGGTCGACACCTCGAGGTCGGCGACTTCCAGGTACTTGCCGAGCGCCTGGCCGAGAGTCGCGTGCTGGTCGGGGAACCGGCCGCCGTCGGCCTCGACGAGCATCCGGCTGAGCGCTGCGTGGGCGGCAGCCTCGTCGGGGCAGGTCTGCCTGAGGAGGCGTGCCTTGCCGGTGACCGGGTCGGTTCCCGCGTAGACCTTGACTCGGAACGAGCCACTCGGCAGCTGCTGTATGTGACCTTTGCTGGTCTTGGCCATGACGACACGATAGCCCGATTAGGCCGTTTCGGTCCACAACCCGGTCCACACTAGAAAACACTTCTGTTCGATTTATGTCTCCT
>Ga0302326_10011478_pt1 | contig 19073 bp, 23 predicted proteins | sample Palsa_T0_3_FD_202264 | JGI IMG/M metagenome (GOLD analysis project Ga0302326, IMG submission 202264) | Peat permafrost microbial communities from Stordalen Mire near Abisko, Sweden - Palsa_T0_3 | ecosystem: Environmental > Terrestrial > Soil > Palsa > Peat permafrost | place: Sweden: Abisko...
CTGGGAGTGTCATATGACCTGGTCTATGTGTTGGTATCAGTAGGTCAAGATCAACAACCCACGTGGATTTGTTGAGGAACGAAAGTTTGACTGGGACTTGAAGATAGAGCAGAGCCAAGATGGCGCTCTAGACGATGGAGCTTTTGATGCAACAGTCTCCGAACAAAATATTGGGGTTAGAAAGACGATCCTGTTCTTGGGACCTGGCGAGCTTTTGAAGAAACGTGGGGAGGTTAGCCTCCTATGTGACCATATAGTACTTCGACTTTTCGAGCGGAAATGTCAAGAGAAAGGTTACCGTGATCTTGTGGTTGGGGTGATGCTTAAGGGAACGGAACGTGGATTTGGATGGCTGATGGCATCTTGGCGAATGCTCCACTTGAATTTTCTTCAAGAGAAAGTGCACCTATGGATATGGGAGAGCAAGGAACCAATATAAATGTTTTGAGAACATGCTAGAATTCCTCGCCAAGTGCCTAGCTCGCCCGCTCAAGTAGCCCCTTTTTCCCGTTTACCAGAACCCCACTTTCGTTCCTTCATCTCGCAAATCACCTAAGGAGGGAACCAAAGAACCCTAAAATGCGCACTCTTCGGAGGAACGAGTGCTTCAGAATTCATTTGCTCGAACCTAAAGCTCGGAAAGTCTAGGCCGGGCCTCGGCTAAGAGCTTCACTAGACTCGGAAACGCTTCGAGAAAGAATTACAAGTGAGCATTTGAGAGAAGTCTAGATAACTTTCCACACACATCCTCATTTCATGTTATAATCTGAAGCTTCAGGCTCTGTACTAGCATCAGAGCTTGCCCAGGTTTTCGTCTCCTTGTCATTGTGTTTGGGGTTCCTTGAGAATTCAAAGCATTGTCCTTTCTCTGTCTCTCTTCGATCATCCAAACAATACAATTAGCATGGGAGCATTCAATACCTTCATCGATCTTTTTGCATTATTAGTTTCCGTTTGAGAATCCCAAACAAAATTTTAGTAGTGCTCAATATTATTAAATAGTTCGATAATAGTTCGATTCCGCTTCACTTGTTTTCTCTCATCTCTAGGTATATTTTCAGTAGAGAAAGTCTTGAAGCACATGGGAAGATAGCAGTCAACCTCTCGACTTCTCAATAGAGTCTCCAGCGTCCCTCTCGTACAGTTCCGGAGATAACATCTACAGTAACGAAATGTCGTATATCACGTGATGTTCTTCTGTGTGGAGATGTCCCGGCTCCGCCAGGAACTTCCAAGTTTCCTCATTGAACTGCCTCCAAGCACACTATCTTTGAAAGTAGCTCCTTCTTTCATTCGCGCTTATGTCTCACAACGCCGCGCCTCCTCAAAGAAGACAACAAAGAAGTCACGAAGAGGTCAGATCACCTGCAAGTCTTGAGCTCTCAAGCGAGATTCGATTTCTGAACCTCGATCGTTACATCGACATGTGACGAGGTGACGACTCCTGACTCCCATGTACCTAGGCAACACTTTAAGCACAACTTATACAGTACTTCTTCAATACGATCCCTAGTCTGGAATCTCACTCGCATCAACAAGGGAATCCTTCAAACGCACTTTTCCAAATATTCGCGATGGCGAGCGTTCCGAATTCCGGCAAGAGATGGATCAACGCTCCAGACGCCATACAGGGGTCAGTACCACCACATCACGAGATCAAACACTCTAGAAAGCCAATTCTGACAACGGCCACAGGCCAGATGTTCCATATCAAAATATCAGGAAAGAGAATCCAGCTGTGAGGGGTTGGTTGAACTTGACAGTTTCCGTTCTCTTGTCTGTACTCTAAACGCGCAATCTCCCGAATATTCACTCACGTTTCTAGGCTTGAATGGTTCAGCTTCGTGCGTACCATAATATGGAAAAATACCGGATTTGCAAATCTTCGAAAGCTCCAAGTTCATATCGAGAACACGGAGCCCAGATTTGACCCAGCAGTTATCCCATTTCCGGGCCCATCCGGAACGGATAAGAAAGATGTCCCGAACGGCGCAAACGGCCACCTGGCACCAAAGAAGTTGTCGAGAAAGTATTACACCGTTGCTGATTATCAAGCACTTTATCTCTCTGGCGAACTCACACCAACTGCTGTGGCGAAAGCCATTCTCCCCCTGATCCGCAAGGATATCTCGCCTCCTGGCGAGCATTCAATAGCTTTCTTTGACAGCAAGGTGGATATGGTTCTAGCAGCCGCTGAGGCCTCGGCTTTGCGGTACAAAGAAAAGCGGCCTTTGAGCCCTCTGGATGGTGTGCCTACCGCAATTAAAGATGAGTATGATATTGAAGGTTACATCACGTGCCTAGGCTCAAACAACGACTACACTGGCAAGCCCAAGGATGGCAGTTCTATTACGAGCTGGTGCGTGAAAAAGCTTGACGAAGCCGGGGCTATTAATATTGGGAAGCTCCACATGCATGAATTTGGTTTGGGTATGTATCCCTAATACACCTTTTTTTTACCCGCCAACTGACACCTCCAGACACTTCTGGCAACAACCCCTTCAAAGGAACGCCTCCAAATACATACAACGCCCAGTACTACACTGGCGGTTCCTCCAGCGGCTGCGCCTACGCAGTCAGTGCAGGCCTTGTACCCATTGCTCTAGGAGGTGATGGCGGCGGCAGTATCCGAATCCCCGCCTCCTTTTGTGGAGTCTACGGCCTCAAGCCCTCTCATGGACGCCTCTCCTTCAAGCCAGCACTGAACCACTCTAGCACTTGCGCTGTCAATGGACCCATTGCCTCCGACATCCACTCCCTCTCGGCAATGTACCAAGTACTCGGGATTCCCGACGACACCTCCCTCTGGGCCGCACCATCTCCCACCCTTCTCACCCCCTCGCCAAACCGCAAGAAGGTGCTCGGGATCTGCGAAGCATGGTTCTCACGTGCCACGCCTGCAATACAAACCCTTTGCCGCAGCATGCTCGACCGCTTGGTCTCAGAACACGGCTACACACTCGTCGACATCAAGATCCCCTTCCTGCCCGAAGGCCAGACCGCGCACGCAATGACCGTCCTCACTGACGCCGCGACCCTCTTACCCGTAACCAAAGGCCTCACGCCCGCGAACAGAATCATGCTCGCCCTCGGGACCGTCACGCCATCAACGGACTTCCTCCTCGCGCAGAAGCTCCGCCATGTATTAATGCAGCATCTCGCCTTCCTCTTCAAGCTGCACCCGGGGATGATAATCGTAACGCCAACAACAGCCTGCGCCGGATGGCGAGTCGGAAAACCTGTGGATCTGAAGTACGGTGTTAGTGACGGGGATCAGACGTTGAAGACGATGGAGTATGTGTGGATGGGGAATTTCTGCGGTTTGCCGGGTATCAGTGTTCCTGCAGGCTTTGTGGTTCCTGAGGGAAGGAAAGGGGAGGGAGAAATTGCGGGTGAAGAGGTGGAGGGCAAGGTGCCGGTAGGTTTGATGGGGATGGGGGAGTGGGCTAGTGAGGAGGAGCTTTTGTGGTTTGGGGCTGATTGTGAGGAGGTTGGGCTGGAGAGGAGTAGCAAGCCGCCTATTTGGGTGGATGTTATTGCGAGGGCAAAGGAAGAGATGAAGAGAACGAGCTGAAGGATAGGCAGAGACGATGTGTTAGTATTTGATTTTAGAGATGGTTCCATTTTGTAAGTATGTATATTTTGTACATACAACTACAAGACTTATAGAGGTAGACTAGGCTGAAATATAAATATGATTCCCAACGAGGACTTCCAATTGAGTGCAAGACTTCAAGGTCCAATTATACCTAGCAGTGAATGAGACTTCACTCGAGCTTCTCACTTCTTGATCTCAGCGGGAGAGCCTACAAAGATTTCTCACTCTTTCTTTTGGGGGAATCAAAAGACCCTACACAGATCGTTCCAACCTCGTAGGAAAATCACCACCCCTTACCGTCTTCCTCGATTCGACACAACGGCTCCACGTATCCATCACGTCCTTCACCTCCAAACCAAACGCACCTCTTTCTCCCTCTCTTCCTCAAACACCACGCACGTTACACAACCCCCACCCTAACTCGTGCCAATCTTCACCCGCTCCTACCCTCACCTACCCATCTCCATCCTCGCCTTCTCTCGAACCCCGTGCCTGCCCAACCTAAGAGCGACACCTCACCTCACATACAGTAACAACACCTCATAAACCTCTCACATGCAATCACTGCATCCCTCTCTCACCACTCACCAACACATCACATCACATCACATCACCGCAACGGAGTAAACTCCCCGCCCCCGAACCCAAACCCCTCATCTCCATATCAAAAACACAAAATAAACGCAGAAAACCCCCTAAAAAAATATGACAACTGATATCTTAGCCCATAGCTTGGCATTGGGGATTATTTCCTTGGGGGTTGCACAACCTGGGGTAGTACAGCAGCACACGTGGTCTGATCTCGATCTCTCTCTCTTTCCTTTCCTTCCCTTGCTACACATGGCCTCATAACGTCTCCATCGGGGGAAACCGTTGTCATGCGTTACTCCACTCCAACCTCTCCACAAAGAAATATGATATCTGACCAGGATGGGGAAAAAGGGGGGTTATTCGTGCCACGAAACAAACATGCAGGTGTGTACATTTTGTGATATGCTTCTCTGCTCATCTAAGATTGTGCTGAGTTAAGGGAGAGGAGATGGAGGTGGAGGTGGAGGTGGGGTAATCAGATGAGCCTGTGAGACGTGATCTCAGGGTCTGGCTATGGAAAGGGGAAAACTTGGGGAAGGGGGAGAGCACAGCATGCGCTAGAAAGGGGTAAACCTCCCTCCACACCTTTAAACATCTAGCATTAGCGTCTGCAGCGTCACCTGGGTGCCGCTTCTGAGTGAGATGTCGTGCTGCTAGCTCTGATCATGGGGTTCAGGGGAAGAATGGAGTGGTTAGCTAATATTCTGCCTAGTTAGGATTAAATTGAAAATCTGAATACTCCGTACAGGCTGAGATTAAAATTATGTGATTGTGTGATGTTCTGGAAGGAGGGGGAAGGAGTACGAAGCTGACGAGGCGCTGCTACCATGTGCTCAACATACGAGATATTGGTGTCGTGACGAAACTGATGGTCAAATGACAAGACAAGTGACTAATCAAGGTGTGCCTTGGAATAGAATATTAATGAGGGGAGCGAAATGGAAGAAAGGTGTGTGTAGGAGTGAGGGGTACGGAAATGAGGGGTCGTAACGAGGGGCGAATTTTAGATGAGGCCTGGTGGTAGGCTGAACAAAGTTCAGACTGCGTAGAAGTCTGACCTCCTTGCACTTGATTTCGGCTCGCTCCTGGCGAAAGAAGGAGGAGATGGAGACGAGGCAATTCCCCGATCTGAAGTCTCACGGATCGTCGTATCCAACTCCAACTTTTCCTTCTAGAAAGGCCCGGTTGAATTGATCGCCGTTGAAGAAACACTCGCAAAGCACAATGATACAAAACAGCTGTACTCATTCCCTGAAACCTCGTCACCACTTGCTTTTCGGTGACACATCGAACCACGGCACTAACTTCCGTCATTTGGGGGTCCTGGGCTGCTGACGACTTCGTGCAGCAACGAAGCATGATTCTGGGTAAGCCAACAACCACTAAGTGATGAGTGATCAGGAACGAAGCAGCCGATTCAACCGATTGTGACACAAGCGAAACGCCTTGGTAACTCTGGCTGACGTTAAATGTTGGATTTTCAAAGCAGCGACAGGCATGATCCTCTGTTCAACGAATCAATAAACGCTTTCTCAGAGGAGCAGGTCGGATACAAGTAGGCATCCAATAGCAGAACAAGCGCAGGGAACCGAACCAATGCGTTGCGAGTTTGGTACTGGGTTCTCCAGTCAAGTCGGACATGGTTGCGTCCGTGAAGCGTTGAAACTACTGTACAGTATTGGAGGCTTTCCCCCAGATGCGGGGGAATGCCAACTCATATCGACCCCTGTCAGGCGCCCAGCAGTGGTTCGTTTCCTCTGGGAAAAATCATGCCAACTTTGTTGGACGATCGTGTCGCCACGAAAGATATTTTTGGTGGGCCTGTGAAAGTTTTGACCCAAACAGAAGGAGTCTTTCTCGGGAGTAGCCGCTCCAACACGAGGAACGTTTTGACTTTCTGTCCTTGGACCGTCCCTTTCAAAATATTGACTCCCATGATGACCTAAGCTGCTCTTGGATAGAATCACGAGCCAGCCGCTTTGAAAAAAAAAAGAAGGAGAAACCGGCCGTTTGTTCCTGAACGAAAAGCTGGTCCCTGCGTCAGCCAATTCTAGCCTTGACCATGCATGTTAGCGTAACGTCGAACGGTCGAACCCCACAGAGAAAATAAGACATTGGAGGTTTGATGGCGCACAGGTCAAGTGATTGATTACGGTCTGCTAACGGGCCAATCGCGCAAGATTATTGGACTCAGAGATGTCGACACGGTAGCACTCGGAACGGGGGCTCACAATGGTTTGACTGTGGTGCCAGAGTGGTCACCACAGTATCTCGAGTGTCCTGGCAATATCGGTTAGTGATGGGTGTTTTTAGTGCTGCTGCAGGGTTTGCAAATGAAAATGTTCAAATGTCCGATTCGGTCTGGGAGTAGCCAATGAAAGGGGCAAATGAAGCCGTTCAAGCAGCGTTTGGCAAGGGAAAAGGACAGGGAAAGGGAAACAAATGCTGCGAAGATCATTTGGACGGGGTTTCTTTAAATGCCGACTGAGAAAGGATAGATCGGAGGAAAATTCAGGATCTCGCCAGACGTACCCTGGTGAGGACCTTGTTGACTTCGGTCGTCTAAAATAGACTCGATGGTGGTGATGAGCGTGGGGGCGAGAATCGAAAATACTTGTGCCAAACGTTTCATCTCGGCTCGCCGAAGCTTCCGTCTGAAATCTCGTACTGATAAAAAGGAGAGACGTCTTGGCGTTAGCGGGAAAGAAGACACCGACATGAAGCCATTCCAGGCTGTCACGAGGTTGGCGACGACGACCTCCCTCGACCAAAACGGGGAAGGTGTCATATCAGAAGACCCATCTCGACAACGCCATCACGTCGATCGTGGCTCCAGGAAGCTGAACGACTGAAACTGGATGGAAGATTTCGGCAAGCGGCGGCCACGAGAAAAATAAAACGTGGGGGGGCTTGCGCATTCGTAACCCTGAGCTTGCAAAATGATTGACTGAGAAGCCTGCATCAGCTGCAGGCAGGGGATAAGTGATATGACCCCGGTGGTAACCAATGGAAGTGAGACATTGTATGCGTGAGAGGCTTGAAGGAGCTGGGGAGGATCTTAAAAACAGCGAATGATATGCCTGCAACCCCCTATCCGATTACCGACGAGATGTTCGTCATTAGGAGGTCTGTGTTCTTGCAGTAGCGTCAACACATTCCCTGTCGTCTCGGTGTGGTGCGGAGAAAAAAAGGAAATACAGTACAAAATGGTTCGTGAGCTGAGTGAGACAGAAGTAAAGGCCTTCACTAAGACGGATTAGAACGATCGATAGACCGGGAATTTTCTGCAGTAATGATTTGATCATTTGAGATGTGACAGAGGTCATGTGTGGAGCTGGGGCCATGAGGTTGCCATGCGGAGGTTGATCTCTACAACATCACGATCCTCCGCCATCTATCTGATATCCAATAAAATATTTTTTGGAACTATCCCAAACCCAGGACGCAAAACGGCACCACCTCTGTTCTGTGAAGACATCTGTGCGCAACTCGTCGGTACCACGATGCTGGTTGAGTGAATTTCAATGCGCTTCTCGCGTCCGCGTAAAATCAGTACTTCGTAAACGGATGGATCATCATCCGCAAGGGTATAACCGAGACTAAGACTAAGGGGCCCCTCTTTTGATGAATAAGGTTGCCCTAACGCTGGCCCGCGGGCCGCACAGAAGCAGCAGTGGATGTAATCGTAATCGAGTTCGTCGTCCTGGATGTTGAGTAGCGTACCGTACTACCGTACCTACTGTACGATGGAGAGTTCGTGAGCATTGAGCAGCAAGATAGGATGGATTGCTTCATCTCGACCCGCGTCTATATTTGTCCGGAAGGCCGGATCCTGAGGTTGTGGCGTTGGGACTTTCTTCACCAAGAGATAAGCCACATCATTGTCAGCAGCAAGGGAATACTTCCACGCAAAAAAAACTGACATCGTTTTCCGTAAGCTTGTTGCTTGTGGCAGGCTGACAGTTTCATTTCTCCCATCTCCGTCCCTATTCAAGGTTTAGATTTCGATACGAGACTGCTGATGGTGGTCACTTCCACTTGAAGAAACTGGTCAGTTACGAGCTGAGCAGGTGGATCATTCAGCTCCTCGTACCCTCCGAGGCTCAGATCAGAAGACGGGCCCGGTCTGACCGAACAGGGCTGAGACTTGATGCTCATCATAATCATCCGCGATTCCAAGACTTTAATCCTGATTCATTGCCATCATTGAAACCCATTCCCATGATATGCAAGTTGAAGTTTGAGACAGCTTTTTGAAATCATCATATTCATCCGGACAGTGGCTGGAAACAAGTGTAGATACATCACTCGTGCGGCCGCTGCGATGAGCTGATTTCCGTCAGTCTGAAGAGAAACCCCCTGGTAATCCGTCAAGACTTAGGATCACTACCTAGCATTTTGACTACCTGCATTTCGTATAAATGGAAATATAGTATAGCCGCCTCGAATAAAGTGGCGATGACAATTGAGATCTGGGCTTTGACGGCCTTGGGCGTTGAATTTAGCCTCGAGATCTAGCAAAAACTCGGATGGCACCGCTGGTAGGGGTCGCGATTGGGACAGCCTTCCAGATCGAGAGATGATGCGGACTGGGTGTTGTGGCGATTGATTGCGTGCCTGGCTTGAACAGGATAGGAGACGGAGTAGGGTTGTAACGAGGCAGTTCTGCATTCTGCACGTCTATATGAAATTGCAGCACAGTGGAACAGTTCTCGTCCCAGCGAATAAGGGTGTCTGCTGTCGTCATTTGTCTGCATTCTTCAGGCTGTTGTTGAGTCGTCCAGTCGTGGGCATGATGATGTTTGGTGGAAATGTGTCTCGTTATGATCGACCCCGATGCATGAAGTCCGATCCAGGGAGGCAGCCAGCCTTCTCACGGCTGTGGTCCTGATCAAGAAGTCAGGCATTTGAAGACGGAATGGCATGCTGCTTTCGCAGACTCCGAATGCAGCCTGAAGTCAGCCTTGCTGATTGGACTAGCGATCTATCAGGGATGAGGAAAATCATATCTCAGCAAATAATCTCCGCTGCAAATTGATTCCTTTTTTCGCCTTGCCGCTGCTGTAAAGGGCCTTGTTATTTCCAGCTGCTGAAGCATCAGCCAGTCGTGCCGCTGCGGTAGAAGATGTTCTGACTGCTCTCTTGGTTGCGCAACACCAATATGGAACAAGAAGGGTCTGATCGCTTCTTCCTAGACGCGCATCACTGAAAAGTGGTGTCGGCGGCAAGCGTATCAAACAATTTTCGACCTTCCCACATCAGGATCTTCAAGGCTATGTCTCATTTCATCTGACGATGTTGATGGCTGACGGACAGATCCAATATGGCTCAAAGTTCAAGCTAATTCTGGAGATTAGAACGCATTGAACACAATGCATCCCTCGCTCTGAATGCCCGTGCTTCAGTGGAGACGCGCGCCTCGATTATGACGATCTCGTTACTCCATATTGAAACGTGCTCCAGTAGTCTCCGGACATCAAAGTTTGATACTACGTGGTCCACTGGCTCAAAAGCACCAGTGGTTGTGGACAGGTGGAGTTTCTGTAAGACTGGCACCATAGAAGGCCTCGAACCTTCTCTCTGGTCGGTGCCTGCATACCCGTCGAGCCTTCTTTGCTCAAGATTCGTGGACACTTGGCCGAATGAGACATTTGCCTGTGAAGAGGGCAAAAGCCAGCAACAGTGTCGTCCCAGTGACTTGGCTACCTAGATTGGACGACGGCATGCTGCCGTAGGTTCGGTCCAATTGAAGTCCAGGAGACGACGACGCCCATCTACAGTGCGGACAGAACCGCATTTGACGGGGACCACCTGGATAGCGCACCGTAGTGAGGGGAACATCACGGTGCCGTTCGATGCAGGCAGATCCAGATACAGAAAAGGATGCAAATGATGGGGGATGGGGGGGAGGTGCAGGGCAACTAACCAGTCATAGCAAGACACTCTTCTCGATCTGAAGCCTTGTTTCCTGCCGCTTTAGCCAGGCAGATGAGACCTTTAACCAGACTCGGCGTCTCAGCGTCTCAGCGTCTCGCAAGGGAAGAGCGGCAGGAGAAAGGCAAAGGCCAAGATGGGGCAATTGCTCTGTCTTGCGCCCGGTGGCTGCTCGCTGCCTTGAGTGTCGGTTGTGCGGCAAGGAATGCGAACAAGATTGCGGCCGCACCTGTAGAGAGTTCTGTGAGGGAGAGAGGCAGCAGAGAGAGGCAGCAGAGAGGCAGCGGAAGAGGCCACTTGTGTCTGAACTTTGAAGCCTAGTGAAAGTTGCAATGGTAATGCAATACAGTAGTAACTCCTTCAATCCTCACTCCTCACTCCTCCCAGTGATGCAACTCCGAGTCCCCGACACAATACAGTTACTAGTACTGTACAGGACACAGCAATGACGAGCGCCGACTCCTCCATGGCTCCAATCCAGCCAGCCAGCTTGTCTGCCTGCCAGCCAACCTGCCAACCTGCCAAACAGCCAGCCTGCCAACCTGCAAGCCCGACCAGAGAGTCCCCTGCAAGCTGGTAGGAAAAGTGTTACAAGGCCAATCTGCGACGTGCGCCCTTCCCCACCAACTGAGGAGCAGCAGAAGCAGCAGAGCAGCGGCCCCCCCTGTTACTTCGTAGGAAAAGCGCTGCCCTCAAAAGCCCATGTCATGCGGGCTCTGCATGGCCTAACTGCATCCTGCCTGTCCAAAACACATCCCACGTCGCCGCTGTAAGTTGTCCGTTGTCCGTTGTCCGCCCCCCGTTCCTCGCTTCAATCAGATCGGCGAGAAGTTACAGTACGGAGTAAAGAAAGGCTACGGCTACCGTACAGTAGTACTGCGCTGTTATGCTGTACCACAACAGTGCCAGCCAGCAGCAGCCCAGGACGGCGAGCAGAAAGCAGCGAGGGCTGGCAGCCACCAAAGCAGCGCTGTTGCCGGGCTCTGAGACTAAGCTAAAAGGGTCACCAGCTGCACATTGAAAGCGGCGAGGAGAGAAAATGATTTCCTGCTCCACTCGCTACGCAGCCAAAAAATTCTACGCTGACCACCACCACAACCACCACCACCAAGTGAGTGCCTCACTCGCACCCCTCCCACTGTCCCACACACCCATGATTCCTTGGCCTCGACGCAACTCCCCACTAGGCCCCAAATCAGCTTGGCGTCAACGCGGGAAAATCTGCACTTACTGCAAGGACCGACAGGCCAACCCAGTCACCCCAACTCGGCCGATCTTGTATTAATGAACCTCCTCCCTCGTTCTGGTCCACCCGTACACCAAGATCAACTACATCTCAACCTATCTCCTCAGCATTGGGCAAAGGGATTGACACCATTCCTCTGTTCTCTGTCGTCAAACGTCCGTCTCACCATATCACCTCATCCACTCCCACAATTAGACCAGTTGCCCTCGTCAACGCTGCCACAGCCGCCCCACAGATCCTGTCCTCTTTCTCTCACCTCACACCAGGCTCCACATCTTGAGTCACACAATACCTTACCTCACCGAGCTCGGGTACGACGAAATCCACAAAGAAAATTCCTCATACCTGCTTCGAAAACTTCTTAAGAACACTCCGCCCGCTCTTCATTTCGAAACTGCCCTTTTCCAACATTTCCACCACAACCAATCCTCGACCTCTTTGCACAATTACACTTACACACAATGACGATCGATATGGATTGGTCACCAGCTTTCTGCCTCGCCTGTGACAGGCAAACTGACGGTAACGTCTACTGCTCCGAAGCTTGCCGTCTAGCAGAGTACGAAAATGCCTCCAATCCAGGCTCAACAGCCTCTTCGCCAACCTCTCCTCGAGGCCCAGTATCTTGGTCAACAAAGAAGCCGTCGAATGGTTTCTACATGGAACCAGCATACAACTTCAGCAATGCTCAACCTTATGGCACGACCCCATCCCCTCGAAACTCCCACTTCTACCAAGCCTCACGGCCACAATCATCGCCAGTCATCTTCAGCTCGAAGCCAGTGTTGACACCCTCGAGCTCTCAATCGAGCCTGTTCTCTATGCAGAGCTCTCACTCATCGACGTCCTCGGATCCAATCCAGCTTTCAGACGAATCGAGGAAAGCTTTGAGGGCTTATGCCAGCTCCTTCGATCAATCTCGATACTCGAGGAGGCAATCAACTTAACTTCTTTCTACCACCGTTCGATTTACACCACTTTGCATATTACGGCGTTTTCTCAGACATTCCACTTTTACGATACAAAATACCCATTACCTCCTCTCATGTCCTTCAGGATCGGCGTTCTACTACTATACGATATGGCCTCTTGTAAAAAAAGCATTGTGTGGAGCATATATCACATCTTGTCTCGTCTTCGGCATTAAAAAATTTCTTTGGGTCAACAGCATTGGAGCATAAGGGTGCAGGAGCAACGTTCGTTCGGCACGGACTACCATTTCTTTTTCTCAAACCTTGGGCATCATTCAGCATAGGACGGATACGGGATGTCATACCACAAGGGAGCAAGAACAGCATCAGGAGCAACTTGCAGGATTGGGGAGAAAGGCGCTTGGATGACACATTACCATGTTTCTGGCTTTGGCCTCGATGTTGTCAGCGATACTCTGTTTTAGAGGCCTACTACACAACATTGTGTTCGGTCCAAATTTGCAATTGTCATCTTTCACCTCGTCCTGAGTTGGCCAAGCCTCTTTGGGGCCTTGGCCAGACGAGCTTAGTATAGCAATCAAAACATCACCATGTCTCGCCTACAATCATGGCGAGACAGAGTTTCAAACTCACATTCTTAAGAATGCCTTTACTCATCACTGTCATCATCTGTGCACTTGTGACCAATGTCTAATCTCAAATCTCACCATCATCAATCCCACCCCGGATCAAGAGTGCCATCATGACTTCGTACGTAACTAGTCAGAGTACCATCACGGGGTCTGAGCCTGCCGCTCCTGTCTAGGAGAGACCCTCCTCCACCAGCCAATAACCACTTCTATCAAGACACCAAAACCAAAGTAGTGAACCAAATCAGCATCGCAAAATCCCAAACCCAAAATTCCAAATCTGCCAAACTCTCTCAACGGGCCCAAACTTTCCCCCAACAGTTCGACCATCATTTCTCCTGAATACAACCTACGAGGCAAAATCTGGGGGAGCGAAACTCCGGTCTAGAGCAGTCCAAAGGTCAGCCTCCCCGAGTATCACCCGCTCGCGCCTGGTGGGTTTCCGCACAGAGCCGGAATTGAGTTTACTGCACGGATCCTGCACCTCGAGCGAAATTTTCCCTCCAAGTCCTTTGCATTACCAAGTGAATCACATATTTTCATTTGAGGGGAAATCTACGGGATGAACGGAATGGAGTCGGTGGTCACGATAGGGGAGTGGAAAATGGCGTTTCGGGAGGCGAATGGCGAAAGTCTTAGAGGCCGAAGATCCGGAATGGTGCTAACGTGTTGTTGGTGGTGGTGGTGGTGGTGGTGGAGGGGCCACGGGGCCGTCCTGTCGATCGTTGCGAGGTTTGGAGGAGTGATGATCGCCCGAGTTCCCCTTAGTGGTTTATCTTTCATTGAGTCAATGAGGGGTTTGTAAGACACAACTCTCCAGCGTCTGCATGCAGCCAAGTACAGTACTGTGGAGATATTACTCAACCAGAACTGGCTGCAGCCATCAAGGTCCGCGATGGCACCACGAGGAAACGCATGACTGCAGGCAAGTCACCATAGCACGTGAAATAACGTTTCTGCCATTGTTCCAAAGTCTGCAATGCTAGGTTGCAGCAAAAAGAGCGAAGTCGTCAATGCTTCGCTTTGCTTACCCCACAATTCCTCACGCAAACACAGCACATCGCTGAAGTGTCCGTACCCGCACTCATGGATCATGCCTCCAGCTCCCGCAACAAGACGTGAGAGTTCGTCTCCACAATGACCCAATCATGCTTCCACAACTCTCTTCATCCATGAGCAAACTCGACTCTCAAAACTATGCTATGCTTACGTCTTCTTCATAACAAAAGCAAGGAAGGACCTGAAACACAACACCATGCGGAAGAGCAGAACCGGTCCAGGATCTCAGGTTCTTGGGAGTGGAATGCATATCGCAACAAGATCGACGATGCTGCGGGAGTGCCGCTGTTCCCAAATTCTGCACCCATCAATCAGAATCAGCTCTCTCGCTTTAACGCTGTGATTAGCAACAAGCCAGCCTGATGCCCTCCAAGGCATTTTCCCACCAGTTCCCAACTCCTCTCTCGCCTATCTAACCACAGCTCTGGATTCCCATAACAAAAAAACACCACGTCCATCGCCTTATCCTATGCACTATTAATATCCTCACCTGGATCTTGAACCACATCTTTTTTAAATTCTGTTTCGATCTTGGTAAGAGCTCGCAGCGCATAAACGCCCGGCGCGTCCAGCCAATCAAGTGCGAGCGTTCGCTCCCATCAGCGATCTGAAACGATGCTTGAATACTCCCGCCAGCCCTGTCCTTGCCCCTTGTACGGTATTTGCCCTCTCAGCCTATTCGATTGGTCGGCCCCGCAATATCGCCGCCAAGCATGACGCTGTTTATTATCCAAAGTCCAAAACAATCTCACAAGGAAGAGTTTTCCTCTTTGTGTGACATGAGAATTTCAAACTTGAATCCCTCAGTCGCATGTTTTATTTTTGTTTTTTTTTGTTTTTACAGGTAGTATGGGAATAGGAAATGGGGGTTTTATGCATTGGGTGTTACGTTATGGATTGGGCGATGCAGAGATGGTGTGAGATGTGCACAATGCGGGAGCGAATGCACTTGCTGATGAGGTGAGATTCCAAGAAGCAATCAGGCACGTCAGGTACGATTCCGTCCTCTGACGCGAGAAACTCCCCGACGAGGGAATGGACGAAATGGACGAATTGGATCAAAGTCCTGGGAAATCCATCTATTGGATGACTGCGTTACACGTAGGCGGAGTGTGCTGATGACTGCAGACGAGCGCTGTTTCGAAACAATCGGCAGCGAGGAGTGTGTTATTGCGAAAAGGGTAATTTTCGACGTCGCGGTCAAATCGGAGCTGAAGCCTGGCATTCCATACACGTGTTTCGTTCGTTACAGTCAGGTGAAAAAATTTTCATTCGTTGGTTTTGCGGAATTACTGTACAGTACTTCGTTGGATGTGGTTGTGGTCTGAGGTATGACTCCCATAAAAGAGATTGGGAATTGGGAATTGGGAATTAGGAATTAGGATCGGGATCAATGGAAGGAGTCATGTCTATGACACAGAAGTACCCCCTCGTCCTGCAAATTTTATACAGTAGTGTGGTGTAGCTGAAGTGTCACTCACAAACCACTCTAACCATCACGGACCAACCGAAATTTTCTCCGCTCCCACCAGTCGTTTCAATATTCTCTATCCTCATTTTGATTGTTCAGGATTTTTTTCCCACACGAAAGCAGCGAATAGAGGACCGTCATTACAATGGCAATGTTCTAGACATGGATGTCTTGGACCGAGTGCTCGGAAGCACAGGTCGATTCTAGGCCTGGACTCGATGAGGCTGACAGCCTTGCCGCTGTCAAGCATGGGTGAGGGCAGATCTGATCCGATCTGGCTTCGACGATGCTTCCTTGCCACTTGTACGATGTGATTTATTTCTTTCCTTCGAGTGAACGTGTTGCTCTTCGTCCCCTGAGACAGGGAGGGTGCTTGGCTGAAGATATTTTCCTGATGGTTTTTGCTTGTGTTGCCTTCCGCTTGCAGGCTCTTCTAGCTTTGCATGCAAAACCTTACCCGGAGCCGGAAGTTTGGTTATCAGATTCGCTCTTTGTCTTCTTTTGGAGCTTGGGTTCAGGGACGGCTTTGTTCCGCCGAGGAATACCTTACCAAAAGACCTTTTGTAAAAGTGGCAAGTGGTTCAGTTCATCACGATTAACAGTTCGGTCAACGTTCGGTGTTACTCGATCTCAGACATCGCTACCCGAACGATCATATTTTGTTTTCAGGTACGAGGAGCCACGCTACCATCATGCCCCTACCCAATCATTGTACTGAATTGGGGACTAAGGATGAGAACAAAGATTGCTTGCCGGATCACGATTTGGTCCATGCTGATTTGAAGACATGGGAAAGCTGCCTCATATTCGTTTTTCTACATGTGGGGCGTGCAGATCGCGATCCGTGAGTCGAGTCTACATTTCCTGGGATCTTGATCGTCACCAGCATTGCTTTTTCTCTTGTACATGGCAAATACCATCTCAGATCGAGGATCGAGTGCGTGGGTTTGAGAAGTTGTACTCGGTGCCTTCCATGACTGACTGCTCACATCTCTCAGACAATGAACGCTCACTATCCTCGTCTTGGCAGTCTCTAGTACCTGCCACGAACGTTGTTCTTTTTTCCAAGCTCCAACACAATGGACGGGCAACCTCTCAAACCCCTCCCTATCATGAAAGCCGAAGCAAATTAGCTAGCCACCCCTCTTCCGAAACCTGCTCTGCCACGTGAGAGCAAGAAGTAACCGCTGCCTTTACGCAGTCTCACAACGCAGCTGTACACGCCCGACAAGACCCGATTCTGCGACCAAAAGCCCGCCGCTGTGAAGCGTGTTTCTCCGCTGCAAAACGCAGGGAATGGTTCTACCGCAGGAATGTGCACGTGTTTTGCAGTCACGACCCCCTGGTTGCGGCTCCGCGCAGCTATGCTGTGCACTGTATGAGCAAACACGTTCTAGTCTTGGGTCGGCGAGGTCCGGCGTTGACTGTGGTGCGGCATCCTCGTGCCATCACGTGTTTCCAGTTTCATCTCTGTTCCACGAGGAGCTTTTGTCAAACGAGTTCTCGTACTCGATGGACACGGCATGATCTAGGTTCAAGACCAAGTAAAACCGATGCTGCCCGAGACACCAGTACTATATGCTATTGATGTTGTGTTTTAATGCACAGCAGTAGCCGCTCACGTGTTTGCCGCTTCAGAATTTTCAAGCTCCAGGCTCCTGTCATGTAGATTTGGAGGAAGGGCAAGTGCTACCGAGCCGGGAACTTGCATACGATGAATAGCTTTGTGGTCTGGGTTGGTGTTGATATGTCTGCTGGGAGCTGTTGGGGGCGATGGAAGGGTGGGTGGCTGCAGTGGAGTAGTTGTCATGTGTTTCTTGAGTGCTGCTCTAATGGAAGGGCAATGGAGAAGGTCCCAGCTAGGCTTGGACATTTGACAACTTATGAGAGTACCAGAAACTGAGGAACAATCAAGCTGAATGTTCCACCAATGCCGGGATATTCAAGAGTACTCAATGTTCTGATATTCCTGGGACATTTAGCATTTGTCAATGGTTTTCTTAGATATTTGACACCAAACTTTCGTTTGTCCTCATGTCTTTCTTCCGGACCCTCTTTCTGCTATCAAATACCCTGTGCTGTCAAGTGCAAACAGCAGGATTTAACCAAAGTACTGCTCTTTGCTCTCATTTATTAGCGAAAAACATGCGTCAAATCCTCCTCGGAGCTATAAAGGATGTGGTACATCTATGGCAAAAAGCACAAACACCCACAGTCGAAATGAATCAGAAAAATTCATTGTTCTCGGGGAGAAATTTTGACAGCTGCCTCAATTAAATAGGTACCTGAAGCCGAGTTGTAAATTCAGGACGACTCAAGGGAATTGTCTGAACTGAGAAAGTTCCTAGGACTTATTCATTTAGTCTTTTAGCTGAAAAGCGAACCATATTTCTAGTTCCATTGCAGCTTTCGCCTACGAAGCCTTTGACAGCAACTCCTAATTCTTTAAAGGAGTTAATCTAGGGCTGAGAATGCCCCAAGAGGAGTGGGACATTGGTTGGGTACCATGGCTGAGCATAATGGGGATGGTGGTCGTGGTGGTGGGCGCAGCTGCACTTTCATGAAAGCTTTCTCCCAGTAACGGAGAGAGTTGTTCCAAATGATTTTTCATGGCAGTTGACAGAGATGAGCTTGGTAATTATACAGTCGCTCTCTGGGAAGCTGATTCACTATTTCTCGTGCCCTAGGTCGACTCATCCTGTCTCTCCTGACTCTTGACTCTAGAAGCTGATGATGTGGACACTTGCCTTGTTCATTAGTGAGAAAAAGGCTAGGCACTGAGTGACTTAATCTGTAGATATGATGCAAAATTCACTAGAAATGCTAGATACACTCGAACAAATAACATCCCAGTTCATGACCAACATTAAAGAAATTTAGAAGAAGCTTTAGTGGTGTCACGTGAAACCAAATCCCCAAAGCAAACCACTCAAACTTTATCTCTAGAAACCTCCACCATCACCAGGCAGAACATCAACACTTACCATTTTGCGCCGGATCCTCTTCAACCCCTTCATTGAGGAATGAGAAGCTGCAGCCCACCGAATTGGATGCGCAGGAACGCCCTCTAGCCAATGCTCGCGCTCTAACGTTCCCAAAAACCTCAAAGACCACCCCGCAGCCACCATGACATCCCGCCTCGTCCTCGTCATTGGAGACCTCCACATCCCCGACCGCGCCCTCGACATCCCCGCAAAGGTGAGCCCCCTCCCCCTCCAACCCGGCCCAATCCCTAACCGCCTTCAAAAAATCTAGTTCAAGAAACTCCTCACGCCAGGCAAAATCGGGCAGACGCTGTGTCTCGGAAACCTCACCGACAAGCCCACCTACGAATACCTGCGCTCCATCGCCCCGGACCTGAAAATCGTCAAGGGCAAATTCGACGCCGATGCTACGTCCCTGCCGCTATCCCAAGTCGTGACGCACGGGAGTTTGAGGATAGGGTTTTTGGAGGGGTTTACGACGGTGGCGCCGATGGAGACGGATTTGATGCTGGCCGAGGCGAACAAGCTGGACGTGGATGTGCTGTGTTGGGGCGGCACGCACAGGTTCGATGCGTACGAGTATGAGAACAAGTTTTTTGTGAATCCGGGGAGTGCGACGGGGGCGTTTA
>Ga0302326_10011479_pt1 | contig 19071 bp, 16 predicted proteins | sample Palsa_T0_3_FD_202264 | JGI IMG/M metagenome (GOLD analysis project Ga0302326, IMG submission 202264) | Peat permafrost microbial communities from Stordalen Mire near Abisko, Sweden - Palsa_T0_3 | ecosystem: Environmental > Terrestrial > Soil > Palsa > Peat permafrost | place: Sweden: Abisko...
ATGGAGGTCAACGCCCGCGAGCACGGGCTGGAGGGCCACTACCAGGGCGCGCCTCCCTCGGTGCCCGCTGCCGTTGTCGCCTGGCTGGCCACCGATCCCGAGGCCCGGGCGCAGAACGGCAAGACGTTCCGCGCCCAGAAGGTCGCCCTCGAGCGGGGCCTCCATCCCGACTGGCGGTAGCCGGCGGTGACGACGATCGCCGAGCTCGTCCTGCGGCGCGCCGGCGACAGCCACCGGGCGCTTCTGACGGACGAGCAAACCTGGACCTGGGACGAGTGGGTCGCCGAGTGCGCGGCCCGCGCCGGCTTCCTCGCCGGCGCTCTGCGGCCCGGCCCTCCCCATGTGGGCGTCCTACTCGACAACGTCCCCGAGTACAGCTTCTGGCTAGGGGCGGCCGCGCTGGCCGGCGCGGTGATCGTCGGCATCAACCCGACCCGCCGCGGCGCCGAGTTGCACCGCGACATCACCCACACCGACTGCCAGCTCATCGTCACGTCCGACATCTACGGCCCGCTGCTCGACGGCCTGAACCTCACAGTGCCTGTCCTCGACGTCAGCCAGACGACCTACCACCCCGCGGCGCCGCCCGAGAAGGAGATCCGCGGGAAGACCGGCTATCTCCTCCTCTTCACGTCAGGGACGACCGGCGCCCCGAAGGCGTGCTGGTGCTCGCAGGGCCGCCTGGCGTCCATCTCCGAGGTGGTCGCCCAGCGCTATGCGCTCACGGCCGACGACGTGTGCTACCAGGCCATGCCGCTGTTCCATTCCAACGCCCTGATGACCGGATGGGGTCCGTCGCTCGTCGCCGGGGCAGCGACGGCGCTGCGGCCGCGGTTCAGCGCTTCGGGATTCCTGCCCGACGTCCGCCGGCACAGCGCTACCTACTTCAACTACGTGGGCAAGCCGCTGTCCTACATCCTCGCTACGCCGGAGCAGCCCGACGACGCCGACAACCCGCTCGTCCGGGTGTTCGGCAACGAAGCCGCGCCACCTGACATCGAGCGGTTCGCGCAACGATTCGGCTGCACCGTGGACGACGGCTACGGGTCGACCGAGGGCGGCGCCGCCGTCAGCCGAGTGGCCGGAATGCCCCCCGGCGCGCTCGGCGTGGGCACACCGGGCACGGCGATCCTCGACCCGGAAACGGGTGCCGAGTGCGCGGCCGCTCGCTTCGACCCCCACGGCCATCTCATCAACGCCGAGGAGGCGGTCGGCGAGCTCGTCAGCCGGACGGCGGCCGCCGGGTTCGAGGGCTACTACAACAACGACGAGGCCAACGCCGCCCGCCTGCGCGACGGGATCTACTGGACCGGCGACCTCGCCTACCGGGACGCGGAAGGCTTCGTCTATTTCGCAGGCCGGGGTCACGACTGGCTTCGCGTCGATGGGGAGAACATTGCCGCCGCGCCGGTCGAGCGGATCATCAGCCGTCATCCGGACGTGTTCCTCGCCTCGGTGTACGGCGTGCCGGACCCTGCCGTCGGAGATCAGTGCATGGTCACGCTCCGGCTCCGCGCCGGCGCGGCCTTCGACGCCGCCGCCTTCGGCGCGTGGGTCGACGCCCAGGCCGACCTCGGTCCGGTGTGGGCGCCGCGGTTCGTGCGCGTCGTCGACGAGCTCCCCCTCACCGAGACGGGGAAGGTGGTGAAGCGCCGCCTACAGGCCGAGCGGTGGAACGTCGCCGACGTGTGGTGGCGGCCGGCGAAGCGTGGCGCCTTCGCCCCGCTCACCGCAAACGAGGCCGCGGCCCTTGACCGCCAGGTCGCAGCGCGTGCGGTTCTACCCTCTCAGGGCGAACCGGTCCAAGGTCTCGGTGACGAACCCGTCGACCTTTGACGACCAGAAGAACGCGACGTGGTTGCCCGGATACCAGCACACCTCGGGCTGGTCCCAGTGCTGCCACAACCGCTCGGCCTGGGCCGGCGTCGCCATGCGGTCGCCGATTCCGGCGTAGATGGCGAGGCGATCGGCAGGCAACAGCGACGGGCGGGCCACCGGGGAGACCACGCGGTGCACCCGTTCGGCGATCTCACCGCTCATGTGCTGCTCCCGCCCGATGCGCAATTGGCGGCCGCTGGCGTGATGCTCGGCCAGCGCGGGAAAGTCGATCACCGGAACCCCGGCGATGGCACTGCCGATCGCCGGCTCGTAGCTCGTGGTCAACGCCGTCATGTACCCGCCGAGCGAGACGCCGTGGGCACCGATGGCCGGCGCTCCCTGATCGGCGACCCAGTCGACGAGGCGGCGGATGTCCCACAGTCCCTGGGCCAGGCCGTGGACCGCGTCGAGCTGATCGAACCCGGGGAAACCGGCGCCGGGCGCCTTGCGGGGCCCGTGCATCGGCAGGATCGGGAACACCAGATTGAGCCCACGCTCGGCAAACAGGCGGGAGGCCTTGAAGGCCGGGAGATCCATGATCGGATTGCCCATGCCCATCCCGTGGATGCACACCAGCCACGGGCGGGGCGGTCCCTGGTGGCGCAGCACCCAGGCGTGGGCCGTCCGGTTGGCCTCGCGTTCCAGCCAGCGGTCGCGACCGGGCTCGCCCAGGTGCGGCTCCCATCCGCTCTCGAAGCTCACCTGCTCGAAGGCCAGCCCCCGGCTCGAGCGGCGCCGGATGCGGACATCGCGAAGCGGTGGCGGTGTGTCGTGGTACGACGCCGGATCCGTGTCCCAGCCGCGCTCGCGCCACAGGGCGTCGGCCTCGACCATCTCGGCGCCGACCCGCGCGTAGTCGCCGCGGTGCGGCATCCGGCCGGCAGCGAGCAAGCCCACGATCGCCTCATCCATCGCCACCTGGCCCGCCATCGCCCACGACGGGCGGGCCGCCGGGCGGGTCGCCGGGCGGCCGCGCCACGTCCGCACCTGCGAGCCGACGATGAACGACGCCGTGTTGGGAAGGGTCCTCACCAGGCCGACACCCGGGATCCGGGACACAGCCTTCCGGGCGGGGCGGAACGGATCACGGATGGCTGCCACGCCGCTCACCCTAATGGGGCGGGTTCGGCATACCGGCGCACAGCGATGCCGTCGATGGCGGGGAGGACCTCGGCGCCGAACCAGGCCACGTTCTCCACGATCTCTTCGATCCCGTCACCGGGCACACCCGCGTTGAGGAACGTCACGCCGGCGGCCGCAAGCTCGCCGATCGTGTCGACCAGGCGACCGACCTGCTCCCGTGACCGGGCGTCGAGCGCGGCGCCAGGCGGGCTGAACGCCACGTCGAACGGCGTGGTGCGGCCGGCTGCCTCGGCGTGCTGGTGGGCCTCGCTGATGCGCTCGGCCAGGGCGGCGATCGACGGGATGGCGCGGCTGCGGACGCGGGCCGAGACGCTGGCCGGCGCGAACATCGGCACCCACCCGTCACCGAGCTCCACCGCTCGGCGCATGGCCCGGGCGCTGTTGCCGCCCACCCAGATCGGTGGCCCTGGGCGTTGGACGGGCGACGGGAGCATGGTGTTGGCGGCCGCCCGCCAGTGCCGCCCCTCCATCGTCACGCTCTCCCCTGTCCACGCCGCCCGGATGGCGGTGAGCGCCTCGTCCAGCAACTCGTTGCGCTCTCCCAGCCCGACGCCCAAGGCCTCGAACTCGGGCTCCAGGTAGCCGGCGCCGACCCCCACGATGGTCCGGCCGCCGGACACCGCGTCGAGCGAGGCGATGGCCTTGGCAGCCAGAAACGGGTTGCGGTAGGCGAGGACGAGGAGGTTGGTCTGGAGCCGCAGGCGCTCGGTGCTGGCGGCCACGACGGATAGCGCGACGAAGGGGTCGAGGGCGTGATGCCCGCCGGTGGCAAGCCAGGCGTCACCGGGGAACGGGTGCTCGGTGACGAACACGGCGTCGAACCCAGCGGCCTCCGCGGCCTGCGCCATGCGGCGGATCCCGGCGGCGCTGACCAGCTCAGGCACGTCCACCCGGTGGGTAGGAAGGCTGAGCGACACCCGCACCCGCCCACCGTAACCTCGGGGGGCGCCCACTAGTCTGATGATCCGTCAGATTCAGGAGGCGGCGTGCGGCAGATGCTGGTCCAGGGTCGGGTCGCGATCTCCGATGAGACGGTGCCGCCTGGACAGCTGATCGAGCTGCCCGGCCGGGGGACCACCTTCGCCATCGATCTGGCCGGCCCGCCAGGGGCGCCCACCTTCTTCTTGATCCACGGGCTGGTGGCCAGCACGTACCTCAACTGGTTCCCCGCCTTCAGCGCGCTGGCGGCGCGGTATCGAGTCATCGCCATGGACCTGCGCGGCCACGGCCGGGGCATCCCTCTGGGCAACCGGCGGTTCCGCCTCGCCGATTGCGCCGACGACGCCGCCCTCGTCGCCGATCGGCTCGGTGTCGACCGCTTCGTACCCGTCGGCTACAGCTTGGGCGGGCCGGTGGCGCAGCTGCTCTGGAGACGGCACCCGGAGCGCGTCGCCGGGCTGGTGCTGGCGGCGACCAGCCGCAACTTCATGGGCACGCCGCAGGAACGGTTGTTCTTCCAGTCGCTGGTGGGTCTGGCGTCGGGCGCCCAACTGAGTCGCCTGCTGCCGTGGGTGCACGAGGGGCCCGGAGCCACGCTGCCGGCGGCTTCAGGACGGATGTCGGGCTTCGCCCTCTCCGAGCTGCGGCACACCAGCCCGAACGCCGTGCTGCAGGCCATGAGCGCGATGGGCCGGTTCAGCTCGCACGACTGGATCGGCGACATCGACGTACCCACCGCCGTCGTGATCACCGCCAAGGACCGGGCCATCGGCGCGCAGCGACAGTTCAAGCTGGCTGACGCCATCCCCGGGGCCACGGTGCACCCGGCCCCAGTCGGGCACGCGGCGTGCGTCCTGCAGGCCGATCAGTTCGTGCCGGCGCTCCTCGAGGCGTGCCGGTCGGTCAGCGACCGGCTGGTCAATAGCTCCGGGGCAGGCCCATCACGTGTTGAGCGATGTAGTTGAGCGTCATCTCCTGGCTGACCGGGGCGATGCGCTGGAGGCGGGCCTCCCTGAAGTAGCGCTCCACGTGGTACTCCGTGGCGTACCCCATGCCGCCGAGGGTCTGCACGGCGCGGTCGGCCGCGAAGTAGCCCGCCTCGGCCGCCAGGTACTTGGCGCTGTTGGCAGCCTCGCCGCAATCGAGGCCACGGTCGTAGCGCCAAGCGGCGTAACTGGTGAGCTGCCAGGCGGCGTGGAGTTGGATGCGGGCCTGGGCCAGGGGGTGGGCGATGGCCTGGTTGGCGCCGATGGGCCGGCCGAAGACGTGCCGCTCGATGGCGTAGGCGGTCGCCCGCCGCACCGCAGCCTCGCCGATGCCAATGGACTCGGCGGAGAGGAGGATCCGTTCGGCGTTGAGGCCGTGGAGGAGATAGGTCCACCCCTTGCCCTCCTCACCGACGAGCCGCCAACCGGGCACGGGAAGGGCGTCGTAGGCGACCTCGCAGGAGGCGATGGCGTTGCGGCCCATCTTGGGGATGGGACGGATGTCGACGTGGTCCCGGTCGAGGTCGGCCAGAAACAGCGACAAGCCGCCGAGGCCGGGCCCGCCCGTCCGGGTCAGGAGCAGCACGACCTCGCTCTCCAGGGCCTTCGATGTCCAGATCTTGCGGCCGGTCACGATGTAGCCGCCGCTGCCGTCGGGTTCGGCTCGGGTTGTAATGCGGGACGTGTCGGTGCCGGCGTCGGGTTCGGTGACGCCGAACGCCACGTGCAGCTCGCCTTTCGCGGCGCGGGGCAGGAAGGCGTCCTTGAGCCGCTCGCTGCCGAACTTCACCACCGGATTGAGCCCGAACACGGTGAGGTGGAGCGCTGAGCAACCGTTCATCGCCGCGCCGCTGGCCGCGACCTCGCGCATGATCACGGCCGCCTCGGCGATCCCCCGTCCACCGCCGCCGTACGCCTCGGGGAGGGCGATCCCCACCCAGCCACCCTCGGCCATGCGCTGATAGAAGTCCCACGGGAAGCGGTGCTCCACATCGCACGCCGACCAGTAGTCGTCGTCGAAGCCACTGCAGACGGTGCGGATCGCGGCAGCGATGGCCTCCAAGTCCTCGTCCTCGGTGAAGTCCATGGGGTCTTCAGGCTAGATCTCGCTCAGCGGGCGGCGGTCCTCGATCTGGGGCTGGCGGCCGGCACGGAGCGGGCTCAGGGGAGCGTCGACCAGCGCGGTTCGCTTCCAATCGGCGCCCAGCTCGGCCAGCCGGTCGCGCCAGGCCGACAGGGCGCCACCCGGCAGCCAGGCTTGCTCGTAGACGCCCCACTCTTCCCACGACGGGAGCGCCCAGATCACGACGCACTCCGACTCGTTGACCATCGCCACCCGGAAGGCGCCGACGAGCTCGGCGCCGGCGACGGCCGACACCAGCGCGACTCCTTGCGACGCCAGCAGCTCGAGGTAGCGCCCGGCCCGCCCCGGCGGCAGGGCCACCAGCTCGTGGGCGTACACCGCGCCGCGCACCCCGCGCGACGTGAGCGAGGTGATCGGCTCCGTCCACGGCTCCGGCACCAGGATGCGGTCAACACCGCCGCGCCGCAGGCCCGCAGCCACCGCCCACCACTCAGCCAGGGACGGGTCCTGCATCGCCCCACCCGCCATCTCGTGGGCGAAGTTGGCGACCAAGCCATCCCACCCGTCGAGCTCCCACAGGTTGACGACCTCGGGCCAGTGCCCCGTGGACCCCACCGTTCCCCACACCCCGAAGCACAGCTGGTTGCGCTCCTCCCGGGCGACGGGGCACCAGTTGGCCGTCATGTGGTGCATGTACTTGGCCCGGTTGTGCCCGATGATGTCGATCAGCTCATGGATGTAGACCTTGGTGTTCACGGCGCCTGCCACTTCGGTTCGCGCTTCTCGGCGAAGGCCCGGGGTCCCTCCTCCTGGTCCGGATGGCCCCACATCGACACCAGCTCGCGTGCCCCGGCCCGGCACGCGTCGGTGAGGCCCACCTCCAGGGCGCCCCACAGGGCCCGCTTGGTCGCGGCCATGGCCGCCGGCGAGTTGCGGGCGATCTTCTCGGCGAGCGCCTGCGCTTCCTCGCGCAACGACGACGGAGGATCGACGACCTGGCTGATCATGCCCAGCTCGTAGGCCCGTTGGGCCGACATGCGCTCATGGCGACCGGTGAGCGCCATCCGCATCACCGCCTCCATCGGCATCTTCCGCAGCAGCCCGATGGCCTCGATGGCGACGACCTGGCCGACCGAGACGTGGGGGTCGAAGAAGGTGGCGTCGGACGCCGCGATCACGATGTCCGCCTCGGCGATCCAGTGGAAGCCCCCGCCGGCGCAGATGCCGTTCACCGCGGTGATGACCGGCTTGGCCACCCCGCACTGCCAGGCGGTGAAGTGGATGTCGAAGTCCTCCATCGACTGGCGGTAGCGCTCGAAGCCCACACCGTCGCCGGCGATCTCGGCCACGTCGACGCCGGTCTGGAAGGCACGGCCCGCGCCGGTGTGGACGATGACCCGCACGGCGGGGTCGTCGTCGAGCTCCTTCCAGGCGAGGGCGAACTCGTCCCGCATGGCGGCGTTCATGGCGTTGAGTCGCTCCGGCCGGTTGTTGATCAGCCAGCCGACCGGCCCGTGCCGCTCGATGAGGAGGAACTCCATCAGCTACGGGGCACGTCGCCCCACGCGACGCCGTGCCAGGGATCGGGCTCGCGTGGGAGACCGAGCACCCGCTCCCCCAGGATGTTCTTGTTCACCTCGGTGGTGCCCCCTTCGATGGTGTTGGCCCGGCTCCGCAGCATGCCCCGAACCGCATAGGGCAGCGATTCCTCCCATGAAGCGCCCACGGGCCACGCCAGCGCGCCCAGGCCCAGGAGGTCGGTCGCCGCCAACTGGATCCGCTGGTTGAGGTCGCCCTGGTGCACCTTGCCGATGGAGCTCTCGGGTCCCGTCGCCCGCCCGGCCCGAGCGCCGGCTCGCACCCGCTGGTTGGTCCAACCGCGGATGCGCTCCTCGGAGTACAGCCGCATGAGCCGGTCACGCGCCACCGGAGCGAGCCCGGGATGGAGCAGCCGCTGCACTCCCCCACCGCCGATCCGCCCGATCCCCCCGGAGTCGGAGCCGGACACCATCTGGCGCTCGCCCGACAGCGTGGCCCCCGCCACCCGCCAGCCGTCTCCGATGGCCCCGACGCGCCAGGCGTCCGGGACCCTGGCGCCGTCGAGGAAGACCTCGTTGAAGTCGACCTCTCCCCCGATGTGGCGCAGTGCCCGGATCTCGACGCCAGGCTGGTGAAGGTCGATGAGGAAGTAGGTGATCCCCGCCCGCTTCGGCACGGACGGATCGGTCCGGGCCAGGAGGATGGCGAAGTCGGCGAGATGGGCCCAGGTCGTCCACACCTTCTGCCCGGTGACGACCCACTCATCGCCGTCGCGCGTGGCCCGGCAGGCCAGCGAGGCCAGGTCGGATCCGGCCCCGGGCTCGCTGAACAGCTGGCACCACACCTCGGTGTTGCACACGATGGGCGGCAGGAAGCGCGCTTTCTGCGCCTCGGTCCCATGGGCGAACAACGCCGACGCCGTGTTGGTCAGCCCCAGCGGGTTGAGCCGGCCCAGGTTGTACGGCGCCAGCTCTGCGTCGACGAGCCGAGCCTGCGCAGGTGACAATTCCAGGCCGCCGTACGGGACAGGCCAGGTCGGCGCCACCAGGCCGGACGCCCCGAACACCGGGTACCACGCCTCGTAGTCGGCCCGGCTCCGCACGGTGCGCACGGCGGCCGCGCCCCCGGCGTCGCCCGCCTCGCGCCACGCCCGGGGCAGGTGGTGATCAACCCAGGCGCGGACGGCGGTGTCGATGTCGTCGCGCGTGGAGCTCGGCCCGATGTCCAACACGGCGAGATTCGCCTAGGAATTGCCTATGACGTGCTCGAGCTGCTCGGCCAGCTTGGCTCGAGCCTCCTCGCGCTTGGCGGGCAGGTGCTCCGTCGGCCACAGGCCCGGCGCCGGTTTGTACCCCTTCAGCACCTCGCGAGCGACGGTGACCTTGTGCACCTCGGTTGGGCCATCGGCCGCGGCGAGCGCCGGCGCCATCGTCCACATCCGCCCGAACGGCATCTCGTTGGAGCACCCGAGGGCGCCGTGGGCATGCATCGAGCGCCAGCAGGCGTCGTGGATGACCTTGGGCGTGAGGACCTTGATGGCGGCGATGTTCTTGCGGGTGCGCCGGTAGTCCTTGTACTGGTCGATCTCCCACGCCGTGTAGAGCACGAGCAGCCGGAACTGCATCAGCTCGATGTAGGAGTCGGCGATGTCGCCCTGCATGAACTGCTTCTCGGCCAGGAGGCTCCCCTGCGTCTCGCGGGACAGCACCCGCTCGCACATCATGTCGAGCGCCTGCTGGGCGACGGCGACGGAGCGCATGGCGTGGTGGACGCGGCCGCCCCCGAGCCGGGTTTGGGCGATCACGAAGGCCTGGCCCTCGCCGCCGAGGAGGGCGTCGTCGGGGACATGCACGTTGTCGTAGTGGATCAGGGCGTGCGAGCCGTCCTCGCTGTGCTCGCCCATCATGCCGACGTTGCGCACGATGTCGACGCCGGGCGTGTTGGTGGGGACGAGGAACATCGACATGCCCTTGTACGGGCTCACGTCCGGATTGGACACCGCCATCACGATCAGGAACTCCGACGTCTTGGCGTTGGACGAGAAGAACTTCCACCCGTTGATCACCCACTCGTCCCCGTCCTTTTCGGCCCGGGTGGTGAACATCTTGGGGTCGGCGCCGGCGTGCGGCTCGGTCATCGAGTAGCAGCTGAAGCACTCCCCGTTGAGGAGCGGCATGAGGTAGCGCTCCTTCTGCTCGGGCGTCCCGTAATGGGCGATGATCTCGGCGTTGCCGGTATCCGGCGCCTGACACCCGAAGACGATCGGAGCCCAGCCCGACTGGCCGAGGATCTCGTTGAGCAGCGCCAGCTTGAGCTGCCCGTACCCGGCGCCGCCGAGCTCCGGCCCGAGGTGACAGGCCCACAGCTCATGGTCCCGCACCTCCTGCTTGAGGGGATCGACAATCGGCCGCAGCTCGTCGCTCAGCGGGTGATACGCCAGGCCCCCGTAGAGCAGGTCGAGCGGCTCGACCTTGTCCCGGACGAACCCGCGCACCCACTCGAGCTTCTCCTCGAACTCCGGCTCGGTCGAAAAGTCCCATGCCATTGCTGCCCCCTTGTCACCTGAGTTTTAGCTGACGTGGGTGTCGTCGAGGACGACGTGACCGGTAGCATGTCGTTCACACCAGTGGAGAGTCCGCTTACCAGCCGGGAGACCTCGATGAAGGCTGAAGATCTGATCCTCATCAGCGTGGACGACCACGTGATCGAGCCGCCCGATCTGTTCGACGGGCGCTTGCCTTCCCGGTTCGCCGATCGGGCGCCGCGGATCGAGCGGGGGGCTGATGGCGCCGACTTCTGGAAGTTCGGCAATGCCATCGTGCCGAACGTGGCGCTCAACGCCATCGCCGGGCGGCCCAAGGAGGAATACGGGATCGAGCCGCAATCGCTCGACGAGGTGCGGCCCGGCTGCTTCAACATCCACGAGCGGGTCAAGGACATGAGCGCCGGCGGGATGCTGGCGTCGATGTGCTTCCCGTCGTTCCCCGGCTTCGCGGCCCGGCTGTTCGCGACCGAGGACGAGGAATTCTCGATGGCCCTCGTGCGGGCCTACAACGATTGGCACATCGACGAGTGGTGCGGCTCCTACCCGGGGCGGTTCATCCCGATGGCGCTCCCGATGATCTGGGACGGCGCTCGCTGTGCGGAGGAGGTGCGGCGGGTGGCGGCGAAGGGCTGCCATTCGCTCACGTTCACCGAGAACCCCGCCGCCCTCGGCTATCCGAGCTTCCACAGCGACTTCTGGGACCCGCTGTGGACGGCATGCAGCGACACCGACACGGTGCTGTCGATCCATCTGGGTTCGTCCGGGAAGATGCTCATTCCGGCGCCGGACTCGCCGCCCGACGTGATGATCACCCTCCAGCCCATGAACATCTGCTCGGCGGCAGCCGACCTGCTCTGGTCGCGGGTGCTGAAGAAGTTCCCGTCGCTCAAGATCGCTCTGTCCGAGGGCGGGACGGGATGGATCCCGTACTTCATCGAGCGGTGCGACCGGACCTTCGAGATGCACGCCGGGTGGACGGGCCAGGACTTCGGGGGGAAGCTGCCGAGCGAGGTGTTCCGCGAGCATTTCCTCACCTGCTTCATCAGCGACAGCACGGGCGTGGCGCTGCGGCACGAGATCGGCGTCGACAACATCTGCTGGGAGTGCGACTACCCACACAGCGACTCCATGTGGCCGTCGGCTCCCGAGCAGCTCGAGGGCGTGTTCTCGCGGTACTCGGTGCCGGACGACGAGATCGCCAAGATCACCCACGAGAACGCCATGCGCTGGTACTCGTTCGACCCGTTCGCGTCCATCTCTCGGTCTTCGGCCACGGTCGGCGCGCTCCGGGCGTCGGTCGCCGGTCATGACGTGTCCGTGCAGGCCAGGAGCCGCACCACCTTGAGCCAAGAGGAGCGGGTAGAGCGGTTCAACTCGTTCTTCCAGAAGGCGCCCGCCTGAGCGCCTCGATCGGGTCGTGGCTCGACGACCACCTCACGGCCGAGGTCATCGCCGCCGGTCGGCGGGGTGTGGACGTTGCCACCCTGGAGGTGCTGCGTCCCTGGAACCGGGCGCTCGCCGACGCCGGCTGGGCGGCGCCGGCCTGGCCGTCGGAGCACGGCGGCCGGGATCTCGATGTCGCTGGGCAGCTCGAGTATCTCGAGGAGATGAGCCGTAGGGACGCGCCCGGCCCGGTGAACGCCATCGGCGTCTCCAACATCGCGCCGGCGATCATGTCTTGGGGGACGCCAGCGCAGCAGGCGCGATTCCTCGGCCCCATGCTGCGGGGCGACGAGATCTGGTCGCAGGGTATGTCCGAGCCCGACGCGGGATCGGACCTCGCCTCGCTGCGGACGATGGCGGTGGCCGACGGGGACGGCTTCGTGATCACTGGCCAGAAGACCTGGAACAGCCTGGGTCACCTGGCTGACTGGTGCCAGCTCTACGTGCGCACCGACACGGCCGCGCCGAAGCACAAGGGGATCAGCTGCCTCATCGTCGACATGCGCACGCCGGGCATCGAGGTGCGACCGCTGCAGACGATGACCGGGGACTCCTCGTTCGCCCAGGTGTTCCTGTCGGACGTGCGGGTGCCGGTCTCCTCGCTCCTCGGGCCGGTCAACGAGGGCTGGCGGGTGGCGATGACAACCCTGTCGCACGAACGGGCCGGGGTGGCCAAGCTGCACCTGGCGCTGGGCCGCCGGCTGTCACGCCTGCGGGACGAGCTCGGGCCGATCGAGGACCCGGTGCTGCGCAACCGGATGGCTGCGGTCCACAGTCGGATCGCGTGCATGCGGTGGATGACCGAGCGGGCTCTCGCCGGCGGGGGGCATGTGGCCACGACCGGCTCGCTGGCCAAGCTGGCCTGGTCCCGCGCCGAGCAGGAGCTGGCGGCGTTCGCGGTCGACGCCCTTGGGATGTCGGGGTTGGACGGGCCCTGGGCGCACTTCCTGTGCTTGGCCCGCCAGGCATCCATCGCCGGCGGCACCACCGAGATCAACCGCAACATCGTGGCCGAGCAGGCCCTCGGCCTGCCGCGATAGCGCGGCTCTCAGCAACCGGTTGGGTCGTAGCTCTGCAAGGGCGTGACCGATGGGGTGATGGGTTGGCCGCCGGGGGTCGGGACGGTCGTCGTGGTGGACGGCGTCGCCGTGCCCGCGGCAGCCGGCGGTGCCGGAGTGGCAACCGTGATCACCGAGCCGACATCGACCACGACCGTGCCCGGCGGCGCCTGCGCGTCGGCGAACATCACCGCGGCGCCCGCGAGGCGGGAGAGGACCAACTGGGCGGCGGACAGGTCGCCCGGCGGATAGTGGATGACGGTCTCCGAGGGGACGGCTCGGGCGTAGGAGTAGGTCTGGCCGGTGATCGTGAACCCGGCGGCCGAGAGGCCCTGAGCGATGGTGCGGCCCAGACCGGCGCCGGAGGTGTCCACGATGTCGACGGCACCCGGCGTCGTGGCCGGCGCCGGGCGGTCCAGGAACGAGTCGATCACCTGCTGGTCGGCCGGTTCGGTGGGGAACACGATCGAGCCGTAGCTCCCGCCGTCGTAGTGGTAGTTGCCCGACGGGACCAGGGTGATCGGCAGCGTCAGCTCGGGGACGGCGGCGGGGTCGAGATTGCGATAGCGACGGACCAGCCTGAGCATCGTGCCCAAGGTGAACCCGTCGTCGATGGTGACCTGGTGGACGAGGTTGCCCAACACGGCGTTGGCCTGCACCGGGTTGGTCAGCCCCTTGGCTTCCACCGTCTTGGCGAGCACATCGAGGAACTCATGGTCGCGGCGGATGCGCGAGAGGTCCGACTCGGGGTCGTACTCCCACTCCCCGTTGGGCCCGACGTACTCGAGGTGCCGGGCCCGCACGACGGCCAAGGCGACGTTCCCGTTGAGATGGGTGCAGCCGGGCTGGGTGATCCGCAGCCCCGAGTAGCTGTCGCGGAGCTCGGTCGGGAAGTACATGTTGATCCCGCCCAGGGCGTTGACGACATTCTGGAAGCCGTCGAAGTTGATTGATACGTAGTGATCGATCGGGATGCCCAGATCGTTGGTGATCGCCTCGACGAGGTTCTCCGGGCCATCGTTGAGGGCGGCGTCGATCTTGCCGACGCTGCCGACCATCGAACCCGGCGGCATCGGGACGAACAGGTCACGGGGGATCGAAAGGATCGAAGCGCCCTTGACCGGGTCGAGGTGCAGCAGCATGGTGACGTCGCTGCGGGCGCCGCCCACGTCCTCGGAGCTGCCGAACTCGCTGGCCTCGCTGGGGTCAAGGCCCGTGCGGGTGTTGTTCCCGACCAACAAGATCGTCATCGCCGGCCCGAGGGGGGCGTTGATCGCCCCGGCGGAGTCATGCCCGCTGTGGACGAGGCCCGACAGGTGCACCTTGGCGATCTGCGCCCACCGGTAGTGGACATACACGTAGGCGGAGCTCGACACCACCAGCGCGATCGCCACCACGATGTTGGCGCCAATCAGACCGCGCCGCAGCCAGCGCCGCCGCCTGCCCCGGAGGGCGCGCTCCCAGTGGCCGCGCTTGCGCCCGGGGGCTGCGGGCGAGGGCGGGGGCGGCGGAACGGTGGTCATCTCGTCGAATGAGCCAGGCGGGACGTAGACCTCCGACACCGTCGGGCGGCCAGCCAGCCACGCAGCTACTGACGGCAAAGTTACCGGCGCTCGTTCACCCGAGCCCTCGGTGATGACTGAGGGTTCCTGAAGGTTTTACCGGGGAAGGCCCAGGCCGCGATGGGCGATGATGATGCGCTGGATCTCGCTGGTCCCGGCGTAGATGGTCGTCCCCGGCAGTCAGCACCATCCACTCGTCCAGGGCCGTCTGCAGCTCGGGCCCGGCCGTTCCGACCGTCGCGGCGCCGTCGCCGATGTGGACGTCGGCCAGGGGCTGGCCGCCGAGGTTCTCGACCGGCGTGCGGCGCCCCTCCAACGGCACCAGCAGCAGACGATCGCCGACGGCGATCACGGCCTCGTCGGCGACCGCTCCGGCGGGGACAAGCGTGGCCACGCCGTCACGAGCCGGGCGGAGCGCCAGGGTGACCAGAGGGCGCCCATCGAGCGCGACGCCGACGCCGAGCCGGGACAGGAGCCTGGCCGCCACTTGGGCCTCGATGACGGGGGCGGCGGCGATGGCGCGTCCCTGCTGCTCGGCGATCAGCTCCAGATCCAGCAGCGATGCGCCCCAGCCGCCGGCCTCTTCGGCCACCGCCATCGCCACGGCCCCGGTCTCGAGCAGCCGGTCCCACATGGCCTTGTCGAAGCCGAGCGGCTCAGCCGCCCGCACCCGCTCCGGCGGCGACTCCTTGGCATACAACGATGCGAACGCCCCGATCAGCTGCTCCTGCTCGGGCGAGGGTCGCAGATCCATGACCGCCGAGAGTAGTGGACCGGTCCCGCCGGCAGAGAATGGCGTTATCGCATGCGCCGAGCAACCCTCTCAAAGACCTATACTCCGTTCCAACGAGAAGGGCCATCTCGCGTCAACTCTGGGAGTCCACATGGACGCACAGCGAGGGTCGGGTGGCGAACCGGCCGTCGGCGACCCCGAGGCCCATTGGCGCCAGCGTGCCGTCGAGCGGTCGCTCAGGAACGCGCGGGCCCGGGCCATGACCCGCAGCGACCGCTTCATCGCCGCCGCCAACCAGCTCCTCATCGAGACGGGCCGGACCGACTTCACCGTGCAGGAGATCGTCGAGCGGTCGAAGATGTCCTTGCGCTCCTTCTACCAGCACTTCGCCAGCAAGGACGATCTGCTGCTCGCCCTGTTCGAGGAACTGATCCGCGAGTGGGTCGGGCGGCTGCGTGTGACGGTGCTCGCATCCCCCGATCCGGTCGAGCAGCTGCGGACCTACATCGTCGGGATGGTGGGATCGGTGCCCCACGACCGGGCGCCGTCGCGGGCCCTCACGATCTACCACCTGCGATTGGCGGAGACACACCCGGCGGAGTTCGCCCACGCCCTCTCGCCGCAGGTCGAGCTGTTGCTCGAGATCATCGAGGCGGGCGCGGCCAGCGGACAGTTCCGGCAGGACATCGACCCCGGCCAGCTGGCCGTCATCCTCAGCCAGACCCTCGTGTCGACGCTGCAGATGTCCGTGCTCGGCGCCCAGTGGGCCGGCCATCCGATCGGCGCCGACGCCATGTGGGCGTTCTGCGTCGGGGGCGTCGGGGCCCCGGCCCCCGCGACCGTCGCGTCGGCGAAGGCCAGGCGAAGCGGCGGACGCAGGACCGGAACCACGGCGTGACCGCGCCAGCTATGGCGGGGGTCCAGCCGAGTGGGCCATCCTCCCCAGCTGGTAATGTGATTCTCACTTGCCTCTAGGAGGGGGGACACCTGTGCCGTCACATACGCTCGACTTCCCGGTCTTCGACGCCGACAACCACATGTACGAGACGGTGGAGGCGTTCACCAAGTTCCTTCCTGAGCGTTACGCCAAGCTGGTCGAGTACGTCCAGGTCAACGGGCGCACCAAGATCGCCGTGCGAGGCCACATCAGTGAGTACATCCCCAATCCGACCTTTGAGGTGGTCGCCGCGCCCGGCGCCCAGGAGCAGTACTTCAAGGTCGGCAACCCGGAGGGCAAGAGCCGCCGGGAGATCATGGGCAAGCCCATCCGCGCCCTGCCCGGCTTCCTTGCTCCCGAGCCGCGCGTTCAGCTGATGGACGAGCTCGGCGTCGACCGGGCCATCATGTGGCCCACGCTCGCCAGCCTGCTCGAGGAGCGGCTCCGCGACGACCCCGAGGCCACCCACGTCGTGGTCCACGCCCTCAACCAGTGGATGCACGAGCACTGGACCTTCAACTTCGAGGGTCGCATCTACCCGACCCCGGTGATCACCCTGCCGATCATGGAGAAGGCGATCGAAGAGCTCGAGTGGGTCGTCGAGCGGGGGGCGCGGGTGATCCTCATCCGCCCGGCTCCCGTCCCCGGTTTCCGCGGACCCCGGTCGATGGCTCTGCCCGAGTTCGACCCGTTCTGGCAACGGGTCGTCGAGACCGGCGTGCTCGTGGGCATGCACGCCTCCGACAACGGATACGCCCGGTACACCAATGAGTGGGAGGGCGTCCGCGAGGGAGAGCTCCTGCCGTTCGTGCAGGGATCCGCCTTCGCCACCATCATCGGCGGCCAGCACCGCGGGATCTTCGACACGATCGCCTCGCTGATCGGCCACGGTTTGTGCACCCGCTTCCCGCAACTCAAGATCGCCCCCGTCGAGAACGGCAGCGCCTGGGTCCGCCCCCTCCTGGAGCACATGGAGAGCGCGTACCGGGGCCATCCCCACCTCTTCGACGAGGATCCCGTCGAGGTGTTCAACCGCAACATCTACGTCCACCCCTTCCACGAGGAGGACCCCGTCGGGCTGGTCAAGCTGCTCGGCGCCGACCGGGTGCTGTTCGGGTCCGACTATCCCCACCCGGAGGGACTGGCCGACCCGATCGCGTTCGTCGACGAACTGAAGGGCCTGTCCGACGAGGACATCCGCAAGGTCATGGGCGGCAACCTCGCCAGCCTGGTGGATTCCAACGCAGCCGCCTGAGGCGGACATCGTGACCACACTTCCGACCGGGACGGCTGCCGTGGAGTTCGACCCGTTCTCCCCGGTGTACTTCGACGACCCCTACGAGATGTACCGGCGACTCCGGGACGAGGCGCCCGCCTACTACAGCGAGCGGTATGGCTTCTGGGCCATCTCCCGCTGGGACGACGTCCTCACCGCCCATCGCGACTGGCAGACGTTTTCGAGCACCTATGGCGTCGACCTGTCCATGCTGCGCAAGGGTGAGCGCACCGGCTTCGACAGCATCATCATGATGGACCCGCCCAAGCACGACCGGTTGCGGGCGCTGGTGAGCCGGGTGTTCACCCCGCGAGCCGTGGCGGCCCTCGAGCCCATGATCCGGGACGTCATCGCCGGATACCTCGACGGCCTCGACGGCGCCGGCGGCTTCGACGCGGTGGCCGACTTCTCCGGCCCGTTCCCGGTGGAGATCATCTCCCGCATGCTCGGCGTCCCCGAGGGCGAGCGCCAGCAGGTCCGCCACTGGCTCGACGTCATGCTGACCCGCGAGCCGGGCGAGATCGACCCGTCACCGGCCGGCATGGCGGCGATGGCCGAGGCGGCGGCGTACTTCCACCAGCTCGTCCAGGCCAAGCGCACCGATCCCGGGGACGACATGCTGAGCCGGCTGACGCTGGTCGAGGTCGACCGCGGCGACGGAGAGATGACCGGGCTCGACGACGTCGAGATCGCCGGGTTCGCCACGCTGCTCGGCGGGGCCGGCGCCGAGACCGTCACCAAGCTGGTCGCCAACGCCGTCGTGCTGTTCGCCCGCAACCCGGGCCAGTGGCGGCTCCTCCGGGATGACATCGACGGCCGCATCGGCCCTGCCGTCGAGGAGATCCTCCGCTATTACCCGCCCTCGCAATACCAGGGCCGCTACTCGGTGAAGGACACGACACTCCACGGCGTGACCATCCCCGCCGGGTACCCGACGTTGCTGGTGACCGGCGCGGCGACGCGCGACGAACGGGCCTTCACCGACCCTGATCGATTCGACATCACCCGCACGCCGGCCTTGGCGCTCGGCTTCGGCTACGGCATCCACAGCTGCCTCGGCGCCGCCCTGGCCCGCATGGAGAGCCGGATCGCGATCATCGAGGTCGCTCGGCGTTGGCCCACCTACGAGATCGACGAGGCGGGACTCCGCCGCGTGCACATGTCAAACGTGGCCGGGTACGCAAATGTACCCGTGCACGTCTAACCCCCCGGGAGAAGCGCGATGACCACCACAGACGACCCAACCACCGCGACCGTGGGCGAGGTTCGCATGCTCATCAACGGGGACCTGGTCGAGGCCGCCTCCGGCAAGCGGTTCGACAACATCAACCCGGCCACCGAGGAGGTCCTCGGTCCGGTCGCCGATGCCGACGCCGACGACATGCGGCGCGCCATCTCGGCCGCCCGCCGTGCGTTCGACGAGACGAGCTGGTCGACGGACAAGGCCCTCCGCAAGCGCTGCCTCGAGCAGCTGCACGCGGCGTTCGACGCCGAGAGGGAGGAGCTGCGGGCCGAGCTGGTCGCCGAGGTCGGATGCCCGGTTGCCATCACCTACGGCCCGCAACTCGATGCACCGCTCGAGGACGGGCTCCTGTGGCCGGCCCGGACGATCGACGAGTTCGTCTGGGAACGCGACCTTCCCGATGGCCACGCCTTCGGCACGACCAGCTGGCGCAAGGTGATCAAGGAAGCGGCCGGGGTGGTCGGCGCCATCATCCCCTGGAACTACCCCTTTGAGGTCACCCTCCAGAAGGTCGGGCAAGCCCTGGCAACCGGCAACACCTTGATCGTCAAGCCGGCGCCCGACACGCCATGGAACGCCACCCGTCTCGGGCGGCTCGTCGCCGAGAAGACTGATATCCCGGCAGGCGTCCTCAACGTGGTGACCTCGTCCGACCACCTCGTTGGCGAAGAGCTGGTCACCGATCCACGCGTCGACCTGATCTCG
>Ga0302326_10011480_pt1 | contig 19070 bp, 19 predicted proteins | sample Palsa_T0_3_FD_202264 | JGI IMG/M metagenome (GOLD analysis project Ga0302326, IMG submission 202264) | Peat permafrost microbial communities from Stordalen Mire near Abisko, Sweden - Palsa_T0_3 | ecosystem: Environmental > Terrestrial > Soil > Palsa > Peat permafrost | place: Sweden: Abisko...
GTCACGTCGTGTATGTCTTTGTCGGCGTACACCGCCATTAGCTCGCGGTGCGCTTGCATCGGATCGTGGACCTCCACGTTCGGTACGTCTCCGTCGCGGCGGATGGTGCGCGCGGTTCCGTCGGCCAAGCCCACGGTAACCAGGAAATCGTCGATTCGAACCAGCCGGCCCTCAATCTTTTCGCCGGTGGCCAGGGTGACCGTCACGGTAACGGTGCGCCGGCTCGGGGCCGCCGTGGGCGAGCGAAATCTTCGTCCGCCGCCCGAAACCCAATTGGTCTGCAGCGTCTTGGGGTTCGTGATTCTGGTCGCGATGCCTTGCAGATCGCCCGTCGCGGAATGGCAACTGCCGCACTTGGCGGCGAAGTAAGCCTGGCCGGCGCCGGCGTCGCCAACCAGGACGCTAGGCGCCTCCTTCCCGACCGAGGGAGGCTTGCCCTGCGATCCGATGGTTTCGACAACGCTCCGAATGTATGCCGCCACCGCCAGGCTGTCGTCCTGATTGATGGGGATGGCGGGCATGCCTTCGTCCTGCCGGCTGCCCTGGATGATGGGCACAATCAATTCGCCGTTCTGATCGCTGAGGGCTACCTGCGAGCGCAATAGATTCGGTCCGCCCAGATCGCCGCCACGGAGGTCGACGCCATGGCAGGAGACGCAGTTCACGGCGAAAAGCGCCTTGCCGTGCGCGATCTGCGCGGGGTCGCCGGGCGGACGGTGCTGGCCAGGAACGAATCCCCCCCTTTGCGCCGTCGCGCGCGGCGGGGCGCCGATTGTGAATATTGCCAGAAGAGGGGCAATGAAGGATTTCCCAACGTGCATTAGTTAAGCTTAGCGTAGACGCTAATTCTGCCGCGCATAATCCGCCGCAGCAGTCGCCCGCGGCGCGTCCTTGGGCATCAAAATCCAGGCGATCAAATAGGCGAAGAAGCCGAAGCCCGCTCCCAGCGCCAGAGCCAGCCACACGATGCGGATTAGCAGCGCTTCCACCCCCAGATAGCGCGCGAAGCCCGCGCAGACTCCCGCGATCTTCTTGTTCTCCGCGTCAAGCGCCAGCCTGGGCGACGCGTAGGGATTCGCCGTGGCTTCCGCCAGTTTGGTGGGGTGCCCGCAGGCGGAACAGTAGCGCACCTTTTCGTCAATTGCGATCCCGCATCGGGTGCAGAACATTCGTTTCACCTCACTCATCCAAATATACGAAGAATACGGCCGCCATGTTCCAGTTGTGCTATCCTTCCCTAATGGATCGAGGAACAGCCATGCGTACTGTTGGAGTGCTAGCGGCTCTCATGTCACTGGGCGTTCCCGATACGGCTGCGGGCGCAAGCGCATATGTGGCAGCCAATGGTGTCGCGTGCGATACTCCAGGATCGATTGCGCCATTTCACACCTCCCAAGGCGCCATCGGGGCGGCGTACTTTGTGCCCGCGGGCGGCAACTTCCTAGCCATCGATCCCGCGACGAAACAGGTTTGGGAGGCCGTCACCGGCATCCAAGGCGACTGCGCGCCGCCTTTCTCGATATATATTCTGAACCCGAAATCCGGCGGCTTGGTGGCAAATATCCCTCTGGACGGCGAGGTCGTGTCGCTGGTGTTTGACGCGCCTGGACGCTATGCGTACGCATCCCTGTATAACAAAGGCCTCGTCAAAATCGATGTCGCCGGCCGCAACGTAGTACAGACTCTCGCCGGCGGCTACGGCTCGCTGGCTTTCTCAAGCGATGCGTCGCGGCTTTTTGCGGCCGAATGGGACGGTTACATCCTGGCACTCGACCCGAAGACCCTCCATAGTCTCGGCTCCAGCGAACCTTCCCCTGCCTATCTGGGCGCCAGCAATCTGATTGTCTCGGGTACGACCCTGCTTACGACAAACTCGTTCTATATCTTATACTACGATACCAATACGTTGCAGCTCACTAAGGAGATCTTGTCGCAACACAGTCGCGTCTTCGGCGTGAGCCCGGACGGAAGCAAGATATATGTGGCCGTCGATCCCGCCGAACTTGATCCCGAGGCCATTAAGGTGCTGGACTTCTCGTCCGGCGAAACCATGCTATCTCAGACTTACTCCGGCCTCTATATATACGGGAGCCTCCTCTCGCCGGATGGAACGAAGATCGTCGCGCCCGCAAATACGGTTGCGGCAATCGACGCATTGACGCTGGCGATAACCGCAACAGTCACCGCCATTGGATTTCCGAATGACGCCATCTTCGTCGATTCCGAGACGGTGCTCATGTTGTATCCCGACACGGGCGTCATGATGGTGATCGATCCATCCACCGCACTGGTGACCGCGACGTTCCCGTTAGGCTTAAGCGCACTGAACGGCGAGGTTGCCGACCCCCAGCGAAATACCATCTTCGTTGGCAGCATTACCGTCGCCAGTGCCGGCTATCCATGCTGCAATACCAGCGTCGTGGATTCCACTCTTAACCGGATTGTGGGCACATTACCGGCCGCTTTTATCCCATACGCCTTCGCCGCGGGCCAGATCTATTCCGCGTATGGAGAGGTGTACAGCCTCGCGGCCGGCGCAATGACTTCATTGCCGCCGCCCATTCCCAACCTTCCGCCCAACCTTCACATAGGCTGGTACCCGGGCGCCGCGCAGCCTGATGGTGCGGCGTACTGGGCGCCGTTTTCCGTATATCCCAATTACGGAAAGACTCTCGGCCATGGCGTCGCGGCCTATAGCACCGCGAATAACACCCTGAACGCCGCGTTCCAGATACCGTCGCCCACTGAGAGTCCACTGGCTTTCAGTCCGGACTCTTCGATTGCCTACGTCGGTTCGGATCGGGCGGTCTCGGTTTACAACACCGCCACTTATCGGCAGACCGCCACGTTCAGTCTCAGGACCATGTTCATTGCGCTGGCTGTCTCGCCGGACGGGCGAAATCTTTACGGAAACAATGGCAAGGCGGTTTTTGTCCTGGACGCCGCGACCGGCGCGGAGGAGCGAAAGATTGAACTGCCGGGCACTGTTCAAGGCCCCATGGCCCTTTCACCAGATGGTGCGACACTTTTTCTCACCGATTCCACCGCGAACGCGGTTGACTTGGTGAATCCGGCCAGCGGCGCAGTGACTGTGGTGCCTGTGCCCTACTCTCCCACTAGCGTGGTCGTGCTGCCATAAACGCGACGGACAGTCGCGTTATACTGTCAACCATGTACTTGAAATTGGCATGCAGTCTCCTGTTGGCCGCCTGTACCGGCGTTTACGCGCAGGCCGATCCGATCGACAAGGGCCACTCGGCGCATGGCGCCGCATTCGACGTCGGCCCGCGCCAAAAACCCTGGGTCATGGAAGGCATCGGGGTCGCGCCCTTCCCCATCACCACCAAGAACCCCGAGGTCCAGAAGTGGTTCAACCAGGGCAACGCGCTGATGCATTCATTTTGGTATTACGAAGCCGAGCGCTCCTTTCGCTGGTGCCTGAAGCTGGAGCCGGACAATGCCATGGCCTATTGGGGGCTGGCGCGCGCCACCGGCGGCCGCGGCGGGGAGGGCGACCGGGCCGCCGACTTCCTGCGTGAAGCCGTCAAGCGCAAGGACAAGGTCACTGAGCGCGAGCGCCTGTATATCGAAGCCGAGGAGGCCGTCCTGCTGCCCGATCCGGTGCGCGACGACAGCGGCGATCGCGATTACCGCGAACTGCGCCGCGCCAAGATCAAGAAGCTCGAAACGCTGTGCGTGAAGTATCCCGACGACATGGAAGCGCGCGCGCTGCTGGCGCTGGTCACCATGGGCGACTCGCGCTATGGCGCCGAGCTGATCGTCCGCGAGATCCTTTCGCACGATCCCAACCATCCCGGCGCGCACCACTACCGCATCCACAACTGGGATTACAACCAACCCGAGCAGGCGCTCGCAAGCTGCCGCGCGTACACCGACCTGGTGCCGGGCATCGGCCACGCGCAGCATATGCCGGGACATATCTACAGCATCCTGGGCATGTGGCACGAGGCGGCGCTCTCCATGGATGCGGCCACGCGCGTGGAGAAGAAGTACATGCAGACCAGCCTCACGTTCCCGTTCAATAACTGGAACTACGCCCACAACCGCACGTACCTTTCCTATATTCAGGAGCAGCTTGGGATGGCGGAGGGGGCCATCTTCGGCGCGCGGCAGCTTATCGACGCGCCGCTCGACCCGGTGGATAACAAGGAAAACACGTACAGCACGCACTCGCGCGGCATCGCGGCCATGCAGCGGGCGCTGATCAAGTATGAGCGTTGGGACGATTTGCTGAACCCCAAGACCATCCCCTGGCGCGACGTGTATGAAGACAAGATGGACAAGGCTTACTGCGAGGGGCGCGCCTGGCTGGGCAAGGGCGACCTGGAGAAAGCCGCCAAAAGCATCGCTGCGCATGCCGCGCTGAAGAAGGATCTGGACAAGAACAAGGACTGGGAGGATACATACGATATCGAAGCGCTGGAGCTGAAGGCGCGGTTCGCTATCGCGCGCGGCGAAACCGGCGATACCATTGTCGGCCTGGGACTGCTGGCGGACGCCGCCGGACGCGAGTACGACATGCAGAAGGGGTATGCCGATCCACCGTTTTATCCGCAATCGCTCTACAACAGCTTGGGCGAGGCTTACCTGGATGCCAAGAGTCCCGTGCTGGCGGCGCAGGCGTTCGAGAAGGCCCTGGATCTGACCCACAACGACATCTTCGCGCTCTCCGGCTTGGTGCGGGCGTACGCCGCGCTGGGCGAGAAGGCCAAGGCCGAGGAAGACATGGGCCGTCTGCTGTTCGTGGCTTCGAATGCCGACGCCGGGCTGAAGATTCTGGAGCGCGCCAAGGCCACCGGTATCACCGCCACGCCGCGCGATTCATCGCCCGCGCCGCAGCGCAATTATGCGCGCGTGCCTCTGGACCACTTCGGGCCGGCGCGTTGGGAGCCTTACGAAGCGCCAGCGCTGGATGTCCGCGATGCGGCGGGGAAGTCCGTTTCGCTCGAAGAGTACAAGGGCAAGAACGTACTGCTGGTTTTCTACCTGGGGCCGGAGTGTCCGCACTGCTTGCGGCAGTTGCATTCGATCGGGGAAAAGAAGGACGACTGGGACCGTTTGAATACGGTGGTGTTGGCGGTGAGCAGCGCGCCATCGGAGAAGAACAGCGAGACGCTGAAGCAGTTCGGCGATCTGCCCGCGCGGCTGTTGTCGGACCCGGATCATGCCAACGCGCGGCGGTTCCATTCGTATGACGACTTCGAGGATATCGAGTTGCATTCGACGATTCTGATCGATAAGAAGGGGCGGGTATATTGGGCGCGGTTCGGGGGGGATCCGTTTTCGGATATGGGGTTTTTGGTGAAGCAGGTGGAGAGGATGAATGAGTTGGCGGGGTCGTGATGTGGCGGGCTGCATCCTGTAACCCGGTAGGTTACACTAGAAGGCGTGGCGATCCGGGGCTTTCGGCACAAGGGACTGGAGCGGTTCTTCGCCACGGGGACCAAGGCGGGAATTCAAGCGAAACACGCCGACCGGCTCCGGTTGATCCTCGGCCGGCTGAACGCGGCGACGGGCGCGCGCGATATGAACTTGCCCGGCCTGGATCTCCACGAACTGCGCGGCTCCCGGAAGGGCACGTGGGCCGTGAAGGTGAGCGGCAACTGGCGCGTCACGTTCGGTTGTGCCGGCAAGGACGTAGATCGCGTAGACTACGAGGATTACCATTGAGGTGAGCAATGAAAATGCATAATCCACCGCACCCGGGCGAAGTGCTCAGGGCGCTGTGCCTGGATCCCCTGAACTTGACCGTCACGGACGCCGCGCGATCGCTCGGTGTAAGCCGGAAGGCTCTGTCCAGCATTGTGAACGGACGCGCGGGCATCAGCCCGGAAATGGCGGTACGCCTGTCGATCGCCTTTAACACTAGCGCGGAAAGCTGGATGAACCAGCAGACTCAGTATGACCTGTGGCACGCGGAGAAGAGCCGGAAGCGGCTCCACGTGGCGAGGTTGTCTGCCGCCTGATGGTTCCGCTTAGCCGCAGGATTCACCTGTCTTCCGGGGAGTGCATGTCCTTCGGTTCAACAATTCGCTTCCAGCGCTTGAACGCGTTCACGTCGGCCGGCAATAGTGCGAACCACTCACCTTCTCCACGCTTGTCAGCAAATCGTCTGTGCCAATATGCCTCGACTCCGCCAGGGTCATCGGTCTCAATACTGTTGAACAGTCGTCGGTGGAACCGGAATCTTGATCGCCAACTCGCTTCCTCGGCGGCCAATGGAGTTCGTGCGGCCAATCTTGTAATGAGGCCCGGATTTCATGAGATAAACGAACCCAGTCGCAACCTTAGCCTCCCGTCGCATTTCCGTCGACGCCGGCGCCGAAGCATTTCCTTGCTGGATGCAGAGAGCAAGGACGTCTTCGTAAGCCGGTCCTTGCGGCAATGTGCAGCAAGCACTGCCAGCAGTTTCTGTTTTCCGCCAAACCTGTAAAACGCCGAGTGGCTTGGGAAGGACGCATCGCTTCTTGCCTTGCGTCGAATCCCGCCATCGAGCGGAACCCTTCCCAGTTCTCTTACGAACCCGATGTATTTTTCGATGAGAAACTCGTCGCTCGCTCTAGTTTGGAATATGTTCGGAGCATACCCGGCTTCAACTAGAGCATCCCCCCATCGGAGCCACAGGTGCGGGTACCAGTCCGACTTCTTGATCCCGGTTGTGCGTTCAAAACCTTGCATCCCCGGTGCTTGGCCCCCACTGTCGAGCGCAATGCGCTGTATCTCTGCCAAGATATGTTGCCTGTTCATTCGCAAAATCCCCAACGGCTCCCCACGGCAGCCGCTTCCTCGAATCACCGCACGGACAGATCGCGGATGAAGATGTCCTTGAAGCGCATATTCGCCTCCCCGCCGGCATGCAACTGTAGCGCGATGGCGCCGTCGTCCACCTCGTTCACCGGATCGGTGAAGTCGATCACCTGCACGCCGTTCAATCGCGCGCGATGGTGGTTGCCCGCCACACTCAAAACATAATCGTTCCACTCCGTGGGCTTGATCACGAACTCGTTTTCGGGAGACGGCCACACGATCCAGCCGCGGCGCGCGGTGTAGATGCCGCCGGTGTGATGGTTCAGGTTGCGGTCGATCTCGAACTGGTATCCTTCGGCGACGTCGGCCGTGCCTGGCTTGAAACTGGTGCGATAGAAGATGCCGCTGTTGCCGCCCGTGACGCACTGGAAGCGGATGGCCAGTTCGAAATCTTTGTAGTGCTTCTCGGTCATCAGGTAGCCGTAGCCCTTGGTGACGCCCACGCCGTGAATTGCGCCGTCTTCGACGGTCCATTGTTCGCCGCCGACCTTCACCCAGCCGGCGAGATCCTTGCCGTTGAAGAGCGAGACCCAGCCTTCGTCGGCAACCTTTAGGCGGGGTTGTTGCGCGATGGCGACGGCTGCCAGCGCAAGAGCGAGGATTAAGGTAGGGATTTTCATGCTCCTATCTCGTTTCTGATGGCCGTGGCAATGCGATCGGTGAATTCGTCCACGCGCGCCAGGTCCGGGCCTTCCACCATCACGCGGGCCAACGGCTCGGTGCCCGAAAAGCGCACCAGTACGCGTCCGGAATCGCCGAAGGCCTGCTCGCATTCCGCGATCTCGCGCGCCACCTCCGCCATCTCGTGCAGCGCCCGCCGCCCGCGTACGCGGACGTTTTGCAATCGCTGCGGATAGATTTCCAGCCCCGCGATCAGGGCATCGAGGCCCACGCCGCGGCCGCGCGCAATCTCCAGAACGCGCAGCGCGGTCAGCAGGCCGTCGCCGGTGGTGGCGTACTGGCGGAAGATCACGTGGCCGGATTGCTCGCCGCCCAGCACCGCGCCCACGCGCACCATTTCCTCCAGCACGTACTTGTCGCCGACGGGCGTGCGCAGCAGCCGTATGCCGTCGCGCTGCAGCGCGCGTTCCAAGCCCAGGTTGGACATCACGGTGGCCACCACCAGCCCGCCTTCCAGTGTTCCTGCGCCATGCAGCGCGCGCGCGGCGATCAGCAGCACCGCATCGCCATCCACGATCTGCCCCGTGCCGGCGACGAAGATGGCGCGGTCGGCATCGCCGTCGAATGCCACGCCCAGATCCGCTTTCGATTCCAGTACGGCCGCGCGCAACGATTCCACGTGCAGCGCGCCGCAGCCCAGGTTGATATTGCGTCCATTGGGCTCGCAGCAGATGGCCTCGACCTCCGCGCCCAGGCGGCGGAACAGCGCGGGCGCGAGTTGGTACGCCGCGCCGTTGCCGCAGTCGAGCACGATGCGCATGCCATCGAACCCGCCGGCCACAGTGGATGCCAGGTAATCCAGGTAACGTTCGGCCAGCAGCGGGTCGGGCGCCAACGGCAGCGGCGGGCCGGGGGCTTCTCCGGCGTGACGAAAGATTTCCTGCTCGACTAAGTGCTCTTCTTCATCCGGGAGTTTGTAACCGGAATGGCCGAAGACTTTGATGCCATTATCCTGATACGGATTATGCGAGGCGGAGATCATCACTCCAGCAGTGAATCCCCCGGAGCGGGTCAGATACGCCACAGCGGGCGTGGTGACGACGCCCGCGGACACCGCACGGACGTCCTGCTGCGCGAGGCCGGCGGCCACTTGCGCGGCGATCCACGGCCCGGATTCGCGCGTGTCCATGCCGATGAGGACGGCGGCGTCCGCCGACGCGCGACGCAGGTCGCTGCCTAGCGCCATGCCGAAGGCGTGCACCGTGGCGGCATCCAGCGGGTAATCGCCCGCCACGCCGCGAATGCCGTCCGTTCCGAACAGTTGTTTGCCCATCTACTTTTTTCCGACTGTAACTTTGACTGTAACTTGCGGCGAGTCCTGAAAGCGCACACGCCCATCGTTGACGTAGGCCTGGACACGATAGCTGTGGGTTCCCGCTTCCGGCGGCAGCGTCAGCGGATCGGTCTGGACCGAGGCCACGCGCGCCACGCGGCTGGCCGGACCGGTGATGGCCAAGGCGGAAGGCTCGGCCGCCGTCTCGACTACGCGTAGATCCTGCGGCAGGCCATCGGCAAGGCTCACTTCGACGGGCACGGTGCGGGTGGCGCTGGGTTCGAAGACTATCCGGATTTGAGCCGGGACGGCGCGCACCAGTTGGACGCCACGCGGCAGGCGGACATGGCCGCTGTCGATGGCGAAAGTGTGCTGCCCAGGTTCGACATCGGCCATATCCAGGATCACCGCGGATCCTCTTGGCAGTTCGGGCAAGCGCAGCGCTTCGGATGGCCCGCGGACTTCCAGGCTCACGGTTTCCACCACATCGGAGCTGATTTCCACGCCCGGCGAAAGGTTCTTGTATTCCACGTGGGCGGAGACGAAAGTGGCGAGCTCGGGTTCGCTGGCGACTGAGATCCACAGGAGTATGGCGGCGGCGAGGGAGAGGAGCTTCCAGCCTAGGTTGTGGGTGAGGAGGGTCTTCATGAGAGAATGCCGGCGGGACTGAAGTCCCGCGCGGGCTAAAGCCCGCCCCCCTTTCTTTCGTCGACGTGGCTTTCCATGGGGATGTCGGCGGCGAATTCCTCGATCAGGTGAGGCGCGCTGCGCTGTACGCCGAAGTGCGTGCAGATGCGTTCATCCACTTCACGCAGGTTCAGGCCGGTGGTCAGTTCGCCGAAAGCGGCCACGGAGACACGTCCGGTTTCCTCGGAAACCACCAGCGACAGACAGTCGGTCTCCTCGGTGATGCCGATGGCCGCGCGGTGGCGGGTGCCGAAGTTGGGCGATACCGCCGGATTCAGGGTCAGCGGCAGAAAGCAGTTGGCGGCGGCGATGCGGTCCTTCTGTACGATCACTGCGCCATCGTGCAGCGCGCCGCCGGGGTGAAAGATAGCCAGCAGCAGGTTGCTGGATAATTGCGCGTCCAGCCGCACGCCGCTTTCGATGAAGGTACGCAGCCCGATGTCCCGCTCGACCACGATCAGCGCGCCGGTTTTATCGGCGGCCAGGCGGCGCACCGCGATCAGGATATCTTCGGTGAATTCGGGCCGCTGGTAGCCGCGCGCGAACCAACGCTTGCGACCCAGGCGGGCCAGCGTGCGGCGGATCTCGGACTGGAACAGTATGATTACCGCCAGTGCCAGGTACGGCACGATATACGAAAGCACGGAGCGGAGCGCTTCGAGGCCCGTATACAACGCGACCACGTACACCGCCACCATGATTAGGATGCCGAGCAGGATGTGGCCGGCGCGCGTGCCTCTGACGATCATCAGTGCCTGATAGATCAGGAACGCGACTACCAGGATGTCGACGACGCCGGCGGGCGTCAGCGTGGGCAGCGGGATCAGCGCCGGCACGCTATTGAAGTAGGCCGCGAATCTCAAGCCAATCCTTTAAGCGTCCGGCCCAAGTGGCCAGGACCGCGTCCGTGGGAGCGAGGCCGACGCCGTGCGGGCCGCGCTCGTAGATGTGGAGTTCGGCGGGCACGCCGGCCTTGCGCAGGGCCAGATAGAACAGCACGCTATTCTCGGGCGGCACGCCGTTGTCTTCGTTGGTGTGAAACAGGAAAGTGGGCGGCGTCTGGTTCGTTACCTGGTTTTCGTTGGAGAGACTCGCCACCAGCTTTGGGTCGGGGTGGTCGCCCAAGAGGTTACGCAGCGAGCCGGTGTGGGTGTAGGGGGTGGTGAAAGAAATCACCGGGTAGGCCAGGATCATAAAATCCGGGCGGGAACTTTGGCGGTCGATGGGATCGGCTGCATGCGCATCACCGGCGTCGAAATGCGTGCCGGTGGTGGAAGCCAGGTGGCCGCCCGCGGAGAATCCCCAGACGCCGATGCGGGTGGGCGCGATGCGGAAATCGGCGGCGCGGGCGCGCACGAAGCGGATGGCGCGTTGCGCATCGAGGAGCGGCGCCGGATAGTGGTAGCGCGGCGCGATGCGGTATTGCAGCACGAAGGCCTGGATGCCGAGGGAATTAAGCCAGAGGGCGATCTGGACGCCTTCGTGGTCCTTGGCTAGCATGCCGTATCCGCCGCCGGGGCAGACGATCACGGCGGTTTGGATGGCGGACTTTTCCGGAGCGGGGTAGATGGAGAGGCTGGGCTTGTCGGCGTCTTCGGCGCCGACGGCTAAGGGCGCGGCGGATGGCCAGAGCGGTTCGACTTTATGGGTCGTGGGCTGCTGGGCAAGCGCCGCGGACAGGGACAGGATGAGTGCGAATGCTTTCATAGCGAGCACCGCGGCGGATTGTGCACTTTGTGCACTTTTGTGCATGAGACGCGGGTGGCGGGTGGATATAAAAATGTGACAGACGAATCCAAATTGTCCTTTGTTTTCTTCATTCGTCTCAAAATTACGAAACCAATTTCGCGGCGAGCGCGGGGAAAACCGGGCACGACGGCGCAGCTCCGTTCCGGCGTGCGGCGGTTCCCACCTACAAGCGTAGCATCCCGGTGGTTCGCGGCTCGCGGACGGCGGGGAGGTAAAGGCCGCAGCCTGATGAAACGCGGGGAAATAGGATTATTGGTCGAGCGCGTGAACGTGCACCTGTGGCGACGCGAAACGTTAACGATGCGGCACAGGCCGGCGTTCCAGCAGAGGCCGATCACGGCGAAGCTTCGCTCGCCCCCCGATAATCTTGGCTCAAGCGCACCGCGTCGGCATGCGCCGAGTCGGCGGATATAGCCAATCTCGCGCGGCGTGCGGCGCGCTACCGGGTAAGGGACCAAACGATGTTCATTCCGGCGTCGGTGCCGTAGATCGCCACGCCACTCATCACCCCGACGCTGGGCAGCGACAGGCTGTTTGGGGGCGAGAGTACCGACTCGGTCCAGCCGTTCCCCCCGGGTGCAGGCGGGACCAACCCGAATAGGACTCCGGGCGAATTGTAGCTGCCGGTGGCGCCGAATAGCGCGCCCGTCTGTGGCAGGACCAGCAGCGGACCCTCGGGCTGGTCGCTAGTCACGCCCTGACCCTTGATGTTTGGGAACTGCCAGAGAGTCGCTTCAGTCCACGGGTCGCCCTGGGACGCAGGCGGCGTGAGGGAGAATATGGTTCCACCTTGCTTCGACGGGGGGGCAAGCAGAATTGTCGTGCCGTAAAGTACCCCGCCAGCTCCCAGCGACAGTGCCGTCGGATGTCACCCGGTGCCCCCCGGAAAATTGTAGAGGATCGTCTCCGTCCAGCCGGCGCCGGGAGTGCTGGGCGGCGTGAGGGAGGAGACCACACCGCTGTGTCCGCCGCCGCCGGAAGACGCCGTGCCGTTGAGCACCCCGTCCGGACCCACCGCGACCCGCGCCTCGGGATTGTCCCCCGGCAGCCTCGTCGCGGGAGAAGACCCAAAGCTCCGTATGTCCCCACGCTCCTCCGGGCGAGGCGGGCGGGCTTAGCGAGTAGACGTCGCCGAGGTGCTTGGACCCGCCGTTCAGATCCGTTCCGTAAGGTTCGCCCTTGCCGCCAATCACAAGTCCCGGGGTAGACTAGGCCTCCGCCGGCTGGGAACGCCCAAATAATCGGCTCCGCCGGGCGTGCTCGGCGGGGTCGGCGAGAACACCGCGCCGCAGCCGTTCTGCCCGCCGTATGTCGTCGTGCCGTACAGGACGCCATTGCGGCCCATGACGACCCCGTTTGGATCGGCGCCATCGCTAGCGCTGGCCCCGAAACTCCAGAGCACGGTTTCCGTCCATGCGCCGCCCGGGGAGGCCGGCGGAGTCAGGGCGTATGCGGTCCCGCAGTCCGAGCCCGGCCCGTCGAAGCAATTCGTGTAAGTGCCGCCAAGCGACGTTACGCCGTAGAGCACCCCGTTGCCGTCCATGGCGAGGGTGCCGGCGGGGCCGGATCCGTTTGCATAGTTGACGCTGTCAAACGTGTATAGCGCTGTGAAGGTCTGCGCCACAGCCTGCTCCGGCGCGAGCGGCCACCAGAGGATTAGGGGCGCGAGCAGGCACAAGGGCGAGGGAAGCTCCCGATCGTAACCGACATAATCCTGCACCTCTCACCCATACATGTTGGACGCCACTGCGTACACGTCCTGTCCGTCGAGTTGGATCCCGGGTGGAGGGACGCGCGCCGAGCGCAGAGCCGCGCACGGGATACTATGTGCGGCGGGTCTGCGCGGCGCTGAGCGACAGCCTGCGGAAGCAGTTCGATTATCGGGTCGGGGACCAAGCCAGGCGCATCCTGGAGCAGACCGCGCCCGAAGCGGCATACCGGCAGGAGCTTCTCGATTTCAGCGTGCCGCGGATTCAGGCGATGCCGGACGCCCCGATTGTCACGGTGGATTTCAGGTTGGCGGTGAAGCGATCGCCTTGTATGGCGAAGTAATCTACTTGCCTCGCGGAGCGGCGGCCAGTTCCTCGAGCTTGGGCAGTTGCTGCCGCACAATTTCGGCGTCGTTGGCGTTGGGCGCCAGTTCCAGGTATTTGCGGAAGCACTTGGCGGACTCGGCGTATTCCTTCTTGTCCATCAGAATGAGGCCCAGCACGTAGCTTATGCGCGGAATCTTCCCGTCTTTATCCAGGCGCAATCCTTCGCGCGCGGACCGCTCGGCCTCCTCGGGCTTGTTCAACCTGGCGTTGGCCACGGCGTTGAGCAGGTACGCGCCGGGGAAATCGTCGGGATCGAGTTGCAGCCACAAGCGCGAGTATTTTTCGGACTCGGCGAAATCGCCGCGGTGGTCGGCGGCCACGGTCAAGTTCTCATACGGCTTGACGTAGCGCGGGTCGCTTTGCTGAGCCTCCTTCCAAGATTCGACGGCGCCGGCCGCCTCGTTCCGGTTTTGCCGCGCAAGGCCGAGTTGATACCAGGCGATGGCGAACTTCGGATACATTTTGACGGCCTTGCCGAATTCGGCCGCCGCGACATCCCACTTTTCCAAGCGCGCGGCCTCCAAGCCTCGCTGATAGGCCTTCCTGGCGTTCGCGGAGGCTTGCAGGGTAGTAGCGCTGACGGTGAGAGAACTGGCGCGCGAAAGCGGATGGAGAACGATGGTGCCCACGCGGGCATCGTCCATCGTGCTTTTGATGGCCATGCTGACGGCCTCGGAACGGTAGCCCGCCAGAACCGCCCGCAGCTCGCAGTCTCGCAACGCCTGGGTAATCGGCATGGAATACTGGGTCGAGCGGGCGCTGATGGCCTTGTTCAACTCGGAGGGTCCCCCTTCGCCTTGCGCGCTGGCGTCCCCGGATGCGACGTCGCTTCCGTTGGGCGTTACTTTGAAACCAAAATGTCCCTTTTCATCGGTCCAGGTTTCGAAAATCGCATGACCGCCGCAAACCCGCTCGATGCGCACCGCGTCCGGGGGGGGGGACCCATCGTCTAGCATCACGTTGCCGGTGAAAAAGACGACGCGCTCGGAGCTGTTGTCGCTGGCGCCTTGCGCCACGTTAATCAGTTGGCCCCGCGCCGCGGCAGCGGCGGCCAGCATCACGCCCGCATTTACCCATGTTCGGCAAGCCATACCTACCTCCGGTGTTTCCCGATGGAGTGCTTCTTAATTATGCTCCTGACGGAGGCAAAATGGAAGGCCGGCTTTTGACAGCAAGAAGCGGGTCCTGGAGGACCCGCGCAGGCATGGAGGCCCGCCCCACAGGGAACTCGTTATAATCTTCCGTTGAGACGGAAACTGCTCTCCACGGCTTACTGGACGGTCCCTTCTATCCTGTGCGTGGCGCTGTACTGGCCGGGCTTGCTGGCGTGGTTCCAACAGGACGACTTCGTCTGGTTGAACCTGACGAACCAAGCCCAGGGATGGGACGGCCTGCTGCGCGCGCTAATTCAGCCGACCCCGCAGGGCACCTGGCGGCCGCTGAGCGAGCGGGCATTCTTCCTGGCGTTCGGCGCCATGTTCGGCAGCGATGCGCTGCCCTACCGCATTTGGGTGTTCGTGACGATGTTCGCGAACCTGGCGCTGGCCGCGTCCGTTACCGCGCGGCTGACACGTTCGCGCGCGGCGGGATTCTGGGCCGCCATTCTCTGGGTAGTGAACAGCAAGCTGGCCACGGTGATGTCGTGGACCTGCGAATACATTCTGGTGGCTTGCGGCTTCTTCCTGCTGCTGGCGCTGCACCTTTTCCTGCGGTACATCGACACGGGCGAGCGCCGCTACTACATCTGGACATGGGCGGCATTTCTGACCGGCTTCCTGGCGATGGAGACCAACATCGTGTTCCCGGCGCTGGTGGGAAGCTATGCGCTGCTGTGCGCGCGCCCGTATTTCCGGCGGACGCTGCCCTTCTTTGGCGCGTCGGCGGTCTACGGCGTCCTGCATCTGATCCTGGCGCCCAACCAGGGCACCGTGGCATATACGATGCATTTCGACAGCGCTATTCCGGCCACTTTGTGGACTTACTGGCGCAGGTCGTTCGAGCCTATCGGTCTGCGTCATCACTCTCCCTTCACTCCGGTTGAGGGGGCGGTGTTGATGGCGGGTTGCACAATCGCACTGGCGGCGTTCATCGTCTATCAATCGCGGCGGAAGGAATGGCTGGCGCTGGTCTTGCTGGCCTGGTACGCGATCGTGCTGGGCCCCGTGGTTCCATTGCGCGACCACATTACGGACTACTATCTGACGCTGCCCGCCATGTGCCTGGCGATGCTGGGAGGCTACGCACTGGTGTGGGCCTGGCGGCAGGGCACTTCTTGGAGCATAGTTTGGAAGGCGGTGAGCGCGGTGCTGGTGGCCGGCTTTGCCGTGCAGCACGCGCCCCTGGGGTGGCAGATGGCCGCATGGTATCGCGAGCGGGGCGACGCTCAACAGGCGCTGGTGCTGGGAGTGGAGCGCGCGCACCAACTGCATCCGGGCAAAGTGATACTGCTCGATGGTATTGGCGACGATCTGTTCTGGGGCGCCATCGTGCAGCGGCCATTCTTGTTCCTGCGAATTCCGGACGTGTATCTGGCGCCGGGTTCGGAAGCGGGTATCACGGCGCATCCCGAGATGGAGGACGTATCCAAGTTTGTGCTGCCCGCCGATGAGGCGCGCGGCGGATTGGAGCGCGGTCGGATGGTGGTCTACCGGGCCGGGGCGGGGCCGCTGCGAAACATCACGAATCGATATGTGGCACCGACTGGGGTGGCGGCTATGGCGGGGCCGTTGCGCGTGGATGTGAGCGATCCACTGGCTGCGGACCGTCTGGGCGCGGGCTGGTATCAGGTGGAATCCGGGATACGGTGGATGGGGCGCGCGGCCAGCGTGCGGATGCCGGGGCCGCGCACCGCGGCGCAGCGATTGTTCATGACTGCCATTTGTCCGGCGGGGCAACTGCAGGGCGGGCCGCTGGCGGTGAGTGTTACGGTGGACGGCGTCCGGTTGGGTGCAGGGGAATTTACCAAGGGGAATGCTTGGGGCACGGTCGACTTCGCGTTGCCTGCCGAGGCTGTTGGGAAGAGCGACATCGCGATCGGTATTGAGGTGGGGCACACGGTGCGGATCGGCTTGGACCGGCGGGATTTGGGGCTGGCGTTTGGGCAGTTTGAGATTAGGTGAGCGACTGGCGGCCAGGTTGGGGTGCGGCGGGATGCGCAGGCCGGGAAGAGGGAGGCGGACGCTTCGCGCCGTGGCTAGTGGCTGGGGTTCTGCCGGTTTGCGCGGGTTGTGCAGTTTGTGCAGGATTGGGCAGTGGGGGTGCGATGGGAGTGCGACATAAAATCGGACAGACGAACCCAATGTTTGCTGATAACAAACGGGGTTGGCTTGTGGCTGGGTGCGGAATTGGGGCGTGGGCGGTGCGGTCGGCATTTTTCTGACGGACGAAACCAATTACGCATAGGTCGTTTAATTTTCATGGTGTGCGCGCCGTTTGTGGTGTGCGGCCGGAGCACGGCTGTGGTTTGGGGGGGCCGAGTAGCGACGGCTGGGTCGCAGCGATTTCTTGGTGAAAAGGGTTGCATCCGGTTGCATCGGGGTGCATATTGTAACGTGGCCAATGGGAATGCGCTTACGCGGCCGTGGTTTTGATTGCCCGATGTCACAAATAACATGGCGGCGCCGGAAACCGGCGCTAGCAATCGGCAGTTTGTGTTTGTCTCCAGGGGGATGTAGGGGAACGCCGGCGTGTGATCGGCCCGCCGTGTGTCGGCGACGGGCGCAGGGGCCCGTGTATCCCGCCGCAGTCGGGTACTGCTGGCGCGACCGCCGCGCAGGCCCTTTTGGGGTCCCGGCCAGAACGGGCTCGCGGCGCTGACGAAGCCGCTAAACTTTGGGGCAATCTGGTATACTGCCCACGACCAGACGAGTGCTAAAATAATGAGAGATGTCAGAACCGCTCTATCCGCTAACCAAGCGCGCCGATGAGGATCTGATGCGGGCCTTCACCACGGGGGATGTCCAGGCTGCGCAGGCTTTCGAGGAACTGTACCGGCGACATTTCCACACCCTCGTGCGATTGTTTTCCGTCAAGCTTCTATCTACTGCCGCTGCGGAGGATCTGGCGCAGGAGGTCTTCTGCAGAATCTTTACGAAATCAAAGGCATGTCCCAGCCCGGTATCGGCGCCCGGGACGTTTCGCGCGTGGATGTGGACGATCGCCAAGAACGCCGCTCTCGATTATCGGCGTCGGCAGCCGTTCCGGGAGATGGAGCCTCTTTCGGCTCAATGCATCCGCTCCCTGCGCGCGTTCGTCCGCGGCGCTACCCAATTCATGCAATCTCTATTGGGTAGACGCCTGGCCGCTCTCATCAATCGCCTCAAGACGTCTCCCCAGAACTGCCGTTCCATCTTCGAATCCTGGTTCTTCCTGCACGGTGACCATCCGCCGCGAATTCTGGCGACGGCTACTGTGAGGTTTGGCCAGGGTTTTGGGAAGGTGTGTTACGGACTCGCAGTAGCATAACCCAAGAAACACGCCCTTCCCAGCTTTGCTCTTTCGAAAGGAAGGTGGGCAGGTATGTTGCTTGCACTGGGCAATCAGCCGGCTCCCGAGGCGCTCATTGCGCCAGGGACTGGAGGACCGCCGCTGCTCGTTCATCACGTGGCACGTATTGTGGACCTTTCTCCGCGTATGGTTCGCCATTTGGCGGCGCGGCAAGAACTCAAGGCGTTTAGGAGATCCGATACGCCAAAAATATGGCGGTTCCATCGTCAAGACGTAGTTGCCTTCCTGGTGGGGAGGCGTGGCGCCGACGGGTCGCGAAGGGGGCCACGATGACTGAGCGCCCCTTGGACTTAGCGCCAGGCCGGCTGGCCGCAGAGAACGTGCCGGAACAGAGCAATGCGGCCACGTGCCTGCCGGATCAAGTAGACACGTCGCGCCCAAGAAACTACGATCCTTGGGAGCGCTGGGAAAAGGGCGTGATACACTTCCCGGTCCTTGCGCTCAAAATCATCAGCTCCTTGGCGATCATCGCCATTTTCGCCGTCACCGAGTACGCAGCCATCCGGAACGTCGCCAAGGCACTGGTGGACGAGCCGGTGCGTTCGGTCTCCGGATCCGAGACGGGCTGCGGAAATGAGTGTTGCAGAAAGAAATAACGCAGCAGCGCCACCACTTGGCAGGTTCTAGAAAAGGGACTCGAAGCTGAGAACCGTCGCTTAGAGTCAGCGATGTTCCTCAGTGACGCAAATATCCGCCGCTTGGCGTTTATTTTACTAGCGTGTTCGGGTGCGCTCATTCTTGCGCCCGACAACGATAGCTACTGAGGTGATGTTGTTCCTGGCGACTGTTCGGGATCTTCGGTTTTTGATGGTGACGAGAGTTGCAGCGAGTGCAAAGGGGTCTGTTGGTGCCGTCGGCGGTGGCGCCGGAGGAGTTCAACTTGCTCATTAACCCGGCGCATGCGGATTTCCAGAAACTGCGGTTCGCGGATCCGTCGGCGTTCTGGTTCGATCCGCGGATGTGGAAGTGATCGGCGGCGCGGTCCAGACGGGGTTGCGGGGAGTGAGCGGTTATGCGACGTTGTGGCGGGGATCGTAGGTCAGTTGCAAAGGTTTGACGTCCCTAATGGTACCGCGCTAGGAGCAGTGATGACCAGGCAGCACATTGGCGAAGGCGAATCGGGAGGGTTATGCTTCGAAGGTTCTGCAAAAGTGGTGGAGGCCATGATATTTCCTAGTTGTTACCGGCAGGTGACAGAAAAGGAAAGGGATCATGACCTTGAAACAGGATAAACCAAAAGAGCAGGCATG
>Ga0302326_10011481_pt1 | contig 19069 bp, 11 predicted proteins | sample Palsa_T0_3_FD_202264 | JGI IMG/M metagenome (GOLD analysis project Ga0302326, IMG submission 202264) | Peat permafrost microbial communities from Stordalen Mire near Abisko, Sweden - Palsa_T0_3 | ecosystem: Environmental > Terrestrial > Soil > Palsa > Peat permafrost | place: Sweden: Abisko...
GCCCGTGGACGGCAGCCATCTGTGCTTGTGGATAAATGACGATCCCGATCTCTGTGCGTGTACGCTGCTTCATGGAATGGCGGTTTTGCCTCTGATTTTGTCGTTTGTGCCTGTTTGCAGCAAGCGTGCTTTCTGTTCTACTCCAAGGGGGGCGAATCAGGACTCTTTCCGCCCAAGCAGTTCCCGTATCGAAGCGGGAGGGTTCTGTCCTTGCTCCAGATCATTTCATCACAACTCTGCGCGGCCCACGCTTCGCACGAATCAAGGAGTAGCTCCAATGAGCGAGGTTAAAACCAAAGACGGAACGTCAATTTACTTCAAGGACTGGGGTACTGGGCAGCCCATCGTGTTTAGCCATGGCTGGCCGCTTTCGGCCGATGATTGGGACGCGCAGTTGCTGTTCTTCCTGCATCATGGCTATCGCGTGATCGCCCACGACCGCCGTGGCCATGGACGCTCAACCCAGACAGCCGATGGCCACGACATGGACCATTACGCCGACGACCTGGCCGCTCTTACGGCTCACCTCGACCTGAAAAACGCCATCCATATCGGCCATTCGACCGGGGGCGGTGAGGTGACGCACTATCTAGCGCGGCACGGCGAAAGCCGGGTGGTCAAGGCGGCGCTGATCAGCGCGGTGCCGCCGCTGATGGTCAAGACGTCGGCCAATCCGCTTGGCCTGCCCAAGGCAGTGTTTGATGATCTGCAGGCGCAGCTCGCAGCGAATCGTTCCCAGTTCTATCGCGACGTGCCGGCCGGGCCTTTCTACGGCTACAACCGGCCGGGCGCGAAGGCCTCGGAGGCCGTCATCCAGAATTGGTGGCGCCAGGGCATGATGGGAGGCGCCAAGGCGCACTATGACGGCATCGTGGCCTTCTCCCAGACTGACTTCACGGAAGACTTGAAGAAGATCACCGTTCCGGTGCTGGTGATGCACAGCGAAGACGACCAGATCGTTCCCTATGTTGCCGCCGGGCCGTTGTCCGCGAAGCTGTTGAAGAACGGAACCCTGATAACGTACAAGGACTTCCCGCACGGCATGCCCACGACGCACGCGGAAAAGATCAATGCGGATCTGCTCGCGTTCCTCAAGGGTTGAAGGGGCGGAGGGAACGCCGCTGGACTTTCTGCTCGCCACGGTAGAGGGTTGACCGTTGAGCTCGACGGGGCAATTGAGATCCGTACGGACCGGCAGCGCATCGTGGTCCCTGGGGTCATCGAGCTCCGGAACGATGGGCAACGCTGCCGACTTCCTGCACCATGCGCCGTCTAATCCGCCCGCAACTAGTCGGGTTTCAGCGCCATAGATGTTGGGCATGGAAGGGACGAAATAACCCCGTTAATCGAGCCTTGCGGCTGCGCGATATTTCCTTTGGCGATTATTTCGTCCCCGCAACTCGTCGCACGAAGATCTGGGAAGGTTTGAGACGCAGCAGCACTATCCGAAGCTGCAAAGAATGCGGCTAGGGGTAGAATTGAAGGAGTATGCCGCGCGTCGGACAGTTCTGCCCTTCAAATATCGCCCGATTCTTGCTCGGTGTCGTCATCATCGTGACGCTGCTGACCGCAATTGGTTTCTGGCTCTATCAAGCGCCCGGCCATGGTACGTCAATCGAGCAACCCACTCGCTCCACCGCCCCGGACAAGTGATGGTGTCACGGCTTCGGCGCTGAGCCCTCTGGGTTTTCGAGGATTACGCTGTGGCCGGCGTTAGGCTCTCCACGAGCGGTAAGGCTTCTAATAGCCCCGTGGAGAGCTGCTCTATCTCAAAGAGAAACTCCGAGGGATGGACAGGCTTCTGGAGTAACCGGAAGTCGTAACCCTGAGCACGAGCACTTTCTAGTAGATCCAAAGTGGCAGCCTGTCCCGAAAAAAGCAGGATCTTGCAATTGGGATATTGCGCTCTCATTTGGATTGCCAAATCAATCCCGGAAATGCCCGGCATCGCGACATCCGATATGACTAGATCGGGCGATTCCGAGCGAGCGGCCGCCAACGCCTCGAGTGGACAGGTAAAGAACCTCGCTGAAAAGCCATTCATCTGCAATATGGCTGCGAGACTAGACGCGATGACAGGTTCATCGTCGACGACGAAAATGCGTGAGCATGAGCGAGGAGACACATAGGTCCTCTTTCGTTTATTTCTCCATGTACGGCAGGAGCGCCGAGGGGTTATCTGCAGTGATTATGTTCCTCGGACTGACCCGAATTCTGTTCAGTATTGCTCACACCGCCGGGTCGCCGGATTGGACCCGGGCATGTCGACCATATGAGCTGTTGCGAACAGATTCTGCGCAGGATCTGTGTCAGTATGGCGGGATGATGAAGAAGAAGAGTAATAATTCCAGGGAGTCTGCAAGAACGACGATTGCCAGTATCAAAAGGGAGATGCAGAAGCCGCGATTGACAGAGTCAGTCCGCAATCATGGGAGAGACCAAGTCGCGCCGGCCGCCGAACAACCTCCCAACTCGCGCTGCGGGAGCGCGAGGCTCTGATCATCGGCCCAGCGTCTTCCAGCGCCGTAGAGAAGGCATCAGCGGTGTTTGTTGGCCGCAGCCCTCGGCCATTCATTACCGGCCATGACTCATCCTGCGACGGGTCCCGGTAGGAGCGCCTCCGACGCTTTGGCGGAGAGGATTCAGTCGTGCAGAACCACATTGAGCAACGATTTATGGACTCGAATGCGGCCGTTATACTCAATGAAGCCGAGCTTGCGAAAGCGATTCATGAAGAAGCTGACGCGTGAGCGGGTGGTACCAATCATTTCCGCCAGAGATTCCTGCGTGATCTCTGGAATCAACGATTCCGGTTCTCCTGGCTTTCCAAACTCCGCCAGCAACAAGAGAATTCTAGCCAGGCGCTTTTCGCTGGAGTTGAAAAGCTGATCGACAAGATCGGCCTGGGTTCTCATGCTGCGGGCCAGCAGAAATTTCACAAATAGGTCGGAGAAGGAATGCTCCTCGTGCATCACGCGGACCATCTCCTCCCTCTCTATCTTCAGTGCTGTACAGGCGGTAACGGCGGTGGCAGTTGCCTGGCGCAGCCCATCCACAGTCGCCAGAGACTCCTCTCCAACGAAGTCGCCGACGGCGAAAAGAGTGATTGTGGCTTCTTTACCCTTTTTCGAAAAAACAGTTAGTTTTGCGCGACCGCTCTGAAGGTAGAAGATAGAGTCAGCGGGACCTCCTTGCGAGAAGAAGGCCTGCTTTGGTTTCAATTGAACGATTCTTCGTCCCAGGCCTGCTTCGGCCAGAAATGCGGGAGCGTCAAATGCAATGTGTTGAGGCTCAGCCATCTCAATGATCCCTTCCAGAAGGCGGTCATGCCGGAGGGCAATTCAGAGGAGCATGCGCCCGCTTCCGATCTGGAGTAAACAGCGGGGATCCTCCATCCATTGTAGACCTGTCGGCGGAATCCTTATCCTACGGCCGGTTTCTCACTTCCGTGCTGGCAGGCAGTACAGCCGATAGGAGGAGGTTAGGAGCTCCCGACCTGGCAGCGCTCAACGCTTCTAGCGGACTGGCGTAAAACTTCGCCGAATACCCATTCATTTGCAATATGGCGGCAAGAGCGATGATGTGTCCATCATCGATGACCTTATTGTGTGAAACTGGTTGGAGAGACACATAGGTCCTCTTTCGAGTAATTCGCCGTGCACGGCAAAAGCGCTGGCAACGGGGAACTCGCGCTGGCGTTCTGCCGATTGTCACCGAGCCGCAAAACACCGAGGAGTTACTTGAGGGTAGTATGTGCCTCGCCCTGACCCGGGTACTGGTCAATCTTGCTCACCGGGGGTAATCAATGAAGATCAGGCTCGGCGCCCCCAAGACACCCTAGCCTGGCAGGAACTCTACCGGTCGCACCTAAGCCCCTGCAGCGCGATTTCCTGGAAAGAAAAAGGCTGGCCCAATATGACCAGCCTTTTCGTCGCTCACGGCTCATTTCTGGCGCATCTCAGCTAACACTGGGGCTTCTATGCCTTGCTCAGAATACATTCGACTCCGCCAGCTTTATGAGGTTGCTCTGAGACAGTGGGGTATTGTGATGCTACCGCGGGATAACGAACAGGTGGGCGTACTAGCCCGGCGAACCGTTGAGATTAAGCGGAAAGCATTCGACGAAAAGGATACAGCCCAAAAGCATCTGGGCCGTCACCAGCTAACTTGCCTGGTTTGTAACCCAAAGCTGAGGTTCATTCGCCCAGCTAAGTAGGTGTGTGTGAGCGGTGCGCCTTCGGATTTAGGTTCGCCCTCGGCCATGGCTACGCTATTGCTGACGTTGCTGGGATGAGTGGCGAATGGCAGAATCGTTTGCGGAAAATCGGGGTCATAGCGATGGTCGTGGTGCTCGTAGCAATCGGTATTATCTGGTTGGTGCGACGATGATAGGCTCCCTCAGTGGGCAGACTGTAGGCAAGCCAGGGACACAGCAGCCCGGGCAGACGATCCCAAGCCCTTATGCCGCCTACAGGCATCTCAATAGCGTAGAGGTGTCACATGAACGAGCAATACGTGAAAGGTGCAGCAGATAAGGTGGCGGGCAAGATTAAGGAGTTTGCTGGGCGCGTCACCGGCAACAAGAAACTTGAAACCAAGGGCAAGGTTGACCAGGTAAAAGGGGCTGTACACAATGCAGTCGGCGATGCCAGGGACGCCGGCAAAGAAGCCATTGACAGCGTAAAGAACGCACCCAGTAGGCACTGAAGCCGTGGCCGCGCTGAGCCGCTCCTCTTAAATGGAGAGCGGCTTCCCCCCTTCGTCGGTTCACGCGCATTAACAGGCCATCGGTGGAGAAAGCGAAAAAGCATCAGATCGCCGTTGTGCTTGGAACCATCCCTCCATGGGGATTTTCGGCCTGCAAACGCTGCGGCATCAAAGTCGCCAGCCTATCCACCATCTTGACCGGCTTGGCCACGATCTGTATCCGTGCCGATTGCAAACCAGCGCGGCTGGCAGTGATCGCAATCGTTCCGTGCGAAAGAGTGGATCGCACCGAAACCCGGTTGATCCCCAGTTCGGTGTTGAGGTATAGATTGTTCGTCGAATCGATTTTGCCGCTGTTGTAACCACCACGCCAGATGCCTGGGCCGGAGATCGTGAAGTCGACCCTCCCATCGTCGGTCGGAACCCGGTGTCCTCTCGCGTCCACCACCTCGAAATCGATGAGCGCGACATCCTGCCCGTCTGCCTGGAATCCCTGCGGACCCACGATGGACGTTAGCTTAATCTGCGCAGGCGGACCAGCCGTGGTCAACTCCTCTTCAGCGACCGTTTTTCCGCCGTTCCTTCCCACAGCTCTCAGGGTGCCGGGCGCAAACTCGACATCCGGAAACGCGAAAATGTACCCATTCTCCGGCTTTGCATTCACTCCAAGCGACTTGCGGTTAACGAACAGTTCCACCGATTCGGTATTCGCGACCACGTAGTTTGTCTTCACGGTCTTCTTCGCATCCGGACCGGCGGGATAGCTCCAATGGCCCAGGATATGAAGGTCGGGCTGGTCATTCTGCATCACGCGGTGGGCGAAGTAAATCTCCTTGGGCAGACGAACCGCATCCACCTTGCCGCTCACCCTTGCGACTTCGCTCGAACCCTGCCTCCCATCCGCGTCCGAGTCGGAGAAATAAATGGACGCGTAGCCCGACCATTTTGCTTGCGCTTTGTTGGGGTTGGAAATGCGATTCTCCCAGTACTCCCAGTAGCGCTTGATTCCGGCCAGCGCGAAGCTTTCCGACGTGTATTGGTAGGTGTCGTCCGGTCCTTTTTTGAATCCGTAGTACGGCGGCGAGTATTCGTCCCAAAAGCGTCGCGCGCCTTCATCCCGAAAGTCCTCGGCCTCGATAATCGGCGCGCGGTCGCGGCGGTCGGCGCTGTATCCGCGGAACATGGCACTCGGGCCGGACAACTGGTCCGTTTGCGGAGCCTGGCCGATCATGACTCCAAAATATCCAGCCATCGGAGTGATCGCGGTATTGGCCGCAACGTTGTCGTTTCCGCGAGCCCCCACTACCCGGCCGCCGTGGGGGTCCCACTGCTTCTGCAGCTCGAGCATCTGCTGCATGTGTTCTACCGTAACCACCGTATTGCCTGCCTCCCAGAACAGGATGCTGGGATTGTTCCGGTAGTAAATCATCGCATCGCGCATGACTTCGAGCCGCTGGTCCCACTGCCGGCCCACGGCGTCGCGCTCTTTGTCACCTGCGGGACAAACCTGAATAATGCCGTAGCGGGCCAGGGAATCGGCGTCCACCCGCTGCGGTGAGACATGCATCCAGCGCATGTAGTTAGCATGGCTTTCGCGGATGAGCTTCGAGTTATAGTCGTGCATCCAGTCCGGATACGCCTGCCCGAGGCCGGCCCATTCGTCGCTCGAGCGCTGCGCGTAGCCCTTCAGGTAAACGAACTCGTCGTTGATATAAACGCCGCCCGTGCCGGCGCCTCCTTTGAACTCCGTCTTGCGGAACCCAGTTACGACCCGGTCGACGTCCACTGTCTTCCCGTCTACCTTCAGGATCGTGTAGACCTCGTAAAGGTACGGATCTTGCGTGCTCCAGAAGCGGGCGCCCTTCAGAGCCCCCGCCGCGGTCAGCACGGTTTTCTCGCCATCGGCCATATCGACCGATGTGCCATCGAACTGCGCGCGCACCTGCCCGTTGGGGTCGACGATCACGGCCGATAGTTCCACCGTCGCGCGGTCCCCCGACGCGTTGCGCACCTCGGATTCCACCGTCACTTCGGCGCTTCTTTGGGCAATATCGAAGTGCGTGGCATAGACGTAAACGCCCGTGCTTTCGAGGCCATAATAGAGCGGCAGCGTCTGGTAGATCTTGCCGGTTACGTGCAGCCAGACGTGCCGGTTGATGCCGCCGTAGTCGGGGTTGAAATCGTTCGCATTCCATTCAAAAGGGATGCCTGTGGCGCGTTCCGAGTAGGTAGTCTGGTTGTCGACCTTGACCGCGAGTACGTTCTCCTGGGCCCCGAAGTGCGCCGCATCGGAGATGTCGAGGCCGTACGCCGTGATTCCGTTTTCACACAACCCGATCTGCTTGCCGTTAAGGAAGATGTCGCCCGCCTGGCGCATGCCCTCGAATTCGAGGAAGATCTTGTGGCCGGCCAGATCGGCGGCCAGCCTGAAGTGTTTGCGGTACCACGAGAGTCCCTTATAGGTGCCGCGGTCGCCACCGCCGTGGGAGATGAGTTGCCGGAAAGAGTCGACGTCGTTGAACGTGTGCGGCGTGCTGGCCGTTGCCCATTTGGAGTCGTCGAAGGCAGTAACTTCGCCGCCGGGCACGTCCTCGCGGATGAACTTCCAGTCGAGATTGAAATTCAGTGTGGTGCGCGGGGATACGGGTGGGGTATAGGAAGGGCCTTGGCCAGCCGCAAATGCGGAATAGGCTGGCCCGAACAGGATTGGCGATCCCGCGACCGCAATAGCCGCAGCGCCAATAAACTCGCGGCGAGATACATCACGTGATGGCATCGGCTTCCCTCGTTCGCCTTGTATCTTAGCGTAGTTCAGCGCGCTCACGCCTCGCGGTTACATTCCTTAGCCAACTAAGTAGGCGATAAGTTCGGTCTGTATATCAAGAAGGAACGAGTAGCCAGTTTGAGCCCCCAACGCGCGGGTCGTCTGCCAAGGTGAGCAATTGTGACCAGACAGGACGCCGCCGGGAATGATTGAGTTGTTGCGTGTTCCGTCAACCCTCGCGGGCTGACGCAAAGATGAGGGCCGAGTTACTTCAAATGTTTTAGCAAAACATGACACTTTTGCACTGCTTAGGAGGATCATGCAATGCAACAACCGTTGCTGAAACCGTATGCCTTTAACAGCGAGAGAGGAACCGGCCGGGAACGCCGCTTACAGACTAAGTTATGGCCTTGGCTGTTGACTCTCACGATGTTGACCTTCTCTATCTGCCACCTCCAGGCACAAACCGGCGGCGAGGGCGCGTTTACCGGAACGGTCACGGATTCGACCGGGGCCGTCGTTCCAAACGCTGCGGTGACCGCAAAAAATGTTGAGACTGGCGTTGAAACCTCACGGCCTACCTCGTCGGCCGGAATTTACCAGATCAGCCCCCTTATTATCGGCACTTATTCTGTCACGGTGTCCGCTCAAGGATTTGAGACCTTCAAGCAGGAAGGCCTGGTGATTAACGAAAACCAGGTTTTTGGTTTGAATCCCATTCTAAGAGTGGGCAGTGAAACCCAGACAGTGACGGTAACCGAGCTGCCACCTGCCCTGGACACCACAAACGCGGTTCTGGGTGGCACCATATCGAGCAAAGAATTCATGGATTTGCCGATTTTGGTGGCGGGTAACCAGCAACGCGATGTCACTTCGTTCTCGAATTACTTGCCAGGTGCGCAGCCTGGCGCCCGGTCGTCTCTTTTCTCCGGCACCGCAAGCCGTGTGGAAGAGGTCTACCTCGACGGTATTCCACTAACGACCATCAGTCAGATAGGTGATAACCGGCCAATCTTCAATCTCGTTCCGTTCGAGGGCATTGGCGAGATCGGCGCCCTTACCAGCGGTCAATCCGTGGAATATCAGGGCGCGGGTTCAGTGAACTACCAAATGAAGTCCGGCTCAAACCAATACCACGGTACAGTCGCCGACTTTGTGCGCAATACCATCTTCGACACCTGGGGGTTCACCGCGCCTGCCGCAACTCAAAAGGCGCTTGTCAACGGCGTCATCACAACCGTCCCGGTTGGAAAACCCGTGGATCACCAAAATGAGTTCACCGCCGCCATAGGGGGTCCGATCAGCATTCCCCATCTATTCAGCGGCCATGACAAGCTCTTTTTCTTCGCGGCTTATGACAAGGTCCACACCAGGTCCGCCCCCGCCTACGCCACGGAGACGATTCCCACCACGCTGATGCAGCAGGGTGATTTCACCGAGTTGCTTGCCGCCAATGGTGGACCGGGATATGAGATCTACGACCCCACCAGTCAATCCTGCACCGGCAATACCTGTACCCGAAAACCGTTCATGGGAATGAAGAATGGAGTGCCGACCGTCAATGTGATCCCAGCCGACGAAATCTCTCCCATTGCGCAGAAAATGCAGTCGTTCCTTCCCACACCAACCACTTCCGGTATCCAAAACAATTATCTGGGAGGAATTCCCAGCGGCTATGACAACTGGCTGTACTCGGGGCGCATCGACTATACCGTTTCGCCAAAGCAGACGCTGTCATTCACCGTGACCGGCGGCAACCGCCATGCGGTTCCCTATACATCGGGACTCGCTATCCTTCCTGTGCCGTATCTGGCGTCTGACTACTCGACAGTTGCCGGGCACTGGGCCGATATGGAGGACTCGTACGCCATCACGCAGCATATCGTGAATCAGTTCAAATTTGGCTTCAGCAACTTCGGCGGACCGCCCATAAGGAATCTTACTCAGGGGGTTGCCCAGTACGAAGCAACGGCGATGGGCATCGGCTTCAGTGGTGTTCCAGCCGATGGACAGGCGGTCACAGAATTTCCCACTTCGATTTTTGGCGGCAGCAACGGGCAAAGCCAGTGGGCAAATGGCGCGGCAGGCGTCACCTCCACTACGGTGAGCGAGTCGTATACCGCGGTTGATAACCTGTCATGGCTCAAAGGCAAGCATGCTATGACGTTTGGGATACAGTTCCAGCGGCTGGAGGAGAATGCGTCCTCCTACGACGGACCCACATCCGCTCTGACGTTGAATTGGAGTGTCAACGAAACAGCGCAGGAAAGTAAAACGGCTTACACCGGTAGCACCGGCTATGCCTACGCCAGTTATTTGATGGGCGCGGTCGGCGGCACTGGCATTACCTTGCAGCCGTTCTCTGTGCTTGGTGGCCGCTACCACCCCATAGCGCCCTACTTCGAGGATGACTACAAGGTTACATCCAGGCTAACGTTGAATCTGGGACTGCGTTGGGATTACATCCCCACTTACCGCGAAGTGCTGAACCGCTCCTCCTTCCTCAACCCGACTCTCACCAACCCTGTCACGGGCAATCTGGGAGCACTGCAATTCGCGGGTAACCAAGGTGGTCCGACAGTCAGCTGTGGATGCTCATCGCTGGCCAAGAACTATATGAAGAACTGGGGACCACGGGTGGGCTTCGCCTACTCCTGGAATAGCAAAACAGTCATCCGTGGCGCCTTTGCCATGGTCTACTCGCATGGCGGTGGAACCGGTGGCGCTGGTGGCGCGTATGCCGGCCCTTCTCAACTGGGGTTTACCAGTTCGCCTTCGTTCGCTGACGGGGCGGCAGGTCCGGGCGCTGGTCCAGCCTTTTATCTCAACAATAGTTCCGCCTTTGCGGCGATGGGTCTGGCCAACGGCAACTTCGGTGGCCCCGGATATTCGGTTCCAGCGATTACACCCCCGGGAGCTATCAGCCAAACCCTCAATGTGGGCAACACCGTCAACAGCTCTGGCGCATTTATCCAGGCGGGTGGGGCGCCGGGTTATGCTGACGTGTATCTTTCAGGCCGTACGCCGGAATTCAACTTCTGGAATTTTGGCTTACAGCGTCAGGTCACAAACAACATAACTGTCATGGTGAACTACGCCGGTTCGGAGAGCCACTTTCTCGCTGGAGCGGCCAATATGCGCGGACTCCAGTCAGGCCAGATCAATCCTATCTACTATGGGTTGGGCACCCTTCTGACCGCACCAGCCACAGCCGCAAACCTTGCCGCCGCGAACGTCACCTTGCCCTACCCCGGGTTTGCCCAGGCCGCGAACACAAAAGGGGGTTCAGGCAAGGCAACCATCGGTCAGGCGTTGACCTGGATGCCACAGTTCTCCGCCACCACAGACACCTGGGGAAGTCAGTCGGCAAATGCCAGCTATCACTCCTTGCAGATATCGGTGGCCAAGAGGTTGTCTGAGGGATTGACGCTGAATTTAAATTACACCTATGCCAAGAATCTTGACGACGCTGGCACGCAGCGCAGCGGTTGGCCTATTCCTGCGGACAGGATACTTAGCGGCAAGGCCTGGAAGGAGAACAGCATCGATCGCTCGTGGAGCGCCAATAGCATTCCACAAAATCTAACCATATTCGGTGTCTACCGGCTGCCCTTCGGCAGGGGGGGAATAGGCGCAGACAACTTCCTGGTCCGGTCCCTTGCAGGGGGATGGAGCATGTCAGGCGTCTTTACCTACAGCTCCGGCACACCGTTGCTGCTCACTGCGACGTCGTGCAACAGCACTTTTGAACCAACTGCGGGCCAATGCATGCCGGACCTCAATCCGAGCTTCAGCGCAAAGACCATACGTCAGCACGGAAGCTGGGGCCATGGCATCACTGCGAAAACGCTGGGAGCGACACCCACCGCTGGTGGCATCTCCTATGCCAACGGCTACGTCGGCAACGCGAATCAGGGCGACGGGGGGACTGCATCCGGAGCATCTGTACCATGCGCCGGCGCCACCACTGCATTCTGCAACTCGGGAGAATTTATGTTCGGCGACGCTCCGCGGACTGCCCCATTCGGACTGCGGAATCCCAGCGTATACAACCTGAACGCCAGTGTCCGGCGGTCTTTCAACCTTACCCCGGAACGGGTGAAGTTTATCTTCGCGGTGGACTGCCAGAACCTGACCAACAAAGTGACGTTTGGAGGTATCGGAGCCAACGTCGACAGCGCGAGCTTCGGGACCGTGAGCACTGCCACCAGCAATACCGGCAGCCGCGACTTTCAGTTCTCCGGGAGGGTCAATTTCTAACCTTCCTGGCAGGGGTTCTCATGGTGAGCAATTTCCGTCGTAACCTGAAGGGCTGCCATTTCGTGTTGCTATGCACGTTGGTGTGCCCGTTCGCCGGGTACGCGCAGCCTGATTCACAAACAGCTGCTAAGGCCATGGAACCGCCTGCGTCCTGGGTCGATCCTGTGACCGGTCACAAGGTTGTCCGCATCTCGCGCGAGCCGGGCTCGGCCAGCTTCTATTTCAACGTGAACAGCTACACACGCGACGGTAGGGAGCTGGTGTATACCACGCCGGATGGCATTTCTGTGATCGACCTCTCGACATGGAAGTCGCGTTCCGTAGTGCAGGGCAAGGTCCATACCGTCGTTGTCGGTCATAAGACGCAGAGCGTTTTCTATATCAAGCCGGACGAGGGATCTCTGTACGTTACCAATGTCGACACCGGAGAGGCGCGTAAGCTGGCCACGGTTCCCCAGCGCGGTTCGATTGACTCGGTCAACGCAGATGAGACATTGGCTGCGGGAACGTACATGGAAGGCGACGGCGGCCAGGATTACGGCGGCGGGCGCCGCGGCCAACAGGCGCAGTCACTCGAGCAGCCCCGTAATAAGGGAGAGATGATGGAGCAGCGTCTGGCAGCGCATCTGCCTCTCGTACTGTTCACCATCGACCTGCGAACGGGCGCCATGAAGACGCTGCTGCACAGCACAGACTGGGTGAACCACCTTCTTTTCTCCTCCACGGATCCCCAATTGCTGATGTATTGTCACGAAGGGCCATGGCAAAAGGTCGATCGCATCTGGACCATCCACACGGACGGTACCCACAACGTTCTCATTCACAAGCGCACCATGTTCATGGAGATCGCCGGTCATGAATTCTGGGGACATGACGGCAAAACCATCTGGTACGACTGGCAGACGCCGAAGGGAGAGGATTTCTGGCTTGCCGGCTACAACCTCGAGACCGGAAAGCGCACCGCGTATCATATGCAGCGCAACGAATGGTCCATCCACTTCAACGTCTCGGCCGACGGCACGCTCTTCTGCGGCGACGGCGGCGACCCTGCTCAGGTAGCTCATGCGCCGGATGGTGAATGGCTCTACCTCTTCCGTCCGGAGATGAAGCCAGGCGACGGGATCAACACGTCCGATTTCATCCAGCCCGGCGTCTTCCATGCAGAGCGTCTGGTGAACATGTCAAAACACAACTACCGGCTGGAGCCCAATGTCAGCTTTACGCCTGATCAAAAGTGGGTCATCTTCCGCTCCAACATGTTCGGTCCCACGTATGTCTTTGCCGTTGAAGTGGCCAAAAACGGGGACGGCACCGGAGGGGAGTAATTCTCCTGTCACCGGACTAACCCAGTCTGTCCCGCCTTTGCCCGCTCCTAGAATGTCGTTAGGATGCGAAAGGTAAATTGGCGTCCCGGGCCAATCGCGTTGCCGGAGAACAGTCCTCCGAAGTCGATGAGTTCGAGCGTATTAAGCGAGAGTCTCACCACCCATTGCGCCTGGTTGGATGTATTTATATCCTACTTGAACCTGAGGTGTAGACTCACCCCGGTCGGCTGCGGACTCAACGGATTATACCCAAGCGGCAGCGACAGTGCTGCTGCGTTTCCCTACTCAAGACCCCACACCAATGAGGAGAACGAAATGATCAAAGGTTTCCGTGATTTCATCATGCGTGGCAACGTAATTGACCTCGCTGTCGCAGTGATCATCGACCGAAAAAGGACAGCCGGGACGTTTACTAATCCAAGATCATCTTGAGGCAAAGATAACGTCCCGGCTGTCCCGCCTCGGGCCGATTAAGGTCTAGCGTGTCTCAGGTTAGGGGTGCAGTCCGTTCTGTCCACAAAACTTCGCTGCGGTATGCTATAGGTCCTCATGACAACCAGCAAGGCCTCATTCCTTCTCGTTTCTTTGCTGGCCGCGATCGGTTGTAGGGCAAACCACGACGGTCGGTCGATACCCACCCTCGCCGTCGATGCAGCGGCAGGCCGGCATGCCATTGATCCCAATATTTACGGAATTGCCGGCTATAGTCTGGACGCCAAGTACGCAGAAGAGATTCAGGTCCCAAACATCCGCTGGGGTGGCGATGGTGCAACCCGGTACAACTGGCGGGTAGATTCCAGCAATGCCGGTTTCGACTGGTATTTTATGGGCGGGAGTGCAAACGACAATCCTGCTCCCGGCGCTTCTGTCGATCGGATGATCAACACCTACAAACCAGCACACGCCGGCGCGTTGATCACGATTCCCATCATCCCGTATGTCAGCAGCACCTCAGCGTCGAACTGCAGTTTTCCGACCTCGGTGTATGGAGCCCAGCAATCGACCAATCCTTACGTTCACCCGAACGGAGAGAACTGCGGCAACAGCATCTCCTCGAGTGGCGCTCAGATACTGGACCGCAACATCTATGCCAATCACATCGACAACTCGGTGGCGCTGCAACAAGGCTGGGTTGAGCACCTGGTGAGTACGTTCGGTACGGCGGCAAAGGGTGGGGTGCCCTTCTACCAGTTGGACAACGAACCCTTCGGATGGGGCAATACCCACCGCGACGTCGAGCCCCACGGGGCGACTTACGACACCATCCTATCGCTCGGCCAGAAGTATGCGGCGATGATCAAGCAGGTAGATCCATCCGCGTTGGTGCTGGGCCCGTCTGACTTCACCCTCGGCGGTTGGATCGGCACACCCAGCCAACAGAACAACCTCTTCGCCGGCCAATACTACTTGCAGCAGATGGCAGCCTACCATCAGAAGAACGGCAAGCGGGTGCTCGACTACTTCGATGAGCATTATTACCCGGAGTTCAAGGATCCTACCTCGCAGCTCGCCTCGGCCCGGACCTTTTGGGATCCAACCTATAACGGCGGCACCTGGGTCGAGCAGTCCTACTTCCATGGCCCGATGCAACTGATTCCTCGTTTCCGCCAATGGATCGCCCACTATTATCCCGGAACCAAGCTGGCCTTCTCCGAGTACTCGATCGACAGCGGCAAGAAGCTCATTACCGACGCGCTGGCGGAAGCCGACGTGCTGGGAATATTCGCGAGCCAGCGGGTGGATTTGGCCAACATGTGGACCGCGCCGGCGCCGACCGATCCTATCGCCTACGCGTTTCGTCTTTATCGCAACTACAACGGCCAGGGTGGCCAATTTGGAAACACCAGTGTGCTTGCCAGCAGTACCAATCCAGCGAAACTGTCCATCTACGGAGCGCTGCGTTCGTCCGATGGGGCGTTGACTCTCATCGTCATCAACAAAACCACCAGCACAATCCAGACCAACCTCTCGCTGGCCCATTTCACGGCCGATCCCTCGGCTGCGGTATATAGCTACAGCGGAACCAATCTCAAAAAGATCAGCGCGCTGGGAAATATCCCCATCACTCCCGCGGGTTTTTCATACAATTTCCCGGCTTACTCGGCGACTGTCTTTGTCGTCGCGGCTCCGGCTCCCGCGGTTGCTCACCTTCTCGAGCAGCGCTGAATGGGCCACTGCGGCGATCATTTGCTGCAATAGATATGCTGTCACCGATTAAACCGGGGATTTTCACAGGTCCGCCTTAAGCTCCTGCGCGTTTTCCTAGCCCGCATTCTAATGCTTTGTATCAGGGCACGACTTTAGTCCGGCCGTAAAAAGCGAATACGTTGGGCTTTAACCCTGGTGAGAACGCCCCAATTTCGCGACCTCGACGACAGCCGGACGAGCCACCGCTCTCATGCTTTGTATCAGGGCACGACTTTAGTCGGGCCGTAAAAAGCCACCGCTATGAGGGCTTTAGCCCCTGTGTGAGAACTCCACCGAAGAACTCAGCGCAATGGGCTGACAGCACGACTATTCGCCCTTTACAGCGATCATTTATTGCAATAGATAAAGGCGGGCAGACGGAACGTTGACTTGCTTGTTACGATTCATGTTGCAAAGATAACGCCCCGTCGGTCCCTTTCCTCTAGACTGCCGCCAAAGAGCCCGCCTATGGTTGACACGGCTGATTTTGTATTCCAACTGAAATGGAGATCGCCCGATGCAAATGTTTGACGGGGAGTCTGCATGGAAGCAGTCTGATCAACCACGATCGACGTCCTCGACGGTTGTGCGATTGAGTTTTCTTTGCCTCACGATTCCGATGCTTCTCGTGCAGTCCGCCAGACCGCAACAGGTCGAACGCAAAGGGCCTCTTGTTTATTTGGCCGGCGGTGCGCTCGAAGGATACATGAGCGGTGAAATCGCCGTTTTCAACGGTATCCCGTTTGCCAAACCTCCGCTAGGGCCGTTACGGTGGCGCCCACCGCAACCCGTTGCTCCTTGGTCTGGAATACGCGATGCAACCAAGCCATCCCGCCCGTGCACGCAGAGTCTGCAAGGCACGGATAGCTTCATTGAGCCGCTTGCGGCAACTTACAACGCGGTGTATTCGCCTCAGCAGCTCGATCCATCGGAAGATTGCCTGTATCTCAACGTCTGGACGCCTCAACTGCGGCCGGCGATGCATCTTCCTGTCATGGTCTGGCTGCATGGCGGCAGCAACCGGGTCGGTAGCGGCACGGAATCCGCCTACGATGGAGCCTCGGTAGCCTCCCGTGGCGTCGTCGTTGTGACCATCAATTACCGTCTCGGGGTAATGGGCTTTTTTGCCCATCCTGAATTGACCGCGGAGTCTCCGCACCACAGTTCAGGCAATTATGGGCTCCTCGACCAGATCGAAGCTCTACGATGGGTAAAGCAGAACATATCCCAGTTCGGTGGCGACCCGGAAAACGTGACGTTATTTGGGGAATCTGCAGGATCGGTGGATGCGACGACGCTTATGGCGTCACCTCTTTCGACAAACCTGTTTCGCAGGGTAATTGCGGAAAGCGGCCCCGCCTTCGGACTGGGACCGGCGCGCAATGTTGCCCAAATGGAGCCGTTGGGCGCAGCCGTTGGAGAAGAGGCAGGCGGCCGGCCAGGGTCTCAACTTTCCGTTCTTAGGAAATTGCCTGCCTCGCAGATTGCGCAGATTGAGAATCATCTGATCGCTTCAAGATTCAAAGGCTACGATCCAAACGCGTCCATCGTAGATGGCTGGGTGCTTCCACAGTCGCCGGCAAAGGCCTTCGCACTGGGAAAGATTCAACCCGTCGACCTTCTCGCTGGCTTGAACGCCAGGGAGTTCAGCGCCTTCAGAATAGGTGCTGCGGCAGCCGCAAAGAAATCAACCCAGCCCGCTGACAAACCCAGCGCCACCGAACAGTTCAAACAATTCGCGGATGTGGCCCGCCCACTCTACGGCAACTGGACGGACATTGCCGTTGCCACCTACTCCCTGCAAATTCTCTTTCACGGCGCACCCGCCATAGACCAAGCGAGCAACGACATTGTGGCGGCTTGCCCCATCGGGGCAGAAGCGGCCTTGACGACGAATACTGGACGGCGCGCTTTCGTTTACAGGTTTGATCGTTCGGTGCCAGGAAAAGGTGAGGCAGAGCTTGGTGCCTTCCATTCGCTGGAAATCCCCTATGTCTTCGGGACATTTCAGGCTCGTACCTTTAGCTGGCTGCCATTTACCCCGATTGACCAAAAGCTCTCACAACTCGTACAAACCTATTGGACGAACTTTGCCAAATCCGGAGATCCCAACGGATCTGGCCTTCCCCACTGGGTTGCTTGGAGCACCGATCAGGAATCGTACATTTCCTTTAGTGAGAGCGGCGATGCAGTCCCACAGCAACATTTTTCCCCGATATACTGCCATCTTTCACCAGATCGGTTGCGGGGGCAATTGGCCAACTACTAAGCCAGAGTCTCACGGCCCATTGCGCCTGGTTGGATGTATTTATATCCTACTTGGACCTGAGGTGTAGACTCACCCCGGTCGGCTGCGGACTCAACGGATGATACCCAAGCGGCAGCGACAGTGCTGCTGCGTTTCCCTACTCAAGACCCCACACCAATGAGGAGAACGAAATGATCAAAGGTTTCCGTGATTTCATCATGCGTGGCAACGTAATTGACCTCGCTGTCGCAGTGATCATCGGCGCTGCATTCACCGCAATCGTCAACTCATTTGTAACCAACGTCCTCACCCCGCTCATCGCATCCCTGGTTGGCAAGCCGGACTTCTCTGCTCTCGTCCTTTACCTCCATGGCGGCAAAGTCAACTACGGCATCTTTCTCAACTCCGTGATCTCGTTCCTGCTGCAAGCAGCCGTCGTCTACTTCGTCATTGTGGTGCCCATGAACTACGTCATGAAGCAGCTCAAGGGAAAGCCTCCGGTAGCGGATCCTACAGAAAAAACCTGTGTTCAGTGCAAGTCGCTGGTTCCCATCACAGCCACACGCTGCAAGTTCTGCACACAACCGGTCTGATGTAGTTCGACATGGTGGAGAGGCTCCCCCTGCGTCCATCTCGACCCCTGCGCAGGGTGCCTTAGGGTCACTTTCCGTCCTGTCCTGCTTTTCTGTGTCGCCGCATTTCTTCCCCAAAACCTCGCGGGTTTGCCGAATGTGACAAGCCACGCTTGACATAGACAGGAGACAAGCTATACTTGTCACTTGATCGAAAGTTTCCGGCATAGAGGGTTAAAACGCCTTTACCAGCGGGGCGACAGGAGTGCGGTGGGCGCCGATATGATCGACAAGATCGAGCGCATCCTCACCCTCCTCGACGCCGCCGACCGCCCAGAGGCTCTCGATCTGCCCGGCATGGCCTTTCACCCGCTCAAAGGTGATCTGAAAGGCTTCTATGCCGTGACCGTGCGCGCCAACTGGCGCCTCATCTATCGCTTTGAAGACGGCAACGCGTACGACGTTTCGCTGATCGATTACCACTAAGGAAAGGAAACAGAACAATGCCCATGAAGAAGCCGCTCCACCCCGGCAGCATCGTCAAGCACGAATGTCTCGAGCCGCTGAACCTGACAGTCAAGCGTGCGGCGGAGATCCTGGGTGTGACGCGCCAGGCCCTGAACAACATCGTCAACGAGAAGGCGGCCATCAGCGCCGATATGGCGATCCGCTTGGAAAAGGCATTTGGCGGAACCGCGAACGCCTGGCTGCAGATGCAGAACAATTACGACCTCGCCCGTGCCCGCCGTCACGAGGATCAATTGAAGGTGCAGCGTAACGCCCCGGAACTTGCCCGCTCGGCATGAGCCCGGCCATCGACCAAAAAAGGACAGGCCATAGAAGAAAACCTCTACACGTCGTTCACGCTCTTTTATTCCCATTTTCAACGCCACAACCGACTGAGTGCGCTCGCCGAGGCGTTGGGGTGGCTTGTTGTACACCGATGGGCTCCTCATCGCCAAGATAGCTGAGGACTCGAGTTCGGTATGCTGCGAACGTCTCTGCC
>Ga0302326_10011486_pt1 | contig 19062 bp, 18 predicted proteins | sample Palsa_T0_3_FD_202264 | JGI IMG/M metagenome (GOLD analysis project Ga0302326, IMG submission 202264) | Peat permafrost microbial communities from Stordalen Mire near Abisko, Sweden - Palsa_T0_3 | ecosystem: Environmental > Terrestrial > Soil > Palsa > Peat permafrost | place: Sweden: Abisko...
CGCGATCACCTTCAGGCGCGCCGCGTCGGTGGTCGGCGCCGCCAGGCGGATCAGCGCCAGTTCTTCGCGCTCCAGGGCGGTCTCCAGTGGGCCGGCTTCCTCGGGCGGGCAGTCGACGACGATCACGCCGTCGACGCCGGCCTCGGCCGCGCCCTTGGCGAAGGCCTCCAGGCCCTTGGCGAGAAGCGGGTTCAGGTAGCCCATCAGCACGACCGGGGTCTCGGTGTCGGTCTCGCGGAAGGCGCGGACGAGGTCCAGGGTCCGATCGAGGGTCATGTTGGCGGCCAGCGCCCGGGTCGACGCGCGCTGGATCGTCGGGCCTTCGGCCATCGGGTCGGAGAAGGGAAAGCCGACCTCGAGGATGTCGGCGCCCGCGCCCGCGAGCCCTTTCAGGATCGCCAGCGACGTCGCCGCGTCCGGGTCGCCGGCCATCACATAGGCGACGAAGGCGGCCCGCTTCTCGCGCGCCAGGGCCGCGAACCGCCGCTCGATCCTCCCTTGAGTCACGCGGCGGGACCCGTCTTCGCCGCCACGCTCGCCAGGTCCTTGTCGCCCCGGCCGGACAGGTTCACGACCACGATCCCGTCCTTGCCGGCCTCGGCCGTGATCTCCGGCAACCGCGCCAGGGCGTGGGCCGATTCCAGGGCCGGGATGATCCCCTCGAGCCTGGCGGCGAGGCGGAAGGCGGCCAGCGCCTCCTCGTCGGTGGCGGTCAGGTACCGGGCCCTGCCCACATCCTTCAGCCAGGCGTGCTCGGGACCGATCCCCGGATAGTCGAGACCGGCGGAGATCGAGTGGGCCTCGACGACCTGGCCGTCGGCGTCCTGCAGCAGATAGCTCCTGGCCCCATGGAGCACGCCCGGGCGTCCGCCGGCGAGCGCCGCTGCGTGGCGCCCGCTCTCCATCCCTTCGCCGGAAGCCTCGACCCCATAGAGTCGCACCCCCTCGTCGGCGAGGAACGGATGGAAGAGGCCCATGGCGTTGGAGCCGCCGCCGACGCAGGCGACGAGGGCGTCGGGAAGGCGCCCCTCGGCGGCCAGGACCTGGGCCCGCGTCTCGACCCCGATTACCGCCTGGAAGTCGCGCACCATCATCGGATAGGGGTGCGGCCCGGCCGTCGAGCCGATCAGGTAATAGGTGTCGGCGACGTTGGTGACCCAGTCCCGCAGCGCCTCGTTCATGGCGTCCTTCAAGGTCGCCGACCCGCTCGTGACCGGCCTCACCTGCGCCCCCAGCAGCTCCATCCGAAGGACGTTCTGCGCCTGGCGGCCGATGTCGGTTTCGCCCATGTAGACGACGCACGGCAGGCCGAAGAGGGCGCAGGCCGTCGCTGTCGCAACCCCGTGCATCCCCGCCCCGGTCTCGGCGATGATCCTTGCCTTGCCCATCCGCCGGGCGAGCAGGATCTGGCCCATGCAGTTGTTGATCTTGTGCGCGCCGGTGTGGTTCAGCTCCTCGCGCTTCAGATAGACCCTGGCGGCGCCGAAGTGGTCGCTGAGCCGGCGGGCGAGATAGAGCGGGCTTGGCCGGCCGACGTAGGTCGCCAGATAGCCGCGAAGTTCGGCCTGGAACGCCGGATCGTCCCTGGCCTCGCCGTAGGCGGCCTCGAGGGCGAGGACCAGCGGCATCAGGGTCTCGGGGACGAAGCGGCCGCCGTAGTCGCCGAAGCGGCCGTCGCGGTCGGGCCAAGCCCCGTAGTCGTTGGCGGCGGGAGGACGGCTGGGCACGGGCGCGGGGAGTCTTCTTCAGGCGCGGCGGGCCGCTTCGAGAAAGGCCCTGATGAGGGCGGGGTCCTTTAGTCCCGGCTCGCGCTCGACGCCAGAGGAAACGTCGGCCATCGGCGCCCCGGAGATCCGCACCGCCTCCTCGACATTCTCCGGGGTGAGGCCGCCGGCGAGGAACCACGGCCGCCCGAACCGGCGCCTGGAGAGGATCGTCCAATCGAAGCTGGCGCCGTGGCCGCCCGGTCGGTCCGCGCCTTCGGGGGGGCGGGCGTCGAACATCAGATAGTCGGCGACCCCCTCGAAATCGGCGGCGGCGTCGAGGTCTGAGGCCCGCGAAACTGAAAGCCCTTTTATGACACCCGCCTGGCAGATCTGACGTACCTGCCGAGCCCTCGCCGGTCCATCTTCTGCATGCAGCTGGACATAGTCGGGCCGCAGAATGACAGCGAGACTCCGCATCAGGGCGTCATCTGCGCCGGCCGTGACGGCGACGATCGCGGCCCGGCCGCGGGCCCTTTGCGCCAGCCGAGCCGCCGCCTCCGGGGAGATGTTCCTGGGGCTGGCGGCGAAGAACATGAATCCCAGGAACGCCGCCCCGCCGTCGAGCGCGGCGTCCACCGCCTCGGGCGTCGTCAGCCCGCAAATCTTCACTTTTATCATGGACTTGGGGCCGAGCGGCCGGCGTCCCTCAGGGCGCGCTCGGCCTGGCCAGCAAGTCGCGGATCTCGGTCAGCAGGGTCTCGATCGGGGTCGGCGCCGGCGGCTGGGTCGGCGCCGCCGCCTCCTGCCGGCGGATCGAGTTGATGAGCTTCACCATCAGGAACACGACCACCGCCACGATCACGAACTGTATGATAGTATTGATGAAACTGCCGTAGTTGATCGAGACGGCGGCAAGCTTCCTGACCGGATCGGCGGGCTGAAGCATGATCTTCAACTCCGAGAAGTCGACCCTCCCCAGCGCCAGGCCGATCGGCGGCATGATCACCTGGTCGACGAGGCTGGTGACGATCTTGCCGAAAGCGCCGCCGATGATAACCCCGACGGCGAGGTCGACGACATTGCCGCGGGCGATGAACTCGCGGAATTCATCGAATATTTTCAGATGGTTCCGTTCAGTCGGCATTAAGCCGCGCCCTCAGTTCCTTGCCGCTCTTGAAGAACGGCACGTGCTTGGCGCGGACGTCGACCGGCTCGCCGGTCCTGGGGTTGCGCCCGGCCCGCGCCGACCTCGCCCGCACCGAGAAGGCGCCAAATCCGCGCAGCTCGACCCTGCCGCCCTTTTCGAGGGCCTCGGCCAGGCTCTCGAAGATCACCCCGACCACGCGCTCGACATCACGCTGGGTGAGATGGAGGTTCTCGTCGGCGAGGGCCGATATGAGTTCGGACTTGATCATGGAATCGCAAACTCCCCGAACCGAACCTTTGCCTAATACCGCCTTCATGTTCAAGGGGTTGAGACGGAAGAACGCAATTTGACTGGGTCAGCGGAGATCCGGCGGGGTCGCCTCGCGCGCCAGCAGGCTCACCGCCTCTTCGACGCCGAGGATCTGCTGGCCCTCGGATCCGGGCCGCCGCAGCGCCACCTTGCCTTCCTCCGCCTCCCGCCGACCGACGACCGCGATCACCGGTATCTTCGCCAGCGAGTGCTCGCGAATCTTGTAGCCGACCTTCTCGTTCCTGAGGTCGGTCTCGACCCTGAGCCCAGCCTTGCGAAGCTTGGCGGCGACGTCCCCGGCGTGGACGTCGGCGTCGGAGGTGATCGTCGCCACCACCACCTGCACCGGCGACAGCCAGACCGGCAGCGCGCCCGCGTAGTGCTCGATGAGGACGCCGATGAAGCGCTCCAGCGAGCCCAGGATCGCCCTGTGCAGCATGATCGGACGGTGTTTCTGGCCGTCCTCGCCGATGTAGCTCGCATCCAGCCTCTCTGGCATCACCATGTCGAGCTGAAAGGTGCCGCACTGCCAGGTGCGCCCGATTGCGTCCTTCAGATGAAATTCCAGCTTCGGCGCATAGAAGCCGCCTTCGCCCGGCAGCACCTCGAAGACGAGGCCCACGTCCGTGGCGGCGCGCTCGAGCATCGCCTCGGTCTTGTCCCACATTTCATCCGTGCCGGCGCGGACGTCCGGCCTCAATGCGAGCTTCACCGCGTGCAGTTCGACGCCCAGATCGGCGTAGACCGAGTTCAGCAGCTTCACGAAGTCCCGGGTCTCGCTCTCGACCTGGTCCTCGCGGCAGAAGATGTGCCCGTCGTCCTGCGCCAGCTGCCGGACGCGCAGAAGCCCGTGGAGCGAGCCCGAACTCTCGTAGCGGTGCAGCCCCTCGAACTCGGCCATGCGGATCGGCAGCTCCCGATAGCTGCGCTGGCCATGATTGAAGAGCTGGATGTGGCCGGGGCAGTTCATCGGCTTGACGGCCAGAGTCTCGCCCTCGTCGGTCTCGCAGACGAACATGTCGCTGTGGAATTTCTCCCAGTGACCGGAGCGCTCCCACAGCGAACGGTCGAGCACCTGGGGGGTCTTCACCTCGACATAGCCGGCGGCCTCGATCCGGCGGCGCATGTAGGCGATGAGCGTGCGATAAAGCGTCCAGCCCTTGGGATGCCAGAAGATCATGCCGCGGCCCTCTTCCTGGATGTGGAAGAGATCCATCGCGGCGCCCAGGCGGCGGTGGTCGCGCTTCTCCGCCTCCTCGAGGCGCTTCAGATAGGCTTCGAGGGCCGCCTCAGAGGCCCAGGCGGTCCCGTAGATCCGCTGGAGCTGGGGATTGTTCTGGTCGCCGCGCCAGTACGCGCCCGCGAGCTTGGTGAGCTTGAACGCCTTGCCGACCTGGCGGGTCGAAGGCAGGTGCGGGCCCCTGCAGAGATCCTTCCACGCGCCCTGCCGATAGACCGTGATCGCCTGGTCCTCGGGAATGTCGCGGATGATGCTCGCCTTGTATTTCTCGCCGATGCTTTCGAAATGGGCGATGGCTTCGCCCCGGTCCCAAACCTCGCAGCTGATCGGTTCGCCGCGGTCGACGATCTCGCGCATGCGCTTTTCGATAAGCGGGAAATCGTCGATCGAGAACGGCTCCTCGCGCGCGAAGTCATAGTAGAAGCCGTCCTCGACGTTGGGCCCGATGGTCACCTGGGTGTCGGGAAAGAGCTCCTGCACCGCCTCAGCCAGGACATGCGCCGTATCATGGCGGATGACTTCCAGGGCTTCCGGATCATCCCGAGTGATGATGCGGATCGATCCCCCAGCGTCGAGGGGGCGAGCCAGGTCCAGCAGGCGCCCGTCCAGCTCGACGACCAGGGCCTTCTTGGCCAGCGACGGCGATATCGAGGCGGCGACTTCGCCCCCCGTTACGCCTTTCGGGAAGCGGCCGATCTTCCCATCGGGAAACTTCAGTTCGATCATCTCTCACACTTCCTTGCTCCGGGTGAGGGAGCGTCGGGGGCACGGGGTCCAGGCCCCAGCCACCCCACGGGTGGCAACGGCAAAGCCGCCGAAGGGCTAGAACGCCGCCCCTGATGGGTCCATGACGGATCAGAGCCTCGGCCGCGTAGTCCGAACAGGTCGGAGTGTAGCGGCACTGGCGCCCGACCCACGGCGAAAGCGTCAGCTTGTAGGCGCGATGGCCTACGCGGACGCAACGTTCATAGAGATTCATGCCGGCCAGCCTCTCGAGCGGACTGCGACGGCGGCTCTGCGAGCCGCCCGGTAGCCCCTATCAAGCCAGACCGGCGCGGCTAGTTCGGCTGGTCCCCGCCGCGAGCGCCCGCCGGCACGCCTCCGCCGTGGCCTCGAACGCCAACAGCGTCGAAGCATGCCGCGGCGGATAGTCCTTCACCGGTTCGAGCATGGCGAGATCCGAGAAACGTCCGTTGGGCGGGGGTCCGCCTTGCTTCAACATAGCACGCAAGGCGTCCCGGGCCAATTCCACCTCTTCGACCGTCGCGCCGATCACATTGGCGCCTATGACCGCCGCGGCCGCCTGGCCAAGGGCGCAGGCCCTCACATCCTGGGCGAAATCAACGACGCGGGAACCCTCCATCACTACGTCGACGATGACGCGGCTGCCACAAAGCCTGGCCACCTTTTCGGCCGAACCGTTGGGCCTCGCCAACCGTCCGCAGCGAGGCATGTTCGCGGCCAGCCTGAGGATCCCGCCGGAATAGAGATCGTCGATCATTGTTCTCTCAAATGGGAGCGCCGCCCGCGTCGCGCCACGCGGCCTCGGCGCGCGCCTTCACGGCCTCGCCCATGGCGGCGAACCCGGCCTGTATGTCGCGTCGCATCCGGCGCGGCAGGAATGGTCCGAGGAATCCGTCGAAAACTTCGCCATTGGAAAAGATGCAGCCGGTTTCGGTCAGAGCTTCGATCTCGATGTAGCGTGTCGTTTTCAGCAGTCCCCCGAACATCGTGAGCCGCCAGATCACCTGCTCGTTAGGCACCCAATCGACAATGACGGGGCGAATCGGACGCGCATCGCGTCCAGGCAGAGCCAGTTCCAGCTCCAGCTTCGTTCCGATCCGCAACGCCCCCTGGGACTTGGGATAGAGGGGATTCCACGCCTCCCAGCGGGCGACGTCGGCGATCACCGCCCAGATGGCCTCGGCCGGTGCGCGTACTCCCAGGCGATGCTCTATCTTCTCTCCCATGTCACGTCCTCTGCCTGAGACGCCAGGTCGCTCCGCCTGGACTATCCATGACTTCGACATCGAGCGAGGCAAGCTCGTCGCGGATCTTGTCTGCGCCGACCCAATCCTTGGTGGAGCGAGCCTCGGCGCGGCGCGCGATGAGATTCTCCACCCTCACCTTGAACGCCGGGTCGCCGGCGCCCTGGAACCAGGCCTCCGGATCGGCCCCAAGAAGGCCAGAAAGGGCGCCGCAGGCGAGAAGCTCGCCCTTGAGTCTGCGGCGTTCCGGGCCGGACGCGACCTCAAGCGCCTGGGCGAGCGCGAAGAGGTGGGCGCTGGCCTTTGGCGTGTTGAGGTCATCGAACAAGGCTGCGAGGTAGTCATCCGACGGCGGCGTCTCCAGGGTCTCGACGTCCGACGCGCGACGAAGCACGCCATAGAGGGAGTCGAGGCTGCTCCTGGCCTGCTCCACCACCTCGTCGCTCCAGGCCAGGGGTTGGCGGTAGTGTGACGCGAGAAGCGCCCACCGCAGGGCTTCGGCCGGCCAGCGGCCGACCAGGTCGTGCACCAGCTCGACGTTGCCCAGACTCTTCGACATCTTCTGAGGGCCCATGTTCAGGAAGCCGTTGTGCATCCAGTAGCGGGCGTACTCAGGCTGGCGGAGGGCGCAGACTCCCTGGGCGATCTCGTTTTCGTGGTGGGGAAAGATGAGGTCGTTGCCGCCGCCGTGGATGTCGATGGGGAGACCGAGCGTCTCCTCGATCATGGCCGAGCACTCAATGTGCCAGCCCGGCCTGCCGGGGCCGAAGGGGCTCTCCCACACCGGCTCTGCCGGCTTTGACGGCTTCCACAGGACGAAGTCGGCCGGGTGCTGCTTGTAGGGCGCCACCTCGACTCGGGCGCCGGCGATCATCTCGTCGAGCGTCCGGCGCGAGAGTCTGCCGTATTCCGAGAAGGCGCGGGTGTTGAAGAGCACGTGGCTCTGCGCCTCGTAGGCCGCCTCATTGTCTATCAGGTCGCCGATCATGCTGATGATCATCGCCATGCTTTGCGTCGCCCTCGGCTCGAAGGTCGGCCGCAGGGCGCCGAGCGCACGCATGTCGGCGTGATAGGCCTCCAGATATCGGGCCGTGATCGCGCCGATGGGGACGCCTTCCGACGCCGCCTTCAGGTTGATCCTGTCGTCGACGTCGGTGACGTTTGCAGCGTAGAGGACATGATCGTCACCGTAGAGACGCCGCAACAGCCGAAAGAGGACGTCGAAGACCACGACCGGGCGCGCATTGCCGATATGAGCGTAGTTGTAGACGGTAGGCCCACAGACATAGAGCGTCACGCGCGAAGTGTCGGCGGGGACGAAGTCGCGCTTCTGGCGCGCCATGGTGTCGTAAAGGCGCAGGGTCATTCGGTGATGGTCGCGTCGGCGGGAATGGTTGCGGGGCCCGGAGTTGAGCCCATATAGCCGCTGGCGGTTCGAGGAAACCGTTGGCGTCGCCCATCGTCCGCTGCGGAATGGGTTTCAGAGCGGCCCATGACAGATCCGATGTTCGCAAAGGCGCCGGGCAGATCCGACCTCGAACGCGGCGCCGTCCTGGCGCCTCGGTTCGATAGCAACGGGCTGATCGCGGCCGTGGCGACCCATGCCGGGACCGGCGAGGTTCTGATGCTGGCGTGGATGAACGCCGAGGCTCTGGACCTCACCTTGCGTACTGGCGAAGCTCACTATTTCAGCCGCTCTCGCGGCGCGCTCTGGAAGAAAGGCGAGACCAGCGGCCAGGTTCAGGCGGTTCGGGAGATCCGCATAGACTGCGACCAGGACGCCGTCTGGCTGAAGGTTATTCCGGCGGGCGACGGCGGGGCGTGCCATACCGGCGCCCGTTCGTGCTTCTATCGCGTCATCGAGGATGGCGCCTTGACGGCGCGGCCCTGATCCCCGTTGCGACGGCGCCGCGCGATATCTCGCTGAGCCCAGGAGAACCTCGAACGGCGGAACGATGGACCCACGCGCCCAACCATCGGACACTCGAATGATCGAGCTGGCGGCCGACGTCACGGGCCGGCTGGACCGCGCCTTGGCCGACGCGGCGCCAGACCTTTCCCGCGCCCGGATCCAGGCGCTGATCGGTCACGGGGCGCTCAGCAAGGACGGCCGCCGGATGACCGATCCGGCCGTTCGCGCGGTCTGTGGGACCTATAGTCTGGCCATCCCAGCCGCCATCCCAGCCGAGCCCGGTCCCGAAGCTCTGCCGCTCGAGGTGCTCTACGAGGATGAGCATCTGATCGTGATCGATAAAGCGGCCGGGATGTCGGCCCATCCGGCCCCGGGCAGCGAGACGGGCACGCTCGTCAACGCCCTCATCCACCACTGCGGCGAAAGCCTCTCCGGAATCGGCGGCGTCGCCCGGCCCGGCATTGTCCACCGGCTGGACAAGAACACTTCCGGGATCATGGTCTCCGCCAAGACCGACGCGGCGCACCGCGGGCTGTCGGCGCTATTCGCCAAGCACGATATAGAGCGCGTCTACGTCGCTCTCACCCGCTCCGCACCCCAAGTCAGGTCAGGAACCGTGACGACTTTGATCGGCCGCTCCAGAGCCGATCGCAAGAAGATGGCTGTTCTGCGGTCGGGCGGCCGTCAGGCGATCACCCACTACGTCGTCCGGAAGACCTATGGGCCGGAGGGCGGAAGACCGATGGCGGCGATGATCTCCTGCCGCCTCGAGACGGGCCGAACCCATCAGATCCGGGTCCACCTTGCGCATCTGGGCGCCCCATGTCTCTGCGATCCCACCTACGGATCGGGAGGGCTGACGCCGGCGCTGCGCGAAATCCTGAAGACAGGGGGGCTGAAGCGGCAGGCCCTGCATGCTTCGGTGCTCGGTTTCGTCCATCCCGTCAGTGGCGAGACCCTGCGTTTCGAGACAGCCCCACCCGCCGATATGGCGGGTCTGGAAGCAGCACTGGCGGCGATCGCGAGCGTCACCGAATCTTCGCCACCGGGGGCTTAATCAGGCCGCAACGATCCACTATCTAGGGGGCCTGATCGGGGCGGCTCGCCGTGCGCAGCGGATGAGAGGGAGCCCCTCCTGAGGGAATCCCAACAAGACAATGGCCGCGGTCAACGCCCTTTCCGTCATGTCGCCCGATGGCGGCCTATCGCGATATCTGACCGAGATCCGCAAATTTCCGATGCTCGCCAAGGACGAGGAGTTCATGCTCGCCAAGCGCTGGCGAGAACACCAGGATCCGGACGCAGCCCACCGCCTTGTCACCTCGCATCTGAGGTTGGTCGCCAAGATCGCCATGGGCTACCGGGGCTATGGCCTGCCCATCGGTGAAGTCATTTCCGAGGGAAATGTCGGGCTGATGCAGGCGGTCAAGAAGTTCGAGCCAGACAAGGGCTTCAGACTGGCGACCTACGCCATGTGGTGGATTCGCGCCTCGATCCAGGAGTACATCCTGCGATCCTGGAGCCTGGTGAAGATGGGCACCACGGCGGCGCAGAAAAAGCTCTTCTTCAATCTGCGCAAGGCCAAGAGTGAGATCAGCGCCCTGGAGGAGGGCGATCTTCACCCCGATCAGGTCCATCAGATCGCCACGAAGCTTGGGGTCCTCGACTCCGAGGTGATCTCGATGAACCGGCGTCTGGCCGGGCCGGACGCGTCTCTGAATGCGCCCCTGCGCTCCGATTCTGAGAATGAGTGGCAGGATTGGCTCGAGGACAAGGACGCCGTAAGCCAGGAGACACGGCTGGCGGAGAACGAGGAGCGGTCGATCCGCATGGGCCTGCTCGAGGAAGCCATGGCCGAGCTCACCGACCGCGAGCGGCACATCCTGACCGAGCGACGCCTCAAGGACGACCCGACGACCCTGGAGACTCTCGCCACCGAATACGGTGTCAGCCGCGAACGGGTCCGCCAGATCGAAGTCCGCGCGTTCGAGAAACTGCAGAAGGCGATGCGCGCCGCCGCAACCGACCGCAACCTCAACTCGTAGGTTCGAGCAGCGTCAGCCTGCTGAAGCGCGCTGAACGACCGAGGCGCCGCGCTCGCCGCCATCTCCCTCGCGCTTGGCGGCTGCTCCGTAGTCTCCGGAATTGAATCGCCGTCGGTCCGGCCCGACGTAGGTCATCGTCTCGATCCACTCCCTCGGCTCCAGCGCCACCGACTCGAGCCGGCGCACCAAGTCGGCGCTGACGAACGGTTTTCGGAGCACTTCATGGGCGCCGCACTCCCGCGCGGCGATCGTCGCGAACACGGTCGGCCGGGAGGTCGTCATGATCACCGCAGTCTGGCGCGCCGGGGATGGGACGCGCCGCAGGGCGCTGACGAATGCGGCGCCGTCCTGGCCGGCCGACTGTTCGACGAAAACCAGCGTGGCGGCGATCTTGGCGGCGAGGTCGACACCGGCGTCGAAAGGCGCGGTCCATACCTGGCAATTGGAAATCGTGCGCAGCAGATCGACCAGCGCGCCGACCGCGCCATCCTCGGGGTCGACAATCAGCACCCGCTGAAGAAGCGGGGATAGACGGCGCGGCGCGGTTGACGCCGAAATGACGGCGGATGAGCCCATGCCGACGACTCTGCTGTGGCAGGGTAAAGATCAGCTTGACGCCTGGCCGCCTCTGTCAGTCGCCGAAGGGGTCGTGGATGACAATGATGTCCTCCCGCCTCGGACTCGTGGTGACGAGCGCGATTTCCGCTCCGATGAGCGACTCGATCCGGCGCACGTAAGCGATCGCCGCGGCCGGCAAGTCGGTCCAGGCGCGGACGCGGTGCGTGGTCTGGGTCCAGCCCTCGAGTTCCTCGTAGATCGGCTCGACGATCGACTGTTCGCGCAGTCCCGCCGGCAGATAGTCGAGTGTCTGGTCGCCGATCCGATAGCCGGTGCAGATCTTGAGCGACTCAAAGCCGTCAAGAACGTCGAGCTTGGTGAGGACTACCCCCTGGATGCCGCTGACGGCGATCGACTGGCGCACGATCACGGCGTCGAACCAGCCGCAGCGCCTCTTTCGTCCGGTGACGGTGCCGTATTCAGCGCCCTGCCCGCCCACTGCGCCCGCCGCCAGGCGATCGCCGATCTCGTCGTCGAGTTCGGTGGGAAAAGGCCCCTCGCCGACACGCGTGGTGTAGGCTTTGACGATGCCGAGGATATAGCCGCCCGCCCACGGGCCGACGCCGGATCCGGCTGCGGCTTGCCCAGGCACGGTGTTCGAAGATGTCACATAGGGGTAGGTGCCATGATCGACATCGAGCATGGTCGCCTGGGCGCCCTCGAAGAGGATCCTCTTGCCCTCGCGCACGGTTTCGCCCAGCCGTCGCCACGCCGGCTGCACGTAGGGGCCCACCTTGGGCGCGATCTCGCGGAGCAACACGAGCAGGTCCTCCGCCGTGACCTCGGGCAGGCCGAGCCCTCGGCGCAGCGGCTCGTGGTGGGCGAGCAGGCGTTCTATCTTGACCTCGAGAGCCGCCTCGTCCCCCAGGTCGCAGAAGCGAATGGCGCGTCGGCCCACCTTGTCCTCGTAGGCGGGACCGATGCCCCGCCCCGTCGTGCCTATTCTGCTAGCGCCTGCGCGAGCTTCGCGGGCGGCGTCGAGATCGCGATGCAACGGCAGCACCAGGGCGGCATTGTCCGCCAGGACCAGGATGTCGGGCGTGATCGAGAGGCCTTGAGCACGAACGGTGTCGATTTCGGCCAGGAGCGACCATGGGTCGACGACCACTCCGTTGCCGATCACCGACAGCTTGCCCTGGACGACACCGGACGGGAGGAGGGAGAACTTGTAGGTGTTGTTGCCCACGACAATCGTGTGGCCGGCGTTGTTGCCGCCCTGGAAACGGACCACGACGTCCGCCCGATCGGCCAGCCAGTCTATAACTTTGCCCTTGCCTTCGTCGCCCCATTGGGCGCCGACCACCGTCACATTGGCCACCGTCTTCTCCCGCGCTGATCCGTGCGTGGAAAGGCGATGCGCCGTGAATCGCAGAGGGCCTTTCCGAGGCCCTTTAGCGCGCAGAAGGGTCGGCCTCTATCTAAATCTGCCGCTGGGCCCCTCCCCCGGCCGACGCGGGCAGGGCCTAGGCTTCCAGTCCTTCGAGGGCGGCCTGGGCCATGGCGCAGTGCATGGCTATGCCTCGGGCCATCACGTCCTCGTTCAGAACCATCCGGTTCGAGTGCAGCGAACAGCAGGTGCGGAAATCACCGCCTTCGGGGGCCGCGCCCAGGAAAGCCATGGCGCCGGGAAGCTTCTGGAGGATGTAGGAGAAATCCTCCGCCCCCATCAGCGGATGGCCCAAGGTCGACCAGCTGTCCTCGCCGAACAGCGTCTTGACGGTGCGCTCGGTCAGGTCGACGACGCGCCCGTCGTTGACCGTGACGGGAAATCCGCGTTCGATGTCGACTTCAGCCTTGGCGCCATGGGCGGCGGCTATGTGCTCGGCCAGATTCCTGATGCCATCGTGCGCCGTAGTGCGAACATGCTCCGAAAGCGTGCGCAGGGTTCCCCAGAGGCGGGCATCCTCAGGAATCACGTTGTCGGTGGTGCCGGCCTGGATCCGCGCGATGGTGATCACCGCTGGATCGAACGACGGCAATCGCCGGGTTACGAAGACCTGCAGGGCGGTCACGATCTCGCAGGCGATCGGCACCGGATCGAGCGCGTCGTGAGGCATGGACGCATGACCCCCGCGTCCGATAACGCGGATCCGCAATCTGTCGGCGGAAGCCAGCAGAGGTCCCGCCCGACTTGCGAAGACCCCGGCGGGCATGTTCGGCGAGATATGCAGGGCGAAGGCGGAATCGGGGAGCGGATCGATCAGCCCGTCCTCCAGCATGAAGCGCGCGCCATGCCAGCCCTCCTCTCCCGGCTGGAACATGAACATCACCGTCCCGGCCAGGCTCTCGCGCCGTTCGCAAAGCGCGCGCGCCGCGCCGGCCAACATGGCGACATGGGTGTCGTGGCCGCACGCGTGCATCGCGCCGTCGGTGCGCGAGGCGAACTCCAGGCCCGTGTCCTCGTTGAGCGGCAGGGCGTCCATGTCGCCGCGCAGCAGCACCGTGCGCCCGTTGGCGGGCCCGCGCAGAACGGCGATCAGGCCGCTCGTCGAGGGTCCCTCGCGAATTTCCAGGGGCAAGTCCGCCAGCGCCGCCCGCACCTTGGCCGTCGTCTTCGGCAGCTGCAGACCGAGTTCCGGCTCGGTATGGATGGCGCGCCGAAGAGAGATGGCGTCGGGCAGCAGAGCTTCGCCCGCAGCGACCCAGGCTTCGCTGTCGATGGTTTGCTTGTTCATGGGGCCTCGAGGATTGAAGTAACCCACAGCTCATGATGAGGACGCCTCTCTTCGTCCACGGCTTTCGCGGCGGCCGTCCCATACCGCGCTGTCGAGATCCGGTCCTTAGACGACGAAAAGGCCTGTTCGCCTCGTGACCATCGCGCTCAAGGACATAGAGGCGGCCGCCGTGCGCCTGCGGGGCGCCGCGATCGTCACGCCCCTGCTCGAGAGCCCGGCTCTGAACGAGACCATCGGCGGGCGGGTTCTAGTAAAGGCCGAGAACCTGCAGCGTGTGGGCGCATTCAAGTTCAGGGGTGCATACAATCGGCTCAGTCAGCTCTGCGCGGCGCAGCGCCAGCGCGGCGTGGTGGCCTATTCATCCGGCAATCACGCCCAGGGGGTCGCCCTGGCCGCCCGACTGGTGGGAACTCCGGCCTTGATCGTGATGCCCAGCGACGCGCCCGCTGTGAAGATCGAGGGCACGAGGCGCCTGGGCGCGGAGGTGGTCTTCTACGATCGCACGCGCGAAAACCGGGAGTCCATCGCTCAGTCGATCGCCCGGGCGCGAGAGGCGGTCATCGTGCCGGCTTACGATGATCCCGACATCATCGCCGGCCAGGGCGCCGTGGGTCTCGAGATCGTGGACCAGGTTCGGGCGCTGGCTACGCACGCCGACATGGTAGTCGGTCCGGTTGGAGGCGGCGGCCTCATGGCGGGGGTGAGCACGGCGGTTAAAGCGCTGTCGCCCGCGACTGCTATCTGGGGCGTCGAGCCGGAGGGTTTCGACGACACCCGCCTCTCGCTTGCGGCGGGCGAACGACGCCCGGCCCCTCCTCATCCTCGATCGCTTTGCGACGCGCTCGAGGCCCCGATGCCGGGAGAACTCACCTTTCCGCTGCTCGCGAGGCATCTCGCGGGGGCGGTCGCCGTGAGCGACGAGGAGGTCGAAGCGGCGATGAGGTTTGCCTTCTTCGTTCTCAAGCTGGTGGTTGAGCCCGGGGGAGCCGTGGCCCTCGCCGCTCTCCTGGCCAGGAAGATCGATACCGATGGAGGCACGGCCGTCATCGTACTTTCGGGCGGGAACGTCGATCCGGCGCTATTCGCCCGCGTGATCCAGGCCTCGGGGTAAGGGCCGACGGAAGGCGGTCGGCCGGCCTCCGCCCGATCGGGCGATCCGCCGCACTGCTTGGACCAGGGGTTCGACGGCGACAGCCATGTGGTGGGCGTTGGCGTGCGCCAGCCGCCTTGCATCGAGCATCATCCCGACGTGCCCTCGCCAGAAGACCAGGTCCCCTCGCCGGAGCGCGCTCCTCGGCGCCGGGGCTCCAAGGAACTGCTGGAGGCCGGTGTCCCTTGGGCAGCTCAGGCCGCAGGCGTAGAGCGCCTGCTGAACAAGCCCGGAGCAATCAAGGCCCAGGCTGTCGCGTCCGCCCCAGAGGTAGGCGGCGCCGAGGAACCGCTCGACCACCGCCGCCGGCTCGACCATCGTCCGACCAATCGCGGTGAGGTGGGCCCCGGGCAGCCATCCCAGCCCCGGCGCCAGGGCGAAGGGGCCCGATTCCTCCGCGATCGTGACCAAGGCGTTGAGACTTACCGGGCCGATCGCGGGCGAACGTATGGTCGGCTGGGCATAGGCGTATGTTCGAAGCGCGCTCACCCAATGGCTGGGAGAGTTGATGTTCTCCGACAGGGCGGCCAGGGCGACGTAGCCGACGTACCCGTCGCGGCGCGCCTGACCCCAGGTGAAGCCGCGTTTCGTCTCCAGTGACTCGAAGATCTCCCCAAACAACAACTGGTCGAGCTGTTCGGCCTCGGCGTCAGGGCCGGACAATATCGGAGCGACCGGCGCGACGACCTGCATGACGATCGTGCGTTCGTACCGATCCGCCCGAACCAGGCCTTCCAGCGATGCGGCGGCGAGGTCATCGCGCGCCAATACGAGCGAATCCCCACCCGTCACCCTAGAACCTCGCCTCGAGAACCGCGAACAGGGCTCGGATTGCCTGGATCTCGGCCCCAACCGCAAAACCCGGCCGGGCGCGGGCGTTCCAGGCGAAAATATCGAAATGGACCCACGGAGCGGCGGGGGCGAACCTCTTCAGGAACAGGGCGGCCGTGACGCAGCCAGCCTGGGACCAGGGATCGGGATCGTTCTTGATGTCCGCGATGTCGCTGTCCAGGGAGGCGACATAAGGTTCCCACAAAGGCATGCGCCAGAGCGGATCGCCTACGACAATGGCGGCCGAAGTCAGATCGCTGGCAAGGCCATCGTCTGCCGTGAAGAAGGGGGCCACCTGCGGCCCCAGCGCCACGCGCGCCGCGCCGGTGAGCGTGGCCATGTCGATGGTAAGGGCCGGTTCAAGTTCACGAGCCCTGGTCAAGGCGTCGGCCAGGATCAATCTGCCCTCGGCGTCGGTGTTCCCGACCTCTATGGTGAGGCCGCTGCGGGAAGCCAGGACATCGCCAGGGCGCATGGCGTCGGCGGCGATCGCATTCTCGACCACGGGCAGGAGCACGGCCAGGCGGACGCGGAGACGGGCCGACATGATCATCCGCGCCAGGGCGAGGACATGCGCGGCGCCGCCCATGTCCTTTTTCATCAACCGCATCCCCGCGGAGGGCTTGATGTCCAGACCTCCGCTGTCGAAGACCACGCCCTTGCCCACCAGGGCCACGAGGGGCTGGCCGGCCTCGCCCCACGCCATTTCGATCATTCGAGGCGCGCGTGCCGCCGCAGCCGCGCGGCCCACGGCGTGCACCGCCGGATACCCTGCCTGAAGGAGGGCGTCGCCGACAGTGACGACAATGTCCGCGCCGTGGGCGCTCGCGATTTCTCGTGCTCTCTGCTCGATCTCGGCCGGGCCCATGTCATTGGCCGGCGTGTTGATCATGTCGCGGGCTTCGGCGCAGGCGTCGGCCGCCTCCAACACCCAGTTCAGATCGCAGTCCTCAGCCGCCGCGAGGCGCGGCGCGCCCTCGGACGCCTTGGACTTGTAGCGGTCGAAACGGTAGGCCCCGAGGGTCCAGGCGAGCGCCATCTGAGCGGGATCGAACGACGGCAGCTCGGCGGCGATCCGATAATCCGCCGCTGGAAGGCTGGCGCTGAGGCAACGAAAGAGCGTCGGATCGGACCCCGACGGTTCGCCGAGGCCGAAGAGTATGCGCTCGGGTTTCTTCTCTCGGCCCCAGACGACGACGATCTGGCCGGCGGCGGCGGTGAAACGCGCGGCCGCGGCGGCCTGGCGCGCGGCGGCTGGCTGGCGCCGAGCCAGACGATTCCAGTCGGCCGGGGCGACAGGATAAATCGGAACGGCGTCTTGGAAAGAAGGCGAAACTATGAGTCGGCCCATGGGGCACTCCTTCAAGCCCATGCTTAACGATTCCTTTATGGCTCGGTCGCGATGGTCTCGCCACCGCTTCGGAGCAATCCACTATGTCCGCTAAGCTTGCGCTCGCCGCCATCGGACTGGCGCTGATTGCCGCGCCAGCCTGGTCCGCCAACTCCCCTTCTCCCCAGACCAAGGCGGCGGCGTCCCCGCCGGCCGCTCCAAACAAGGCGGTCAAGCCGCCACGCAAGCCTACCGCCGAGGAACGCGCCGAAGCCGACCGGATGGACGCGCTGGCGCGTGCGACCTTCTGGGCTCGCGATCTCCAGGCCGACCCTCGCGATGTGGATGGCGCGATCAAGCTCGCCAGGGCGTTCCGCGAACTTGGCCGCTATGACGAAGCCGAAGCAGCCTCGACACAGGCCCTGGTCGTCGCCCCCAGATCGCTGGAGTCGCTCCTCGAATCGGCGCGCGACTACATCGGCGCCGGCCAGGGGTTCTTCGCCATCGACCCAAGCACTCGGGCGGGCGCGATCGCGCCGAAGGATTGGCGGTCATTCTCCCTGCTCGGGATCGCCTTGGAGCAGGCGCAGCGCAGCGACGAGGCCCTGACCGCCTTCAATCGGGCCCTCAACCTCGCCCCGGACAACCCGGCGCCGCTTTCAAATCTCGCGATGTACTATGCGGCGCATGGTGACGTCTCGCGGGCCGAATCCCTCCTGCGGCAGGCTGTCGCCGCTCCTGGAGCAGGGCCTAGAGAGCGACAGAACCTGGCGCTCATAGTCGGACTAGCCGGCCGCCTCGACGAAGCCGAGCGGCTGGAGCGCCAGGATCTGCCGCCCGAAATGGTTGCCAACGACCTGGCCTATCTGCGCGCCGACGCCGGCGGCGCGACCGCCCGTTCCTGGCAAACGCTCTCCTCGCCCCGTTGAATGGCTCAGGTTCGCAAGATTCTCGAGGCGACTGGGAACCAATGCCGAAGATGGGACTTGTTGCCATGCTGGCAGAGTCGCGGCGGGCCGCGGGTAGGGGGGGATCATGATCAGTTCAATCCTTGCGGCGCCCCTAGCCTCGGCTGCGCGTGGCCACACATTCGCGACAGAGTCGCAAAAAGATCACGCAACGCCTATCTTTTTTTCGCGGAAGTTGAACAGCAACCAGAACATCGTATAGCGTGACGGCGGCCCCCGTTCAGGGGCGTAAGATCATCGGGCGCCCTGCCATCGTTGAGGCGCCATCAACTCAAGAGTGATCTGCTCGGTCGGACAGACTCCGCAGAGGGCAATGAAGGGGATCCGGATGAACATGAAACTCCTGGCCGGAGCCGCCCTGGCGGCGGTCTTCGCCGCTTCTGGAGCCTACGCGCAGGACGATGGCTGGTACGGCGCCATCGACCTCGGCGGTCACTACATGAACGATGGCAAGTACGCCTTCCCTCCGACGCCGACCGATCATGACGGCGTGAACTTCCGGACCGGTCTCGACTTCGCCGGCTTTGTCCGCCTGGGCTACCGGATCGCCCCACACATCCGCCTGGAGCTGGAGGGCGGCTATCGGCGCGGCGACATCACCCGCGTCGACGCCTTCAAGCGCCCGGTGGGCGACGTCGACAAGTTCTGCGGTTCGTCGGTGACGCTTGGCACCTCCAACGCCGACGGCGAGACCGCGGCGAGCTGCAGCAACCCGGGCGGCTCGTACCGCTCCCTGACCGGCATGTTTAACGTGCTCTTCGATCTGCTGCCCGATAGCCGGTTCGACCCGTTCGTCGGCGGCGGTCTGGGGGTCAACAACGTCAACATCTCCTCCCACGGTCAGATCTTCAACGGCCCGGAGGACCTGGCGATCTTTCCCAGCCCCAGTCCCTATGTCATCGATTCTTCCGACACGGTGTTCGCCTACCAAGGCATCGGTGGTGTCGCGTGGCGGGTCTCGGATCGGGCTTATGTCGATCTGACCTATCGCTATCTGAGCGGGTCTCGGGTGACGGTCGGCAATGCCTCGCTCGGCGTCATCCGGCCTCCCGGTGAGGACCTGAGCGGCAGGTACACCGACCAGAGTCTGACCCTGGGCCTTCGCTACAGCTTCGCGGCGCCCCCGCCCCCGCCGCCGCCGCC